>Ga0114930_10001411_pt1 | contig 23011 bp, 20 predicted proteins | sample AnhtaG_FD_87300 | JGI IMG/M metagenome (GOLD analysis project Ga0114930, IMG submission 87300) | Deep subsurface microbial communities from Anholt, Denmark to uncover new lineages of life (NeLLi) - Anholt_01485 metaG | ecosystem: Environmental > Aquatic > Marine > Oceanic > Sediment | place... | reverse complement strand
TTAAATGTGGTGCGTGTGAAACTGCTTGCTCAGTAAATGCTATTAGGGTAAAAATTAATAAAATTTATTATTCTGGTAAATATAAAGAACCATATTGGTCTGAACTCATTAAAAGATCTGAAAAGGCTACCTAAGTATCAACTTAAAATATTTTTTTAATTAAGTATAAATAAAATTACAGTTAAAATAATTTAAAGTAAAAATTGGATTGAATAAAAATGCCGGTAAAAGTAGCGTTCATGCAATTAAGTAGCTGTTGGGGCTGTCACCAGAGCCTATTAAATGCTCATTTAGGTTTATTGCCAATATTACCTGCGCTTGATATCGTATATTGGCCCGCAGTTGTGGACTTCAAACTAGAATCTCTGGTTGAAAGACCTGATGGTGATGTGTTAGTTGGGTTTATAGAAGGCGTTGCAAGAACCAAGAAAGATACTGAAAATGTTAAGTTAATAAGGCAAAAATGTGCAATTGTAATTGCTTTAGGAGCATGTTCATGTTATGGTAGTGTTGCAGGTTTAGCCAACTTATATGATGAAGAAGAGCTTGTAAAACGCAAGTTCACTGAAACAGAATCAATAACAGATAAAAAGCCGAAAGAACCTACAATAAATGTTCCAGGTTTTGAGGATTATATCGTAAATGTTGATGAAATAGTCGATGTAGATGTATTTATTCCCGGTTGTCCACCAACAACAAATAATATCATTGCGGCTATTTCATTTTTACTAACCTTAGTTGGAGAAGGTCCAGCAACCTTAGATAAAAAGGGGTGTGTTTGTAGTACATGCAACCTAAAAGATAAAGGATGCTTCTTGGACGATAATACCTTATGTTATGGAGCAATTACTGCTGCTGGATGCAATTTAATGTGTCCCAATAAAGGTGATATCTGTTTTGGTTGCTTTAGATCAACAGATAAGCCTGGCGAAAAGGTTATCCAACTAAGAGAAATTTTGTTCAGTACAGTTGCATTAAAACCAGAACACGCCGCAAGTTTGCAACATTTCTTAGATTTATATACGGGAGCATCAAACATCACGAACTTTTATTTCCGTGGAGATTTACTTCAGAAATTAGCATACGAACCAAAAAGTTTTGAAATAAAAGATGTACAAATTGGAGAGGAAATAAAATTCGCTCTAAATGTTGCTCCAACGGGAATTGAAATTATAGACGACATAATTGGAATTTCTTTATATTTATTAAGAGACGATCCTAATTTCAAGTTTAGTTCTAAATCCGTATGCAGCCACTGCGACCGAGACGTAACTGACAAGTTACCCGTTCATTTAAAACGTGATTATGAAGGTTTGCCTACAATGGATAGTTGCTTTTTAGAACAAGGGTATATCTGCATCGGACCAGTAACCCAAGCAGGTTGCGGAACTATCTGCCCCAATAAAGCCAACGCCCCATGTTTAGGGTGTTATGGAGCAGTTACAGGAGTTGTTGATCCCGGCGTTAAATTTATTAGTACTCTAGGCTCACTCTGTAAAGATAAAGACCCAGACGAAGTCATGGAATTAATTAAAGATCCTGCAGGCTTATTTAATCGATTCACGCTAGCAGCAAGCACTTTAGGGCATAGATATCACGATAAAATGGAAACTTCTTAGCTTAGGAATCTTATCCAATATCGATTTATATACTTCTATTTTTATTTTTTTTACCCTATAGTATTCTAAAGTTTAAATAAGATCGAGTATAATTAGTTTCAATCAAAGGATAAAATTAAAGCAACAATTTTATTAATTAATCTTCTAAAGGAGTTATTCATCAATATGACGCTCATTTTTAATTGGGTACCTAATTTATTTTCAATTTTATATTCCACTCTTTGGATATTTCAAGCCGTATTATTAGTTCTTTGGGCACGATCTGCTAAGAAAAGAGAATTAAAACAAAAATATACTAACTTACTTCTTGTTATTGGCATAATTCTTTTATCTTGGAATGTTATATCTGTTTTTCTCCCTAGCGTTGAGATTTCTTTTTTTCCTTTTCCTGATGAATCTGATATTTTTATTATTAATACAATTTATTTTCTATACTCTTTCATTCCAACATTTCTCCATACTGTTCTTGCGATTATATTAGTACTATATTTTTATAATATATCTTACCAATATAATAGAAAATCTCTTATAGGTCCTGCTATATTCCTTCTCGGAAATATTATCCGCTTATGTGTTCTCACAATTATTTATTCTATTTTACTCTCTATTGACTGGTTTGATTTTGCTTCGCTCGAAACTATCGAAATACTCATCGATGTAGAAGCAATAGCATATATTATAATCGATATTATTCTGGTTGTCGGCTTTTGTTTTGTGTTCATTTATTCTATTTACAAAAATAATGCATTACTAATCATGTATTTTGGCTTATATTTTGCTAGTTTATTATTATCTCTTTTTTATAATATAAATTATGCATTGATTGAGTTTTATCCTTGGTGATTTATAATGGAAAATAAAGAAAGAAATAGGTTTTACGCGGTTCCTCTTATCGGGGGTATTTTATGTATCTATGCTATTTTTGGAAATAGTTTATTATCTTTATCTTTGTCTCTTTCGGGGAGTATTTATTTCTTAGCAGGATTTCCTTTTTTAATCATTATCCTCTTTTTTGGTCCTATTATATTAGATTTAGTTTTAGGTATATTAATGATAGTTTCTGCTGTCAAAATGAAAAATGGGAAAACAACTTTATTTGAAGAAAAGAAAAAGCTTCTAATTTTTTCATGGCTAGTTGTCAGTGTCTCTTTGGGGCTGTCAATTTTCTCTATATTTGGATTTGGAACTTTCTTTTTTTTCTACGAGCCTGGACTCGTAGGGGGATTAATTATTATTTTAGGTAACTTTTTTTATAAACTTGTAACTAAACGTAACTTTATCTATGGTCCTCCTTTAGTCCAAGAGGGAGAGAAAATTGAGCCAAGTCCAACGAAAACACAAATTTTTTATGCGAACCCTAAATTTTGCACTAATTGTGGATTTAATCTTGAGGAAAAACCCTTTAAATTCTGTCCAAATTGTGGCACCCAATTGATTTCTGAATAATAAATCCAACCTTTTTTCTTTAGATATTATTTATTGCTTCTTTCTTTTTAGAGTAGCACCTCTGTACTCTAATTTTGATAATAAATTAGAGTGTAATTCAATATTTCTATTCAATCCTTATAAAAATAATCGATATATCAAATAGCCAATATTAGGAATTTGGATTTTATTATATCATAATAAATTTTTTTAAGAAAAGTTCTTTTTCAATTATAAGATTATCAATTGATTTGTTTGATGAAACACGTTTATGTGAAGACTTAGTTTTTTACGTTTTATTAAATCTAATAATTTGAAAAAGGAAATTGGGATTTGAATTTACAATGAACGAAAATGTAGAGAAGTACATAAAAAGAAATGTCTATAAGTCCACGAGTTCTAGGATTGCCCAAAAATTTGTTGACGCCGGTTTAGAGAAACTTAGAGCGTGCATTAATTGCGGAACGTGTACGGGGTCCTGTCCGTCGGGTAGGCGCACAGCAATTAGAACGCGCTCGGTTCTTCGCCGAGCTTTAACTGGCGATGAATCAGTTTTAGAAGATATCGATATTTGGCTTTGCAGCACATGTTATAATTGTTACGAGCGATGTCCGCGCGACATTCCGGTAACTGACATGATTATTAAGCTAAGAAATATCGCTGTTGAAGAAGGCAATATTTTAGATGCTCATTTTGGGTTAGCTAATAAAATATTCTACGAAACTGGTCATGGAGTGCCTGCAAACGGAGAAGCAAATAAAAAATGGCAAGATTTACGCGAATCATATGGATTACCCCCCTTACCTCCGACCGTTCACGTTCACCCTGAGGCTGTCAAAGAATGTCAAGAATTAATGAAGTCTGTTGGTTTCAGAGATTTATTGGATAAAATCGAAAAAATAAAGGAAAAAGAAAAAGCTGAGGCTGAAAAAAACAAAGAAGAGGAAAAATAAGGTGGTATAATAATGAGTGAAGAAAATAAATGGAAATATGGATTTTTTCTTGGTTGCGTAGCCCCTAATCGCTATCCCATGATTGAGTCGTCAATCAGGGCAGTATTTGACCATTTAGGCGCTGAGATTTTAGAATTAGAAGGAGCCTCTTGTTGTCCTGCTCCGGGAGTTTTTCGAGCGTTCCACATTCCTACATGGCTAGTAATTGCGGCTCGAAATATTACGATAGCAGAAGAGCTGGGAGTTGATATTATAACGGGGTGTAATGGATGTTATGGGACGCTTAGAGACGCGTGGATTGAGTTAGAACATGAACCCGAATTAAAGAAAATGGTAAACAAACATCTCGCTAAAGTTGGCAGAGAATTTAAGGGCTTAATTGAGCCTAAGCACATAGTTCAAGCACTCTATCAAGACATGGGCTTAGACTACTTACGAGGTTTTGTAAAACATAAATTTAAGGATTTAAAAGTGGCAGTTCATTACGGATGTCACATTATTAAACCAAGCGATAAAAGACCTTGGGGGGGAGAATGCGAAGACCCGACTTTTCTCGATGAAATCGTAGAGATAACAGGGGCAAAAAGCATCGATTATAAAGATAAACTTATGTGTTGTGGAGCAGGTGGCGCTGTAAGGACTGCTGTTAAAGAAGTTTCAGCTGACTTTTCTCGGGAAAAATTAGAAAACATGAGGGACGCAGGCGCTGATATCATCGTCGATTGTTGCCCTTTTTGCCATTTGCAATTAGATCTAGGCCAAATGGAGGCTAATAACATTTATAAGGATATGATTGGAGAACCATATAAAATCCCTGTAGTCTACTTGACGCAGCTTCTAGGCCTATCTTTTGGAATTGATCCTAATCTTTTAGGGTTAATAAAAAATCACGACTTGAAAGGAGTTACTCCATTTATTCCAATAGAATCGTTTTTAGAAAAAGTAAAAAGCCAGTTAACTTAGGAGGATCGGTAAATTGACAGAAACAGATAAAAAAATAGAAATCATGGGAAACGAAAAACCAAGAATAGGAATTTACGTCTGTCACTGTGGCGTGAACATTGGTGGAGTAGTTTCAGTTCCAGATTTAGTGGAATATGCTAAAACGCTACCGAATGTTACGGTGGGTCGCGAATACAAATTCTTTTGTTCAGATGTCGGACAAAAAATGATAAAAGAAGATATCGAAGCGGGACTAATTAACCGGGTTGTAGTAGCAGCTTGTTCTCCGAGAATGCACGAGCCTACGTTTCGAATAGCTTGTAAAGAAGCAGGATTAAATCAATTTTTGTTTGAAATGGCGAATATTAGAGAACATTCTACGTGGGTTCACATGAAAGATACTGAAGGTGCCTATGAAGTAGCAAAAGATCACATTAGGTTAGCAATCGCGAAAGCAAGAGAACTAGCACCGTTAGCAGTACAAAAAGTAAAAGTAGAACCAACAAGTTTAATTATCGGTGCTGGGATTACCGGAATGAATGCCGCTTTAAATCTCAGCGCTGCGGGATACAAAGTATACCTGGTGGAAAGATCTGCCACAATTGGAGGTCACATGGCCCAGCTTGACAAGACTTTTCCAACTATGGATTGTTCTTCTTGTATCCTCACACCTAAAATGTCAGAAATATCAAGAGACAAAAATATTGAATTGTTGACTTATTCTGAAGTAGAAGAAGTAACAGGATATGTCGGGAATTTTGAAGTTAAGATTAAAAAGAAACCTCACTATGTAGATCAAGAAAAATGTAATGGCTGCGGAATCTGTGTCGATTCATGCCCTATTTCGGTTGGTAACGAGTTTGAGTTAGGATTAGCTACAAGAAAAGCTATTTACGTTCCATTCCCTCAAGCAATTCCAAGCGAATATACTATCGATATGGATAGTTGCATCGAATGCGGAATTTGCGCCAGAGAAAGTGTATGTGAACCTCTTGCTATAAATTACGACGACAAACCTGAATATATTACGGTAAAAATAGGTACCATAATAGTAGCAACAGGATACGACGAATACGATCCGTCAGGATTAAAGCAATATGGCTATGAGAAATACGATAATGTTATTACAGGGCTTCAAATGGAACGATTACTTAGTTCGTTTGGTCCAGTTATTGGAAAACCTGTGAAACCATCAGATCTTAAGGATCCCCATAGCATTGCTTTCCTACAATGCGTAGGAAGTAGAAATTTCCGAGAGGGAGGAAATAAGTATTGCTCTCGTGTGTGCTGTATGTATGCTACAAAGCAGGCAAGGCAGTACAAAGAAAAGCACCCAGAAGCGGATATTTACATATTTTACATGGATATTCGGGCATTTGGAAAAGGATACGAAGAATTTTACGAATCCGCAGCAAGAGATTATGGTATTAATTACATAAGAGGACGAATAGCTGAAGTAAGGGAAAAATCCTCTTAATAAAAATATAATTATTCGAGCCGAAGATACATTGCTCCAGCAACCTATTGAAGTAGAAGTTGAATTATTTGTCCTTTCGACGGGTATCGAGCCTAGAGCAGACTCAGATTCTATTACTACCCTTTTGAGAATTCAAAAGTCAGCTGATGGATTCTTTTTAGAAGCTCATCCAAAATTAAGACCTGTGGATACATTAACCGAAGGTATTTTCATAGCAGGCGTTTCTCAGGGACCTAAAGACATACCTGATTCAGTAGCTCAGGCTAAAGCTGCTGCTGCTAGCGCAATTGGGTTAATGGCGAAAGGAGAAGTAGAGATTGAGCCATTTTTCGCCGTAATTCATGCTGATCGTTGTTCTGGTTGTGGAATGTGTATTCAAAATTGTGCTTATGGAGCTATTGATTATGTTGATGATAGAAGGTTTGGAACGATAGCTTCAGTAAATATAGCACTCTGTAAAGGGTGTGGTGCTTGCTCAGGTAATTGTAGAAGTTCCGCAATCGATATAATAGGATTTTCTTCTGAACAATTACATTCAATGATAACTAAGAGGGTCTAATAATGACAGAACCAATTGTAGAGACTAAACAGTCTGAAAATAAAGAGTGGGAACCAAAAATTATCGCTTTTCTATGTAACTGGTGCTCCTACGCCGGAGCAGATTTAGCGGGCGTAAGTAGAATTCAATACCCACCAAACATTAGAATTGTAAGGGTTCCGTGCTCTGGAAGGATTAACGCTTATTTTATTATTAAAAGTTTAACTGACGGTTGGGATGGTGTTCTTATTTCTGGATGTCATCCCGGCGATTGCCATTATATTAGTGGAAATTTAGTTGCCCGAAGAAGATTTGCGATATTAAAAGAACTTTTAGAATTTTTTGGTATCGAACCCGGTAGAGTTAACTTTATGTGGGCTTCTGCCGCAGAAGGTGAGCGTTTTGCCGTGTTAGTTCGAAAAGCAACTGAAATCGTAAAAAAATTGGGTCCAAATACAAAATTTGAAAAGAAGTGGTGAAGAGTATGGGACTTGAGACAGAAAATAAGGATATTGAGACTAATCTAATAGAAATTGCTAGAGGATTACTTAAAGATAAAAAAGTCGATGTGATTATTGGCTATAAGAAAGGTACGTTGCCCTTGCTCTCCCAACCAATTATAATCGACAGCGAAGAGGAAGTCGATAAGTTGATCTGGAACAATTTATGTTACGTAAATTTAGCTAAATATTTGGTACCCAGAGTTCCGAGGTTTGTGGATTCTGAAAAAGGCAATTTAAAGGTAGGAGTCGTATCTAAGGGTTGCGTTGGAAGAGCTTTAATTCACTTAGCCTCAGAAAATAAGATTAATTTAGACGAGATAACGATTATAGGAATCCCTTGCAACGGAGTTGTTAATAGGCAACGGATTGAGATGGAAATAGGAGAGAAAGAAATTCTTGAGGTCTCCGTGTCTGGCGACAACATAATTGTTAAGGGAAAAAATTTTGAAAAAGAATTTCTCTTCGACGAATACATGAACGATTTATGCAAGGGTTGTAAAATTCGAAAACCTCCTCTCATTTCTAAAGCGCCTGATTTATGCGTTGGTGAATGCGAAGAATATTCAAACATCGTAGACGATTTTAGCGACATTGCTGAGTTTGAAGCGTTAACTCCCGAAGAAAAATGGAACCAGATTACGGAAGAATTAAGCGTGTGTACCCGGTGCTACGCTTGTCGAGAAGCTTGTCCTATGTGCTATTGTAATCTTTGTTTTGTTGATCAAAATAAGCCTGTTTGGTTCGGGAAGACAACCGATTTACCGGATGTATTCGTTTATCACTTAATTCGAGCTATGCACATGGCAGGGAGATGTGTTGCTTGTGGTGCGTGCTCATTAGTTTGCCCTATGGGCATTGATTTAAATAAAATTAATAGAAAATTAGAAAAAATCGTTAAGGAACGATTTGATTTCATTTCAGGCCTCGACCCAGATGTGTTACCACCCATGGTAGATTTCAAGATGGATGATGCCCAGGAATTTATGTTAGAAGAGGATTAAAAGGAGTGGTTAAAATATGGTAGAAAAAATATTGAAAAAAGATGACATTGGCAAACTCTATAGCGAGCTAGAAAAAGAATACAAATTTTACGCTCCTACAAAAGTAAAAGGTAATATTGCTTTCAAGCACATTTTGAATGCGGAGGAAATCGAGTTAGACTACTTGAACTCAAAGGTTCCCCCGAAAGATGTGCTCTTCCCTCAAAAAGAAACTATTTTTGAGTATAGATACGAAGGTAAGGAAGTAATTATTGAAGAGAGAAAAGATCTCGAGGATAAACTGTTAATTTTTGGAGTCAGACCTTGCGATGCGTATAGTTTTAAGCTTTTAGAAGATTTTTTCGCATCTGGCGACTTTCAGGACGATATTTTTCTAAAAAAACGAGAAAATGCGACTATTATCGGTATTGGTTGTAATAGTCCAAGACAATCCTGCTTCTGTACGTCTGTAGGCGGTCATCCCTTCCAAAAAGAGAGTACAGATGTATTTTTATCAGATTTAGGAGATACTTATTTAGTTGAGGCCATAAGCGAAAAAGGTAAGGAACTGGTAAAAAAGTTATCTTGGCTTGCTGACGCTAAAAAAGCAGATATGGAAAAATCTAAAGAGTTAGCAAAGCTAGCAGAGGATTCCTTTACGACAAAATTTAATTTTGACTTAGTTACTAAAGTATTAGACGAAAATTTTGAACACCCCGTCTGGCAAGAGATTAGCGAAAGCTGTATCGGATGCAGTTCGTGCACTTTTCTCTGCCCTACTTGTACTTGTTTTGATGTAATCGACGAAAATGACGAATACAATAACCGGGGTAGGCGAATTAGAATTTGGGACACTTGTCAGTCGTGTCTTTATACGCTCGAAACGAGCGGTCATAACCCTCGCCCAGCTAAAATACAAAGGTGTAGAAATCGAATAATGCACAAGTTTAGCTATTATCCCTCGAATTACGATTGCTTAGGGTGCGTGGGGTGCGGGAGGTGCATTACTGCCTGTCCCGTTAATAACGAGCTCAGATTAATAATCGATAAAATACTTGAAATTCAAGAAAAAAGTGGTGAGAAAGTTAGTGCCTAATCCGTATATTCCAATGTTGACAAAAATAAAATCTATAATATCAGAAAATGAAGTACGAGATATAAAAACGATCGAGTTAGAATTCCAAAAGGAAGAAGAATATAAAGCTTTCGATTATATTCCGGGTCAATTTGCTGAAATTAGTATTATTGGTAAAGGAGAATGTCCTATTGGAATTGCTTCTTCCCCTACTGAAGAGGGTACGATCAAATTCACGATCAAAAAAATGGGAACTGTGACTTCTTCCTTTCACAACAGTGATATTGGAGACATAATTGGTGTGAGAGGTCCGTTAGGGAACGGTTGGCCGATGGAAGAATTAAAAGGACAGAATATCGTCGTTATTGGTGGTGGGTTTGCGTTTTCCACGCTACGATCGCTCGTGTTGTACGTGTTAGATGATAAACACAGGAAAGATTACGGCGATATAACGGTAATTTATGGAAATCGAGATTCGGGTGAAGTTCTCTATCGAGATGTTCTTGAAGAATGGGAAAAACGAGACGATATAAATGTAGTTTTAACCATCGATCGCGAAGAGGAAAGCTGGACTCGAAAAGTGGGTTTTGTAGCTGCTATAGTCAAGGAAGTTGCTCCTTCTCCAAAAAACGCGGTAGCAATTATCTGTGGTCCACCTATTATGATTAGAACTGCCGTAGATGAGTTAGTTAAGATCGGTTGGAAAGACGAAAAGATCCTTAATTCGTTAGAGATGAGAATGAAATGCGGAATCGGGAAATGCGGAAGATGTAATATCGGCGAGAAATTTGTGTGCATCGACGGTCCTGTTTTTTCGCTCGCAGAACTCAAAAAAATGCCTAACGAATATTAATCAAATTAAACTAAAATTACGATTCTTTTATATACATCAATGGAAAATTGTGATATAATGACAAAAATATTATTAGTATCCAATTAGAAAAATGGTTGTCTTCCAAGATATTAATTACTTTTTGTATGATTTATATTCTTTTTATGTACTAATCATATTTAGCATAGCGGTGCTTGGCTCACTTTATCGTCTATACTTAAAAATTTCTCATAATATTAAAGAACGGTTAGAGGAAAAGCGAAATAGGAAGGATTATAAATCTGAGATTCCAAAAGAGCTTTTAACAGGGATTAAAGAAGAAGAGACTATATTATATCGCTCACCACGCATTAAATTGCGGAAGCAGATTCACACTGCCCAATTCGAGATTTATATTGCATTTTTTGGGTTCTTTCTTTTCTTATACGCTCCTATATACTCTCTTATATCCTCTACATTAGACGATTTTCTCATACTATCTATCCTGATCCCGATTGGGTTTGTATTTCCCATATTCCCAATGTTTAGTATACCTCGTCAACATAAAAAAGATCTTTTTCTGGTGTTAACAGATAGAAATGTTCATTTCTATAAATTGATATACAGAGATACTCTTGGAAATAAAAGAAACCGAAGTGTTACCTCTATTTATAGTTATGAGAAACTCCTCGGCTTCTCAGTACGTAAATTTTTATATGATTCGCGTGGTGATTATGGGACAATACATTTATATACAAATGAGGCTATCCCAAAAAAAATCAAAATCCACAATATACCAAACTTCTCACAATTTCGACCCATTTTAGAATCCATACTTTATTGGTTTGGAAATATCCCGCATAATGCTCCTCCTCTTTCGTTAGAAATCTCTGCTCAAAAACGAGCCCGTGCGAAATTAAGTCAAAGAAGGTGTTTAATATACATTTTTGTTTCGATAGGAGTTGCTTTCTTAGTAATATACTTCACGCTCATTTCGATGATAGAGGATTACATTAAATTTATTGTAAATATTTCTACTATTTCCGTATTAGTTTCAATCTTAATAATGCTTTTTATAGAAATAGTTGTTTCAATGAATCGCATGAAACCACTTGGATCATCTTTATCAATTGCTGAGAACGAAATTGTATTTCGCGAAGATTCACAGCAAAAAATCCTTAAATACTGCTCCACATTAGCATTTAGTTTCTCAAATAGTCGCCGAATTTTATCCCCTCCTTTAAAAATAGAACAGAATTATGATATTTTAAAAATCTATGATTTTCCTAAACCTAAAGAAGAAGTGATTCATTTCGGACCTATCGAAAATCTCCCGCGAATTTATAGCCAAATCTTTTCAATCTATCTGAAATGGAAGGATAAAAATAATTTATTACTATCTCGCGACGCATTGCTTAAAGGAAAAATCCCCCTCTCTCCCGAGATGATGGATGCTCGAACCAGTGATTTAAGAAAAAAAGAACTCCTTGAAGAATATATTAAAGATAAGATTCAAAAACCGATATCACCGGCTCAACTTGCTGAGCTAGAGACGGAACAAAAATATCTTGAGCCAAATGATAATATTATTGCTACTACTAAACCAGTATTTCAATCAAAAAAAGCAACTATTGAACTTATCACGGGTATTGCATGCATCCTTTTATGCATATCATTAGTAATGTTTTGGTATCTCCCTCTTCCAGAATTCCTACTCTATCTGGGCTTATTTCCTCTCATGTTTATTGGTATAGGAGCTTTTACCGGCGCTTTTTTCTTCACTATGGGGGGGCTTTCAAAACGATCTTTGAATAAACGTTTAAAAAAATCACGCTATACTCTTACTCCTGACAAATTGTTAGTGGTAAATAAGGATCAAGTAATATCCATAAGAATTGAATCCATTAGATCAGTAGACCAACGAATACATCAAGATCATACTTACTCGATAACTGTATTCTTAAATAAACCAGCACCAGAGCTTCCAGGAATACTTAAATCTATTGTGGGATTATCATCTCTCTCTCTCGAAGATAAATTTTATCACATATTGCATTATTTGGTGGAACCTCAATCCCAAACACTCCCTGAGAAAGTAGGAATGCCTACTTTTATGGAATATTTCCAAGTGATAATGCCTGATTTCAAAAAAAATGTACTTCCATTAATTGTGTTAGTACTTCTCGTTGGACTTACTGTACCCCTCGGATACCTAATTAGTGATTGGAGACTCTATATTATTATATCTCTTGTAATATTTTCTATTTATATTTATATAAATCGACGATTAAAAAAAAAGGAGTAGGTCTCAACCTCAAAATTCCGGACAAGAACAGGTTCAAGGAGTACAAAAACCACTACAATTTGGAAGTTTTTTCACTCCGAAAGAAGAGCATAAATTTTGCCCGAATTGTGGAAAGAAAAATAATGATGGAGCAATATATTGCTCAAACTGTGGTCAAAAAATTTAAATGAAAATAAATCATTCAGCGTATTTTCTGTGTTGGTTAATACTTTGAATCTAACTTTAACAAATTTTCATTGAAATCAGACTCTGAATTTACCTTTAGATACCACTTGAAAAACTATATCTATGAATTCGATATTAATGACAAAAATATATATAGTATAACTTTGTCTATTTAAAAGGTAAAGAAGGGGTAGTTGGTAATGAAAATAAGAATGAAACATATTTTTACCTTTTTAATGCTATTTCTGATAATTTTTTCAATTTCTATTCAAAATAATATGAAAGATTCTATTGAGACTACTCAAGAGAATTTACAGGATAGAACAACTCATTTAAACCGAGCCGGATTTTGGGATAACTTTACATTTATCCACATTACTGATTTAAACTGGACTGTTGCGAGTAATAAGGAATGGTGTTCTGGATCAGGTACTTGGGGCGATCCTTATGTCATTGAAAACATGATAATTAATGCAAGTGGTTCTCCAATAGGTTGTGGTATTTTTATTGAAAATTCCATTAATATGTATTTTACAATTAAAAATGTTACAATATTTGAAACCACGAATGGAATTAAATTAGAAAATACGAATAAAGGAACCGTAATTGATAACATACTTTCAAACAACGTAGAATCCGGGATTTATGCGGTAAATAGCGTTAATAATACAATTTCGAGAAACCAATTAATTAATAATGGGATGTATGGGGTGTATCTCTCCTCAAATTGTCTTGATAATAAAATCCTTGGAAATACAGCAAAAAATGATGGTACAAATCTTCAGGATGCTGGAATATATCTTGCAGATTTTTGCGACGATAATGAGATTATAGAGAATATCCTATATGATAATAATGTTTACGGGATAAATATTGAAGATTCTTGCGAAAGAAACTTAATTTATAATAATACACTCAAAAATGTAGTCGGAAATCAGCAAGATTATGGGATAAGATTAAATAATGATTGTCATCAGAATAATATCTCACTAAATACGATAGAAAATCTGAATAATTTTGGAATATATTTGGTTACCTCCGATGGAACTTCAATATCGAATAATCAAATAATAGATATATCTATTGGAATGTGGATGTTAATAGCTCATCAAAGTGAAATTACAAGCAATACGATTTCAGGTGGTTCTACAGCAATTAGTATGAGTGCTTGCGATGGGGGCGAAATAATTGGAAATGTTATAAATAATACATCAAATTATGCGATAAGATTATATATAAATTGCGACGACAACGATTTTCACGATAACATAATAAAAGATAATGCTAACTATGGTGTACAGCTTTATGATCCCTCTGATATTAACAATAAGTTTTATAAAAATTTCTTTATTTCAAACGGAATTCACGCTTATGATAATGGAACTACAACTTCTTGGAACAATACAATGATTGGGAATTACTGGGATAATTACACGGGATTGGATGCTAATGATGATCTAATAGGAGATATATCTCATAATATTCCCGGAACAGCCAATAGTAACGATTCATTACCGATATGGGATGATGGAGATGATTTTTTTCCAGAAATTTCCATAAATTCACCTACGAATGGCTCAATATTCTCATCACCACCCGAGTTTATAATTAATTTTTCTGACGTTAATTTCGATAGTCTTTGGGTAACTATTAATTATTCAAATATCGAATATGGATTTATCGCGAGCCCCGGTAATAATGTACTAATTGACATGCCCCTTTCAATATGGAATTTATTACCTGAAGGCCATTTTCTAGTTAAAATCTATGTGAATGATACTGCTGATAATGTTAATTATGCTGAAATAACTTTCGTAAAGGAACTCCCTTCAGAACCTGCTCCCCCTAATGTAATTTTAATTATTGCTATTAGTATCATTGTAATAGTTGGAATTTTAATAGCTGGAATTTTAATGAAAAGGTTGCCAGCAAAGGAAAAAATAAAGAAATCGAGAAAACTAACCGAAGAGCAGTTATCAAAAGCGCAATACTTTAAAGATGTCACTAGCATTCTTACGATTTTAGCCATACATAACGAATCGGGCTTATGTCTATCTAAAATTGCAAGTAAGGGCGGTATTGGATTGGACGAAAATTTATTCACTGGCTTTATATCTGCTATTGGAAGTTTTAAAGATGAACTTGCTAAACAGATGGGTCTAAAAGCTCGGGGTGAAGGCGGAGATAATACTATTGAGTATAACGAATTTACAATAACCCTCATGGACGGTGAATATCTTAGGTTAGGCTTAGTTTCTTATAAAAGTCTTGGAGATTTAATAAAAGAGCAGTGTGGACAGGTTTTAAAGGCTTACGAAATTATGCACCTTAACGATTTAAAAAACTTTGACGGTGAAATCCAAATTTTCAATGATTTTGAGGAAACAATTGACGCAGAAATTGGCATGTATTTGAATAGAAAATGTATGGTTAACGTAAAGCAATTAAATAAATATGACGCTCCTGAATCATTTACAACCATTTTAAACGATCTTAATTCAAGATCTGAAGGATTTTATCCCGCAGAAATCACTCTTACATTCGTGCGAGAAATGAATATTTCAGATCAAGAAGCAAATTTCATGGTCTATGAAGCCTATAAAAATCAATTATTTTCACCAGTAAAATTGGAAAAATAAATACAATTCCTTTATCAAAAACGATTTCTATGATTGATAAGTGGCTTTCTAAAACGAAATTTAAAGAAGGATACGAGAAGTTTGTAAGGAAAATATTTTTAGGTCGAATTTCTGCAAATCAACTTACCATTATGGGATTGGTAATTGGATTGATTGGCTCGTTATTTATCTATCTAAGCAGTGTTTATACGGAACTAACAATAACCTTGCTTGTATTGTCCATGATTTTTACGATAATTTCATTTTTAATCGATACCTTGGATGGGTCTGTAGCACGATTTGAGGGCCCTACGATCTTTGGTGGAATATTAGATATTTTTTGCGATCGTTTAGTTGAGATATCTATAATAATAGCAATTGTAGCAACCGATCCTTCGAACCTCGTTTGGCCCGGGATGTTTACTTTAGCAGCTACGGTATTGTGTATTTCTATGTTCCTTATTGTAGGGGGGATTATTAAAAGAGATGAATTGGACAAGAAATCAAAAGTAATTAGATCTCAAGGTGGACTCATGGAGCGTTCTGAAACGTTTTTCTTTTTGTTGGCCGCAATAATCTTAATCCCATGGCGTCCCTTCGTATTATGGATTTTTGCACTATTGGTATTTTTCACAGCACTGTTAAGATTGAGAGACGCATATAAATTATTTAAGTAATTGGGTAGTTGTTCGAACCTATCCTTTCTAATTTATTATAAAAGTATTTTAAAGCTTAAGTCATATAATATCAATAATGACTCCAGAAAATTTATCCGAAGGAGAAGAAATTTTAAGGATAATAAGAAGGGACATTGAGGGTAAGTTTGGGATCATTTGCCTAAATTGCTTTGTGGTAAGAAGCAGGTTCAAAGAAATTTACGATTTTTTGAGTAGGCACAATATTCCGTTTCCGGAGGGAGAAAACTTGTCAAAATTAGATCTTCTCGATCACATTAGCATCTTTTTTTACAAGCAATATCAAAAAAGTCCAACGCTTAAAAAGCAATTCAAAACGCCTATTATGTATATAGGAAATTTCATAATTACAGACGAAAAGTTAAGTGATTATTTAAAAAGGTTTGATTTCATATCCAAACAAGAACTAATTGACGCGTTTGCTGATTATTGTGCAGATTTTGGAATATCAGTGTACAGTACAGAGAATATCAAGGACTATAATATAGATTTATACTTAATTAAGAAAAAGCCATTCCTAAGAACTGAAGCTGTTTTTGTAAGGACGGGAGCAGAATTGACTGAAGAAAATTATAAGAATACTTTCTACCTTATTAATGAAGCTTCAAAACTCGCTATCTGGACTGTCTTTGTAACAACTCCTCGAGGCGTGTGCAATATTGGGTATGAAAGGCTGAAAAGAGACATGGAAAATTTAAACGCGTGGATGTATGTAATCGATCCAATACATCAAAAAATCTTAGGAATTATGAAGGGTAAAAAATCGAAAGTTCATGACACTTCAATCAGAGACGATTTTATAAAAAAATTGCCACATGAACCAGTAAGAACACCCTCTCAGATAGTAAAGATATCTAAATATCATTTCAAGGAAAGCGAGTCGTATAATCCCAAAAATTTCGTTATGTTTGAGCTTTTTCCAAAAGAAGAGCTGATTTTAGAAGACCACGCCGTAACTGTAAAGCCAAAATTTAAAGAAACCTTCAGAAACTTAATGATTATAGATAAAGATTCTGGCTTAAATATATTATCGCATTCCAGTGAAGAGATATCTATGGAAAAAGAATTGATTTCGGGGTTTCTATCAGCGATGGATTCTTTCGTTTCGGAAATAGGGGGCACAACTTCAATGAACGAAATAAGCTACAAAGGATTCTATGTCCACGCCGCATACGGACAACTCATCAAATTAGCGCTATTTTTATCTAAACCCGCGCATAAAAACTTAAAAGAAAGGCTTGCATACTTGTTACATCAGTTTGAAGAGCATTATCACGATCAAATTTTAAGATTTACAAAAACCGGTAACACTGCGGTCTTCGATAAGGATAAAATTGTTGAGCTCATAAAAGAAATTCTTAGCGTATAAAAAATAAAAAAATAATGCTTTCTCTATCCTGTTATTAATTGTTTCTTTCTATTTTCTTTTAGATTAAAATCCTAACTAATATAAATTTAATTCTCCCTATGATATTATAGAATAACATGAAAGAGTGAAAGCTTTATGACAAAATCGAAAAAACCTATTGGAATTGTTGACGGTAAATTTCACCCATGTCCAGATACTCCAAATTGTGTTTCTACTCAAGCTGCAGACAATAAACACAAAATTGACCCCATTCAATATTCGGGATCTTTAAGCGAAGCAAAAGAAAAAATAATTAAAATTATAAACTCGTTAAAGAGATCAAAGATTATAACGAATAAAGAAAATTACATTCACGCCGAGTTTAGAACAGCTACATTCAGATTTGTAGATGATGTTGAGTTTCTTTTTGACGATAGCGAAAAGATTATCCATTTTCGCTCACGCGCAAGACTTGGAATCAGTGACATGGGAGTGAATAGAAAGAGAATGGAAATTATAAGAAAGAAGTTTGTATGATTGTTATATACATCTGATTTCATCTAATAATTTAATAGTTTTTTAGAGAGAATCCCTATATTTTCTTTCTCTAAGCTAAAGAAATTTATAAATAATAGTGCGCAGATTAAAATCTATAATTTGGTATTGGATAATTAATGAGCGAAAATAATGATAATAAATTAGTTTTTATTTATAACGCTGACTCTGGCTTAGTGAATACAGTCCGAGACTTCTGGCACAAGGCTTTAAGGCCTAGCACTTATCAATGCAATTTATGTCAGACTACCTTTGGGGCTTTTGGAGCTAAAAAAGAATGGAAATCTTTCATTAGCGATCTAGGAATAGAATCAGAATTTCTACATAAGGACGAATTTGTAGAAAAATACGATGTTAAAGACGCTAAATACCCTTCTGCTTATATCTTGAAGAACGGAAACCTTACAGTGTTCATAACGCAAGAAGAAATGAATAAAGTAGCAACGATTACTGAGATGGAAGAACTTGTATCTTCAAAGTTAAAATAAAAATTAACATAATATTTTCTTCTAATTTTTAAACAGTTTATCTATCCAAATCCTCTAATCCAACACCTTAAAAAAGAATGAAACAAATTTATGAAGTGAATTCATTTTTTTTAATTGAGGTAAAAACAAATGGAAAAAAATAGACGATTATTACATTTTTATGATAAAAATGAGTATGAAGAAGTAGTTCCGGAATCTGACGAGGAGAAAAAAAGACCGTTTCCATTATTTCAAAAACCGTACGATGAAAAGAAGCCCCTTATTGATTTAATTCCTCCTGAAAAATTCACAATTGGGAAAAAACCTTTCTTAGATGTTATAAATCGAAGAATGAGTCGCAGAAACTACACGGAAGAGTCATTGAACCTTGAAGAATTATCGTTTTTGCTATGGTGTACGCAGGGAGTGAAGAGGACTTTTAAAAAAAGAGCCGGTGTAATGCGAACTGTTCCGTCTGCAGGAGCAAAAAGTCCCTTTGAGACATATCTCATAATTAATAGAGTGGAAGGGGTCGAACCTGGCTTGTATCGGTATATTTCTTTTAGCCATAAACTGCTATTCGTTAAAAGTATTGAAGATGCTGAGAAGAGAATTGGTGAGTTAACCTATGATCAAATATTTGTTGGAAAAGGGGCAGTAATATTCTGTTGGGTAGCTATACCTTACCGAACTGAGTGGCGATATACTATTGTTGCCCATAAATTCATAGCTGTAGATTTAGGACATGTTTCCGAGAACTTATACCTTGCTTGCGAGGCTATTGATCTAGGGACAGTTGCTATTGGGTATTACGAGCAAAAAAAGTTCGATGCTTTGCTAGAACTGGATGGAAATGATGAGTTTGTAGTGTTAGTCGCTCCAGTAGGAAAAAATCCAACTTTATGAATGAGAAAAAAAAACATTATTTTCAACTGAATGGTTTTTTGATAAACATAGAAATTGGTCGGATCATGTTGTTAGAATAAGAAAATTCTATCTAAAGCAATATAGGAAGGCTATTGCAAATTATATTCCAAGTAAAATAAATAATATAAAAAAGTTACTTTATATAGCATTCAATTATCTAAAAAAAGAAAGTAAGAATTACAATCAAATTTATTTCGCATCTCGAACCATTAAAAACATTGGTAAATTCAATGGATCTGGAAGATCTATTTTTTTAACAACATGAAACCCATACTTTTCGTAGAGTGAAACATTCTTTTCGTTTTGAGTCTCCAAATACATAGGTTTTCTTTCTATTTCAGCTTTTTCTACAATTGCTCTTAATAATTTTCCTCCAAAACCTTTTCCTTGAAATTCTTGTGAAACACCAATTATAAATAGATATATATATGGGTCTAAATTAAGATTTTTCTTCGCTTCTTCCATTAATTTAGTGGTTTGCGCCATCATCTTTGCAACGCTTGCTATTTTCATACCAAGAAAAAAACCACCACTTCGAAAAGTTCTCCATGCTGTCATATCTTTATCATGTGGTGCAATTGCCATTACTCCTTCAAAATTATCAGATGGGGAATAAAGATTACCATATTTCATACAAAATCTAAGCATAACCTCAAACTGTATACGGCGCTTATCTACGTCTGTAAATATTTTTTTCAACATTGGATCTTCAGTATATGCATCCACGAGTACATCTGCTGCTTTCTTAATATCTTTTTTTTTTAATTTATATAAATCGCTAATTAATGACATAATGATTAAATAGATTTCTTCATATATATAAAAGATTAGTGTAAAAATTGCTTATAATCGATCCAGACAGTAATAAACAAAAAAGAAAAACCTTTATAGCCACTTAATTACTAGTAGACCAAGAGAATGAATGTTTTCTTCACATTTTTGTTCATGAACATGATGACGAGACCAGTGCCATTGTTCGAAAAGTTTGTGTAAAATTCAGATTTAATACATCAGAGCCTATTATATAAAACAATTAGGACGGAATTTTTACAATAAAGTCAATTTGAGGATATCACCTCATATTTAAACTTTTCAAAAGATCCAGAATCTAACGAGAAAATCTATTTTTGTAAATACGAGAATATCAGTCTTCTCTATACTTTTGAGTTTAAGTACTCTATTGCTTGCTTTATATCATTTGTAGGTGCTTTACATGTTTTATTAATACATACAAAAGCAGTAGCCTTTTCTTCGTATTTGTCAAAAAATTGAATAAAATTAGAATATTTATCAATTTCAGGATTCAACTCCTCTGTAGGACGAAAAATCAAAGATTTATTGGGTAAAAATTGCTTTCTAACCTCATTTAGCATTAAATTCGTATCTTCCTTTCCACTATCTCCGGCAATAACTAAAGAATATGTTGGGCCAACCGCGTAATCCACAGCAACCATCATTAAACTATGGGCAACAGGATTAGCGCGAACACTTTCGGCAAAAACCCGTCCAAGATGATCTGCCTTCTTCTCATATTCATCATTACCTGTTAATTGCGCTAGTCTCAGTAAATTTAACATCGCAACTGAATTCCCTGATGGAATAGCTCCGTCATAGGTCTCTTTTTGACGCGTTAATAACGATTCTGCGTCTTCAGCCGTAAAAAAGAATGCTCCAATTGAAGAATCCCAGAAAAACTTGATTTGTTCTTCAGTTAATTCAATTGCTTTTTCAAGATATTGTGTTTCAAAAGATGCTTCATAAAGGTTAATCAAACCCCAAATTAAGAATGCGTAATCGTCTATGAAAGCGAGTATATCTGCCCCACCCTTACGATAACGATGTAAGAGTCTTCCATCAGAATTTATCATCTTGTTTAAAATAAAATCTACTGCTTTTTTCGCTACTTGAATGTATTTAGGATCGTTAAGGATATATCCTGCCTTAGCAAACGCTGCAATCATCAACCCATTCCAATCAGTTAATATTTTATCGTCCTTATGAGGTCTAATCCTTTTCTCTCTTGCTTCAAATAATTTATTTCTAAGTAATTTGATATCAATGGAGGGCATATCTGGCAAATTAGATTTCAAGTGAATAATGTTTTTTTCAGTTTTTTTTCTAGTAGCTTCATCTAAAAAATTGCCATTTACATCAACATTATAGAGTTTTGAAAAATGTTCTGATTTATCTGCTCCTAATATTTCTTCGATTTCTGTTTTCGACCAAACATAAAATTTCCCTTCCTCTCCTTCGCTATCAGCATCTTCTGCGCTATAAAATGCTCCTTCTGGAGATGTCATATCACGCAAAACATACGTCATTATTTCCTTTGCAGTATTAGCGTATTCATTCTTATTTGTTGTTTGGTACGCTTCCAGATAAGCCAGAGTTAATAGAGCCTGATCGTAGAGCATTTTTTCGAAGTGAGGAACAAGCCAGTCAGAATCTGTAGAATAACGGTGAAATCCAAATCCGATGTGATCGTAAATTCCTCCCATTCGCATTTGTTTGAGCGTTTTTTCGACCATAGTTAGAGCGTTATCATCTCCAGTTCTTTTCCAATATCGCAATATAAACAGTAGATTATGCGGCGTAGGAAATTTAGGAGCTGTACCGAATCCTCCGTTTTTTTTATCAAATCTTGCAGAGAGCTGAGAGTATGTACTATTTAAAACACTTTTTGTTAAACTACTGCCTGGTGATTCCGAATTCATATCTTGTAAGGCAAAGATTATTTTCTCGCTCGAATCTAATAGCTGTTTTCTCTCGTTCTTCCATAAACTATCTATTCGTTTTATCAAATCTATTACACCTATCCTTCCAAAACGACTTTCCTTAGGAAAATAAGTACCCGCAAAGAACGGTTTTTTATCTGGAGTCATTACAATCGTTAGCGGCCAGCCTCCAGAACCAGTCATAAGTTGGCAGACGGTCATGTAGATTTTATCTATATCAGGTCGTTCCTCTCGATCGACTTTAATTGAAATGAATGTTTCGTTCAACATTTTTGCAACATAAGGGTCTTCAAACGACTCGTGAGCCATAACATGACACCAGTGACAGGTGGAATATCCGATTGATAGAAAAATCGGCTTATCCTCAGATTTTGCCTTATTGAAGGCTTCATCCCCCCAGGGATACCAATTTACGGGATTCTTGGCGTGTTGAAGTAAATATGGACTTTTTTCATTAATTAGTTTATTATAAACTACACCCACCTCAGATTCATGTTGTTCGGTATTAATAATATTCACCTATTCAAATTTATCGATTTGTTCTTCATACTTATTAATGTAAATAAAATCTTCAATAGCTTTTCTTGGAGGTCTCTGCTTTTCTCCGAGTTTCATTGAGTCAGACAGAACGGGATTTACTGTTTCTGTATGCTTTCCAATTATTACAAGTGTAATTAACCTCATTGCATTTGGAATCTCAAGAATCTTTTTAGCAGAAGTTTCATCAAAACCTGCGATTGGATGAGCAACTAATCCCAATTCAGTAGCACGTAGCATAATGAATGCTGTAGCCATACCTGTATCAAATAAATAATATAATCGTTCTCCAATCATGCAATCATTTTCAGGTTTGCTGAACACACCTATTATCAT
>Ga0114930_10001409_pt1 | contig 23021 bp, 27 predicted proteins | sample AnhtaG_FD_87300 | JGI IMG/M metagenome (GOLD analysis project Ga0114930, IMG submission 87300) | Deep subsurface microbial communities from Anholt, Denmark to uncover new lineages of life (NeLLi) - Anholt_01485 metaG | ecosystem: Environmental > Aquatic > Marine > Oceanic > Sediment | place... | reverse complement strand
GACCAAATCCTCGTTGCGGTTCTTCCTCGGGCACTTTACCCATAGCTGATTTCGCCAAGTTTGGCACCTCCCTATAAAGGACCAGTATCTTCTATTTATGCCTTCATCGAGTTGGCTAACATCCCATCCCATATGCGGCGCTGTTCTATTAGTGCCAGAACGCGGTCCGGGACCTTATCGCTTACTTCCAGCAGTTGCCAGCCGCCCCAGCCCATTTTTACCAGCAGGTCCATTTGAAGCTGGTACGGAAACTCGGCATTCTTGAGATTGTGCAGATGCAGTGTATCACCCAGCAAATCTTTGACCAGGTTGAAATTGTGCTCGAACCCGTTGCCCCCGGTGTCCCTCTTATCAGAGTTGAGTTTCACTCGGACGCTCGGCTGGAAAACGTGGTTCATAATCACCCTGATACTCGGCAGTTCGCCCGCACTGCCATGTGCTTCAAGGCGAACCTGCTGTCCATAGTCGGCAGCGAACGCGCCCACGATGTTCAGCGAACTACCGATTTGCTCGATAGTCTTTTCTCGCGGAACGCCATCGTGAAAGCTGTTCGGGAATACCCTCACACCGCTGCCGCCTATATCACGGCTGAGCTTTATGTAGGCCCTGGTATTTTCAATCGCCGTTTTAAGCTTCGCGGCCTCAGGCGAATCATACCGTTCACTGGTGGCAATACCCACAACTGTAACAGGGCTGTCCTCAAAACGTTTCTTCACCTCGCGGCGCTGCTGTGCGTTAAGTTCAAGTTCAACACCGTGAGCGTAGGAAAGGCTGGTTCGCAGCTCGACGCCAAAAGTTTGGGCCTTGCAGCAGTTAGCGATAAGAGTAGGTATATCCCAGTCTTTGCCCCACTGGTAGGTGGTGAATCCAAATCGTGTCTTTGCAACGCGCTTTGTTGCGTCTCCGGTACCCGGAAAATTGCATGAGGTCAAAGCGGCGGTCGCAACAGCACCGGCGGTAACGCGGACACCGCGCGCCAGAAAATCACGGCGTGAGAATTCGTTTCGATCTAAAGGCATAATTTGCAGAAATCGTCCGATATTAACAGCGATTCAATTATTTGCTCTGGCGTTTCTTGAGTGTCACGCCAATGCCCTGGCCATGCTTGTGTATAAACTTCGTTTCGAGCTTCGGGTTGGTTGTGACGGCCTTGATGTAGTCCTCCATAGGGCTTCTCACGTTGGTCGTGTTGTGTGCCAGAATCAGTCCGCCCGGGCGCAGCAGTGGAAGGAGCTTGTTGAGGTAGTCGATATAACCGGCCTTGTCCGCGTCAAGATGGAGGATGTCGATGGGCTCTTTGAGCTTGGTGACTGTTTCGTGGGCGTTGCCCTCGACAAGCGTGACAAGATGGCTGACACCGGCTCGTTTGAAATTCTCACGGGCCAGCGAGGCCCGGCGGGCATCGATCTCATAGGTTGTCAGCTTGCCGCCTGTTGTCCGCAATGCAAGGCAAAACCAGATACCTGAGTATCCGTTGCTGGTTCCAATCTCGACAACGTGTTTGGCACCGACTGCCTCTGTCAGGAGCCGTAATACCCTCCCGTCTTCCGGCTGGACGTTCATCATCCTGCTGCGCTGGTTCACGTACATATCCGCAAGTACATCTAAAATCTTCTGCTCTGCTTTGTTGCTCGCTATCGGCGCAGGGTCCTTCCAGGGTATCCTACCCTGGTTTGACCTGCCCGCGTCTCCGACCCCCACGAATAAAACCACTGTTGCAATAACCAACAAAATCTGCTTCAACATTTCTGCTCCTTTCCAAATTACGGTTTATCGTTGTTCTGCCATACCGGATTAGGACAGGTATAGACGAATTCAAAGAGCAAATTTATTGCACTTCCCAGGAGAAATCATAAAAAATATGCGGAAAGCTTGATTTCAGGGCTTTTTTACCGCTTCCATTTTCAGCAGGCCGAAGTTTTCTTTCTCTGTTAGAACCACCCATGCCCGCCAATCCTTTTTATGGATTCGCACAGGTTCGAGCGGTTTTACGTCTTTTAGCCAGACCAAAAAGCCAAACTTACAATTCATTCTGCTCTGCCAGTATTCGTCACTGCCCCTGATATAGTCGTTGTATCGCTGTTTTATTTCGATTATTTGTCTTGGCGTTAAGTTTTCAAAATTTTTAACCGCCGCTGCAGTTGCCGTCGCACAGACCGGCCCGGAGCTTACTTTGAGAAATAATTTATCGCCCGGCAAGACCCGCCCGAAAGCATAACGCCTTGTCTTGCTAAAACGCGATTCGATGCGTTTCCGACCGCCTAAAATCGCATCTAAGTACGGCTTCTTCAGGATTACAAGATGATAATTTGCCATAGTTTTGCCTTGTTGACAGTAATGCTTCTTAGTTCCTGTCCAACACGCTGGCCACACCGCGCATATTCTCGGTGGATCTCCAGCACTGCTTCTGGAGCATCGAGGTTATTCCGGCCACGGGATATTAAACCCCGTTCATCCAACCGCGTCCCCATAGCCCCATCGAGCAAAATTATCTCTTGATTGGTTGAGAATGTTGACAAATTCATTGTTGATGACTTTGTGATTTTTTACATAAGGGTCTTTTTTGATGACCATACAAAGGCCGGCTCAGCATATCAAGAATAGGTTAGTGGTGTGTGGCGGTGGGGCAGGTCGTAGCGAAATATGCCTCCTTACCCCGAAGTTATCTATACACATCCTTGCGATGCCTGATAGCAATTATATCCACCAGTCTTTGCTGGTCATCGATGGCATAGATAACACGATAAACACCAACCCTTATCCGCCATAGGTTATTTTTACCTCGCAATTTAACACACTTGCCCGGCCTCGGCTGAGTTGCCAAAGCCTCAATTTTGGCAAATATCCTGCCGACATTTGTAGCGACAAGGGCCTGTAATTCTTTTCTTGCCGAGCGCGCAAAAGTTATCCGGTAGTCAGCCATTTAGCTTTCCGGCACGGGACAAATGTTTCTTCACTGTATTGAGCGACTCGCGAGGTTCGTTGGCTCGCTGACGTGCAACCAGGATGTCATAGAAATCCTCCCACAGGTCGGCACATTTCTCTAAGTCAATAACGACTGCCCGCTTGACCCCTTTGTCGTCAACGATATATTGAATATCATTCATAATAACACCTCTGGTGCAATTATACCAGAAACAGGGCTGCCGTATCAAGAATTATTCACCCCTATTTGGCAATAGTTATTGGTCTTTGACGAACAGGCCTTCAGAATCTATAATCAGAGTGGTTTTTTGGAGGACAAAAAGATGGAATCGATTTTGACTGTAATAGGCGTTGTTTTGATTTTAGTTGTCCTGGGCCTTTTGGTTTGGCTCATCAGCACCAGCTTTGCCAGCAGAAAGGAGATTGCCGGCCAGGCCACAGGCATCGGACTTCTCCAGCAGCAGCTCGAGGCGCTCAAGGCCGCTCAGGATAAAACCACGGAAAATTTGCAAAAGTCTCTGCAGGCAGGCCAGAACACCCTCACCCAGAGCCTCCAATCCAGCCGGGAGGTGCTCAGCCGGCTGAACAGCCAAATTGGCGAATTGCAGGGCACAAACAAGCAAATGCTGCAGGTCGGAACCGAGGTCAGACGCCTCCAGGATATTTTAAGCTCTCCCAAGCTCCGGGGCCAAATGGGCGAATGGTCGCTGAAAAATCTTTTGGAAAATATCCTGCCGAAAGACAGCTACGAACTACAATACACTTTCAAAGACGGTAAAATGGTCGATGCATTGATACAAATGGCTGAATTCTCAGTCCCCATTGATGCCAAGTTTCCCCTGCCGGGCTTTGAAAGACTCGCAAATGCAGAAACCGATGAGGAAAAAACGAAACTTCGCAAACAGTTCCACAAGGATGTAACTGCTCATATCGACAAGATTGCCTCCGATTACATCAGGCCCGCTGAGGGCACATTGGATTTTGCTCTGTTGTTTATACCCGCCGAGAACATCTATTACGAAACGATTGTCAAATATGCCGGCGAGACACAGGATATTTTGCAATATTCACTCGATAAAAAGGTAATACCTGTCTCGCCGAATCTTTTATACGCATATCTTATGACGGTGGTGATGGGCCTGCACGGCCTGCAGATTGAAAAGCAGGCTGCCGAAATCCGACAGAATTTGAAAAAGCTAAATGCCTCTTTCGCTGACTTTGGTAGTCACTGGGAAGTCCTCGGCAAACATTTGCGAAATGCTTACAGCCAATATGAAGACGGCCAGAAGAAGCTCGACCGCTTCGGCCTACACCTCGACCAAATACAAGGCGAAACGGAAGAAAAAACGTAATTGACAAAATATGCCAATTTGAGGTTAATTAGACAACGAACATCCAGCCTGAGAATAGTGAATAGATGATAGCGGATACGCTAAACGCTAACGACTAAATGCAAGGAGTACAAAGATGGAAGAAGGAAAGCCAATTGATGTCGGTGACGAGGATTTTGAAAGCCAGGTTCTAAAATCGCAAATCCCCGTGCTGGTGGATTTCTGGGCCCCCTGGTGTGGACCCTGCCGCATGGCCGCCCCGGTGCTTGAGAAAATAGCTCAGCAATACAAGGGAAGATTAAAGGTATGCAAGCTCAATGTTGACGACGGACGCCAGACGGCTACCGAATACGGGATTATGAGTATACCAACATTGAATATTTTTAAAGCTGGTGAAGTAGTGGACCAGATTACCGGAGTTACACCAGGTTATGAGTCTGATATTAAGAAAAAAATAGAGCCACACTTACAGGAAAGCGCGGGGTGATTCTAAAATGAACGATGTTACCTATGATGTTATTATTATAGGTGCCGGCCCAGCCGGCCTTGGAGCAGCTCTTTATACCTCGCGCGACAGACTGAAAACTTTGATACTTGAGAAGTTCGCCCCCGGCGGCCAAATCATTAACACAGACAGGATAGAAAACTACCCTGGTATTGAACAAATCGGCGGCCCAGGCCTGATTGAGCGGATGCAAAAGCAGGTTGAGAGCTTTGGCGCCGAGATAAAGACCGGCTGCGAAGTTACCAACCTGGAGAAGCTAAAAGACGGCAACATCGCTGTTTACTGTGACGGGGATAAATTCTCCGCAAGAGTTGTCATTCTGGCACCGGGCAGTGGCTATCGCAACCTTGGTATCCCCGGCGAAGAGAAATTCCGCGGTGCAGGCGTCAGCTACTGCGGGACGTGCGATGCACCATTCTTCAAGGGCAAGCAGGTCGTCGCCGTCGGCGGAGGCAATACCGCAGTCGAAGAAACTCTGCATCTGGCCAAATTCGCCGATAAGGTGACGATGATACACCGCAGGGACGAATTTAGAGCAGCCAGAGTTCTGGCCGAGGAGCTTCTAAAAAAAGTCAACGAGCCGAATTCAAATTTGATTATCAAGTATAGCACCGTAGCAACCGCCATAGAGGGTGAAGGCAAGGTCCAGTCGGTCAAATTAAAAAATGTCAAGACAGGTCAGGAAGAAAACTATCCCTGCGATGGAGTATTTATATTTATTGGTATGGTGCCGAATACCGGCTTCTTGAAGGATTTTGTGGAGCTGACCGACAGGGGATTCATCAAGTGCGACTGCGCATATCTTCGAACAAACGTGCCGGGTGTCTTCGTGGCAGGCGACTGCAGAATCGGCGCCGCTATGCAACTGGCCACAGCCGTCGCTGATGGCGTCATCGCTGCTATGATGCTCAAGCAGTATTTCAGAGATAAAAACTGGTGGAACGAACCGGTCAGTGACTTACTTCAACCAGGCGGATGGTAAACTAACAAAAAGGCATAGGAGTGGATGGCCCTCACAAACGCTCCTTATTGCGTTTGTGGGCCCCGATCACATTGCTCCGACAATAACCCCGGCGTACCCCACAAAATATTCGCAAAATGTGTTGGAACTGGGTGGCCGATTCGGGTATTATGACGATTGAAAAATCCGGCGACGTGGCTGGGTACTGGTTATCGAGGAAATCTCGGTTGAAAGGATAAAGTAATGACTGGTAACGTAATTGAGCTAACTGACGCTGCTTTTGATGAGGTTGTTCACAGCTCTGATGTGCCGGTCCTGGTTGATTTCTGGGCACCCTGGTGCGGACCTTGTAAGATGATGGCCCCTATTTTAGCAGAAATTGCCGCTCACTACACAGACAAGGCCAAAATCTGCAAGCTCAACACCGATGATGCTCGCGACAGTGCGATAGAATTCGGTATAAATGCCATACCGACCACTATTTTGTTCAAGGACGGCCAGGTGCAGAAGAAATGGGTCGGCTTAATCAGTAAAAAAGACCTCACCGCTGCAATCGACGAACTGATCTGATAACATCCAGCTTGCCTTTATACTCAACCGTCGGCAGAGCCGGTGAGTTCGAGTAAAGCACTAAAATGATTTACGAAGACCTCAAAGGCAAAAAGATTTTAGTTACCGGCTCCAGTAGCGGAATCGGCGCCGCAACGGCAGTTTTGTTTAGCTGGCAGGGCTGTTTTGTCGGAGTCCACTACTTCAGGACAAAAGACGGTGCGGAAAAAACCCTTGAGCAGGTGAAGAAAAATAGCGATGGCCTCTTACTTTACGCCGACGTCCGCGACGAAAAGCAGGTTAGCGAAATGGTTGAGCAGTTCGCCAGAGAGGCCGGCGGCATCGATATACTTGTCAATAATGCCGGCTCGCTTATTGACAGACAGCCCTTTGAAACCGCAACCGTGGAGTATCACGACGACGTATATGCCACCAACGTCCGCAGTATCCTTTTGGTAACGCGGTCGGCCTTGCCGTATCTGAAAAAGAGCAGAGGTAATATTGTCAATATCGGTTCAGTGGCCGGCCATCATGGCGGAGGTAACGGCTCAGGAATCTACGCAGGTGCAAAAGCAGCCGTCGCCACTGAGACTATTTCTATGGCAAAGGAATTCGCTCCATACGGCATCCGGGTCAACAGTGTCCTGCCCGGCTTTATTGAGACACGTTTCCACGAGCGGTTTAGTCCACCACAGCGCTGGAAAGAAATTGCCGAGCAAACCCCCCTTGGCAGAAACGGTACCGCCGAGGACATAGCAAAGGTGGTACTGTTCCTCGCAAGTGAGGCAGCCGGCTTTATCACCGGCGAATATATCGCCGTTAATGGCGGCTTGTATATGAGAGCCTGAAAAACAATCCTTGCAATTCGCGGCTCTTTATTGTATAACACCATTTGAATTTTTCAGACAGGATTTGTCCCGACTAAAAGATAAGGAACAGGACGGACTCTCAATGCGACTTCCTGCACGGATGCAAAATACCGGATACCGGATGCCCGATACTCGACACTCGCGAATCGCGAATCGAAAATCGAGAATCGAGCATCGAGAATGGGTAATCCAGCCCCCGGACCATCGCTCTGCCCAGCTTGCCAAGTCGCTAAGGGTTTCGCCTCTTTTAGCACAGGTTTTAATCAATCGTGGCGTAACCGATGCCCACGCCGGGGCTGTTTTCTTGAGACCAAAGCTGACTGAGCTTATCCAGCCCGAGCAAATGCCGGGAGTCGAAATAGCCGTCCGACGATTAAAGCAGGCTATTAGAGACAAAGAAAAAATCACCGTCTACGGCGATTATGATGTGGACGGCATTACGGGCGTCTCAATTCTCTGGCAGATTCTAACGCTGCTCGGTGCTGATGTTGATTACTATATCCCTCATCGAGTCGATGAAGGTTACGGCCTGAACGAAGAAGCCGTCCGGGCGCTGGCGAAATCCGGCAGCAAACTCTTAATCACCGTTGACTGTGGTGTTACAGCATTTAGTTCCGCCGAGCTTGCCGGGCAATTGGGCCTTGATATGATAATTACCGACCATCACCAGCCTGAACCCGAGCTGCCTGAGGCCGTTGCCATTGTGCATCCTGCGCTGGAAAAATCCTACGCCAACCAGGATTCATCCGGTTCAATGGTCGCCTTTAAGCTGGCCTGGGCGATGGCAAATGAATTCAACGCAGGTCGAAAACTTGAACCGGTATTGCGTGAATTTATGATAAATGCAACGAGTCTGGCGGCAATGGGAACCGTCGCCGATATTGTGGACCTGCGGGGCGAAAACAGGGTTCTGACAAGCTATGGACTCAAAACCTTGCCTCAGTGTAAGCTCTCCGGCATCCAGGCCTTGATTGCCTCGGCTGGATTGACAGGGCAGGGACTCGATAGTTTCCACGTCGGCTTTCGGCTTGCACCAATGCTCAACGCAGCAGGGCGAATGGGACACGCACGTTTAGCCGTGGAGCTTTTGACCAGCAGTAGCCAGGTTCGCTCGATGCAAATAGCCGAATATCTCAAAGAGCAAAACGGCCGGCGCCAGCAGTGCGAGCGGAAGATATTCGAGCAGGCCTGCCAGATGATAGTCCAGCTCGGCCTGAACCACCCCGAGCGGAAGACCATTGTGCTTGCAAGTGAAAACTGGCACACCGGCGTAATAGGCATTGTTGCCTCGAGAATAGTGGATAAATTCTATCGTCCAACGATTATAATTAACAACTCCGGCCCCGCCGACGGCATCGCCCAGGGTTCTGCACGCTCAATTTCGGGCTTCTGTTTGCTCAGCGCAATCAGGGCCTGCTCCCGGCATTTAATTGATTTCGGCGGCCACAAAATGGCAGCCGGCATGACTATCGAAACCCGGAAGATAGACCAATTTGCAGCCGAATTCGAGGCCTATGCGAAGCAAAACTTGAGCGAAAATGATGTGGTCGCCAAACTTCACATCGACGCAGTGGCCAAATTAGGTGAATTTCGCAAAGAAACCGTCAGCGAGCTGCAAATGCTCGGCCCTTTTGGCCAGGGCAATCCCAGGCCGATTTTCGCAACAAAGGGCGTTCGGCTTGCCTCCCCGCCGAGAAAGGTCGGCACAAGGGGCGAACACTTGCAACTTGCCGTAACCGACAATACAACCGCAATCCGTTGCATCGGCTTCCGCTTTGGAAAATTGGAGAAGAAGCTGCTTGAACACGAGTTCTTCAATGTCGCCTATCAGCCGCAGATTAATACCTATAACGGAAACAGCAATGTCGAATTTGTCCTGGCTGATATACAGTTTGAATAGGATTCTTGACAAATCAAAGTTCAACGTCAAAATGCTGTTCTAAGCCCTAATCCCTGTTGATTATCACCTTATCAATCTTGAACTGCCCCAAAGTGGTGACTAAATTGAAGAAGTCCGCTGGCTCACCATTGCCGGTAGCCAGAGCGATATGGCCGGCGTCATAGCCGCCCCGCCCGGTACCCTTAAAAGCTGCGTCCAGTCCGACCCATTTACTGTCCACGTACGCCTGCGTCCAGGCGTGTCCGCCAAAGCCTTGACGACCGGCAAAATCCTTAACGTACGCAATTCCCACAACCATTTGAGCTGGAATCCCAACGGCCCGGCACATCGCTGCGGCAAGCACCGCATGCTCGGAGCAGTCGCCCTGTTTGCTGACCGCAACCTCCGCCGCTGATGCATAACCAACCGACAGGTTCTTGTTCTCGATGTATTTGGCAACAAACGCTTCTATCCTTTTGACCGCCTCAGCCGCATCTTTAGTGCTGCCCACCGCACGACGGGCAAGTTTAATTATCTCCTTGTGGTCGCTCTGCAGAAATCTCGTGGGCTGCATTGCCTCCAGAATGGTTTTGTCCTTGCCTTTATAGGGAAACCTTGCCCCTGCCGGTGCGGTAACAGGCTTGACAATCACAATTGTGCTGCCATTCTTGAGGTGTTGCACACTTTGATTATCGTTGGATGGTATTATGAAACTACTCGTTTTTTTCGTTGGGCTCAAGTGATAGGTAATCGATTTAGCCGAGCCGAGATTGTCCAACGGCACCGGGCTGGCCAAAAACATCTTATCAATTACTTCGAACACGTCGTTCTTACCGAGCGCAAACTCCTTGGTGCACGCAATCATCTCCATGTGCATCCCCCCTATGGGCATGATGCTCTTTTGAAGTCGAAGGTCTTTATCAACGTAGTCGGTGCTGACAATCTCACCGGCCCCCGGCATATTAAGGGTAGTTACAACTTCTGTCAAAACCACGACACGCCCCAGCAGGTCAACGTTTCGTTTTGGCCCGATGTGTATTTGGGCGTCAAGAGCCTGCATGATGCTCGGGCTGAATACTTTGACGGTATATTCTAAACCTTCCTTAATGCCTTTCTTTAACGTTAGCAGGCGCAGGCCCTCAGCCATCACCGCACCGCTCGGCCATTCAAGCGTGCTCTTCTGCTCTGCTCCCATCGACGTAGTCGTTAGATTTACCCTGCCTTGCTCATCGAGAGCCCCTGTCACTTTCATCGTCATCACACCGAGGTCCTGCACAACCTCAAAACCCAGTGGCCTGCCGTCCGTCGTCTCGATGCTGGTTTCCGTCGTTTTGACAGTCACCGGAACATTATCTCGACTCATCGTTATGCTGACTTTTACGGATGTGGTTACATTCCCATCAGCCGCGAACCGGTTCTGTATGGCATAGCCGACCTTCTTGCCTTCTATAAACACAGCAAAGTGCTCAGTTTCTTCTACCGCAGCTTCCTTTAATGCGGGTTTTTTCGGCGTAGGTTCCTCCAATGCGGGTTTTTCCGGCGCGGATTTCTCCGGGACGGGTTTCTCCGGGACGGGCTCCGGTTCCTTTTTGCAGCCTGTTGCTACCAATACCAACACTAAACAGACGCCGACAAGATACCAAACTCTCATAATCCAGCTCCTTTCATAGTACAGCTCTGGGATTTCTCAATAGATTCACTGCCACCAAGTATATACCCGAAACCATAATTTTTCATCGTAATAATTTTTCTTCCGGCTAAAATAAGTAAAAATTCTTTGTGGAAGCTTATGACTTTTGGCGAACTCCTAAATCTGGTTTCTTCGGACAAAGTGCCCGGTATTTGCGTCGATTCACGTCTTATCAAAGCTGGCGATATCTTCGTGGCTATTGAAGGCACTGTTTACGATGGCCACGACTTCATCGACCAGGCCGTCGCAAACGGTGCTAAATACATCGTTTGCCAGCAACGTGAAGCATCGTACGTGAGGCGTGAACAGGGGCACAAGGGCACAAAGCTAACGCAATACGCAATACGCAATACGCAATACGAGATTATAATCGTTGACGATTCTGCAGAAGCAGCAGCCTTTCTGGCACAGGCACGCAGGGGCAATCCGGCTTCGCAATTAACCAACCTCGCCGTTACCGGCACAAACGGAAAAACCACCGTCGCCTTTCTCGTTCGCTCTTGTATTCAAAAGGCCGGCAAGAAGTGTGGCCTTATCAGCACAATCATTTACGATACCTGTTCAGCCACTTCCGAAGCAGCTCTAACAACGCCCGATTGTTTGGCCATCGCCGAGAGACAAGAGCAAATAGTCAAGGCCGGCTCAAAATATATGGTCATTGAAGCCAGCAGCCACGCCCTTTCTCAAAACCGCCTGGCAGCTATTAACTTCGAAGCTGCCGCATTTACCAATCTCGCCGGTGACCATCTGGATTACCATAAAACCAGAGAAGATTACCTCGCTGCCAAAACCAAACTTTTTTCACTTCTTTCACCTGACGCTAAAGCGGTATTGAATAAGCAATCTCAGGAGGCCAAACGAATCGCCGGGAAAACCAAAGCCAAAACCTTATGGTACGCCGTCGACGCACCATCTGACATCACTGCTCATATCGAATCTATGAATATAGGCGGAACGGTTTTTGTCTTGGAATATGCCGGCCAAAGAGAAAAAGTGAATACTCCTTTGCTGGGCCGATATAATGTTAGCAATTCTCTCGCGGCAGCGGGACTGTGCCTCGCAGCCGGTTTCGATTTGGAAACGATAGCGGCCGGCCTTTCAGCTCTGCGAACAATACCCGGCCGACTGGAAAAACTCGATGGCGATGGCGTTTCCGTCTTCATCGATTACGCCCACACCGATGACGCCTTGAGAAATGTCCTCTCCACGCTAAAACCTTTCTGCAAGGGCAGGCTAACGGTTGTTTTCGGCTGCGGCGGAGATAGAGACAGAACTAAACGACCCCGTATGGCCAGGGTCGCTGAAGAATTGGCCGATTGTGTAATTGTTACCAGTGATAATCCACGAACCGAACGGCCCGCCGATATTATAAACGAAATAGTTGCTGGTTTCAAAAACCCGAACTCGCAAACAATCACAATCGAGCCGGACAGAAAAAAAGCCATTGAATTGGCCATAAAAAATGCTGACAAAGATGATATCGTGCTCATAGCAGGCAAAGGCCACGAAACGTATCAGATAATTGGAAAGCAAAAGCACGATTTCAGCGACAAGGAAGTAGCCGAGAAGTGTCTTAAGAAACGAATCAGAGATAAAGAATCAGACGCTAATTGCACTCATTGACTTCGTATCATACAGGTTCTGTCTTGCGTCTCTTATGCGCCACGCGCAAATGCTCGTGTGGCTTCTTTCGGAATCTCGATGGGAAGGAAGAGTTCTACAGGATAGAGGTAATCTTCCCCGGATTCATCGATGACCCGGATTTGCCCATGAGCTTCAGCCTGTGGGTCCGGAACGCACTGGTATATCTTGCGTGCTTCCAGTGAGGCCGGATATTTCTCGTTCCTGATACACAGAACATAGTGCTGTGTTTCCGATTTAATCTCACCGATGATTTCAAAATCCTTGGCCATCTGTAAAATTATAGCATAATTTCGTCGCATCAACAAGCATTTGGTACATACAAACTTGATTTTTTACCCTTGTATGGATACCATACGCTTTCCGAAAGACACTTTTCAGCCTGTTTGTGATTGTGGTCATAGAATGAATTATTCAAGCACGAAAATGAAGGAATTCTCAATTACAGCATTGGCCCAAATAATAAAAGCTTGTCTCGCTCCACAGGGGCTTGCAATACGCAATACGCAATACGCAATACGAGAATTCACCGGCGTTAGTACCGACTCGCGAACTACCAAACCCGGCGACTGCTTCTTTGCAATCCCCGGCGACAATTTCGACGGCCACGATTACATAGCTGATGCCTTCGCCGGAGGTGCAGTTTGTGCTGTGGTCGGCAAAGAAATCAAAGGCACCAAATTTATTGGCAAACCCATACTCAAGGTTGATGATACCGTAAGAGCCCTTGGCGATTTTGCCGCAGAATACCGTCGCAAAATGGACTTTAAGGTAGTTGCAATAACCGGCTCAGTAGGCAAAACAACGACAAGGCAAATTGCTTATCACGTCTTAAGTCAGCATTACCGTGTCTTTCAGGCGCCGAAAAATTTCAATAATAATATAGGTCTGCCTTTGACGCTGTTCGCCGCTGACCCGGAGGACCAAATCGTTATCGCCGAGCTTGGCAGTAACCACCCCGGCGAGATAGCTTACTTGACTCGAATTGCTCAACCCAATATCGCCGTGGTCACCAATGTTTATCCAGCCCATTTGGCAGGGTTCGGTGACCTGCAAACTATAATACAGGAAAAGTTATCCGTATCAGAAGGATTGCAGCCCGGCGGTATTTTGATAATCAACGCTGACTTGGTTAAATGCTTAAATGGTAATCAGTTAAATTACCAATCACCAATTGCCAATCACCAAATTATAACTTTCGGCAAATCTGATGGCTCTGACTATCAGGCCCGAGACATTGATTCCACCGGCTTCGGCAGCAGTTTCACTATCGATGGGCCCCCGCCTTGCGGGAACCGCACGCAGGTTTACTTGCCATTGGCCGGCCCGGGCAATGTCGAGAATGCCCTCGCCGCCTGGGCTGTTTGCGGCCGATTTGGCCTGTCTATCGATGATTTTGCACTGGCGGTAAAGAGCCTGTCGGGCGTTTCTATGCGCGCTGAATTGCTCCAAATCGGCACACTAACGGTATTAAATGATTGTTACAATGCAAACCCCGCCTCAATGAAAAATGCACTGAATATATTGACCGGGCTCGACTCAGGCCAAAAACGCCGATTCGTTTTTATCTGTGGTGATATGGCTGAACTGGGAAAGCAAGCCGAACTCTTGCACGCCGAGCTGGGCGCCTCTGTTGCACAGGCCGGAGTGCAGCTCTTACTGGCTGTTGGCAAATTTGCGAAAACCACTGCCGAAGCTGCAAAAAGAACCGCCAACTACGATTTACAAACAAAATGTTTCAAAGATACGCTTTCAGCTTGTAATAATCTGGAAAAATTCATAAAAGATTACGATATAGTATTAGTCAAAGGTTCACGGGTGGCCGGATTGGAAACGGCTGTCGAAAAACTAAAAGAGCTTTTCTCGTGAAGCGAGATACGAGATGATATACCACTTGTTATGGTATTTGCGTGCCGGGGAGCGGTTTGGCTTTTATGCCTACCAGAACGTGATGTTTCGTTCCGTAGCAGCCGTTTTGACCAGCTTCCTGATTGCCATTCTTATTGGCCCCACCATTATTCGCTGGCTGATGCGCAAAAAAATCGGCGACCGCCCGGAGTTTCACCACGCTGCCCTCAACGAATTGACCAGAGAAAAGGCCAATACACCTACGATGGGTGGCCTGATTATAATCCTTGCGACCCTTTCGACCACCCTGCTGTGGGTCGACTTGTGGAATCCGTTTGTTCAGAAAGCGATTATTTTAACAATATGGTTCGCTGCTCTCGGTGGCGTCGATGACTGGCTGAAGCTCACCAGCGATATTCGGCACCGCAGCAGAAGCGGACTAAAGGCCTGGGAAAAGCTCATCTTTCAAATCGGCGGCGCGGTTTTAATCGCCTCATTTCTATTTGCTGATTTCGTCGATATTCCTGACGGCCAGCTATTCTGGCTGCCGTTCTACAAAAAGGGCATACACCTGGCCACCTGGATGTTAATATTGATAGCAATCTTTTATATATCGGCCACCAGTAACGCCGTGAACCTGGCCGATGGTATGGATGGATTGGCGGCTGGATGTGTGGGAATGGTCAGTCTGGTCCTGGCGGTGCTTTGCTATGTCGCCTCCGAGACGATGACACGAACCACCCCTGTCACTTGGGCGAGTTATCTTCTACTGCCGCATATACCACAGGCCGGCGAGCTGAGTATCTTTTATTCGGCAATCTTGGGTGCCGTACTTGGCTTCTTGTGGTTCAACTGCCATCCCGCCCAGACCTTTATGGGTGATGTGGGTTCGCTTCCATTAGGCGCCGCGATGGGCTACGGCGCACTGGTGACAAGGAATGAAATTTTGCTTCTAATTATTGGCGGCGTATTCGTACTGGAATTGTTTAGCGTAGTATTACAGGTCGGCTATTTCAAATACACCGGCGGAAAACGCCTCTTTAGATGTGCCCCCATCCATCATCATTTTCACCTGGCCGGCTGGAGCGAGCCACAGGTCGTAGTACGTTTCTGGCTCTTGGCCGCCGCCTTTGCCGCTGTCGCCCTCGCTACTCTAAAAATCCGCTAAATTGCCGTTCTCCAGCCCTAATTAGTCAAGACACTTTGATTGTCTGATTTTTTAGGGGACCTCCCGAATTGCCTGAATTTCATGGTTGCAATTATATTATCTTTGGGGTACATTATTCCAAATTTGGCAAAAATTCGCCGGGCAATTTTGTACTTGCGAGTTTGTGAGTATGGTTTCCATCTGCAAAATGGATTGTTAAAAGGAGACTCGGATGCTCAAAGCAAAAGATATTATGACGGAAAACGTAGTCAGCGTAAAAAAAGACACGCCAATATATGAGGCCCTGGAGATCCTGGCAAAATACAACATCACCGGCATCCCTGTAGTCAGAGAGGATATGATTTTAGTCGGCGTTCTTTCAGAAAAAGATGTACTACGCTTGTTCTACGCCCACGAAGATGAGGAAGAAGGAACGGTTAATGATTTTATGACACAACCTGCGGTTCACTTTGATGAGAAGGAAAGTTTGCTGGACATTTGTGACTGTCTGACGAATAATTATTTCAGAAGGGTCCCGGTCACATCGGAAGGAAAATTGGTCGGCATTATCAGTAGAAAAGATATTATCGACTATATTCTCCGCCTAAGGGATAAAAGTGCTGACACTGATTGAGAAACTGCAATGATAATTCCTGCTGCATAGTTTGCCGCTTCAAAAGTCTGACGTTATGCAGCTTGGCATATCAAGCTCTGCGGCCAAAACCAGCCAAAGCGATGAGCTATCTTTTGCGGCTTATTGCAAAAGGGCAGCCCGATTATGCATCGAAGTCTTCTTCGATATGGATTTGGACGTTTTTTCTATATGCCTCTGAATCATCGGAAGTGAGTTTGTCTAATTTTCTCTGTGCCAGAAAAATTTTGACGGCGATAATCAAACAACCTGCACCTGCAACAGAAAATACTATGGCAGCGAGTATCGCGAAAATTTCCTTCAAGACGTAAATCAAAAACCCGAAGCCGATTAGCAGCAGTCCTGCAATAAAGATTCCCGCTGCGATATTTCTGGACGCCTTAGAAATCGCATTTGTGTAAAAGCGAAAACTCATACAGAGCTCCTTGTTACGGTAAGATGGCGAAACCATCCAACTGTTAATCGGCAATATTTTCAATTTTTAATCGGCAATTGTCAATCGTAAATCGACAATTAGTACATCTCCCCTCCCGGCGGCATCCCGGGCGCCTTTTCCTTCTTTTCGGGAATCTCGCTGACTATCGCATCGGTCGTCAGCAACAGGGACGCAATTGAGGCGCCGTTCTGCAGAGCAATTCTTTCGACCTTGGTCGGCACAATCACACCGAACTCGACCATATCGCCGTATTTCTTCCGCATTACGTCATAACCGAAGTTTACCTCTTTGCTTTCCATAACCTTCTGAGCAACGATTGAGCCGTCCAGCCCTGCATTCTCAGCGATTTGCTTAATTGGTGCCACCACTGCTCGCCGAACGATATCAACGCCAATCTTCGCATCGCCGCTGGCCTTGACTTTATCCAGTGCGCCTAAAGCTCTGAGCATTGGTACCCCGCCTCCGGGCAGGATGCCTTCTTCCACCGCTGCCCGGCAGGCATGGAGTGCGTCTTCTACGCGTGCCTTCTTTTCCTTCATCTCCGCCTCAGTCGCAGCCCCAACATTGATCTCGGCCACACCGCCGGCCAATTTTGCCAGTCTCTCCTGCAGTTTTTCGATATCGTAATCGCTGGTGGAGTTGTCAATCTCGGTTTTAAGCTGCTCTATCCTGCTTTTAATGGCTGTTGTACTGCCCGCCCCTTCAATAATGGTGGTGGTGTCCTTGTCGATAGTAATTCGTTTTGCCTGGCCGAGCTGCTTGAGTTCAATGTTCTCTAACTGTAGTCCCAGGTCCTCAAAGATGGCCTCACCGCCGGTCAAAACGGCTATGTCACTGAGCAGGGCTTTCCGTCTGTCGCCAAAACCAGGCGCCTTCACAGCAGCCGCCTGCAGCACACCACGCAGTTTATTGACAACCAGCGTGGCCAATGCCTCACCCTCAACCTCTTCGGCGATAATCAACAGCGGCTTGCCCTGTTTCGCTACCTTCTCAAGGAGCGGAACAAGCGATTTTACCGAACTGATTTTCTTCTCGTGCACCAGAATATACGGCTTTTCCAGCACGACTGTCATATTCTCCAGGTTGTTGATAAAGTGCGGGCTCAGGTACCCTTTGTCGAACTGCATACCCTCGAGTAGTTCGACCGTTGTTTCCAGCGATTGGCCTTCTTCGACGGTGATGACACCATCTTTACCGACCTTGTTCATCGCCTCTGCCAGCTTTTTGCCGATTTCAACATCCTGGTTCGCCGAGCACGTCGCTACCTGTTCGATCTGCTTGCTCGACTCAACGGGCGTGCTCATCTTGTGAAGTTCTTCTACGATTGCATCGACACCCTTTTCGATGCCCCGTTTTACCTGCATTGCGTTGGCCCCGGCCGTGATGTTCTTGAGGCCTTCAACGAAGATACTCTCAGCCAGAATTGTTGCCGTCGTTGTCCCGTCGCCGGCTACCGTCGATGTCTTCGAGGCCACTTCTTTTACCATTTGGGCGCCTATATTCTCGTAAGAATCTTCCAGCTCAATCTCTTTGGCCACCGTCACTCCATCCTTCGTAACGGTCGGCGAGCCGAACGATTTTTCCAGAATCACATTTCTGCCGCCCGGACCAAGTGTGATCTTTACCGCCTTGGTAAGTTTCTTCACACCTTCTCGAATAGCCGCGCGTGCCTCAGTACCAAAAACTATCTTTTTAGCTGCCATATCTTTCTTTCTCCTTTTTAATTAGTGTATACACTAAACGCTGTATGCTATTTTTCAATTACCGCCATAATATCTGACTCATCCATAATCAGATACTCTTTGCCGTCTATCTTTACCTCTGTTCCGGCATAGCTTGTGAAAAGCACCATATCACCCTTTTTTACCTGCACCTTTTTGTGTGTCCCGTCATCGAGCAATTTACCTGTGCCGACGCTTACAATTTTGCCTCTTTGTGGTTTTTCTTTGGCACTGTCCGGCAGGACTATCCCGCCAGTCGTCTTCGTTTCTGCCTCGAGACGCTGAACAAGCACCTTATCCGCCAATGGTCGTATCTTCATTTTGTCCTTACTCCTTTCAAAAAACTTTTCTGCTTTTTACTTACCTTTATTTTATCCGCTATCGTAAAACTATACAGTTATTCCGCGAAAATGTTGCTATTATACTTTTTCATAAACAATCTGTTCAGCTGTTCCCGCAGAATACTCATATCGACCGGCTTGTCAATCACGCTGAAAACATCAAGTCGTAGTGCCTGGCTGAGAACCGCTTCGCCCGCTGCGCTTGTTAATAGGATACACGGCAGCAATGGATAATTCATTCGAATAATCTTTATCGTCGCCAGCCCGTTTAATTTTTCCGAATCCATATCTACAATTGTCGTATGAATTCGTTTCTGTTCGATAACATTGACGAACTCATTTACGCTCTCAGCCACCAGCAGGTTAACGTCTCTGGGCCGAAATATATAGCGTAAGGCCTCCGGCCAGGCCCAGTTCGCCTCACTGGCCAGAACATTAATCTCTTCCAATTCTGACAGATTCGAAACCATAACTACAATTATCGAGCAAATATCGTGCCAAATGCCCTGTTGCGGAGCTGCATTTGCGTAACCGCTTATTGCAAATATGGTTATGTTACAAAGACGCGGTTGAGCTTTGCCTGCCAAAATCCCAGCTAAACCCAATTTACCTGCCAGCCTGACAGGGTTGTCACATTCGAACATGCTCGGTCGTTTATCCGTCGCTGGTACGGCGGATAAATTTAGTGTGCTATTCTTCGCACCACTTTGACTGAGAAAAATTGTCTTTGATTAAAATACGTGGCTGGGCTTAGTTTTTTGCCGGTTGCTTTCTCTCTTTGTGGAAAAGGTGGGCTTGGGTTACTGTTGTTCCGGATTTAGCCTTAGGCGCCCTTTTTAAAGTTACATTAACCTGCTCTGAAGGCGGATAGTCTATTACTTTACCGCCAAGCAATTCCTCTATTGTCAAAAGCTGCAATCTCGGATGCTTCCCCCACGCTGATTTGTAGAATCCCGCACTTGCAGCTTCCTTCCGCATATCTCTGGTCGGCTTAGCCATTGAAATCAACACACCTATTTCCGCATTTTCCCTGTCTATCACTCCCCGAAGGTCACGCAGTTGTGATACCGTGACGTTTTCACCAGATTTGACTGATATAATAATCTGCTTCGTTTTCGCTTTGGAATTATCTGGCTCATCATGAAAGTACAACCGCCCATGCTTTTGCGGAGGCCTCGTTCCATTCCCAAGTATCTTCAAATGCATGAATCTGAGCAGCCGAGCGGCTCCCGTTCTGCTCTTTAAATAAAACGTTGTAATCTTGGTCGCTCTTAAACGGCGGGTCAAGATAGATAAGGTCTATTGTCTCGTCCTTGATATACCGTCGGAGAATATCAAGATTATCACCATAATACAGAACGTTTTTCGTCATTTACAATTTCCGCTAAGGTGCTGCCTTGATTACTTTAGTATTACAGCGTATGGCTTAAGAAGCTTTGCGCATATTTCTATACGTTTTATCTTTGATTCAACTGGGCTTATTCTTTTCGAGGTACTTACGAGACACGCCTTGTCCACACGTCCCTGAATGTATTCAGATGCGTTTTTACCTCGACTTGGTCCGATACCCACTTCATAATTACCGACAGATATTTCTAGATCTCCTGGTTTTATTTCATCCAAGATTAAAGCGTACCTTGAACCAATTATTTCTATTCCGTCCGGAATCTTATTCCAATTTACTCCGTCTTCGGAATACATTGTAGCCGGTACAATATCTGGATCAGCGTGTGAGTCTATTTTCTCCATTAAGATGTATACAGCACCATATTTCTTAACTTGCATTCTTGCAAAAGGCTGAACCTGTCTTAGAGGATGACATGGCATGCCGCCATAGCCCCAAAAAATTCTTCCCGTTCTTTCAAACTCCTGATTCTTCCTTTCAAGTATACTGTTAAAGTCCTCTCTTGCGTGGTCTCCAACTTTCATAAACATAAAAGCTTCTGGAACTTTACTAATCATTATTATTCTATTCTCCTTCCCAAGGTTCTAACTTATGATCACTAGACGCGAGTTTGCCACCACCTGTTAAGTCTCTTACATACTTTATTCTAAGTGGTGCTTCCTCACCATAGAAATTAGCCCGCATCGTCAAAGTTATTTCTTTGCTATCATATTTGCTTTTACGCCATTTAACACGCTTCATTATTATGCTGCATGAAGTCAGGTCTGGTGTGTCATCTAAATGATATGTATGGAACTTTGGTAACATCTCTCTTATAATAAATCCTTTGCTTAAAATAATCTTCTCGCTATTCAATAGTACTACTCTTGTCCAACTCAGCTCATCATAGTCAGCAACAACTAAACAACCTACGGCATCTTCTCCAACAGCTTCAATTCCCCTCCTTAAGAACACTTCTATACTTTTGCCATTGTTACTCTCTCCGTAAGGAGGATTTGTGTAGAAACCATCAAACTTTTCCCAATGCTCTTTTGGTAAAGCATCTGCTACATTATATAACTCTGATGTTACACTGTCAGCAATTCCGAAGCGTTTAGCAAACGTCCTTACCGATAAAACAACTCGTTCGTCAAAATCTAATATATGAACGCTCTTGGGCCCAAATTCTATTAACTTCTTCTGGTGTAAGTGAACTAGAGAAAGTCCTATGGCATCTCCATCACCTATAAAAATAATGCGCTTCTTATCGAACCACCTACTCACATGCTCAGTCTGTAACAACATGTCAGCTGTTTTCATATAGATCTGGTCAAATTGACGGAGTGGGCGCGGCCGATTATTAACAACATCAGAAATTGTATTCAAACACTCTCTTAAGTCTATTTGAGATGCCATTTACTCTGTTTAGTAATTACAAACCTTCAATAATTTTTGGAAATTCTTCCCCTGTTTTGGGAAAGAGGTACCTTACTATGACCAAAGTCATTGATGCTACTTCACCAAACACTGCGATTATAAAAGTATTCGCTACCCATTCTTCAACTTTTAATTTTCCCGCCCCTATGAGAAAAAAACTTACATTCACAACAACTATTTGAATGAATAAAAACCCTAATAACACTCCTGCGTAAATATTCCTCCATTTTCTTTCTTCTTTTTTCTGAGCTTTCCAAGCATCTAACACTATTTTTAATTTATAACTCTTGTCTTCAATTTCACGAATTTGCCTATATGTGTCGATATCATCAGAAGTAACGGCACTTCCAATCTCTTCTACTTGGCCTTTAAATTGACTAAATGTATCTAATATACTTTGGGGCATAGTAATCTAAATCAGCCTTAACACTTCGAGACGTATACCCATGGCCTCTTCTGAAACGTTAAAAAGTTGTGCCATTTCCGTCAGGCTTTCTGTTTTTTTATAAATTTCTTTAACAAGTGATTCGGGCATCAGCAACGCCGCGGCAAACTGGTTAGCTTCCACGTCTCTACGTTTCTCTTCATTTTCCTCATCCTCTGGTTTAATATATACTCTGAATAGATCAATTTTCTTTGTTACAATCTCTCCATCTTCAGTAAGATGTAAAAAATGATGGCCTAATTCGTGCGCTATCGAAAATCTTTTTCTATATGGCGGGTCCGATTGGTTTACTAACATCGTTATATTTTGACCTCTCCTTGCTACCATTCCTGAAACACTCTCATCTGAGAACGCCGCATTATGAACTTTTATCCCTTCTTTATTAGCAAGTTTTACCGGATCTATCGGTAAAGAAAAAAGCCCATGTTGTTGTAAAATTTCCATAGCACGATTTTCAATCTTTTCTCGCATCATACTTTTCTCTTTCGTTCTACAATTATTATAAGCCATTTCAAATACTCATTATAATTATTTCGATGAAGTTTTCCGCTCCCGGGTGCGGCCAACTTTGGCTGAATAGAATAGCGGAAAAGAAAGGAAAAGTCAAAGGGGATAAAACAATTTCTGTTTTCCGCCGCCTGCCCGAGTCCGCATCCCGAATCCCTGCATGCTTTAGGCAGGGATCCAGCTATTTATGCGCTTATAAAGCACTTTTTTTGCCATTTTTTTGTCCCTTTTGTGCATTTTGTACTACTCTGCGAAGTACTCGCTACGTAGCACGAGTACCTTTTCGTGGCTATATTTCTACGAACAATGAACTTGTTTTTTAGTCTTTCTTCGTTTTCTTCGTGGTCTAAAAAATGTTTGTGCTTTTTGTGCCTTTTCGCGGCTATATTTCTCTGCGTAATCTGCGCAATCCGCGTTAATCCGCGTCTAAAAAATCCTGAAATCTGTGTTCATCTGTGGCTAATTTTTTTGCCCTTTTTTTATTGACTTTTGCTCGAAATTTGGTATAATACAAACCGCCATAGAGATGGCAGATATTTAGCGGAGAACCGCACGTCTTAGTATCAGCAGATACACGTCAAAAACCAGCATTTAGCAAGAAAGGCAAAGTTTTGAATTTGGGTAATTTAGATTTTGATATTGTTTCGCCTGTCCCAGAATGTCGTAGGCAGGGAGATTTAGAGCTTAGAATTTCGGATTTTGCCAGTCTTGGCATCTTTACACTTGTAAAGAGTCCTCTACAAATCGACCCTT
>Ga0114930_10001408_pt1 | contig 23037 bp, 13 predicted proteins | sample AnhtaG_FD_87300 | JGI IMG/M metagenome (GOLD analysis project Ga0114930, IMG submission 87300) | Deep subsurface microbial communities from Anholt, Denmark to uncover new lineages of life (NeLLi) - Anholt_01485 metaG | ecosystem: Environmental > Aquatic > Marine > Oceanic > Sediment | place... | reverse complement strand
CCCATCCGGGGTATAATGGTTTGCGAATTTCGTAGTAATTTTTATCATTCAACCCAAACTGCAAGAAAAATTCCACGCGTGAGGAATCTCCGGATGTTAAGAGAGGATCACCATAGACAAACATTTTCAGTCTGCGGTACTGAATGATGTCCTTGTCGCCTTGTAACACACTCCGTGCAGCAGCGCTCTGCCCGCTTTGGAGATCCATAAAACCCAGTTTCAGCGCTTGTTCCCGGGCTCGTACCAGCGTTATTCGGTCCAATTGTCCCTCAACCCCGGGCGGGCTTGTATATTCATCGAGATTGTCTTCGGTATTCACAACATCAACAAAGACAATGGAATCATTAAATGTGTATTTTCCGAGTTTGACCAACGAATCGTTTTCGGCTATTCCAAGCTCTTTCCATCTATTACCGACAAGGTCTGCACTGTAAATTTTGATAGTGTTGCTTTTTGGTAAATCCTCAAACCAGAGACGGGCATATTCGATCTGTGACCAATCAGGGTTGCCGATAGGGATAAAATCATTTAACGGTATTCTGTAGAGCTTCCACCCGTTTTTATTTGGACCGCTTACCTTATAATCACCCGAAACAGCATCATTGCCGAGGTCGATACTAAACTGGAAATACTCGTTGCGAAGATCTACTCCACCGTCGCTGTCAAGGTCCTCGGTGTCGGGTATGCGGGTGCCGTCAACTTTTGTTCCGGTTCCATTACCTCTTGTTCCGTTAATCATGGAGTAATCCGGACTCCCCGGTACATAACCCCATTCGTCATCCCACTGTTGGTCAGGATTCTCTGAATTCCAATTGTACCATACACCCACATCTTCATCGTCTTCTAATATTTTATTGAGGTATCCTGAAAAAATCCCATCTTCGGTATCGAGTCTATTGTTAGGCGCAGCATCTTCACTTATCAGACCGAAGTCTATATGAATTATTCCTTTATTACCATTAACCCACATTTCTAAATATTTACTTTCAGACTGGTTAAAATAACTCTGAGTGAGCCACTGCATAATTCCGCCCCATGGGTTTTCGGGGAAACGCCCTCTGCTGTCCTCGATGAGATTAATGTTCAATACATTGACCCTGTCCTGCGTTCTTTCACTCGTTTCCTTGTTTGGAAAAATTTCATTGATATGTACTTGTGTAAACGGGTTGTACCATATTATTTTTGCGCGATTTTCCTGTTTAAAGGTTGTACGTTCACCCGTAACCGGATTTTTAAATACCGGCAGGCTCGATGCAGTCCAGTGGCGCCGGAAAATCTGTAACGCTGTTTTCCGTAGAATTCCTTCGAATTTATCCAGGTCGGCAACACCTTTGTCATCACCAGTGGCCTCATTATTTAAGGTATTCGGATTAGGCAGTGATTGTGCGAATTCTCCTTCGAAGTTAATTCCTGAAGTGCCTTCTGCGCTCACAAATGGCAGCATATCGATCATGCGCGTCAGCATATCGGATTGGTAAGACAGGTTGGTATTCAGACCCCAGACGACGTTCCGCTTTGGTTCACTTCCTACGGGTACCCGGGTATCTATAATACGTTCGTTGAAAAAGAGCGCTGAGCCTCCAATAACATTACCGCCGCCGAGAGAGTATCTCAGGTTGGTTCCGAATAGCGTCTTTTTTTGCAATTGTAAAACGTCTCCGCTTTCATATCTAACTTCGAGCTCAGCTCCCTGCCGCAGAGCATCTTCATTGAGAATAGTGATCGACCCGGATGTATATTCGATTGTATAATCCACTCCTTTCATCAGCGGACGACCTTCGAGTAATACTTCTTCGCTGCCCGGAATGATAAGAAATCCCAGATAAAATTGTTTGAATGTAGCAGAAGAGGTTATTTCAATATCAAATTTAGAGATGTTATCATAATCATTTCGATTCTTAAAGAGTACATCGTAGATTTCAGGAGTCTTATTCTCATCGGCAAGGAGTGACTTTTCATGTGTGAAGGGGTCTTTATCCGGATCAAAAGGGCGTCTGCCCGGCATTATCAGGTATCCGGAACTAAAATTGAATATGTAACTGTTGCCTATATCAACTATACCGTCGCTCCCCATTGCACCGCTTACACCCCGCCGGTCGAGACCAAATATTTCCAAAAAGGTTTTCCCATCGTCCTGGACGAGGTCGCGTTCCGAAGTAGTATTATTGACTATCTGCAGTTCAAAGCCGGTTGGACTTATTTGTCCACTTCCGAGTGAATAGACGTTTTTCCATTCCAGTGTCCAGGTAGAATCGGATGGTTGTGGGTTTTCGGTATGAAGTAACTTTAATATAAACGGGCGGTTCTCGGGAGGGACAAGCTCATCCGGTGGAATTAAGTTGCCAACCACATCCCCGGATGCGGTTATATAAGCGAGTGCAAGTATTTCGTTGCGCACCGGAGTATCCAGAATGATATAACCTGCGTCTTTACTGAGGATATAATCCTGGTTGGGTATGAGTCTGATAAAATGCCGTTTGACATGATTCTGATCACCGCCGCCTAATGTATCTTCCGGCGATATATTATGGGGGTCCCATACAGCCCAGGCTACCTTTGCCTCAAGGTTCGTATTATAATCACGGTCTGATTTCCACAACTCGAATTCTTCAACGACGTTGTTTGGGTCATACATCTGAACACCTTCTTCATCATAAACATAGCTGTCCCTGTACTGAGTATCAATAAAGAAATATAGCCCCCTGACATACGCGTAATCCTTAATTATAGTTTTTTGAGATTTTGTACCTCCTTTTAATTTTATGGATTGTTTCTGTCCCCGTTCAATACTTGTGATAGTGGTAATATCCAGAGGACCTAACTTATTGACCGCTTTGAATCCGAAAAGTCCCTTGTTTACACCGCTGAAAGTGAGAAATCGTGTTCCCGGAAGCGAAAGCGAAACATTTCCGGCTTCAACAGATTGAAAAACCTCATCGGGGTTACCCTTATAACTAAGACGTAAGTTGTTTTCCAGATCAAAACTTGCCTCTGAGTTCTGGTCGACATCTATGCTAATCTTATCACCGACTTTTCCGGTGATATTGAATCTCTGCGTCTGCTCCATTCTGAATGAATAATCAGAACCACGGTACACATCTTTCACCTGACCCCGGTTTTGATGTACCAAATTTCCTTTGATATTAACATCTCCATCCACCTCTAAATCAACTTTACCTGAACCGCCGACGAGACGATTGAACGCTTCACTTTGAAAAGGTACGGGAATGCTTATGTTGACACCCCGGCTGCGGGTTTCTTCTACCGGTTTATACGTGTTAATGGTTCTTGTGGATGATTTAAACCACAATTGCTCCAACCGCATCCGGTGGCTCAAGGGCAAAATCTCATCCATATCAATCACAAGAGGGATTTTTAACTGATTACCCAAATATTTTTCGCTGATTACGTAGGCACGAGCCGCAGGATCGAACTCGGTTGTACGAACGACTCTCATGATTCGTTTTGAAAGCGGGATGCTGCCAGAAGAACCAAGCCCTAATCCATAAGACGGGATATCGCTTCCGGCGAATTCCACAACTTTTTTGTTTGGAAGGGGATACCGCAGCCCAATCTGCGCAGCGACCTGAACAGGGTAGAATGCAGCCAAAATGGCGCATATAAGCGGTAAATAAACCGGAAATATTTTAAGGTATGTTAAACGCAACCTATACAATGTTATACTATATTTGATTAAACGAGATGATAATAAACCGGATGTTACCGGTTCAACAACAAAATCATATTGTATACCCGAATAAATCACAGTTTTGTATAGGCGCCTCTACTAAAAAATATTGTTTGAGAGCAAAATTGTGAAGGTATTACAATCATATAGTTTACAATAATTATACTAAAAAATCAAGTAAATGTTTCATTAGTTCATATTTCTATAGAAATATATCTAATCTAACCACAAAGAACACTAAGAACGCAGAGATTTTTATATAACCTGGATAATTCGTAAGTTTTTTAATTAATGTCATAAGTTGTTAATTTAATAGAAATTACCCCGAGTTCTCGGGGTCATTCTGAACTTGTTTCAGAATCTTTTTTAAGATAATGAAATAAATTCAGCACGACAAAAAGAGGGTTTATGAATTAATCAGGATAAATTTTATCTCTGCGACCTCTGCGGTTTATTAATTATTCAGGTCAAAAACTTCTGCAGGTAAAATTCACCTTTATCAAACATCAGGCGTTGTTCGTCCGGCTCAGCATCATCATACCCAATTAAATGCAGCATACCGTGAATGACCAGTCGAAATAGCTCTTCTTTAAAAGGTACATGGTGCTCTTGAGCCTGAGTTCCGGCTAATTCGGAACAGACATAAATTTCACCTTCCAGGTTCTGTCCGGGCTCTTGGAGGGTGAATGCCAGTACATCTGTCGGGTAGCCGTGCTTAAGAAAACGCTCATTGAGCTGCCGGATATATTCAGAATCTACAAATATTACATTGACGGCGCTCCGCTTTAATTTTTCATTGATGCAAACTAACTCAATAAGCCGCCGAACTTCTTCTTTTTTAAGCGGAAGCTCTGTTTTGTCATCGGTAAAGGCAACCGATACCTTAGTCTTGTTTTCCAATTATTTTCTCTTCAGAAGCTGTGGTTTTTCCCTTGTCTTTATTAGGATATTCTATACGCTCATGGAAGATACCGGTGAGAATTTGTATGAAACTTTCTATAATAGCCCTGAGGTCTTTCATGGTTAAATCACATTCATCGAGTTGCCCTTCCTGAAACCTTTGCGTAACGATTGATTCGACCCGTTCTCTTATGCGTGCTGATGAAGGGTCTTTCAAAGCTCGTGTTGCTGCTTCGACTCCATCGGCGAGCATTGCAATGCCAGCTTCTTTTGTCTGTGGTTTAGGTCCGGGGTAACAGAAATCTGCCGGATTCAAATTACTGTCTTTAGATTTTTCAAGCGCCTTCTCAAAAAAGAACGAAATTTTACTGGTACCATGATGCTGGTTGATAAAATCTTTAATAATATTCGGCAGTTTATACTTCCTGGCAATTGCTATACCTTCTTTAACATGTGAAGATATGATGAGGCTGCTCATAGTGGGTGCTAATGCGTCGTGTTTTTCTTTGGCGTCTTGTTCATTTTCAATGAAATACTGCGGTTTAACCATTTTACCAATATCGTGGTAATAACATCCGACTCTGGCAAGAAGAGAGTTTGCACCTATTGCTTCTGCTGCTCTTTCCGATAAGTTGCCGAGAATAATGCTGTGATGATATGTTCCCGGGGCATGCACCACAAGTTCCCGAAGTAAGGGACGGTTCAAATCGGACAGTTCCAGAAGAGTCATGTCGGTTGTCACACCGAACAGCATCTCGAATAATGCAAGAAACCCGAGTGTAATGAGCGGCGAAAAAATTGCATTCGGAAGACTAAATATAAATCGGTCCCAGAAAATGTCAACGAGTGTCATCCCCTGCATAATACCAATAATGTACAGCACAAGTGTATAGAAAAGCAGTATATACAGGATTGCTTTAAGAAATTGAATGAGATGCCGAATATGACGGACCGCTATAACTGCTGCAACTCCACCTGCAAGTGCATAAATAGTGATGCCGAAATCGTTTCCTAAGTAACCGCCAACCATAAAAGAAACAACCAGTGTGCCGTATATGCCGACGCCGCCGTCAAACAAAATTGCCAGGAGCATAGAGGCAATGGTAGTGGGAATTAAATACTCCGACAGCCTTAACTGCTGGGTTACTAAGTAAATAAACAGCAGCTGCGTTAAAAATATCAGGAATATCATGGTTGCATTTTTTGTATCTTTGACAATGGCGGGGCGGAATCGATAGAGATAGAGAACAAACATGAAGAGAATGAGCGCTAAAAAACCAATCTGCCCGAAATACAAAAGAACAACTGAAAAGCGACTTCGCAAACGTCCCTGTTCTGCCAGATACTCCCTGAGAGATTGTATTTTCTGATAATGTTCTTCTGTAATTTTTTCATAGCTATCGATGATTTTTTCATTTTTTGATACAAATCCTCGAGAGCGCACTACATTTGCTGCAGCTTCGTTACGGAGTCTCTCTGTAAGTTCTGAATCGTACTTAATATTGGGATTGGCAATAAGAAAGCTTTGAATTGTTTCGAGACCTACGCTGATTGTATCAGGCGACAATACTATATCACTCAACGGCGTATACGCGGCTTCTAACCGGCTGGAAATTTCATTATCACTATCATTTTCGTCAAAGAATTCATTAATATTTTTTGTGCTTTCTCCCGTGCTTTCCCGGAGCGTCAAATCTATATTTTCGAAGGTATTCTGCTGTTTTAAAACATTCAGCATCCCAATCGAGTGGATATCTTTGAGTATCTGAATACAATTCTGCCTGAACTTTTCGAAAGAAATGTCGCTCATTTGATGAATAAACGACCAATTCTGTTTTTCAATATCAATATTATTATTCCGCTTTATCTGCTCGACAAAGGAATTCCTATGGACACTTAATTCAGTTTTTTGTTTTATTAGAAGCGTATCCTGCTTTTCCTGGTCAGTAAGTAATTTTTTATCTAGTTCAACAAGTTTTTTTTCTGTTTCACGGAATTCATTAAGGTAATTAAAGAAGACACCCACATTCTTTATCGCTTCATTTTCGGTATTTGTATCGCGGTAAAATCGTGCGAGAATGCCCTTGCGTTTTTCTTCTTTTTCACTTTCATATTCTTCGGGGGATTTATTTATCGGGAAGGTATCGGGCGAGATAATCCGTTCAGGGGCAACTGTTCCTATTCGATATTCAGCGTATTTAGGGGATTTGTCACGGGGGAAAATATAGGTGCCGATACCGATAAAGATTACAAAAAGAAACACCCCGTACAGCAGTTTACCTTTTTTAGCACCCTGCTCCTGATTGCGCTTTACCCAAACTGTCTTTGAAATTTTTTTTAAGAGTTTTCTAAAAGACATTTTTATAATACTAATGAAAGTGTTATAAAATTATTCGCTGGGCGTTGGTCCCGCTAAGCGGGATTATCAACGCCCTTCACCACTGTTGGTGATAACACCAACAGTGAACAAAAGCACAAATGCTATGTTTTTTGCTCAGCAAGAGTATTTCAATGTTCTAAGAATGTTACGATTTAGCGTGCTAACTAAAACACAGCATTCAGCGGTCAGCTAAAAATATCTTTTTATGTTTTATTTGAGGCTAATAGCTGAAAGCTGAGCGCTGATAGCTATGTGTTATTATTTACTGAGCAGTTGTCTTGCAAGAAGGAGCCTCTGTATTTCTGAGGTTCCCTCACCGATTTCACAGGCTTTGGCATCTCTAAAATACCGTTCAACGGGATATTCCATCACAAATCCATATCCACCATGTATCTGGATAGCTTCACTTGCGACACGGGTCGCTACCTCGGATGCGTAAAGTTTCGCCATGGAGGCTGGAATGAGATAATCTTTTCCCTGGTCCTTCAAATATGCAGCATTGTAGGTTAATAGTCTGCTTGCTTCAATCTCGGTAGCCATATCTGCAAGTTTAAACTGGATTGTTTGAAAATCCGAGATCGGTCTGCCGAACTGCTTCCGTTCTTTGGAATATTTAATAGCCTCACCGTAGGCGGCTTCAGCAATACCCAAAGACATTGCCGCAATACTGATTCTGCCGCCGTCCAGTGTTATCACCGCCTGTTTAAAGCCCTGACCAGGCTCTCCAAGGAGATTTTCCTCAGGAACGAAAAGATTATCAAAATGAACCTGTCTTGTATCGGATGCCCGCCAGCCCATTTTTTTCTCTTTTGCAGCAATAGTCAAGCCGGGGGTATCTCTCTCAACAATAAATGTCGAAAGCTTATTGCCCGATTCAGTGACTTCTGTGGCGGCAAGTACAATAAAAATGCCGGCATACCCGGCATTTGTTATAAATGATTTGCTGCCGTTAATTATGTAACCGCCGTCTGACTTTTGTGCAAAGGTCTTGATCGATTGAATGTCCGAACCGACCTCCGGTTCGGTTATACATAGTGAACCGAGAGTCTGACCGGATGCTAACTTGGGCAGATATTTCTTTTTCTGCTCTTCAGTCCCGAACAGAAAAATGGGATTAGCGCCGAGTGAGGTATGTGCCGCACACGTGATGCTATGCGATGCACAAACCTTCGCAAGTTCCTCAATGACAATAGAATACGAGACCGTGTCCATTCCGGCACCGCCGTATTCCTCGGGAAAGGGAATACCCATAAAACCCAGTTCCCCCATCTTTTTTATGGTCTCCTCCGGAAAAGCTGCATCCACATCAATCTTCGCAGCAATCGGCGCAATCTCCTTCTCACTAAATTCTCTGGCAACATCCTGCAGCATTTTTTGTTCTTCAGTTAGTTCCAGCATGGGCGCTCCATTTTTTTTATTTTTCTCGCAAAGCCGCTAAGATTTTTTAAAGCTTCGATATTAGCATCTTACTATAATAATCAGTTTTTCGTAATCTACGAATATACAGATCTTTTATGAAAATTTAATGTACGAACATTTTTGTTCTTTATTACAAACACATACCCATTCCATGTCATCTATGTAAAACATATTAATAATTCCCCCCCTTTAATAAAGGGGGAAGTGTAAATGCCTGAATCCCCTGTTTTTAAGGGGGATTTATTAAATCAATTCACCATCCCTCTTAGCGGGACAAAATTTACAAAAGTTCATTAATATAAACAAATAAACTATCAATTGAAATACTATATACTAATGTTTTTTTGCGAGCTTTGCGGCTTTGCGAGGAAATATTAAAAAATTTTGTTAAGATAATTTGAAACATTACAAATAGCACGACTAATATGCTTTGGCGACAATGACTCTACGCTCGGAAGAGTCATTGCAGTAGATGCATTTTCCCCGCTCCGGTTGTTGTTCAAACGGAACCAGGCGGACGGTTGCTTTGGTTTCTTCCTGTATTTTTTCTTCGCATGAAGGCGAGCCGCACCAGTGCATTGAGAAAAAACCCCCTTCCCGGTCATTCCTTTCTTTAAATTCATTATAGTCATCTACTACGAAGGTATTTTCCTCACGAAATTTCAACGCCTTATCAAAAAGGTTTTGTTGAATTGCTTCCAATACAAGCTCAGTCTTGTGTGTTAATTCGTCCCATCTTACTGAAAATTTATCACGGGTATCTCTGCGGGCAAACAGTACGCTTTCTTTTTCTATATCCCTGGGTCCGAGTTCAATTCTTAATGGGATACCCTTGAGCTCCCATTCATTAAATTTCCACCCCGGACTGTATTGCTCCCGATCGTCAAGTTTAACGGAAACCTTATTATTCAGTTCGCGTACCAGGCGATTTGCGACCTCAAGAACAGGCGATTTTTCATCGTCATCTCTCCAGATAGGGACCAATACAACCTGATTGGATGCCATTTTCGGAGGTAAGCACAGCCCGTTATCATCGCCGTGCACCATTACAAGTGCGCCGATTAATCGGGTGCTGACTCCCCAGCTCGTCTGCCACACGTAATCCATTTTCCCTTCCCGGGTCTGAAATTTAACATCGAATACTTTTGAAAAGTTTTGCCCTAAATTATGCGAGGTGCCGCCCTGAAGCGCTTTTTTATCACCCATCATTGCTTCGACACAATACGTCTGAAGCGCACCGGCAAACTTTTCGCTTTCGGTTTTCAACCCGCGGAGAACAGGTACTGCCATATATTTTTCATAGAATTCAGTATATATATCGAGGATTTTTAGCGTCTCTTCTTCCGCTTCGTCATGGATGGCATGGGCTGTGTGCCCTTCCTGCCAGAGAAATTCGGTTGTGCGAAGAAAAAGACGTGTCCGCAGTTCCCAGCGCACCACATTCGCCCACTGGTTGATGAGCAGCGGCAAATCCCGGTAAGAATTTATCCACTTTGCATACATTGCGTATATGATCGTCTCTGACGTGGGACGAATATAGAGGTTTTCATCTAACTTTTTCCCGCCCCCGTGTGTAACCACCGCACATTCCGGGGCGAATCCTTCGACATGATCCGCTTCCTTCTTCATAAAGCTCTCCGGAATGAAAAGCGGAAAATAGGCGTTGCGGTGTCCCGTTTCTTTGAACATCCGGTCTAATATCGACTGCATTTTCTCCCATATCGCATAACCGTTCGGTCGAATAACCATACAGCCCTTGACCGGAGAGTAATCTGCTAGTTCTGCCTGGAGTACTACATCCGTATACCAGCGTGAGAAATCGGTGGATTGTTTCGTAATCTTTTCTTTCATGATCTGTCAAACCTCAGGCTACCTTTTCAGTGGTATATGTAATTAAAACTCGCTATTATTATGAAAATGCGCAGCACCATTAAAAATTTGTATCTAAGTTATGTAGTAATTATCATTTACATCTATTCCCGTTTTAGTGTAGTATACACAGGTTCTTTCGCTGTCGAAGGTGTTCTTCACCTTCGACTTCTTATACCTTTTTGTATATATCAAAGCTGGCGAGGTGAAGAACACCTCACCGAGCAACTATAGACTGTGATATGATAAAATGTAAACTATTTAATGCTCTCCGTGATATGTGGTAATTATCATTTACATCTATTCCCGTTTTAGTGTGGTATACACAGGTTCTTTGTATATGTCGGTTTAAATATGCTTACATTTAATTTCCCTCCCTTGATGGGAGGGAATAAAAGGGAGGGTGATATTGTGATACTATTTATCGTAATTTCTTCACCCCCACCCTATCCCTCCCCCATTCCGCCATAGGCGGAGCCGCCTGCGGCGGAAAAGGGGGAGGGTGATATCACTATAGCTTTCGTAAGAGAAGTAAGTTTCAAACCTTCCCCCAGATAGGAGTATGTAATATCACTATAGCTTTCGTAATGAGATTCAGTTTCTGCAATATATATCTATTTACACAAATCCGGGATGAATCTCAATTACTTAATGAAGTTAAACCGTATATAAAAACCCGGATAATCCTGTCTTTCGCCAAGCATATCGGGAAACCACATATAATGAAAACCGAGAGTTATACCATATACGCGTTCTTGCTCGTTACCAAATTCAATCCCAAATCCGGCAAAGAACCCGAGGGTGATCTGACCTTTGCCCAAGCTGAGGTTTTTGAAAAAGCCTTTGCCCTTAGGAAATGCGATACCGTAGACAGGACCAGTTTCACCAATAATAAACGGTCTGAAATCGGATGATATAGCTTCACGTAAAATGCGCTTTTTTAAACTAACCGTAAATGGTATGATCATAGTAAAGAATTTACTGCCGACCTTGCGATAAGGATAATAATAATTATATGGATCATAATAAATGTATTCACCCTTACCGCGCACTCCGGCTATCATAAACCCAAAACCGAGTTTACTGTCTTCGTTTTCTAAATCATAAAACAGTTTCAATCCTGCACCGGTACCCCTGTCGGAGAAATTAAGAAATATATCCGACTGACGGTTTCTCTGTTTTTTTTCTACACCACTCGCCGGTTTATCCTGACCGAAGGCGTTATTTGTCGCCATCATTAAAACCAGCAACGTAAAAATAATTGTACGCTTCACCACACAAAACTCCTTTTTTTAGTTATCAACATATTATTATATACATTTGAATGAAAAAGATTCAAAATTTTTGCATATATTTCTCAGCTAACCTATTCATAAAATCTAGAAAATGAGGAATTTGTCATTTCGACCGGAGTCCCGAATTATAATAATAATAAATATTTACGACTCGCCGCTATTCGGGACGGAGCGGAGAAATCCTGAAGCTTCGGGATGTCTTCCCGAGTACTCGGGACTCGACATGACATGTTGAAATATGCGTTATTATTCGTATTTTTATATGTTATATAGAATATTTGCGAATTATTAAGGCTCAGCACGTTTATTCTAATTGTAATCAAATTTTCTCTGAAATGCAATATAAATGATAACAAGCAAACGTCCCAATCAATTCCCAAAAAAATATTATATATAACAAAGTATCGGCACAATGGATGTAAACTAAAAAAACTCAAAGAAAGGAAAATGAAAAACTGAAGAAATTATTGAATGGATTAATAACTGGAAAATTTGTGGAGATTTTAATTTTTACTTTCCATTAATTACTATAATAACAAAACAAAACAAATTGACTAAAAATGGATATATGCTTTTTTCCTTGAATTAATTTGACGCATTATGTAAATTGTTTAGTGTAAATATATATACTTTATAATTTTATAGATTTACTATTTACCATTTTCGTAATTGGCAGATTGATTAATTTGCCAATATTTTTATTAAAACCTCGATTTCTATTAATTAGCTGGAAATGGTTCTCAATTTATGTATATCAAATCTATAGATGCAAATGGGATTGGGAATGCGATAGGGCTGCAGAAAGGAGATGAATTAATCAGCATAAACAGAGCACCTGTTCGCGACGAAATAGATTACCTGTTTAACATCTTTGAACCGTTCATACATCTTCGTGTTAAACGAAACGGCGGTGTTCTCGGATTTGATTTTGAAAAGGATGAATCTGAGGACCTGAGAGTTGTTTTCGAGGAAATTCAGTACCGGCGCTGCGGCAGTAAATGTCCTTTTTGTTTTATAGACCAGAACCCCGAAGGACTCAGAAAGACGCTCTATTTTCATGATGAGGATTTCCGGCTTTCCTTCTTACACGGGAGCTACTTTACGCTGAACAATATCAGCAGGAAAGACTTGCAGCGAATCGTTACTCAATGTTTGAGTCCGCTGTATATATCGGTGCATGTGCTTGACCGGGAAGTGCGAAACTTTTTATTCGGGGTTAAACGCAATGATAAACTTCTTGAAAAGATGCGTTTTCTTGTGGAAAATAATATCGAACTTCATACGCAGATTATTTTGTGTCCCGGAATAAATGATAAAGACATTTTGCATGATACCATCCATGGGCTTGAAAAATTCTACCCGGGAGTGAGGTCAATTGCTATAATACCACTGGGATTAACAAAGCATCGCGAGGGATTGACGCAATTTCAGCCGGTAACGAAGGAATATGCGAAAAAGCTTATTCAGGAAATACACCAAGTGCAGACGAAATATGTCCAACGATACGGTGAGCGTTTCGTATATCTGTCCGATGAATGGTATCTCAAAGCCGGACGCCGCCTGCCCTCTTTAATGCATTATGATGATTTATTTCAACTTGAAAACGGTGTGGGATTAACCCGGCAGTTCCTGGAGGATATAAATAATCAAAAATCTGTTTTTAAGCGTCCACTATCTTCACCGAAGCGGCTGCATATCCTGACCGGGACGTTAGCATATCCCATCCTTGTCGAGCATCTTGTCCCAATTTTTAAGCAGGCTGAGAACCTTACCGTTACGGTTACCGGTGTGGTAAACGAGTTTTATGGTCCCTCGATAGATGTAAGCGGGCTGTTGAGCGGACGCGACTTTATCCGCGCCATTAACGAAGATAATAAAGAGTGTGATCTATTCCTTCTGCCGCCGAATTGTCTGAATTTTGATGGTTTGACGATTGATGATGAATCGTTAGATAGTATTATGCAGAAAACCGGAAGGCGATTGATGCAGTATAAAGGGGATTTTGAAGAGGTACGAAGGGCGGTAGAGAATGTCGAATGTCGAATGTCGAAGTGCGAAGGGAGAATTACGAATTACGAATGTCGAATGCCGAATAAAGACATAATAAACCGCAGAGAACGCAAAGAAGGCGCAAAGAACACGGAGACAATATTTAATGATGACTGAAAATGAAATATCGGAAAAAATCATAGGTGCTGCAATAGAAGTTCATAAATTGTTAGGACCGGGACTTCTGTAATCATCATATGAAATAAGTCTTGAGAGAGAATTGGATTTAAGGGGGCTAAATGTTAAAAGACAAGTTAATCTTCCTTTAGTTTATAAAGATGTTAAATGTGATATTGGATATAGGATTGATCTACTTGTTGAAGATAAAGTAATTGTAGAAATTAAATCTGTTGAAAAAATCAATGACGTACATATTGCTCAAATGCTAACATATTTAAAACTTACCAATTGCAAACTGGGGCTTCTTATTAACTTTAACGTAGCCCTTTTAAAAGATGGAATTAGGAGATTAGTTAATAAATTAAATGAGTAAAGACTTTGCGGTCTCTGCGCCTTCTTTGCGATCTCTGCGGTTAAAATTTTATCATTATAATTCGTAATTCGTAATTCGTAATTCATAACTCGACATTCGTAACTTCCATGTCTACTCCAATTGTAGCAATTGTCGGCAGACCCAATGTAGGTAAATCGACACTTTTCAACAGGATCATCCGCAGACGGGATGCAATCGTCGATGCAGAGTCGGGTGTTACACGAGACAGGCACTATGCGCGTACCGAATGGTGTGGAAAACCATTTATGATAGTCGACACCGGCGGATATCTGGTACATTTTAAAGATGACATTGACAGAGGTGTTCGATTCCAGGTTGAAGAAGCGATAAATGAGGCGGAGCTTGTTCTTCTTATGACCGATGTTCGTACCGGAATCACCGACATCGACCGGGTAATGGGAGACACTCTGCTCAAAAACCGGAAGCCGACCATTGTTGTGGCTAACAAGGTTGACTCATCTCATTTAGAGGGAGAAGCGGGTGTATTTATGAGATTGGGATTGGGCGAACCCTGTCCTATTTCTGCAATGCACGGACGGCAAGTAGGCGACCTGCTGGATAAAGTTATTGCACGGCTGCCTGAAACCGAAACAACACCGGTGGAAGACGCCTCCATACCGATTGCAATTCTCGGCAAACAGAATGTCGGCAAATCGTCCATCGTAAATGCCCTTCTCGGTAAGGATAAAATGCTGGTAACGGATATTCCCGGCACAACAAGAGATTCGGTTGATTCATTTATTAAACGTAACGGGCGGTTATACCGGTTGATCGACACTGCGGGACTCAGAAAACGGAAGAAAGTGCACGAAAATATTGAATATTACAGCACGCTGCGCACTATCCGGAGTCTTGACCAATGCCGGGTAGCGGTTATCATTGTCGACGTCCGGGAAGGTGTGCAGCATCAGGATTTAAAGATAATCGACATGGCTCTCCGGGTAAAGCGGGGAGTCGTACTTGTTTTGAATAAATGGGACCTCGTTACTAAAGACGACAAAACATATATTGAAACAGAGCGGCAGGTTCGTGAAAAGCTCAAGAATTCCGATTATATTGAAATTATCTCTACGTCTGCAACTACAAAACAGCGTATATTCAAGATGCTCGACACATGTCAGCGTGTGTACGATGAATGGAGCAAGCATATCGAGACGAGCCGGCTGAACACAATGCTTCAGGAATCGATTGCGCGCAACCACCCGCCTTCGTACCGCGGAAAACAGGTTACCATTAAATATTGTACGCAGACTAAATCGTCTCCGCCGGTTTTTACATTTTTTGCTAACCACCCCGACGGTATACCTGAACCATACCGGAGGTACATTAACAGAAACATTCGCGAATGGTTCGGGTTTTCCGGTGTGCCGCTGACACTGGAGTTTAAAAAAAAATAATATTAACCGCAGAGAACGCAAAGAAGGCGCAGAGTATACAGAGATTTAATGATGACTGAAAATGAAATATCGGAAAAAATCATAGGTGCTGCAATAGAAGTTCATAAACTGTTAGGACCGGGACTTCTGGAATCGGCATACGAAATGAGTCTTGAGAGAGAATTGAATTTAAGAGGACTACATGTTAAAAGACAAGTTAATCTTCCTTTAGTTTATAAAGATGTTAAATGTGATATTGGTTATCGGATTGATCTACTCGTTGAAGATAAAGTAATTGTAGAAATTAAATCCGTTGAACTGATTAATGACGTGCATATAACGCAAATGTTAACCTATTTAAAACTTACTAAATGCAAACTTGGTCTTCTTATTAATTTTAATGTGGCTCTTTTAAAAAATGGAATTAAGAGATTAGTTAATAAATTAGACGGGTAGAGACTTTGCGCTCTCTGCGCCTTCTTTGCGAACTCTGCGGTTAGGATTTTATCATTATAATTCGCAATTACTAGACTGGATTATTCCCATGAATCGGTCATATCGCAGAAATGTTCTGTTATTTATACTTTTATTGTTACCGGCTTCTTTGTTCGGGCAGCAGAGTGTGGTAAGGTTGAAGATTGATTTTCAGGAGGGACGGATTTCGCGTCACGATTATGTTGTTAACAGGGGTTACGCAATGTTTGCCCCTGAGCGGCTTCCTGCGGAGTATAGGTTTCCTGACGAACTTCATGAAAAATGCGGCTTGGAAGTTGTACATTTGCTTCGCTCCGAGTTTGAAAATTTATCACCGGAGGAGCAGGCTTTTTTTCAAAAGTACTTATTTCGTCCATCCTTGCCCCGGAGTTATATCAGCTTTGAAGGACTGTTCAAAATACACTATACAACAGATCCGTCTTCGGGAGACCATGTTCCATTGGTGGATGAAAACAGCAACGGCGTGCCGGATTTTGTTGAAGAAGCGGCTTTAGCTTTCGAAAACTCTCACCACTATTATACAGACGTGCTCGGATACAAGCCGCCGCCGGTAGATGGAGTCGAGGGAGACGAGTATGATGTCTATATTTGGAATTTAGGTCCTGGTAATTATGGATGGACGATGGGAGAAAACGACCAACCGGAAACTCCCTGGTTTGATCCAAGCAGTTATATTTCTATCCATAACAATTTTCAGGTGGGCTCGTTTTATACAAAAGGTCTTGACGCGTTACGTGTAACGGCAGCACATGAATATCACCATGCAATTCAATTTGGATATATTTGGCGTCCTTCCGACGTTTATTTTTATGAAATTACATCGGTCTGGTTTGAAGATGTGATGTATGACGAGGTGAATGATTATCTCCAGTATCTTCCGCTGTTATTTGGCGATAATACCGACCCGTTGAATCCCGTAAGCAATACTTTTACTAAGCCATTCGATACAGGTGGAACGATGTTTAAATACGGCATGTGTATCTGGAATCATTTTCTTTCAGAGCGGTATGGTCCAGACCCGATCCGGCGCGTATGGGAGCAAATGCCCCTTCAATCGGCGATACTGAGTATTGAAAAGGTAATAAATGAGGAACTGCCGACCGATTTTGAAACTGAATTGCAGACATTTTATACCTGGAACTATTTTTCCGGGTCGCGGGCTGATACCGTTAACTACTATTCCGAGGGAAATTTATTTCCAGATCTTGTGTTTAACGAAGTAATTGACAATCCAAACGACACCTCGTTTGTAATCACAAACAGGGAATTATCCTCACGATATATTGCAGTAAAAAGACAGCAAAAGACTACATTTAACGTGAGGACAAACGGTCAAACAAGCGACAGGGATTTATGGAGAGCCTCCGTGGTGCTGTCGGATGATTTTTCTTCGCCGATTACTCAATCTATTTCATTTTTAGATGGTGTTTCCGGTAATTTAATACTTACAAGTTACGATAATAACCCGCAATTAGTTATCATTCCAACTATGACTGCCAAGACAGCGCAGTCCGGAAATTATCCGCTGACGGTCAGTCTTAACTTTTCAGGTCTCATTCCGATCACTGAAAATAAACTGCTTCCAACTATACCGAGTCCTGCGGATTTCAGCATAGTCGAAGAAATCAAAATTCCTTTTGTACTTATTGAACCTCATAAGATTGAGATAAAAATTTATTCGGCAGGCGGCTTTCTCGTAAAAAGTTTTCCTAAACAGAGTTATTTACCCGGGCTTCATGAAAATGATATAAGATGGGATGGAAGAGATAATAACAATGAACTTGTGCCGAGCGGTATTTATATTTATATTATGAGAGGCGAGAATTTTACACACATGAAAAAGATGGCGATAATAAGGTGATATATAAACACACCGAAAAACAATTATTACGGAGAGCATTAAGTCGAAGGTGAATCCCGAGTACTCGGGAGACAGCGAAATGAAAACTATGTAAAATGCAAAATGTAAAATTATTATTTAGCATGGATAATCCAAAAAATAGTATTATTTGTTCTGCTACCTATTGTTATTATTATATTTGTTGTATTAATCACCCCCAATCCCGAAGCTTCGGGATGGGGGTTCCACCCATGCTGTCGTCCTGTCCCGAAGTTTCGGGATCAGGATCTGGGTTTTTTTAAATTAGATTCTTAGCTTACAAAGCAGGGTGTAATATTAGAAGGAAAATTTATGAATAATTCATGTTTAGCATGAATAATTCATAAAATTCATTTTTTTGAAGATAAGCAATTGAACCCTACCCGAGTACTTGGGCTCTCTTCATGGCTAGGTTGGATTAAAAATGCTACATTAATCTATATTAAACAGTTTCTTGACGTATTTTATTGTCATTCCCACGAAAGTGGGAATCCAGTTGATGTAACGTATAGATTCCCGTTTTCATGGGAATGACAGGGGAATTTGGGAGAATGAAATCGTTATTAATTGTTAATTATTTATATTACATTAAGCAGAAAAGGATTTATAAATAAATCAAGCGAAATATGATTTCTCAGCGATTATGCATGATAATAATATTAACTTTATAATACATAATGAAGATGCCATGTATAAACACATCCAAAAATATTTATTAATTTCAATATTTTACATATCCTTACATTTCAGCCCGGCAGGGCAAAATACTTTATACTCCCAAGAATTAGGTACGGAAAAATTAAGTATTACAAATTCGTTGGTCAAGGAGGGTGATTCGGCTTACAGGATAGGGCGGTATGAAGAAGCTATTAAGCTGTATAAATCTGCTATATCAGAGGATGTAACCTTAATGAACGATCAATCAGTAACACTCAAAAGAGCAATGTGCGCATACCATTCAGGAGATTATGAAACCGCCAGAACAATGCTGACGCGAGCAAAAGATTTAGACAAAGTAAAGCATGATTATATAGATTATTTTATCTCACAATGCACAATGGCGCTCGGGGAATTAGAAACTGCTGCAGCGAGCTTCTCCACTATCCCCAACATCTATTCCGCAAGTTTAGTGAAAGAAGAGTCCTCGTATTATGCCGGGTATCTGTTTCACTTTTTGGAGCGGTTCTCGGAATCGAACCGGATGCTGCGCCCGTTAGAAAATTCAAGAACGGTGAGCGCCGGGCGTACCGGCATACGGTATTACGTGGGTGTCAATTTTCTCCGCTCAGGTAATGAAGCTGACGGTGTTTCGAGATTACTCCGCATTATGAGTTCTTCACCATCGGATACATTTTCGCTTAAAGCTGCTGAAAATGTAAACACGTTACGCAAAAACAGCGGAACCGATTTTACCGAACGGGAAACGGTGTTAATGGCTTCGGTTTATAACAGTCACGAAAAATTTAATGAGGCACAAGGCTTAATAACGGAATATTTTAAGCGATTTCAAGATGGAGAATATATTGGTCGCGCCTATTTTGAGCGAGGCAGGATTAATTTTTCGAAGCGAAGCTACAGGGATGCCACAGCCGATTTTAATAAAGCATTTTCACTGCTCAAGGAGCCGAAATTAATTCGCGAATCCCGGCTTTATATCGCCCGGAGTCTGAGTCGCAGCGGTGACAGGGCAGGCGCTGAACGGGAATATGATAGATTTGCACGCGAGTATCCAAGCGACCGGATGGCAGCGGAATCGCTCTGGATAAATGCGTTAAATTATGAACGTCGCGGTGAGTTCCTCAAAGCAGCAGAAGAATATCAAAAGGTTGCACAAAAAAAAGACCCGAACGAATACCGGGACAGAGCATTGTTCCGAGTGGGCTTCTGCTGGTATAAAAATGATTACCTGACCAAATCAAGCCGGTATTTCAACAACCTTCAAAAGGAGCACCCGGGAACAGAATTGGCATTACAGGCAGCGTTCTGGGAAGCAAAGGCGCTGGAAAAGCTCGGGAAAACAGAAGAGGCACGGGCAATTTACAACAGTTTGGCACAGCGTAAAGAACGAAGCTATTATGTAGTAACAGTCAGGGACAGGATCGGATTTGACACTGAATATGAGCAGCCGGAAGAATTGTTGGAAATGGCTGCCATTCCGGATGAATTACGGGACGTTGCTGAAATCGGTTTGATATTTGGCGAACCGTGGAGCTCGAGGGAACTGCAGCGGCACAGGAGGAGCTTAAGCGGGTCAAAGGAATCTTTATCCAGCTTAGCGGGACTGTACAGAGCGCTGGTCGAAACAGGTACATTTAGCGAAGCGGTGCAAATTGCGGACCTACTCTACAACCGTTATTATTACGGTTCAAACAATATGGATGTGCTGCGTGCGCTGTATCCAAGACATTACTCGGAACTGCTTCAGGATATACCCGACGCGCTCAGGGTAGAAGAGAGCTTGATCTTTAGCATTATGCGTCGTGAAAGCCTTTTTGGATTGAATGCAGTATCTTCTTCGGGCGCAATAGGGCTTATGCAGCTCATGCCGGCAACCGCAAACAGTCTTGCACGCTCAATGGAAATGACGGGATTTAACGTTGCTGACGTGAAAAAACCGGATGTGAATATGAAACTCGGGATTAGAAATATCAGGGAGCTGATGCAGCGGTTTCGAGGAAATACGCCGTTAGTCATAGCCGCATATAATGCAGGAGATGCGGTTGTACGCACATGGATTAAGCGGCACGGCACAAAAGATATGGATGAATTTATAGAAAATATCGAATATTCGGAAACACGCGCCTTTGTGAAGGAAGTTCTTAAAAGCTACTATTATTACAATCACTTATATCCGGAGACTTTAAGCGGGAAATAACAATGAGCTGGCAACTGATAACAAATAGACGAGAGTCAACAGTTTTCAGTGGTCAGTTTTCAGTTTTCACTATTTGCAAACCATTACAGCCGGATTTTGATTACCGATTACCGATAAAAAATAGCCGATATAGGAGTAACTGCCGGAATAGCTTATGAAGATTCGAAAAATATTAATAGCCAACCGCGGCGAGATTGCGGTTCGCATTATAAATGCCTGCAGGGAATTGGGAATAACGTCTGCGGCTGTGTTTTCTTCTGCCGACAGACAGTCCTACCACGCGCAATGCGCTGACGAAGCGTACTATATTGGAGAAGCGCCGGCATCCGAAAGCTACCTGAAACAGCAGGCAATCATCGAAACCGCCCTAAAAGCGAAATGCGAGGCAATTCATCCGGGATACGGATTTTTGGCAGAAAATGCGCAATTTGCAAAAAAAGTCCGGGAAGCCGGGCTGCTGTTCATAGGTCCTCCGCCGGAATCGATAGCGGCAATGGGGGATAAACCTGTAGCGAGAAAAATGATGATGGACGCCGGCGTACCCGTTGTGCCGGGCACCGCTGAACCGGTTCCGGATGCAGAGGCTGCACGAATCGCCGCAGAGGAAATCGGCTATCCCATTTTAATAAAAGCTGCAGGCGGGGGCGGCGGCAAAGGAATGCGAAAAATAGAGAGTGCATCCGGACTCAAGGATGGATTCGCCCGGGCTGTTTCCGAAGCTTCGTCTTCTTTTGGCAATCCACAGGTATATATTGAAAAACTACTTGAATCGCCGCGGCATATAGAATTTCAGATTCTGGCGGATAATCACGGGAATGTTGTCCACCTAAATGAACGGGAATGTTCGATTCAGCGGCGGCATCAAAAGGTTATTGAAGAAGCGCCGTCGCCGACGCTTACGCCGGAAGAGCGGCGCAATTTCGGAAAAATCGCCGTAAGAGCTGCCAGGACATGCGGTTATACGAATGCCGGAACAGTTGAATTTCTCATGGACAAGCACCGCAATTTTTATTTTCTCGAAATGAATACCCGCCTGCAGGTAGAACATCCGGTTACCGAACATGTAACACATATCGATATCGTGAATGAGCAAATTAGAATTGCGAGCGGAGAAAAACTGCGATTTACACAGGAAGACATAACCTGGAGTGGACACGCAATTGAATGCAGAATATACGCCGAAGACCCGGACAACGATTTCTACCCGTCAATCGGCACTATTACCCGGCTCCATGAACCTACCGGCAGCGGTATCCGGGTTGACAGCGGTATTGAAGTTAACTCCGAGATTAACGTGTATTATGACCCGCTTATTGCAAAATTAATATGCACTGCGCAGACCCGTGAAGGCGCTATCCGGAGGACGAAGCAGGCGCTGGATGATTATAGTATATCGGGCGTCAAAACGAATATTGCATTTTGCTATTTTGTATTGAATCACAAGCGATTTCAAAGCGGAAACTTCGATACAAACTTCATCAGCGATGAATTCAAACCCGAAAAATTGAATTCACTCAACCGCGAAGAAAAAGCCTTAGCTGCCGCTGCGGCAGCCTTCTATAAACACCATGACCGGGCAGTAAAAACCGTTGAAAATAACAATACATACCCGGAAAAGTGGAAGATTCTTGGTTTGCAGGATGCGATGAGATAATTTTCAGAATGAGACGGAGAGCATACCACAAAAAGCGGAGAATATATCCATGGCGGATTCGGTTAAAAAATATACAGTAGAAATTGACGGTGAAACATTTGAAGTAACGATCAGCGATAATGAGGATGCGCCGGCACTTGTATCAGCCGGAAAACGCACATTAACATTTGACGTGAATGCGAAGGGACTGCAGGAACGGTTTTCCGTCTTATATGCCAATCGCCTCGTACCAATAATCATCGAAAATTCGGACAGCGGCATGATTGTGCATTTAGGCTGCCGTAAAACACCCGTTACGGTCAAGACCGAGCGGGATTTACTGCTTGAAAAATTTCAATCAACATCCAAACAAGCGGAGACCCGGTTACGAATTGTCTCACCTCTGCCGGGATTGGTGACCAAAGTGCAGGCACAGCAGGGAACGACACTGGCAAAAGGCGATAGTATTGTCATTATAGAAGCAATGAAAATGGAAAACGAGATACGCGCGCCGTACGACTGTACGATTCTGGAAATAAACGTCAGCGAGGGGCAGGCAATCGATAAAGGACATGAAATTGCACTGCTTGAATAGGAGTTATTTATCTAAAAAATTCTAACGCAAAGAACGCAAAGAAATAATCCCGAAACTTCGGGATTGTTAT
>Ga0114930_10001404_pt1 | contig 23057 bp, 16 predicted proteins | sample AnhtaG_FD_87300 | JGI IMG/M metagenome (GOLD analysis project Ga0114930, IMG submission 87300) | Deep subsurface microbial communities from Anholt, Denmark to uncover new lineages of life (NeLLi) - Anholt_01485 metaG | ecosystem: Environmental > Aquatic > Marine > Oceanic > Sediment | place... | reverse complement strand
TTCTTCTTGGCGACCTTCTTCTTGGCGACCTTCTTCTTGGCGACCTTCTTCTTGGCGACCTTCTTCTTGGCGACCTTCTTCTTCACGGCCATTCTGTTTCTCCTTCTCTTTGCTCTTCAGACCACACTGACGTTGCTCCCCAGGGCACGCGCCCACAACACCAGGCTGCGACCCTCGGAATTGACGCCACGTACTCCCACACGCAACGCATACCGCCGCGGCCGATCAATCCGGTCACGACCGCAGTTCTGTGCCTGCTGCGTCTCCGAGCAGCCCCGCGGCCAACCTCCCGCCTCGCTCCCCCGTGCCTGGAGGAGCGAACCAGGCTTGGACAAAACCAACAAAGACAGACGAGGGTGGCAGTCCCTAACTACATAACCCGTCTTAAGGCAGGACTCGGCCGCCCTTCACCGGAGCGCGTCTTGACGAACATGAAAGCAGGTGTCTCCCGCAAGACATCGCCGCCACCGACACGTTGGCAAGCGCTGGGCTCAGACTACTTCAACTGTCGGCCCTTCCCTATTCGTTCTTGCTGTAGCAAAGATCGACGAAAAATGCAAGTGTTTTTTTTCTTCCCTTTTTCCTGACATCCGCGCTTGGTCACGTCGCGTCCACAAAATGCTCCGCGCTGCGTTGCGGCGGACGCCCGAGCGCCCGACGAAGACGACCTATCCACCAGTGCCTGACGCGAGGGGCGTGTGCGAGTGACGAAGCACGACGGGACGTGGTGTTGGGTCAAGCGGCCTCGAACAGTGCGGTGCGGGGGCAATCACGAGAGACCCGCGGGCTGCGTACTTGACCGGGGGAAAGAATTGGGCGTTGCCATTTGCTTGATACATTTCTATAATGGGGCCGGCTGGAACGGACAGGGAGGGTCGTCCCAATGACCGACGAGAAGAGGGAGGCCGTTCTCGGGGAGCGTCTTGTCAAGCAAGACGTTATCACTCGCGAGGAACTTAAAGAGGCGCAGGCACGAGAAGCGGCCACGGGCACCCCGTGGTACCGTCAAATGCTGCAGATGGGGAAGATCAGCTTCGGCGCTATCGAGGACGTGCTGAAGTACGAGTGGCACCCGATGTCGCTGCGCAAGGAGCATGAAACCCTTGGCCAGGCCCTGGTCAAGATGAAGGTCCTGTCGCAGGGGCAACTGGACAAAGCTCTGGCGGAACAGGATCGAAGCGGGCGGTTGCTGGGAAACATCCTGCTTGATCGTGGATTCGTTACGCGTGACAGCATCACGAGGGCGCTCAGTAAACAGCATGGGCTTGAACACACCGACTTGGCGAAAACGCCGAGCGATCCCGACGCCCTTGAAGCCGTACCCGAAAGCATGGCCCGCAAGTATCAGATGCTGCCAGTCCGCATCGAGGGCGACAGGTTGACGGTTCTGATAGCGAGCCCCCAGGGCCGAGAACCCCTTGGCGCGGCTGGCGTCATGCTCGGCAAACGGCTGTATCCCATCATGACGACCGCTCATGATATTGGCGCAGAGATCGCGAAGCGGTACGCGAAACAGACGGACAGGACGCGGTCCGCGGAAAAGGCCAAGAGCGCGACCGCACAAACAGGACCTTCGCGTCAAGAGAAGGTCATGGTTCAGCCGAAAGCGACAGCCGTGGTGGAAGGGGACAAGGTGGAAGCACCGCATACTAATTCGGAACGAAGCGCTTTGCAGGAGATCGCACGCGAGGCGTCAGGGATGCCCGTGATCAAGCTGGTCAAGGCCATCATGGAAGGGGCCGTAAACGTCGGCGCGACCGACATCCACCTCGATCCCGAACAGCCGGAGATGCGGGTGCGCTACCGGATCGATGGCATCCTTCACGACGTGATGAGCATCCCGAGTGACATCCAAGGCGCCGTGGTGTCGCGCGTCAAGATCCTTTCAGACATGGACATCACCGAAACGCGCCGTCCCCAGGACGGTCACGTTGGTCTCGATGGTGATGACTTGGCATACGATGTACGGGTGGCTACGCTGCCGACGTTCCTGGGCGAGCGCGTCGTACTGCGGCTGTTGGACCAGTCCTCGGTGTTGTGCGGCATCAAGGACCTGGGCCTTGAACCGCAAGACCAGAAGGCGATCCAACGCATGATCGCACAGCCTTATGGCATGATTCTGGTCACTGGTCCTACCGGTAGCGGGAAGACAACCACGCTGTATGCCGCGTTGAATCAGAAGAATGTGATCACCGATAGTATTGTCACGCTTGAGGACCCGGTCGAGTACCAACTGTCGGGAATCAATCAAGTTCAAATTGATCCGGACATTGACGTCACCTTCGCCAACACGTTGCGGGCGGCACTCCGACAAGACATTGACGTGCTTCTAGTAGGCGAGATTCGCGACCCCGAGACGGCTCACATAGCGATACGCGCTGCGATGACGGGACATTTAGTTTTTAGTACTTTACATACTAATGACGCACCGGAGGCGATCACAACCCTGCGCAATATGGGGGTAGCCTCATATCTCATTTCGAGCGCGCTCACATCCATTATCGCCCAACGCCTAGTACGCACCATCTGCAGCACCTGTAAGACCGCCTTCAAGCCCACGAAGGGCATGCTTAAGTCCATCGGCTTACCTCCTTCAACCGCAAAGCTGCACCGCGGCAAAGGATGCGAAGCGTGCTATCACACTAGGACCAAGGGAAGGACCGGTATTTTTGAGGTACTTGAGGTCACTGGAGAGATCCGTAAGCTGATAGCCGTTGACGCTCCCATTGAGAAAATTACTACTTCAAGAGTACGAACGATGGCAGACCGATGCCGCTTGAAAGTCAAACGCGGAATCGTCGCCCCCGAGGAGTTCTTCCGTGTCATCCGTACCTAGCAGTCAAAAGCCATTGCTTTTGCCGTCACCCTCTGCTACTATGTCGGTCACCGGAGACCCGCCTGGACCAGGGTCCTGTGAATAAGCTGTGGATAACCAGTGCAATACGACTACACTTGAATCAAAGGTGCAGTGTACAACACACGGTCAAGTTAATATACCCAATAAGCTTACCGCGGGCTCAATCTTGTAACCATGCGTTTTCGTGTTAGTACATAAGCCATTGTCGTTACTGGATATACAACTTTACTCGAAGTTGAGCACTAATGGCCACAGGTACCACTCAATGAAGTTCCACGATGTGTGAAAAGTGCGGCCTGGATGATATACAACCCCTTGAGCGCGAAACACAAAGACCATGTGGATAATTCCACAATCCGTCCCGTGGAACATCACCAAAACGACACTGTGGATGGTTCCACTGTCCCGGTGGATAGCTCAGCGTACTTGTCCACATCCAGGCATATCACTCAGATAACTCTCCGCGGGTTTAGGGTTACAATGTGAGTTGTGTGGATAACAGAAGCAGAGGCATGCAGAATTCATTCACGACGTAATGTACTGTACGGCAAGGACTTACCCACTTATTAAGATCTTTCAGCTGCCTATGATGACCTGTACTGTATTGTTCTACAAAGAAAGATAAAAGAAGATATAGCCAACTCAAGACATTCAGGACATGGAGATATTGGAATGAAAATCACAATCCCACGCCAGGACCTTCTCGACACCGTCAACAAAGTGAAAACAGTGGTGTCGGCTAAGTCGGCCCTTCCGATCCTGTCGCACATTCTGATCGAAGCGCGCGAGACTTCAGTGCGGCTTTCCGCGACGGACCTTAAGGTCAGTATTGAGTGTATGGTCGACTGTACGGTCGAAGAACCCGGTGCGTTGACCGTTTCATCTCAGCGTCTAGCGATGATCTTGGGGGAGTTGCCTAATGGCGACATCGGGCTGGAACTTGGGGAGAACAACGTTATCTCGCTGACGTGCGGTCGGATACATACCAAGCTCTTCAGTATGGCTCCTGAGGAGTTCCCGCCAATCCGAGGGTTTGAAAACATTGAGCCGTTGGTGTTGCCACAGAAAATGGTGAAGGGTATGTTCAGTAGGACATTGTTCGCCATTTGCTTGGATCAGGCGCGCTATAATCTCACGGGACTGTTGGTGGAACTGAATGAAGGAAAGTTTACCACAGTCGCCACGGATGGCCGGAGAATGAGCTACTGCCGTGAGAGCGAGGGGATTCCTGAGGGCGTCAACATCAAGGTTATCGTTCCTGGCAAGATGATCACGGAGTTGGAGCGGCTGCTCGGTTCTGACGGGGACATGGAGGTATTCATCGATGAGTCGCAGACGGCGTTCGCTTTCGGGTCCACGCGTTTGGTGACTGCTTTGATTGAAGGTAACTTCCCGAACTACGAGGTTGTGATCCCGAAGAGTCATGACAAGGAAGCAGTGATTAACACGGCTCTATTCATGGAGGCGATTAGGCGTACCCGTACGATGACAAATGAGAGGTTCAATTCCGTACGCTTTGTGGTGGCCAGTGGCGTGATGACCCTCAAGGTTGTCACCCCGGAGGTAGGGGAGTACGAGGAGGAAATTCCCATCGAGTACGATGGGGAAGAGGTTGAGATAGCCTTCAACCCGGACTTTGTATTGGACATTCTCCGCCGTGTGGAGTCTGAGATGGTCTGCTTGATTCTGAAGGACTCCGTGAACCCAGGGATCGTTAAGCCTTGGAGTGACGCTCCGCTGGATAACTACGTCAACGTCGTAATGCCGATACGACTTTAGCAAGGGGCCAATCGCCTCTTGAGTGAGCGTGCTCGCAAGCTGGTGTCCGGCAATAGTCCCTTCCATCTTCCTGATCATGCCCCGACGCGTGGTGTACAATGTATAACCATGCGTGTCCGTCTTGATAATGCGTTACGAGAGGCGGTGCTTCAGTCGGGAGCCCCGGGGGCCGTAGCACTTATCGGCAACCGCACGAAAACGCTGTTTCATGAAGCGTTCGGGATGAGGCAGGTGCGACCCAAGCTTCTGCCGACACACAAAGACACGCCCTACGATCTGGCCTCTCTCACTAAGGTCATTGCTACAACTACCGCTGTATTTCTGCTACGAGATGCAGGTAAGCTGCAGTTCGATCAAGTAATATCCCACTACTTACCAATCCCCGGACTCCATAAATTCACCATTAGACACTGTCTCACCCACACTGCCGGACTTGTGGCCGGGAGACCTTACTATAAGGACGTCAACAGCCTGAATGAGATGCTACAGCGTTATGCACAACGCGAACTTCAGTCGTGCCCGGGCAGGCGACGTCTTTACTCGGACGTTGGATTTATGGTTCTCGGGAAGGTTGTCGAGATGGTGGCGCAAGAGGCGTTGGACCGGTTCTGTGCCAGAGAAATCTTCAACCCACTGGGTATGACACACACGACCTTCAATCCGCCCAAACAGTGGGCTCAAACGTGTGCGGCTACCGAGAGCTGCCGTTGGCGAAGGCGCGTCATGGTTGGCGCGGTCCATGATGAAAATGCGTATGCCGTCGGCGGCGTCGCAGGGCATGCGGGGCTGTTCGCCACGGCCGCTGACTTGGGCGCATTCTGTCGGGCCTTGCTGAAAGGGAAGGTGCTCTGTGAGAAAACCATCCAAGAGATGACACGCCTGGGACAGGTCCCGAGTTTCCCTTGGCAGGGGCTCGGCTGGAATATCGACCCCTGGTCTAGCGACAACGAGGGCTTTCTTCCCGCCCGAACCGCAATCGGCCACAGCGGCTGGACAGGCACCAGCATCTGGATGGACCTTGCCAGTGGTCTTTTCGTCATTCTTCTGGGTAACACTTGCCATCCCACCCGACAGGGCCGAAACAACAAGACCTTCCGTGGCATCTTTCACGAGGCCGTGGCGCGCCAGTTCCTGCCGCATCAGTCCAACACGCACACAGGCCTTGACCGACTGGTTTGGTCCGGGTTTCAGGCTGTTCAAAACAAACGTATTGCCCTACTGACCAACCGCGCCGCGGTCGACCAACTCGGCCGACCCATACTGGACGTGCTCGCGCTCGAACCAAGCGCCAAGGTCCACGTCATCTACAGCCCTGAGCACGGCTTCCGTGGGCAGGCGGAGGCCGGACAGACCGTCCCGAGCCAATTGAAGCCCACCCCGATCATCAGTCTTTACGGCGACCGCAAGCGCCCTTCCCGCAACGAGTTAGCCGAGATCAGCCTCTTCGTCGTCGACCTCCAGGACATCGGCTCGCGGTACTACACCTACATCGCCACGATGCTCGAATGCCTGCGCGCTTGTGCTGATGCCGGCAAGCCGGTTCTTGTTCTGGACCGACCCAATCCAGTCGGTGGCGAGATTATCGAGGGACCCGTTGCCACACGGACCGATCATGACGTGTGCTGCGCGGCGGTCCCCGTGCGTCACGGTATGACGATCGGCGAGTTGGCCTTGCTCTTCAGCAAGGGCATCCTGGCGGACAAGAAGCTCAACGTGAGCGTCAGCGAACTGGACAACTGGTCGCCTGAGCACCTGTTTGACCAATGTGGACTCCCTTGGGTGCCTCCTTCACCGAACATCCCGACACCGGAAACGGCCCTGCTCTACGTGGGGATGTGTTTATTCGAGGGAACGAATCTCAACGAGGGTCGCGGAACCGACACACCGTTCCACGTGGTTGGCGCGCCTTGGCTTGACGCCAGATCCGTCATTGCCGAGGTCGCCCCCGAAGATCGCCAGGGTTCGAGTCTCAAACCCGTCATCTACATCCCAAGACCCATCCCCGGCAAGGCGGCGCATCCCAGACATAGCAAGAAGTTGTGCCGGGGAATTCGGGTCACCATCGAGCGTCCCGGCGAGGTCCGTGCCTTTCGGCTGGCGCTGGCCTTGCTCTGCGCGATTCGTCGTAAGCACCCCGACGAGTTCAGGTGGGAAGACAGCTTCGATGTACTCGCCGGTACGCCCGAAATCCGGGCCGCCATCGAGCGCGGCGACACAGCCGGCGAGATCGTGCGCGGCTTCGCTCCTGCCCTCGAAGCGTTCGACCAGATACGGCCCAAATGTTACGCTGACCAGAACACCGTAGCGAGCCGAGCGGAGGTGGGAGGATGAACAGACGGGACTTCTTGAAGGCCGGTGCAGGTGGGCCGCTGTTGTGCGGCGCGGTAGGGGCAGTAATGGACGGCGACGCGGCGGCCGCCACAGAGGACACGGGTACTATGTCGGCCATCATGCGGACCTTCAGCGCGGAAGATCACCGGCGTCGGCTGCAGAACGCGGCCCTGTGCGAACGCAGCATCCGCACATGTCTGCGAAAGCACCTCATCACCGGCTACCTTCCAGGGCAGTGCGTGTACAACCTGGGCGAGTATCCGTGCCGCGAACCGTGGGACCCGGACGAGTGGGACGAGGCGGAACTGGACAAGCTTTGCGACCACGGCGTCGGCCTGATTCAGGTGCACGAGGACTGGAACGACTCGCAACGGCTGCACGGCGGGCACAAATTCGCTCCCCTGAACCCGGCCGGGTTCCGCCGCTTTGTGGATATGGTCCACCGTCGAGGGATGAAGCTGATCGTCTACGCCTCGAGCGGGTTCTTCGAGCGGACGGACCCGGACTTCCGGGACGAGTGGGCGCGGCCACAGGACCTGGTCGAGATCTACTTCCGTTACGCGCGGTGCTCGCCCGCCAGCGCCGGGTGGCGCGCCTATCTGCTACCGCACATCGTGCGCATCCTGGACGAATACGGCGTGGACGGCATCTACAACGACCTCGGGTACATCACGCTTGCGGGGAACCCGCGTCCCCCTACCGCAGACGAAGTGCTGGCCTTCGAGGAGAGCGACGGACTGGACGGGGCGCTGTCCGACCTGCTGTCCCTGATCTACGCCGAGGTGAAGCGGCGCGGGGGCGTCGTGAAGGTCCATGCCAGCGCGGCCAAGCGGCCCCGGACCGCCGGGCGGGTCTATGACTACCTCTGGGTCGGCGAATCCGTCAAGAACGGGGACGCGCTGCGCGAGGCCGTTAAGGACTTCCCGCCGTACGTCGTGCCGTGCCTCGACATGAGCCGCGCCGCCATCGACAACGAGGACGAGTTGTACCTGCACGCCGTCCCCTACATGCAGTTCCCGGTGCTCCTGGCGGGCCGGCCCTTCACGGGCGAGCGCGCGCTCATACCCGGCATCGAGTATCCGCCGGAAGACCGGTGCTTCTGGACCCGACACTGCCGGGCCATCTGGAAGCGCTACCAGGAGCACCCGGAGGGTCCGCACAGCTTCGGGTGGTGGGACTCGACGCCCGGCCGGCCCGAGGCCCGTCCCACGCACGGGCGGTGGCTGAAGCAGTACTTGCCGATGGTCGAAGAGGGCACGTGGGCGTGGCTCGAGATCCGCGAGTCCGACCTGTTCAGTCAGGCTTTGCCGGAGGACGTGGTGGCGTCGGTCTTCGCTAATCGGGAGCTGTATCTGGCCCTGGCGAACTACGGCCGCTCGGCCGTGGCCGTCGAGACGGCCCACGCGTTCGTCCCGGTTGCCTCGCCGTCAGATGCCCCCGGAAACCGCTGGACGCTCGAGGGTCGTTCGTTGCTGCTGTTGCGGCGGGCCGTGTGACATGGGGATCGTCCGGCGAGAGCGGCTGGCGAGAAATGCGTGTGCTGAACGAGCGTAGCGTGAGCTAAGCCCTGTTGTGGCACCAAGTTACGTTTGGTTTCTTGTCATGCAACGCTTCATCCGGAACCGTGTTCCAGCGGGCCCTCTTCCTGCGGTCTTCGCAAGAATGTGTTGACGTACTGACGAAAAGGGGGTAGTCTAGTAGCGCGGGATTGCTGACGTATCTCTTACATGATTTGACTCAGACAAATTGAGGGGAGGTTTCAACATGCGCTGCAAAGGCTTTACCCTGATTGAGCTCCTGGTAGTCATCGCCATTATCGGAATTCTGGCTGCGATATTGCTCCCGGCGCTGGCGCGCGCGCGCGAGTCGGCCCGCCGGGCCAGTTGTCAGAACAACCTCAAGCAGTGGGGGCTTATCTTCAAGATGTACGCCAACGAATCCAAGGGCCAGATGTGGCCGAGTGTACAGATTGGCTACTATCCTTACGAAGATGGATATCATTACGATGATCTCCTTGATGTAGTCGCCGATGGGGGACCGTCTGTGTTCCAGATCTATCCCGAGTATCTGACCGATCCGATGATCATGTTCTGTCCCTCGGACGCGGGGTTGGGCACGGCGATCGAGGACGCGCAAGACCCGGACAGCGGCGAGTGGTGCGTTCATTATGCCCACATCGATAACGACAAGTGCTGCCGGGCGATCGATGCGAGCTATGTGTATTTGAGTTGGGTCTTTGACCGGGTAGGACCCAGGTATGAACAGACGGTAATAGATCCCCTACTGCCCATCGCGCAGCAGTACTGGCAGCTCACCGAAGTGCCTCCTGCAGGCAGTACGGCCCCCAAGCAGTTCATCCAGGCGCTGTTGACCGTCGTTCCGGTCCTACTCGGTCTCCACGGTCTTCCCGTGCCTGAGTTCATGGCGGAGTTCAACCGGGTAATTGACAGCGATCTGAGCGGCAGCATCCTTCAGGGCGATGGTAACGGCGGGGGCGACACGTGCTACCGATTCCGTGAAGGCGTCGAGCGCTTCATGATTACGGATATCAACAACCCCGCGGCCAGCGCGAAGGGGCAAAGTAAAATCTTTGTCATGATGGACATAGTGGCCACGAACACCGATCACTTCAACCATGTCCCTGGAGGCTGCAACGTGCTGTATCTTGATGGGCACGTCGACTTCGTTCGCTACGGGCCATTCCCCGGCGGCACGCCGCCGGTCACCCAGGACATGGCCATCGCCGGCGGACTTCTCACGGGCGGCTGAGACGCGCGGCTCTCGAAGAACGTCCACATCGAGGGACAACATGGGGGAAAGACGGTTACCCTAGCCGTGTTTTGCTTGGCCGCGCCTGTGATCCCGCCCCGTTTCTGCTGCAATTCCCCCCTGAAGCCAAGGTCGCGTCCGGGACCCGCCTCTTGTCGTCCGAGCCCTCTTTGTTGCACGGTCACAGCGCCGGCTGGAGGGAATACATGCTCAAGGCGCCGCCGATTGCGGTTCCAAAGATGGCGGACAGGATAAACCAGACAACGCCGTTCAGGACCACCAGGGCAATGAAGGCGATGACCAGTTCCCCACAGCTCAAGTCGAAGTGCTTGGATAGATAGATGAGGGCGAAGATCCAGCCAATGATGGGGATGAGCGACAGGAGGGTCATGATCAATTGGCACTTGGCCACGTCCAGGAGATTGCCGTTCAGGTCGTCGTACTGCAGGTGGCCCATGAAGTTCATGACGAAGTACAGGCAGGCGCAACTGACGACGAAGGTCAGCACGAGAAACACCAAGCCGATTAGAATCAGGATGTTCAAGGAGGGAAGGCCCGGCATCGTAACCTCGGGGGCGGCCGCGTCCGGCGGCGGGGTTGGCGGCTGGGACAGGCCGCCGCTCATGGCGCCGATCACCAGCGGCGCCACTACCAACAGCAGCAGGGCGGCCACCACGCCGACAATGATGAGGACCGTGCGTTTGGATGACGCGGCCGGGGGCTGCGGCACGGGCCGTGGCTTCCGTTCACCAAGGAAATCACTGGCGAGGTCCGGCCCGCCCGCGGCCGCGCCCGGCGGCGCCGGGGGCTGGCCCGCAACCGTGGGGGCTTGCGGGGTCTGGATGCGTCTCTTGAGCTCGACGGCCCGCGGGTCGCCGAACTCCTGGATGAGGCGGTCGCAGAGGTCGAGCGCCTCGCCTTGGCAATCGATCTTGTCCAGGCACAAGGCCATAGGGTACAGGATGTTCTTCGTGCGCGGGTACTTGCGGTCGAGCGCCGTCAGGACCTCGAGCGCTTCGCGGAACCGTCCCTGTTGGTACAGGGTCTTCGATTCCTTGAATTTCTCCGTGCTGTCCTGCGCGTCCATGATGTCCTCCCCGCCATGCGGCCACGCCCGACCCCATCATAGCCCGGCGCCGCCCCTATCCACAACCAATCCCCAGCGGGGGTGCGTGGGGCGCGCGGCGTGCAACCGGCCGCTCGGCGCGGTATAGTGGCGGAGAAGCGAGGCTGCGCGCTTGGGACGCGGCAGCGATGTCTGCGGAAAGGAACCAAGATCATGATAAAGGCGCTTGTTCTTGCGGTCGTGTTGTGCTCGTGGGCCGTGTCGATGGCCGTGTCGGCCGAGCCCATCGACGTGGGCTCGCGGCTCGAGCTGATGGTGGACGACTACCTCATCGAGGAGACGAAAGGGGGGGCCGAACTGCGCCTCCACCACCCGAGGCCGCGCGAGGTGGTCATGGTTTATGACGCGCCCTGGGAAGGCAGCGCCTGCGGGTACCATACGGTGTTTCGCGACGGCGACGTGTACCGCATGTACTACAAGGCGTGGCACCTGCACCCGACCCAGGGCAAGCTCGATATCCCACGCGAGCCCGTCGGGGCCTACGCCGAAAGCGAGGACGGCGTCCGCTGGACGAAGCCGAACCTCGGTATCTTCGAGTTCGAGGGGTCGAAGGCGAACAACCTCGTCTGGATTGGGAAGGGCGGGCACGACTTCACGCCGTTCAAGGACGCGAACCCGGATTGCCGGCCCGGCGAGGAATACAAGGCGGTCGCCTACGGCCCGGACCCGACAGGGGCTTACGGGTTCAAGTCGAGCGACGGCATCCACTGGTCGTTCCTGCAGGAGGCGCCCATCCTGACCGGCGCGGCCTTTGACACGCAGAACCTCGCGTTCTGGGACTCGGTGCGCGGCGAGTACCGGGCCTATGTGCGCGACTTTAAGGACGGTGTGCGCGGGATCCGCACGGCTACGTCCAAGGATTTCCGGAACTGGACCGAACTCGCCTGGCTGCAGTATCCGGGCGCGCCCACCGAGGCCCTGTACACGAACCAGATCAAACCCTACTACCGCGCGCCCCACCTCTTCATCGGCTTCCCGACGCGCTACATCGAGCGCGGCTGGTCGCCGTCGATGGAGGCGCTGCCCGAACTCGAACACCGGCGCCTGCGAGCGAGCTGCCACCCGCGCTACGGTACCGCCCTGACGGACGCCCTGTTCATGACCAGCCGTGACGGCCAGACCTTTCACCGCTGGGACGAGGCCTTCGTGCGACCCGGCCTGTGCAGGGAAGGCACCTGGAAATACGGCGACAACTACCTCGCCTGGCACGCCGTCGAGACCAAGTCGGACGTCGACGGCGCCCCTAACGAGCTGTCGATCTACGGCACCGAGGGCTACTGGACCGGTGACAGCAGCCAGCTCCGTCGCTTCACGATGCGCATCGACGGGTTCGTCTCGATGCACGCCCCGCTCAGCGGCGGCGAGTTCACCACGAAGCCGCTGGTCTTCGACGGGAAGGACCTCGTGCTGAACTTCTCGACCTCGGCGGCCGGCAGCATCCGCATCGAGATCCAAGACGCAGACGGCAATCCACTCGATGGTTTCGCCCTCGCCGACGCCCCCGAGATCTTCGGCGACGCCCTCGACCGCGTCGCGTCGTGGAAAGGCGGCCGCGACCTCGCCGCACTGGCGGGGAAACCCGTCCGCCTGCGCTTCGTGATGAAGGACGCGGACCTGTACGCGTTTCGGTTTCGGGCATGACGGTGCAGCCGCGCGTTGCACGCAGACGCGGGTGGGAGACGGGCTTGCGGGGTGGGCCGCGACTGTTCGAGTGTTTTCCCGAGGCGCGTCCTGAAGCGTATGGTATAGTGTTGCCGATGGGTGTTGCGGACCTTGGTTGAGCCATGCACAAGTTACGAGTCTACCTGGACACATCGGTTATTGGCGGCTGCCTGGACGCCGGATTCGCCGATGACTCCCGGCGCGTCGTCGAGGCGGTGTGTTCCGGCCGCCTGACGGCGTTGGTCAGCGAGGTCGTGCTGAGGGAGTTGGAGGGGGCTCCAGATGCCGTGCGCGAGATCCTTCTGCGGATGGCGCCACACAACCTGGAGCGCGTTGAGCTGACGGATGACGTGTACGATTTGCAGGAGGCGTACCTGGCGGCAGGGGTCCTTGGTCCTCGCCGGGGTAATGACGCGCTGCATGTGGCCGCAGCCACCGTGGCACGTGCCGATGCGATCGTCTCGTGGAACTTCCGCCATATCGTCCGACTCGACAAGATCAAGGCGTACAACCGGGTCAATTTCGAGTGCGGGTACGGGGTGTTGACGATTCTCTCGCCGAGGGAGGTGTACACGGATGCCGAAATCGAATGACGGGAGCTTCGACTGCCTCGCGTTCAAGACCGAGGTTCAGAACGCGATCTACGAAGAAACCAAGGGGTTCTCGCGGGACGAGCTCAGGGCCTATTTCAGGAAGAGAGCCGCCACCGGGCCGTTTGCCCATCTCTGGAGCGCCATATCGACCCGCCGCCGCAGTGACCTCACGAAGGCAGGGACGTGAAGCCTTAGAAATCGTCCCGGCCGCCAGCCAGCCGTGACCGTGCGCGCGACTCGCCATCTGGAGCCGTGGCGTCTCGGGAAGCGAGCACATGCATCGCCGCACCGACTATCGCATAGGTCAGTTCCTCGTTGAAGCTACCGTCCGTCGCGCAGCCGCCAATGGCTCCCCATCAGGCACGGCTTCTCGCCCGGCTGGTCGGCCTGGTAGTAGACGGTCCAGATGGTCGCGTCGTCGAGTTGGACGGACGCGGGGTAGCCCAAGTCGCCGTTCGGGGCGCTGGCGAGCTTGACCTCATTCTCCACGTCCCAGGTGACGCTGTTGTCGCGGCTGACGCAGGCGTACTCGCCGTAGGGCGGCCAGCGCTTGCCGTACACGGCGAGCAGCCAGCCGTTGCGCAGGCGGATAACGTGCGGGGGGTAGCCGCGGACGGGCGTGACGTGCGGCTCGGACCATGTGCGGCCGCCGTCGGTGCTCTTGGCCTGTCGCATGCGGTGTGGCTCGAAGCAGTCGCGAAACGCGATGACGAGTCGGCCGTCGGCGCATTCGACGACGTGGCATTCGTCGTGGGTCAGCATGTGGGCGCCCTCGGGCACAGGGAAGGTCCCGATGGTCTGCCAGGTCATGCCGTCATCGCGCGATTCCTGGATGCCGACGTCGTAGGGTTGGCCGTGGGATTCGTGGGGGCGTTGCCCTACGAAGAGGATGCGACCGTCGCCAAGCTGCGTCGGGCCGTGGGGCGTGGTGACCTCCGTGCGGATGGGGTCGCCCCACGTGCGGCCGTTGTCCGTTGAGCGGACGACCCAGTGGCCCTGCCATTCGCCGCCGCCCGGGCCCGTGAACCAACTGACCAGCATCGTGTCCTTGGCGGTCCGGATGATGCCCGAGTCGCGGTCGTCGATGGGCGTGTCGAAAACGGTCACGGGGTCGGACCAGGTGTCGCCGCCGTCTTGGCTGCGAATCATCTGCACCTTGCCGTCGGGGGAGACGTGGGCCGTGCGGTCGCCGGAGAACACGACGAGCAGGTCGCCGTTGGGCGCTTGGGCTATCGAGGGCCAGCCGATGTAGCGGCCCGGCTCCTCGCACAGTACCTTGATCGCCAGTATCGTCGCTATCCGTTGCTCCTTCGCCACGTCCTGTCGGTACACGGCCGCCTCCCACGGTTTCGCCAACGCCGTCTCGACGCCGCCGGCCTCGAAGTCCTCGAACTCGACGTGTCCCTGGCTCGTGTAGAGCCCCGCAAGGCCGGCCTCATGCGTCTTGTCTTCGGCCGTCAGCACGGGCCGGCCGTCCAGATACGCCGTGATCCGGCCGTTCCGCGCTTCGACCTTCGCGGTATACCAGCGACCGGTCTCCATCGGAATGTCCCGGCTGCGCGCGACCTCGCTGGCTTCGATGCGCAGGTCGCCGCGAAACAGGATGACCTGGTCATGTCTCGTGTCGTAGTGTACGAAGTAGGCGCTATCGGAGTCGCTCGAACAGAGGATGAGACCCGCAGCCTGGACGCCCCCGCCTTCATCGTTGACCCGGAAGCGGACCCGGATCGAGACGTCTGTCAGCGCGATGGACTGGTAGAAGGCATAGCCGATGGCCCCCGGATCGGTCTGGACGGCGCGGGCGTCCCCCACCGACCAATCGCCCCGGACGAAGCGCCAGGCCTCGGGGTTCTCGAGCGCGTTGCGTACCGTTGTCCGCTCCGCCTGCGCGTGAAGCGCAAATCCCGCGACCAGTGTAAACAGAACGAGAACTCTCATAGCACCCCTCCTCACGACGTTCTCGGCGCGAGCTTCTCTGAACTCTGACGAAGCGGGCTATTCGTTGCGGCGCACGAGCGCGATGCTGGCGGCAAGCATCGTCTGGCCGAGGTAGTAGAGCAGCATCGACCCGATCTGGACCGCCCGGTTGGATTGGATGAAGAACACGTAAGCGACGCCGACGTCGGACACAAGGAATATGAGGGCGCCGATTGCGATCAACCACCCGCCTGGCAGAGGCACGGTGCCGACCGCCAGGGCCACCATGACGGAGATGGCCAGCCCGTAGACCACGGCAGGGGCGTGCAGTCCGGCGGGCAGGTGGGGCCACAGCCACGACGCTACGAAGATCCCTGCGACGACTATGGCGGTGAAGGCGGCGACGGCCCAGCGAGGGCGGCTTCTGCGGAACACGAAGGCACACGAATAGGCAACGTGGCCGATGAGAAAGGCGACGAGCCCCGTCATGAACCAGGCGGACCCGCTGCGTGTCAGGAAGAAGTCGCCCCACCATCCGAAGAAGAGACCAATCAGGATGGCGCGCCCATAGCGCGAGTTCAGGCCGCCGGCCGCGAACCCCGTCAGCACGAAACCGGCGCTGGCCCCGAGCCGCAGCCACCCCCCGAGGGGGCCTCGCCCGGCGCTGTAGGCCGCGCATGAGGCGAACACCATCAGCCAGGTGAACACGATGGCGCCGGTCAACGCTGCTTTGCCGTACTTCACGTCAGTCCCACTTCCTCGATCACGTCGCGGGTGATCTCGACCCAGCGCCGCACGCGCTCGGGGTCGCCCTGGACCGTCTCGACGTCTTTGAGCGTAATGTCGACGTGGCAGCCGCGGCAGGCCTCGAGGTCGCGGCGCAGGATCCGGCGGACGCGGTCCGGGTCGAAGTCGTAGCCGACCATGTCCGAGGGGCTCGGCCGGTAGCTGAGCACATAGTCCTCGCCGATCTGCTCGGCGCACCGGGGCACGTCGGCCATGGGCGACACGGCGATGCGCCGCAGGTTGGGGATCGCTCGGAGCACGTCGATCTTCAGCGTGAGGTCTTCGCAGCAACCGTAGGCCACGAGGCCGAACGGCGCCATGATGGGCCGCTGGTATTGGAGCATGAACTCGTGGAACTGGTCCGGGCCCAGCAGCGTGGTCTCTTGCGACGCGCAGAAGTACCAGAGCCGGCCGCGCGGCACGCCCCGGACGTTCGGCGCCGGGTCGTCAAGCTCCTCCGCATAGGGCATCGCCTGGTTCTCGTGCGCGGACAGGCCCCAGTCGCCCGTCGCCTCGGCTTCTTCCTGGGCACGCAGGATGCCGTCGCGCATGAAGGCGAGCACCTCGTGGAGCCACTCGGGCCGCTCCATCATGTCGAGCATGAGCTGGTCGATGCCCCGGAGCTGGGCCAGCCGCGTCGAGATGTCGCCATCCCACGCGCGGTACGCTGGCGCGCGGTCCACGTCGATCGTGATGAGGTCGCCGATGGCGTCGTCGAGCCTGGCCATGCGGCGGTCGGTTTCCTCTTCATCGATGACGTGGTGCGGCTGTGCCAAATGCCGCGCGTCGTCCGGGGTCTTGATAGGCGGGTCCATCCGTTTCGCGCCGCGCGGGTCGTCCCCGGCGACCCACTTGACCGGGAGGCCCCAGACGCCCTCCGTCGGCGTGACGCAGGCCGCGGTCACACTTACCCACGGCTCGAAGGTCGAATCGTCGTCGAACGCGTCCCAGAACAGGTCATGTCGGAAGCGGTTCTCGTAGGCGCGGTAGAACGGGTCCTCGCACTGGCACTGGGACTCGGGCATTTCGGCCCACGCGAAGGCGCGCACGTAGATGAGCGGCCTGGTGCGCACGAGGCTGTTGTGGCGGCGCCACAGGTCGCGGCGCTCCTGTTGCACGTCGCCATGGCAGATCTCGAGGTAGCGCTCCGTCAGTTCGCGGAGGATCGCTCGGTCGTTGTGCGCCATGCGCTAGGCCAGCTCCGCCTCGTACTGTCTCAGGACCGCCAATTCGCGCGGGAGATGGACGTCGTAGGGCTCCCAGCCGATCCACTCGCCGCTGATGTAGCCGTCGTAGTCGATGGACATCAGGCGCTCGAGGGCGCGGCGGTGATCGATGAGCCCCTCGCCGATGGTCACCAGGTTTCCGGCCTCGTCGCCGTCGTGGACGTGGAGGTGGCGGATCCACGGCTTGAGGACGTCGAACGACGCGTCAATGGTCGAATCGCCGCGCCGCACGGGGTGCATGATGTCCCAGTTGGCCGCGATGGCCGGTCGATCGACGCGCTCGAGCACGGCGGCCACGTGGTTCGGGTTGCACCAATCGTCGTGCGTCTCGAAGCACAGCGTCACGCCGCGTTCGGCGGCATGGTCGGCCACGGCGCCCAGCGAGTCCGCCAGCAGGTCGATGGCCTGTTCGCGCGAGACGCCTTCCGGGATCTTCCCGCCGAACACGCGCATCGCGGGGATGGCGAGGTCGCCGGCCAGGTCGATGCGCTCATGCGTCTGGGCGACCATGTCGTCGGTCTTGTCCGGATCGGCGTAGCTGAGCGACGTGGCCAGGCAGGCCAGCTCGATTCCCGCCTGGGCCGCGTCCCGCCGGATGGCGTCCCGCTCCGCGGCCGTCGTGCCGATCTCGACGCCGTGCTGGTGCCCCGAGTCCATGCGCGGTTCGATGCCGCCGTAGCCATAGCGCGCGGCCGCCTCGAGCACGCCGCCCAGGGTCAATTCCGGTGTCGAAAAGGTCATAAACGAGTACTTCATGGCGAGGCTCCTTCTGCGTCGTGCTGGGTGCTGAGCGTCACGACGCGGTTGTCCGCGTCCGCGGTTCGGATGGCGTCGAGGATGCGCGACCCCTCGAGGGCGTCGGCCACCGTCACGGGATAGGGGCGTTGGCCGAGGAGGCCGGCGGCGATCTCGGCGTAGACCTCGTCCGTGTCGCCGTACAACTCGCCCGCCACGTTCTCCTCGATGACCTCCTCGTCCGCCGATTGCATCGTCCCGTAGTGAGTGGGGTCGCCGGGTTGGGCCGGGGTGTTCTTGTAGAGCTTCAGGGCGTGGTCGCGCATGACGATCGTGCCGCGGTCGCCCTGGATGAACCAACTCGGGAGTTCCTCGACCGCGACGGTATACTCGGCTTGGACAACCGTGCCGTCCGTGAGCGTCATGAGCGCCAGGAACACGTCCTCGGTATCGCCCGGGTTGATGGTCTGCTTCATGCGCGCGTAGACGGTCGCGACCTCGGCGTCCGCCAACAGTAACGGCGGGTCGACGATGTGCATGCCCCAGTTCAGCAGGTAGCCGCCGCCGTACTGCCGCTCGGTCTGCCAGTCGCAGCGCGTGGCGAAGCTCGTGACCGCGCGGCGGATGAGGAACACGCTGCCGATGGCCCGCTCGTCGACGATCAACTGCCGCAGGCGTTTGACGTCGCACCCCCACCGGGCCGGGAGCCACGGCAGGAGCTGTTTGCCCGTGTCTCGCGCCGTGCGGATCATCTCGAGTGCCTCGCCTTCGTTCACGGCCCACGGCTTGGTGACCAGCACGTTGACGCCGGCCTTCAGGCAGTCACACGCCATGCGGCAATGCTGGTGGCTGCGCGTGATCACGCAGACGAGGTCCAGGTCCTCGTGCGCGAGCATCTCGTGGTAGTCGTCGTAGGTGGGGCAGCCGAAGCGCTCGTGTGCCTGTTGGCGTCGTTCCGGGTCGACGTCGCAGACCGCGGCCATTTCCATGGCCGGGTTGTGCTCGACGCCCCCGGCATGCATCGTGCTGCCGCTGCGGCCGTATCCAAGGATGGCGGTGCGAATCATGGCTGGACTCCTGGATCGCATTCACGGGCGCGGCGCTTGACGACGCCGGCCCATTCTTCCACGTCGGACAACTCACACGTGAACGGGGCCGCGGAGGGCTGGCGTCCCTCCGTCCTTCGCCCTTCGTCCTTCGTCCTTCTCAAACGCCCGCGGCCGTGCGATACATGGCGACGACCTTGTCGCCGGGCACTTCGGCCAGGATGTTGTGAATCGAGTTGAATACGTAGCCGCCGTCCTGGCGCATGTAGGGCACGATCTCGGCCACCTCGCGCTCGACGTCCTCGACGGTGCCCAGGGCGAGGGTCTGCTGGGCGTTGACGCCGCCGCCCCAGAGGGCGATCCGGTTGCGGCACCGGTCTTTCCACTCGCGGTAGGAGTGGCCGCCCGCCGTCCATTGCACCGGGTTGACCACGTCGAAGCCGCTGTCGGCGACCAGCTCGAGGATGTCATAGATGGCGCCGCACGAGTGCAGAAAGGTCTTGACCTGCGGCGCGGCCTCGTGGATGGCGGCGTTGACGCGGCGGTAGTAGGGCAGAAACAGCCCTTCATACACGCTGGGCGGGCAGATGGTCTGGGCCTGGGTCCCCCAGTCGTCGCTGGACACGATATAGACGTCGATGTAGGGCGCGGTCGCCTCGGCCACGGCGCGGATGCGCTGGATCGCGTGGTCGATGACGACGTCATGCAGTTTCCGGACGAAGTCCGGCTCGGTGAGACACAGCATCGGGAAGATGGCGATGCCGCCGAACCCGGCCACGCCGATCCCCGCGCCCGGGCCGTTGAGAAACACCGCGCGGTCGGACGCCTCGCGTGCACGCCGGCAGACGTCGCGGTAGCGCGCCACCTCCTCGTCGCGGATCGGGTTCTGGCCCTGGTGCTCCCTGATGGCCGCCAAGTCCGGTTTCGGGATATCGCCGGTCAGGGGAAAGGGTTGGCCGCCGTGCTCCGCCTCGAACACGTGCGAAGTGGGCGGCATCTTGCAGCCGTGGGCCGGCTGGGTGACCGTACCGTCCGGCTCGACCTGGAACATGGCCGGATTGCGGACCAACGCCGGCAACCGCCCGTTGAAATCGTAGGGTTTCCATACGCCGTCCTGCTCGAAGGCGTTGGTCACGTCGCCGTGGACGGTGACTACGTCGCAGTCCAGCGCGTCCAACACGTCGAGTTCGGGCATGGCCAGCATCTGGCCCGTGTCGTAGACCCGGGGCGGACGGGGCAGCAGGCCCAGCGCGGCCACCAGGTGCGGATAGGCAAAGCAACTGATGCCCGTGGACGCCATCCCGTCGAGGTCCATCGGGACGCGGTCGGTTTCCTCGAAGGACAACGCCTTCATGACTCGTTCACGTCGTGTGGTCATAGGTCCGGGTTCCTGATTTCCAGCGGCGATTCCGCGTATCATAGCACGCGGCTGGTGAGTGTCGTAATGGTCACGTTTGGAGTGCGGCGGCTCGACGCCGCTTTTCCCGTTGCGGCTCGACGCAACTCGCGGCGCAAAGGCTGTGGCTTGTGCGTCAGCCCGCGCGTGTGACCGAAATGACGAAAGCGGCGTCGAGCCGCCGCACTCCAAACGTGGCCGCATTTGCGAAGGCGTGTGCTGAGGAAAAAGGATCGCGTCGGAATCCCGGCGCGTGACGGGGAGAGGGTCATGCTGACGGACAGTCTTCGTGTGGTAGCAACCGGCGCGGGTGTCTTGCTGGCCGTGTTCCTGGCGGCGGCAGACGCCCCAGCCGCCGGCCCGAAGGACGGCTGGGACTTCGCGTTCAAGGACTTCGTCATCGCGGCGTGGAACCCGCCCGGCGACACGGACGCGGAGTACACGTATTACAAGAAGGCCGGGTTCAACCTCGTGATGAGCGTGCGGTACAAGCTGCCGGACAACGCCCTCGACCTAGCCCGGAAGCATGGGCTGAAGGTCCTGGTCGACACGTACACGCCGAACGACAAGCCCTGGGGCGGTACCGCGTCGGAATACACGCCGCACCCGAGCCACCATCCGGCCACGCTGCCGGAGCTCGAGTGGCTCTTCGACCGCTACGGCCCTCATCCGGCGCTGGCGGGTTTCCTGCTCGGCGACGACTACGGCGCGCTGCCGCGCGAGCTGGTCGAGACCACCGACTTCCTGCGCGAACACGCGCCCCACCTGCTGCCGTGGGTATGCCAGAACGTCATGTCGGGCGAGGGCCTGGCCAACGCGGGCAATCCCATCATGGATCCGCAGATCTACCCGACTTTGTATCAGCGCGACCGGCCCGCGGCGGACCAGGCCCAGCTCCTGTGCAAGCAGTTGCAGCAGCTTCGGGCCGCGTGCATCGAGTACGACCTCATCCCCTGGCCCATGGTCAACGTCCACGGCGTGCACAGCGACTCGATGAACCGGTTCCAGGTCTACGCCGCGCTGGCCTACGGCGCCCAGGGCATCTGGTACTTCACCTACAGCTTCGTGATGAGCAACGACATGCTCAGCCTCCAGAACGGGACCGGCTACGAGACCGAGGACGAGGTCGCGGCGCACCTCACGCCCGTATGGGCCATCATCGCCGGCATCAACGAGCGCGTCGCGTTCTGGGGGCCCGAGTTGCTGGGCCGCGTGCCGCAGGAGGTCTATCACACCGGCGCGTGGCCGAGCTTCGGCGCGCTTGCCCGCTCGAGCGAAGCGCCGGGCAAGGGCAAGGTGGTCGAGCGCATAGACGACGACCTGCTGGTGGGCATCCTCACGAAGCCGGGCGCGCCGCCGTTGGCCATGGTGGTGGACAAACGCGTCGATCTCGAGCCGGACGCCCTCGGGCCGAGGAAGGTCTCCATCGACTTCGGCGACGACGTGGCCGGTGTCACCCTGCTCGAGAAGGGGGAGACCAAGGAGGTGCAGGGCAACTCGGTTACGTTGACACTGCCCGCGGGCGGTGGTCAGCTCCTGCGCCTGATGGTTTCAGGGGGCTCCCGCTGAGCCGTCGGCGTTCTGCGCCGCCGATGCCTCGCCCGGCACGGCGACGATATCGACGAGCCGTCCCTCGCGCAGAAGCTTGACACAGGCCGGCGCCGTGTCGCCGCTGAGGGCCGCCAAGTCGAAGCGGGCCGCGCCGGTTCCAACAGGCTGGGCAGCCAGGCGTCCGCCCTCCCGATCACAGAGAGCGACCTGCAACCCTGCGTCGGGCTCGCGCACCGTGACGTGCACGACCCCCGGCGCACGGCGGACCTCGATGCGGCGTTCGAGCAGCACCAGGCACGTGACCTCGTCGCGCGGCAAGTAGACGGCGATCCGGGCGCCCGCCTTCGTGCCGGTGTGGTCCGGCTCGGCGCAACGCAGCAGGTCAACGACGTGCTCGTCATGGGCGCACTCGAGCAGCAAGGCGTCTCCGGCGAAGGTGTGGCCGGTGGCGTTGTACAACGTGTAGAGGGTCTTGCCCGGACACGCAAACCGGTTCGCGTACACGTACTGCGCCAAGGTGGGCGCCAGAGGCTCGCAATCGCCGCCGTCGAAGGCGTCGGCGTTCTCGCGCAGGACGGCGTCCATGGCGGGGGGATAGTAGCTGCCGAAGGAGCGGACGGCGTTCCAGAAACGCTTGCGATGGTGGACGTCGGCCTTGCGATGGTCGAGTTCGAAGGCCAGGCACTCAGGGAAGTAGAACCGTTGCAGGTTGCATTCCAAGGGCCGCAGCGGCGTGGCCTGCACGGTCAGGTCGTAGGTGATGCAGCCTTCGATGAATTGCATGAGGTAGTCATACCCAGGGTGCTCGGTGGTCAGGACCGACCCGGGCTTCACCTCGTCCATCCCGGCCCGCACCATCCGCGTGGTCTCGGCGATGCACCGCAGCCATTCCGTGCACCCCCACTCGGCGAAGGTATGTTCGTGCTTCTTGCTGAAGCACGCCGCGCCGGCGTGGCCGTATTCGTCCAGCCGGATGCCGTCCGCGTCCGTCTCGCGCATGACGCGCCGCATGGTGTCGGCCACGTACCGGCGGTACTCGGCCACGTCGTGACACATGTTCCACGAATGGTAGCTCGTGCGGTATTCGCCGTCGGGCTGCACGATGCCCCACCGCTCGCCCCACTGCCGGCCGCACCGCGTGTTATCATCCGCGAGGATGGGATCGGTGTACAGCGTCACCAGCGCCCCCATGTCGCGGTACGTCCCGATGGCTTCGCGAAACGCCGGCAACCCGCCCCAGCGCGCGTTATAGCCGTCGTAGTCGCCGCGATTGATGGGGTACA
>Ga0114930_10001403_pt1 | contig 23057 bp, 31 predicted proteins | sample AnhtaG_FD_87300 | JGI IMG/M metagenome (GOLD analysis project Ga0114930, IMG submission 87300) | Deep subsurface microbial communities from Anholt, Denmark to uncover new lineages of life (NeLLi) - Anholt_01485 metaG | ecosystem: Environmental > Aquatic > Marine > Oceanic > Sediment | place... | reverse complement strand
GGTGATGAGGCAAGATTTGATGTCAGGGAAGAAATTATCACGGTTGTCGGAAATCCGGTTTTGATCGATAAAGATAAGGGGAGAACAGAGGGTGGCAAATTGACTTTCTACATGACCGATGGTAGAATCGTGGTTGAAAATAAGGATAGAGAAAGATCCGTTACCATCATAAAATTTTGAATCATGAATAGGCGTTTGGAAGCGGTTGGGCTGACGAAATTCTATCATAAAAAAGAAGTGGTCTCAAATGTATCAATCACAGTGGATAGAGGCGAGGTCGTCGGACTTTTAGGCCCGAATGGAGCCGGCAAGACAACAACTTTTTCCTTAATACTCGGGCTCATCCATCAAGATGCTGGACAGATTTTTCTAGGTGGTGATGAGATTACAGGATTGCCGATGTATATCAGAGCAAGGAAGGGACTGTGTCTCCTTCCTCAGGAATCTTCTGCGTTCCGAAAACTCAGTGTGGAGGACAATCTGTTGTCCATCGTAGAAAGCAAGCCTGACGGTCCACCTAAGGGGAATGGGAATCTGCGGGAGGTCCTGAATGAGCTTGGATTAACAAAACTGACAAATGTGAAAGCCTTTACTTTGTCAGGTGGAGAGCGAAGGAGGTTAGAAATCGCAAGGGCCCTCGTTACAAATCCAGAGTTTATTCTCTTGGATGAGCCGTTCACAGGAATCGACCCGCTGGCCATTCTTGACCTGCAAGAAATTATTCTCACCCTCAAGGAAAAGGGAATCGGGGTGCTTATCACTGATCATAGTGTCAGAGAAACACTGAAGGTTACAGACCGTGCCTATATCATCGATAAGGGGAAAATCCTGGCCCAGGGAACCCCCGACCAGCTCGTTTCTTCCGAGAAAGTCAAAAAAACATATCTGGGGGAAGAATTTGATCTCGATTGATTGGAGAATCTCGAGACGAGAGGAATAAATGGCCCTGAAACTGCAACTTCATCAGAAACAGATGCAGAAGCTTATCCTGGCGCCTGCCCTCCAACAAGCGATAAAGCTTCTCCCCTTGACAAACTTGGAACTCATCGAAATCATCGATGAAGAACTCTCGCAAAATCCCATGCTGGAGATAGAGGAAGAAACGGCCGAAAAGAAAACAGAAGGACTCGATGAGGAAGCAGGGGAAAAGGAAGGAGCGGAGAAAAGCAAAGAAATCAAGGGTGAAGCAGATGAGGAGGTCATAAGCGATTCTCAAGCGAAAGAAGAGGATATAGAGATCGAAGCCTATTTTCAGCAATATTTCGACGAAGGGTTTCGATCGCTGTCGTACGAAAAAAAGGAAAGCATAGCCCTTGAAAATTTCGTGTCCAAAAGCCAGTCTCTCTGGGATCACTTGGACTGGCAAGCCAACCTGACATTTTTTGGTGAGAAGGATAAAGAAATTGCCCAGTATATCATCGGAAACATAAACGAGGACGGCTATCTCACCACATCCCTCGAAGAGATCTCGAGAGCCATGAATACATCCGAGGAAAGAGTCAGTCAGGTTCGGGAAAAGATCATGAGGTTTGACCCTGTCGGGGTGGGGAGCCTCTCGGTCCAAGAGGCCCTTTTGGTCCAGATGGAATATTTTGAAATAAAGGATGATACCACCCAAAAAATCGTCAGTCAGCATATTCATCTTTTGGAAAAATCAGATTTTACTCAGGTGGCCAAGGAATTGGGGATTTCTCTCGAGGAGGTCAAACCTCATATCGAAGTGATAAAAGAGTTGGATCCTACACCGGGAAGAAAATACAGCCAAGAAAAAACTTTTTATGTAACTCCCGATATCATCGTGACCAAAGAAGGTGATGAACTGAGGATCAACCTCAATGATGAAGGTCTGCCACGGCTAAGGGTGAATACTTTCTACAAGAAGCTCCTAACCCAGGATTCGAAGGAAAACCCTGAAGCCTACCGGTATATGAAAGATAAGATGAAACAGGCCTTTTGGTTCCTCAGAAGTTTGGATCAGAGAGATAGGACAGTCTTTAAAGTGGCACGTTACATAGTGGACAAGCAAAAAGATTTTATAGAAAAAGGGATGGAATATATCAAACCCTTGACTTTGATCGAGTTGGCTCAAGAAATCGGGGTTCATGAATCGACGGTAGGGCGGGTGGTGGCAAACAAATACATCATGACTCCTCGAGGTGTTTTTTCACTCAAATATTTTTTTCACAAAGCCCTTTCTGGGGATTTTGGAGAGGAGATTTCTTCACTGAGAGTTAAAGAGAGGATCAAGAAACTCGTGGAAAACGAGGATCGAAAGAATCCTCTTAGCGACATTGATATCGAGAACATTCTTGCTAGAGTGAATTTTCGGATCGCCCGCCGAACAGTGGCCAAGTACCGGAAACAGTTAAAAATCCCTCCATCACACCTCAGAAAAAGAAAATACTGGGTAGAGGAGGATTGATGAAGATAACTTATACTGCTCGTCATACAAATGTGTCAGAGGAAATGAAGCAGTACTGTGAAAAAAGAATCCAATCGCTGGAGAAATTGCTGGGACATCCGATCGATGCGGATATTCTGGTATCGGTTGAAAAGTATAGACAGAAAGTCGAGATCAACCTGAAAACAAAAATAGCAATGTTGAATACGGTCGAAGAAACCCACGACATGTCCAGCTCTCTAACCGGGGCATTTGATCACCTGGAAACGAGGGTCAAAAAGGAGAGGGAGAAACTCAGGAAAAGGAAACGGAGAAAGATCAGAGAAGTAGAGACCTATCCTTCTCTGATGGAAGAAGGAGACAGGCCGAAAAGAATGATTCGAAGCCAGAGTTATTCGATGAAGCCACTGTCTATCGAAGAAGCACTTATGCAACTGGATACCAGCAAGGAAGATGTCTTTCTGTTCCGGACATTGGAAACGGAGAGCTGGGCTGTTCTGTATCGACGGAAAGATGGGAATTATGGTTTAATTGAACCGAAATAATGTATAGGATTGTGAGAAAGAATTGAAGATACAAAACTTACTTATCCAAGATATGATCCTGTTAGGATTGGAATCTGTAGAGAGGGAAGAAGTTCTTAAAGAGATGGTGGGTTTTCTGAAAAAACGAAACCGCATCATGAAGGAAAAAAATCTTTATGAAAAGCTGACCCAAAGAGAGCGATTGGGAAGCACAGCTATCGGTGAAGGTGTCGCTATTCCTCATTGCAAAATGAAAGGCATCAAGGATCCCGTTGTCATGCTGGCCGTCTCCACAAAGGGCGTCAATTTCCATTCCCTGGACGGAAAACCATCTCATCTTTTTTTCTTGGTGGCCTCTTCTCCTGACAACCCCAGTTTAAACCTTCAAATTCTTGCCGCTATTGCCTACCTCGTGCGGAAGGCGAGTTCTCTTTTGAAAAAAATATTGGAGGCAAAAAATATTTCTGAAATCTTGGAAATCATAAGGGAAGAAGAAGAAAAAATAAATGAATGAAGGAAGGGGAGATTCCCTTCAGATCCGTCATTTCTACCAAAAGGCGAAGATACCCTTGGAGTTGCGTCCAGTTTCGGGGAGGATCGGATTTTTAAAAGCTATACAGATTTCTGAATCCCAGAGGAATTCTCCTTCCGTGGAAGTGTGGGGACGGAACGAAATTCAAAAAATAGAACGGATGTCTCGGAATCAAAGAAATACATTTATCCGGGACAGAATCCGCAATCTGCCCTGTCTTATCCTTACTGATGGCTTATCCTACCCTCAGGATGTCACTAAGAAGGCCAAAGAATGGCGAATCGCCCTATTTGCTACCGGGCTCTCGAAGAGCAAGAGTAAGGCCCAGCTGAGGAAATTATTTTCAAGCTTTGAATCGCCACAACATATTTTATCGGGAGGATTGCTCCATATTTTTGGGCGCGGTGTGCTCATATTGGGTGACAGCGGCGTCGGCAAAAGCGAAAGTGCCTTAGAACTTATTTCGAGAGGGCATCTTTTTGTGTCCGATGATATTGTCCAGATTCAAAAGAATAAGGATGGAAAATTGATCGGATCGGCAGCATCTCTTTCGCGGAATTTTATGGAGATAAGAGGATTGGGGATTATCAATATCAAAAAGATATTTGGGGAAGAGTCCATCTGCCAGCAGACGAGGATCGATCTTGTCATCATGCTGAAAAGGTGGAAAGAGGGGAAAGAGTATGACCGCCTAGGCCTTAAATTTCCGGAGAATCAAAAAATCCTAGGTGTTGATGTCCCCAAGATATCCATTCCTGTGGCGCCCGGAAGAAATATCGCCACTCTTATTGAGGTAGCATGCAAAGTTTTCATGCTAAAACAGAAGGGATATCATGCGGCCCTAGAGATTATGGAAAAATTGGACCGAGCTCTAGCGATTCGATGAATATGAAAAAAGACAGAAAGAGAGATACCCGGTTTTTGATCATCACAGGACTTTCCGGTTCCGGGAAGACAGTGGTTAGCCGATTCATGGAAGATTTGGGATACTATTGTATCGATAATCTTCCGACGAAGTTGATCCCTCGTTTTGTGGACTTGTGGACAAGGAAAGAAGTCGAAATAGAAAAGGTTACTCTTGTTGTTGACATCAGGGAGGTCGGATTTGCCAAAGAATTTCCCAAAGTCCTCCTGTCCATTAGGGAGAAAGTTCAGCCATACTTGATCTTTCTGGAGGCTTCTGATGAGGTCCTGTTCAAACGATTCAGCGAAAGCCGGAGGCCTCATCCCTTGACTAGCACGAAATCAGTCCGGGAGGGAATCTCGCTTGAAAGGAAGAGGCTGGCCAAAATAAAGAACCTGGCCGACGAGGTCCTTGATACCTCTTTTACCAACTTGGCTGAACTCAAGGAAATCTTAACCAGGCAGTTTTTGCGAAAAAAAGGACTGAGTCTTCAGATCGTGGTGGTGAGTTTTGGCTATAAATATGGAATTCCTCTCGATTCAGACCTTGTTTTTGACACGCGTTTTTTGCCGAACCCCCACTATATTGATGCCATGCGAGATAAGACGGGCAGAAGCAAAAAGGTTAAAGAATATGTCCTGCAAGCCAAGGAAACGCAATCTTTCTTGATTAGGCTTATTAGGTTTGTGGATTACCTGATACCCAAGTTTGAAGATGAGGGAAAGAGCTATTTGACCATTGCGATGGGATGTACTGGGGGAAGACACAGATCTGTTGTGCTTGCGGATAGATTGAAAGAACACCTCATAGGCCAAAACTATAGAGTCAGATCCTATCACCGAGACATGTTTAAATAGACAAAAAGGGGACGGTTCTATTTTTTTGGGGATAAAAATTTATTATCAGGAAACACTTAGAAAATAGAACCGTCCCCTTTTCTCTAAAAGAAAAAACTTAAGATTGTTCACAATTAATGGTAGAATTTTATACAATGTAGAGATTCTGGATTAGATTCTTTGTTATTGGACGGAAAAATGGAGCAGCCAAAAAAATGATCGGTGGTATTATCGTGTCCCACGGAAAATTGGCTGAAGAACTTCTCAATGCCCTCACGATTATTCTGGGGGAAGTGGTGAATATGGAAGCCATTTCCATCGGGTGGTATGATGATGTTGAAGATTCCAAGAGAAAGATAAACCAATCCTTGAAAAGAGTTGATCAGAAAAACGGTGTCCTTATCTTCACGGATATGTTCGGAGGAACACCATCCAACTTGAGCTTCAGTTTTTTGAAAGATGATAGAATCGAGATTATAACCGGAGTCAATCTTCCTATGCTTATCAAATTTGTCTCGCTTCAGAGAAGCAATAAATTGAAAGAGGTGGCGAAAAAGGTTGTGGAACAAGGAAAAAAGAATATTCATCTTGCCAGTGCTCTCCTGAGCTCCAAGCATTGATTGAGCAGAAAAATCCTGATCCATGTTAGAGAAAAAGATTACCATAATAAATAGACTGGGATTGCATGCAAGAGCAGCTGCGAAATTTGTCAAGTTGGCAAACAAGTTCAAAGCATCTGTCAAGATCGAGAAAGATAGGGTTCAGATCGATGGAAAAAGTATTTTAGGCATCCTGACATTGGCCGCTGTGCAGGGGGCAGAGATAAAATTGACGATATCGGGCAGGGATGAGAAGCCAGCTATGAAAGCACTGGTTTTTTTGATCGAAAACAGGTTTGAAGAGGAAGAATAGTCCAGAATGGAATACGTCAGATTAAGAGGGCTCGGCGTTTCTCCGGGAATTGCCATCGGAGAAGTGCAACTGACCGAAAAAGTTGTGTTCACAACTAGAAAGGAGGCTATCTCTGCTGAACAGGTAGAAAGCGAGTTGAATCGATTAAACGTTGCGATCGAGCGAACGCATGAACAGCTCGTGAGAATAAAGGACAATATGAAGGATATTGTCGGTGAGGAACACGCGTTCATATTTGAGGCTCATCTTCTCATTTTGCAAGATAAATCCTTGCTCATGTCGCTAAAAGAGATCATTCGGAAAGAAAAAACCCGGGCAGAATGGGGGATCTCTTGCGTGCACGTTAAATATCAGAAACTTTTCGAGTCTATCGATGACGAATATCTCATGCAGCGAAAATTCGATGTTGCCGATGTCCTTTCAAAAATGTATAGAAATTTGGAGCAATCCGAGCCAGGAAAAAAGGAAGACGGGAAAGAAAAAATCCTCGTAGCTCATGAACTTCTCCCCTCGGAGGCTGCCTTGCGGCTGAGCAAGGGCAATGTCCTTGCTGTAGCTCTCGATATGGGGGGACAGACATCCCATACGGCAATACTGGCTCGGTCGTTGAATATACCGACTGTGATGGGCCTGCGGAATGTTTCTCAGAGGGTAAAAAACGGGGATGTTTTGATCGTTGACGGAACAGATGGAGAAGTTTTGATCAATCCTCCTTTAGCCATCCAGAAGGAGTTTGCGAGCAAGAAAAAAAAGTACGATGACTACAGGAAAGAACATAAAAAAATCGCGAAGCTGAGCTCCAAAACTCTGGATAAATTTGAATTTATGCCATTAGCCAATATCGAGCTTCCCGAAGAAGTCCCTATGGCCTTTTCGATGGGAGCGGAAGGGATAGGTCTTTTCAGGTCTGAATTCCTATACCTCCAGAGCACGACTCCCCCTACTGAAGAGGCTCACTACCAGACATACTCTCAGATAGCCAAGGATGCGTACCCCTCCCCTGTTTACATACGGACACTCGATATGGGCGGCGAGAAAAATTTACCCCAACTTAAAATTGAAAAGGAGCCCAATCCTGCTCTTGGCCTTCGTGCCATACGCCTGTCTTTGCGGGATAGAGAATTCTTCAAGGTCCAGTTGAAAGCGATATTGAGAGCCAGCGCGAGGGGAAACGTCAGGGTTCTTATCCCGATGATAACGGAGCTCGAGGAAATCGAAGAGGTTAAAATTCTGCTTCGGGAGATTCAACAGGAGATGAGGGAAAAAAACATCCCTTTTGATGAGAATATTCCTTTGGGTGTGATGATCGAAGTTCCTGCAGCAGCAGCTCTGACCGACATATTGGTTAAAGAAGTGGATTATATCAGTATCGGGACCAATGATCTTATCCAATACTACCTGGCCGTGGACCGCTCGAATGAATTGGTATCTTATCTTTTTAAACCTCTGCATCCATCCGTTTTGAGGCTCCTCAAGTTTATCATCGACACGGCTCAATCAGAAAATAAAGAGGTGACGGTGTGTGGGGAGATGGCTGCAGACACCCTTTCAGCAATCGTTTTGCTCGGTCTCGGGTTGCGCAAGTTCAGCATGAACCCGATATTTATTCCCAGGATAAAGAATGTTTTGCGGTCGGTGGAGCAAAAAACAGCGAAAGAGGTAGTCGAGGAAGTTCTGATGCTGAAAACGGCTCAGGAGATCGAAGAATGCATTATCGAGAGAATACTGTTCAAGCATCCCAAAGCATTTCTCATGGAGTTGTGAGCAATTTGTCCAGTTTATCGAGAAGTTCGTTCGTGTCGATCGGCTTTTCGACAAAATGGTCAGCTCCAGATTTTTTTGCCTCAAATTGAAAGGCTGTTCCTTTGTAGACAGAGGTCATCAATATAACTTTGATATCTTTAAGCTGGGGATCCTGTTTGATTTTTGTGCAGAGCTCCAGCCCATGTATTTTAGGGAGCAACATGTCGCTGATCACCGCGCCAGGTTTTTCTTTGGCAGCGAGCTCAAGTCCTTCTGCGCCATCTTTTGCGCTCAGAACTTGATACCCGTGACGGGAAAGGATCATCTCAAGCATCGTCAGAGTGACCCTGTCATCGTCGATGATGAGAATCTTGCGTTTCATTTATTTCCTGCCGTATTCATCGTCCAGCCGAATGATATCCGACTCCCCGGATTTGCCGATCCAGATCTCCATTATCCGGGCTGGTTTTTGTCCGATGCAACGGACGCGGTGAGCAACTTTGCATGGTATAAATATTTCCTCATTCGCCTTGGGTTGCCAAACTCGGTCTCCTGCGGTCACTTCCAGTTCTTCGTCTAAGATAACCCAGAATTCACTGCGCCTCATATGATATTGGAGAGACAGGGCTTCTCCTGGCTTGACCGTGATTATCTTGATACTCCCGGCTTGATCATACGGAAAGGACCGGAATTTACCCCAGGGTCTGATATCTTCTGTAATCGCTTTTCGAAAAATGGCGATGTCGGTTTTCTTGCCAGAAGTCATGGTGTATATTTCCAGAGATATCTGCCTAGTTTTTTGTCCTGATGAAAGGGCTGGTCAATGGCTTTTCTAAAAAGGGACTTCTTCGTCTCCGTCCGTCTCGCTTTCGATGTCAGGGAGGGAGCTTTTCTCACCGGGGAAATCCGGAGGGCCGGAACTGGAAGGCGTGGGGGAAAACTCTCCTTCCTGTCTTTCCATATCGTCTTTGCGGCCGAGCAGGATGATGTTTTGGGCTTCGACTTCCGTGGAATATTTTTTGTTTCCTTCCCTATCCTGCCAGCTTCGAGTTCGCAGCTTCCCTTCCAGATAGATCTGTTTTCCTTGGTTGAGATACTTCTCGCAAAATTCTCCAAGCTTTCCCCATGCCACAATACGATGCCATTCCACTCGAATATCACTTTCGTTTGTGCTAGGATTGAAGTAACGTTCGTTTGTGGCGATCGTGAAGCGAGCGAGAGCCCGCTCAGATTGCGGGAGATACCGAAGTTCTGGGTTTCGTCCCAATCGGCCGATCAGAGTAACCTTGTTTAGACTATTGATATCTCTCATTTTTCGACATCAGCTCTTTAATTTTTTCCTGAGCGATTTTTGTTTCTTCTTCCAGAGGATATTTGCTGACCATGAGTTTAAACACGGACAGGGCTCCTTCGTTTCGATCCAGCTCCATCAAGCTTATCCCTTTGTGCAGGTATGCGGCAGGAACTTTATCGCCGAGAGGGAAATTCAGAATCAGTTCGTTGTACCGAGAGATCGCCTCTTCATATTCTTTCTGGCTGAAATAGCATTCCCCTATCCAATACAGGGCATTATCGGCAAAAGGACTCTGAGAAAAATTTTCCAGATATATCTTGAAACCGTCTATTGCCAGGGCATAATTCCCTTTCAGGTAATCGGCGTAAGCCATGTTGTAAATTTCTTGAGGAGACAGGTTGGGGGGGAGTGGAGATTTTGATTCTTCTTCTCCTTCCCCTTGCTGCAGTGTCTCTTCAGTATCCTCGGCTGCAGGCGGTTGTTCTTCTTCCTGGCTTTCTCCTGAGTCTTCTGCGTGTTCAATCTGTTGGAGAAGGGGAAGCGTTGCGTTCTTAATCTCCATAAGATCTGCGGAAAAGCGAGAGAGTTGTACAGTCATGGCGTTCAGATTTTCAAGTACGATTTGGTATTGGGCCGGGACTTTTTTTTGGTCTTCTTGCATGCTCACTTGTTGGGACTGGAGCGCACGCACCAAGGAAATTAATTCACCCATCTGTTGTTTTATAGCTTGGAGCTCGTCCTGATTTAGCCCGATTTTTTTATCGAGCTTCAGGACTTGTTGCTTCAGGATTTGAACATCTTGATAGATCAGCTCATACGCTTTTTTTTCTTTTTGGGTTCCCCAAAGCAGAAAGGGGATGAGAAGGAAAAAAAATATCCTCAGGAAAAGTCTATTTGCCATATGTTATTTTGCGATGATAGTGAAGTGTGCTCGTCTGTTTTTGTCCCAGGATGCTTCTGTGTGTCCCATGTCTATGGGTTGGCTTTTTCCATAAGAGATGGTTTTCAAGCGGCTCGGGGAAACTCCAAGAGAAACGAGGTAGTCAAACGTACTATTGGCTCTTTTTTCACCCAGTGCAAGGTTGTACTCCTCGGTACCTCTTTCATCGCAGTGTCCTTCGATCAGGATCTGAGCGGTTCTGAATTTTTTCAGCCATGCTGCATTGCCTTCCAGGACTGGCTTGGCATCATCCCTGATGAAATATTTGTCAAAGTTGAAATGGATCATCCGAAGCGGAGCATCGCGGTTGATTTCTTCGAGAGATTTGTTCATGAAGATTTCTTCTTCTGTTAGTTCAGGCTCCTTGGGGGGAGCAGGTTCGACGACCTTTTCAACTATGGGCTGTTCTTTCACCTGTGGGGGAGGCGGGGGAGGGGCTTCTTCGACCTTCTTTCGGCATGAGAGTGTGAAACCAAAAACCAGTAAACACATCAGCGTTAGGATTAGGATTTTTTTCATTTGACCTCCTTTGAAGGTTTATCCTTTCTTATTATTTGTAACCTTGCGCTCTTTTTATACAATCAAACTTCTTCTCTGTCAACAGCATAACACAACAAATATTAAAATCCTTTATCTATTTTTTTTGGATTAATTTCCCGGAAATACCCTTAGCGTGACCAATCGGGCAGCTTATTATCCCCTTTGGACGTGAGGCGGCGGAGGTTTCTGCCGTCATAGTCGATGGTGTAGAGTTGGATGGTTCCGTTGAGATTAGAGGTGAAAATAAGGTGCCGTCCATCAGGCGACCAGCACGGAGATTCATTCCGCGCATTGCCCTCTGTGAGTTTGATGATTTGTTTGGTGCGGAGATTCAGGACATACAGGTCAAAAACTTGATCCACTCGGGAGACATAAGCGATATTGTCTCCTTGGGAAGACCAGACAGGGGCGTCATGGTAGGTGCCGCCAAAGCTGACCCGGGTGACATTGGAACCTTCTGCGTCCATGGTGTAGATTTGAGGTGTCCCTCCTCGGTCTGATGTGAAGGCAATTTGGCGGCTCGTCGGCGACCAGCAGGGAGCGGTGTCGATAGATTTGTTGAAAGTCAGCCTGCGGACATCTTTTCCGTTGCTGTTAGCAACATAGATCTCGGTGTTTCCGCCCTCCTCTTGAGAGCAGAACACAAGCTTTTTCCCGTCCGGGGAAAAATTGGGAGAAAAGCTTGTCCCCTGGCTGTAGACTTCGTGCCGTTTTCCTTCATATACTTCCAAAATATACAGGATAGCCCGTGTTCCTTGATAGGAGGTGTAGGCGATCTTTTGCCCGTCGGCCGACCAGGCCGGCATATAATCGTTGATCTTATTGAAGGTCAGCCGGGTTTGGTTGTGTCCGTCATAATCCATCATGTAGAGTTCCCAGTTTCCATCCCGGTTCGAACAAAACACGATTTTAGAGGTGAAAATGGGGGGTTCTCCCCACATTCGCAAAAGTTCATCTGCCATTTTGTGGGCGGCATAACGGAGGAGAGACCGGTCGGCCTGGTAGCGTTTTCCGAATATCCCTCTTCCTGCCTTGACATCGTATACCTTCCCCTCGAAAACAACGTTGTTCCCATTGCCATTAGAGATTTCGCCGACGAATAAAATCTTGGCCGAGATGGACTCCCAGTCCTTGAAGAATATGTTTTCAGGATTTAATGGGCGGATATAGCTGTAGAAATCCTTGGGCAATTCCTCGAAAATCCGGCTGTACTTCAAGTCCGCAGCAAGAGCTTGATGAAGCGCTTGTGCGGCTTCCTGAGTACCGGGGGAGGAATCGTGGACGATGAATTCAGGGATGGCCAGAGGAATGGCGTGCATCCCTTCTCTGATGCTCAAGTAGACTTCTTGCTGGCCAGGCAGAAGCATGACAATAACCAATAATGAAATTCCGATTCCGAAAAGTATGAGGTCTCTTTTTTTCATTTTATATGCTCGAATCTAAGATGTATGATCAAGGATTCCTCTTCGTATCCATCTGGGAGGGGGGCAAAGTGTGTTGAGGATTGGATGGCGCGGACAGCGGCTAAATCGAGAGTCCGGATGCCGCATCCCTGTTCGATATCCACGACCGAGATCTTTCCATCCCTGTAAATTTTGAATCGAACGACCGTGAACAGTTCGTCGGACATGCCCGAACTTATTTGGGTTTTGAGCCAGTTGCTCGAGATCCGGCCGATCATGTTTTCGAGATAATAAATGTAGGGAAAATTGGAAAGACCGATCTGGGAGGAAAACTCCGAGCCAAATCCAGCACCACCACCTGAGCCCGGCCCGACGCCGAGACTTATCCCCGATCCACTTCCGGCCCCTTCTTCAGAACCGGATTTTGCGTTTTCTGATGGCTTTTTAACCGAAGGGTCTTGTTTCTGAATAACCGCTTTTTTTTGGGAAGGGGGGTTTTTTCCCCTTTTAGGCTTATCCACAGGGTGCCTGAAGGATGAAAGGGTTTGTTGCTCGAGTTTTTGCGGCGTTGAGAGGTCTCGCAATGTTTGTCCAGCCTGTGCGGGTGTTTCGGTGAGTTCTTCTTTTGTCTCGCTGGCTTTTGGCTGCATCTTTGCCGAGGGTCCACCACCTGCTGGCCTGCCCCCTCCGCCTCCTCCTGAAAAGGAATGAAGGCTTACATAGTGGATCATTTTTTTGCGTCCCAGGCTGGGGAAGTTGGGAGAGAAAATCAGCAGAAGAAAAAGAATAATATGGAATGAAATGGAAATGTAGACAAACTTTTTAAAGATGGGGTACTGCTTGATATAGGTGACCATCACTGGCGCCTTTTTTTGCGGTCCGGTGGTTCTGTTATCAGTCCGACTCTTTCCACGCCGGCTCTTTTGGCGATGTCCATAACTCGAATGACATACCCGTAATTGAGGCTTTCATCCGCTTGGATAAAGATGACTTTGTTTTCTTTATTAAAAAGCTGTTGCTGCAGTCGGGTTTGGAGGAGATTGATGTTTACAGGCTGACCTTCCATGTGAATGAATCTGTCAGGGGTAATAGTCAGGGTTAATCCTTTTTCTGCGGGAGCAGACTGTGTTTCTGCCTGGGGGAGCTGCACGCCGATCCCCATCTTCAGCATGGGTGCTGTAACCATAAAGATAATCAACAGCACAAGCATGACATCCACAAGAGGGGTGACGTTTATCTCGGACAGTGACGTCCCGATCTCCCTTTTGGATATGGAGCGGAATTTAAATGCCATACAACCTCTCTGTAATGCTGAGAAATTCGATTGAAAAATCTTCCATTTCCGTGATAATCTCTTTTATTTTGTGGAGATAGTGGTTGTAGGCGATAACCGCCGGGATGGCGGCGAAAAGCCCGAGAGCCGTGGCGACCAAAGCCTCGGCGATTCCAGGAGCAACGGCTTGAAGGGTGTTTATTTCTTCGAAACTCAATTCACGGAAGGCATTCATGATACCCCAAACCGTCCCGAACAGGCCGATAAATGGTGTGACGCTTCCCGTAGTGGCCAGGAAATTCATCATTCTTTCCATCCGGATCACTTCTTTGTTGGATGCTTTTATTAGGGCACGGTTGATACTCTCCAAGTTAGAAGGAGTGATGGTTGGATTGGGGTTGGATTTGGTGTGATAGGCCAGATCTTTGAATCCGGCCTGGAAAAGGGATGCCAGAGGACTGAACTTGAATTTTTTTGCAGCTTCGTTGACTTCCAGCAGGTTTTTGCTTTTCCGGAAAACAATCAAGAACTTTTTGGATTGTCGCGCAGCCGTTTTTAGAGAATTTCGTTTAAAAAGGATGACGGCCCATGAGAAGATGGAAAAAAGAAGGAGTATCACGAGCACCAACTGCACGACTATGCTGGCGCCTAAAATCAGTCTGAAAACATTCATTATTACTAATTTACAAAACTAGCACATGACAGGGCTAAAGTCAACGTTCCTCTCCGATTTAATCTCCTGTTTGTGACAAAGAAAACAGTTAGATAAACTGATTCGTCAGCCCGTTGATTTTCTGCCTTGTTTTAGCGAGGAAAATCAGCTTGCCTGACAGTTTAACCTGAATTATTCATAAAAAATTACGTTTTTTCAAGCTATGACCCCTATTGAGTAAAATCCACATACGCAGAAACATACGCTGAGCCATTATTGGGCCTCATTTTCCTGGTCTAGAGAGAGAAAAGCTTTTTTGACTAATGTGGAATCTTCCTCAACATAGGCCATCGTGGAGGCAATATTCTTATGACCCATACAACCTTTGAGGGTCAAAACGTCCACGCCTTTTCTGACCAAACGCATCGCAAATGTACGTCTCAAATCGTGAAAATGAAGGTCATCAATCCCCACCTTTTCAGTCATATTCTTGAACTCACCTTGAATCCAGCGCTCGTTTAAAGGCTGTCTCCCACTACCATTTACCTGTCTCATAAATACGAATTTATCTTCAGGATTCTCATTTCTCAAGCACTCTAGGATCTCTGAAACCTGCTTAGTCAAATGGATCTCAATTTTATCCTTGCCCTTTGCCTCTTTGGCAGGAACAATAATCATCCGGGCTTTAGAATTTACCCAAGTCCACATCAGACCACAAATATTTCCGAGCCTCAAGCCTGTGTCTAATGCAAAATTTAGAAGATCTTTCCAGAAATCATCTGTCACTTCAAAAAGAGCGATTTTTTCATCAGACCCTAACTCCCTCTCTCGTTTTTCAGTTTTCAAATAATAGTCTTTCAGATGGATGATGTTTTCTTTGCGCTTGATTTCATATTCGTATCGATGTGCAAAACTGATCATCGAGCCAAACGTGGTGAGATAATTCCCAATCGTGCTATCCTCTAAGGATTCTCTTAGATGCTGGACATATTTCAAGGTTCGTTCGAGATTCAATTCTGAAAGTTTGAGGTGTCCAAAATATGGCACCAAACTTCCCTCGATAGCACTGCGAACCGTCTTTAGGCTATTGGTCTTCTTGCCATTTTGAGCATCCAAATAGATCTCTGCAAACTCAGCGAAAGTGATGTCCTTTTTGCTCATATCCTGCGATTTCTCTTGCTCATAAAGCGCGTTTCTGACCTTTCTTCCCATGACCTCAGCCGATTTTCTGTCAGTAATAATCCCACGATCAATCCCGAATTGTTTCGCCAATTTTGAAAGGTTTTTGGTGCATCTCTTTTTTTTCTTTTCATCATAGTAGTCAATATAATAAATATGACCACCATTTCCCTTAGACTCAATCAGGCTAAAATCTCCCATATTGATTCTTGTTGTTTTTCCGGTTTTCCATTTCATTTTATTCTCCCTTCTATGAATTTTTTCTTCAGTCGGGGATAATGACATGGTGTCCTGAGAGGCTTTTTCTGCCTTGGCCTCAATCGCTCCTTTAGCAAGATAATTCTCGATGCTTTCTTGCAGATAAAGGAAACGATTCCCTTCAAGCCTAAACGTGATGCGATGCTCATCTCGCAAAAATTGAAGCCTCTTCTTGGACAGTCCATAGTCGTCATAGACTTTCTTGCCTAATAACCACTTGCTGATCGCCATTTGAAAACTCCTTTGAAAGCAAAGGTAGTTTTCGCCATCAAGTGGCTATCACTGCGTGCTAAATTTTGGGATACAATTCCCATACGGGAAATGCTGGTGAGGAACCGATAGCTCCTCTCGAAAAAATTATGTTTCATTTGATCTCCTCAATAAAATCGTCGCCCGATTCGCAAATGATTGTCAAGCGATTTATTTTCCCAGGGGGGACACAAGGCCCTGAGAGCGTGTGTAACGTGTGAACTTTTGTCAAATATAGCTTGGACCCCTTATAGACCCTCTCAAGCCCAACATTTAAATCTCCTCTACATCAACCTCTTCAGAATTTTCACAAGCAATGTGCTCTTTCAACTCTTTCAAGGTATCTGAGAAATTTGTCATCGATCCAAGAAATGATCCTGACTCTGAAAACAGATTATTTTCAACACTTGTGTGCCAATAACTTTTTGCCCTCTCCCAAATCATTCGATTTTCACCAGCGAGATTTTGGATAAGATCCTTCATCTGATAAAGTTTTTCCAGCATCTCGTCACGATATGTTTCAAGCTCTGCGATGGCATATCGACGATCATGACTGTCTAGGATTTCGCCGTTCATAATTCATTCTCCTTTGGAATAACTCTTGAAAGAATTTCATCCACATCTTCAGGTGTTACCACATAATAGGTTTTGACTCCATGGACATCACATGTTACGAGTGAATAATTTTCGGGAACCAGCGCACATTCCACAGGATATTTTTTGCGAATTTCCGATCCTTTTCCTGTGACCTTTCCTGTTAGAAGATTGTTCTTGCCAGTGAATTCACACATGGCCCAAAACCTGATAAGATCTCCTCTTTCTGGATTTAAAATTTTCATGTTTTTCTCCTTTATCCTCTTAGGACGTTTCTTGATGCTCTGAGTCTTCGAGCAAGATTGTCACGATATGCCTGAGTTTTCTGTTGATTATACTCAGGATCTTGGAGACGTTTCAGAGCCTCTGCTCTGTTTCCCATAGTTTTTTCAGCTAGGATCTTAAAAGTTTTGTTCATTGTTTCCTCCTTATTTGAGAGCGGGGAGCGATCCTCCAAAAAACGCTCGGCCAAGAGAATTTTGAGTATGGAAAAATCGCTCCCCACATATTTGTTTTGATTTTTCTCTTGGCCTTTTTCGTTTCATTGCTACTTACAATATATATCCATTTACTGCTCGTGTCTACAACTTTTTTTCTGTAAGTTGCACATTCTACACCATATAGCGTCATTTCTCGGGGAAAGTTTGAGTTTGACTATTTTTATTTTTTTTACTAAAAATTGCCTTTTTAGTACTCATTTTAATCCCATGAGCGCCTCACAGCTCTGCAACAGATGACCTCGATGGGGCCTTTAGTCTAGTATTAAATCTGAGATCTAAACATATCAGGCTTTGGCCAGCGATGGTCCTTATTGCCATCACCCCCAAAACTGGAATCTACATAGGAAATTTCAAGCCTCTCGTCTCCCTTTGATTTGTTGCTGAGCGATAACTTTTCAAAATGATTATGGATTGCCGGCTCGATATGGTGCGTCCTATTATATGCCCATCGAGTTTCATCATCCACGACCTCAAGTTTGATTTGTTGCGAAAAATTAAGTGTCATGAGATCCATTTTTTGGCTTGCAAATTCCCCCACCGATTGAACACGAATGCGAGCTGAGCCAGTAATTATTTTTTGCGATTCAACCAATTTTCTGAAATCTCTTAAAAGATCATTGACTCTCCCAATATCTGAAAGTCTTTTGCCCTTGACGCAGAAACAAATTTGCAGGATGGTTTCATACCATCCAGAATCCTCTGGTTTTCCTGTTGCCATTCCCATTCTATGTCTCCTTATTCATCCTTAGTGATTTTTATTTGTAAGATCCGAGCCTCTGCCATGCCTTGGCTGATTGGCAAGACGTTCTCAAACCTTTTTCTGGTGTCCTCTTTAAATGCCTTATACTTGTAGTCGCTCATGCCTCCGCGCCAGAATTTGACATAGATTTTGTAGATCTCGTTTTCTGCGTGAGGCTGATTCTCCATGGAATTTTTACGCCTCGGTGACGGTGCCAGGATGCGTGTTATAAATGCCCATCGTCCGGCGGCTGACCTGGGAAATTCCTTTCGCAATTTCTTCCCTTAGTCGTTCTGAATTGATGTCAGCTGCTGTTATCGCGGACACGTCCGATTTTGAAAAAGTGACCGTGACTGAATACGTTTTTTCGAATGATGTTGCCATTTTTGTCTCCTTGTTTTATTTGATAATCGATAAGATTTTCCTTATCAATTTACTCTCCTTGTTTAGAATTTTTTTGCGGGTCCGGCTATGAGGTTTTCCCTGACATAGGTTTGAATTCTTCCCTGTTTTGCTGCTTCTGCTTCCTTCTTTTCTCTTTCCTTCAAAAGACCTGCCCGGACGGTATCTAATGATACTTCCTCGCCGGATTCATTTAATTGAGCGTGAATTTTGACGGCCTGTGCTTCTAAAAGTGTGTCCTCATCAGTCTCTTTTATAACCACCTGCTTGCTTTTTCTAAGGATCTCTAGCCGTTTCTCTGGCGTGCTAGTATCCATTCCTGCCGCACAAGCCTCGGCAATTATTGTCTGATCATGGCCGATAGGATTTTTGATGGCAGCTATTTGGACCGTCTCGGCGATGCAGGCATTTAATCTCTTCGCATATTCAATCGGTGAAATACCTGCTTCTCTTGCTTCCCAAGCATATTGCTGAGGATCGATTTCGTTCATTTCAATTGTGTGTTTTTCAGCAATTTCAGAAGCATCATTTGCGATCAATGCCTCTTGAATTGTATTATATTTTCCGGCATTAAATTCCAGCGCTGCGCGCGTGATTGCTTCATTTTTGTCTGTGGCCTTCCACTCCTCAATCGTCCCTGTGAATCCCTCTTTTTTCCTTGCCTCATGAAAATAAATTATCATGGCTGCCCTGATTTCTTCTTCCAAAGGTGTTCTTTTTGCCATTGTTTTCTCCTCTTTTTTTGTTCCCCCTGCCTCATCTATCGCTTTTTGATGATGGGCATTTATGAGCTCTGCCTTATGTCTCATTTTTTCATCTTCAGTTTTTTCTGGTTCAAGATTCAGGCTCTCGAAAATGGCATCTTTGTCGAATGTCGCACCTTGGCTTGAGGGAGATCCGACGATATCAACACCTTTCATTTTATAGTCATCCATCACCCTACCTTCACTTGAAACACTCCCGGTCCCGCGTGTACTCAAGCCTAATTGTGCGCCGTTCTTGATGAGCGTCATCAAATCTTTACCTCTCGTGGTAGGAATAATTTTCAACTCAGCCCAAACCTCTTCTGTCACAGGTTCAAACCACATTTTTTTGAATATGTGACTAGCTCCTGTGACCATTTGATTTCCGCTTGCGGGATGCTCCGCTGTGCCAAAAAATCCTCCAGATTCAATTTGTTTCTGCAATCTTGCCACTTCTCTTTTTAAAAGGCTCGCCGGATATGAACGGTTATTGGCATTTCTCTTAGTATCTGCAACTCTAGCCTTGACTGTCATTGTTTCCCCATCTTTGGTTGTGGCCTCATGGATCACTTTTAATTTTTCAAAACTTGTTATTTCTTTCAGTTCCATTCTATTCCTCTATTTATCTCAAATGCCGATCATGTCAGCATCTTTTTTTCAAGGGAGCAAAGGAGAAGACCAAAAACCTCTGCTCCCCAAAATCCTGAAGACTATACGTTTGCTGAGAGACGAAGTAAAAAATGGACGGAGTATTTCCATTTTCATTTCCCCCAGACTTTGAAAAAAAAACACTCTAAAAAAGGAGTTACATTCATGACTTTTCTCGTGCGATTTCTCGCTCACGCTGTTCATATAATTTTTTGATTTGGTCTTTCCTTATTCCAACAAATGCCATTGATCCATATTCTTTTCTCAAACTTTTTTTGATCTTTTCCCAATCCATCTCTCCTGCTTCAATCCGAGACCAAAACGCATGTGCCAAAACCTTTTGACAACATCTCAAACTGGGCAGAACGATCCGGCGCTCCAATCGTGGCTTATCCATAAAGGTCACGATAAGCTTTATGAAATCCTCATCAGATAAAACATTTTCAAGGATCTCTAGGTTGAGTCCCTGTGGCCAATTGAATTTTATTTTCTTCTTCATAGCTCCTAGCCTTCATTAATAATATTAAAGTTTCGTTGATAGCTTTCTGCATTTTTCCGTAGAAGGTGTTTACAGATACGTCGAGAAAGTTATGGATACTCTAGCCCTAACCCCATTAAGAACGGACGTCTTGAGGCCTCTTGTAGCGTTGGATTATTTGGAGATTTTGATTTGCTAATATAAAGAGCTAGAGGTGAGGCGAGAAAGCCTTTATTCCCTTTTGCTGAAAAACTAAATTTTTTTTATCTGGTGAGAAAATTTGTTAATGCAATCCTTTCTCTCTAGACCAAAGGAACATGAAGAATTGCCTTTCCAATCGTTGTTTTTATATTGTTAGATTCATTTACTTTTAAAGTGACAAAATCTGGAGGTGTTTCAGTTCCTTTTGAATAGGCTATTGTTTTTATAAAGGTAAGATTTTCTTGGAAATGTAATCCCATAGATTTTAAAATAGTTAAACAGCTTTCATTAAAATATTGAAGATATCTTTCATTAGAAAACAGAGAATCCAATTTCTGTTCATCTTCTTTACTATATTCTGCCTTTGCTTCTATACACAAAATAAAACCATTTTTAAATGCCACCATGTCGGGCACGATGCTTTTATTATCATTAAGCCTTATCGTTATTCCTCCATGGCCCCCTGGTGATTTATAAGAAAAGACTATCCAATCTTTTTTTATGAGATACTCCTTTAACTCAAATATCACTTCATCTTCGTTGAGCATTCATTTATCCAAATATTACGAAATCATCAAAAATTATCATATCAGAGAGGTAACCATAAGTCCTCAACTGTTTATTTTTAGTGAAAGTACAACCAACCTTTATATGAAGATTAAGAAGTGGAATGTTAACGGGTATACCACTTTCTTTAAATGGGCATGATCGATCCCAATAGTTATGATACATATTTGAGTAAACTTCTAAATTTACTCCTATCGCTTCAAATATAAGGTTGTATTGCCTTTGTATTGTTGTCTCTCCAACTCTACAAAAACAATAATCAAAGAAAGCTTGCATCCCAGCATAAGGATCCGTCCTAAAGTGTTCTTGACTCGCGGTAGCCCTGAATTCATGTGACTGTAATAAGGACTTCTCTCTTCCAACGAAATAATTCGGGAGTAGCGATTCTGTAATTCCATAATCCTGATTTAATCTCGTAATAAAATCTGCTGTTGGGATCAAAGAAAGTCCGCCGTACCGAGAAACATCCACAGGATTCTCATAAGCTTTTCTTCGGTTGAAATCGAGATGATTAAAAAGAGTGGGTTCCCTTAACAAAAGAGTTGGCGGTCTTTCTTGGATAGCATAATTAATGCATAAGTTTATAAATTCAAATAAATCTAAAATTTGACCTTCTTCTTTGGGAGCTGAAGGGTGCCTTCTGGAAAATTTCAACACTCCATTTCTATGAGGCCAGAAATATCCAAAACTGGGTATCCGATGTATATCCATCAATTTTTGAAGTGCATAAAAAATATCAGGGGTGCATCTATAAAATTGACCTCCACTAGATCTAACCTCAGGAATTATGAAAGCGCATGGAACCTTATTCTCAGCTGCTGCAACTATCCTACAAAACCTCTGTTTGGTATGTTGGCTTTGAGGTGTATGTGTCATAAATTCCATTGTTATCACAGGAATCTGTGCTCCTCTTTCATCTATGGTTATTATGATGTCGTGTTTATCAAGATACAAAAGTTCTTGGATCTCGCGAGGCATTTTAGGAAAATTTATCCTATTAGTCGGCGGGTACAATCTCTGGAAACTAATATTTCTATAGGAAGATAATATTGTATTTCTTCTTATCCAATGAGCTAAATCTAAATCGTTATCATGCCATACAATAAATGAAGTTTGCCTAGGCATAATTCAAAACCTATATTGTTACGTATTCAACTTCGACTTTGTTAAACAAGCCTCGCTCTGAATCTATTTTTTCTTTGATATATTTATGATACGTTGAGTTTATTTCATAGAGTACAGAATTACGGTTCGCCTTTATAGCGGCTTCCGTTGTTGTGCCACTACCTCCAAATGGATCCAAAACAGTATCTTGTACAAAAGAGTAAAGAAGGATGCATCTATAAGGAAGTTCGACAGGAAATGGTGCCACATGTCCTTCTATGTTGTCTTTTATTCTGACTCTTTTGATTGTCCAAATTTGCTTGGTATACTCAGTATATTCCTTAGAAGTCAGCTTGCTCGCCTCTTTGTATTCATTTTTGAGGTAGCTATATGTAACTTTTCCTTTTTTTCTTAGGATAAAAATATACTCCATACTATCGCAAATTAGCGGACTAGGTGGAAAAGGCAGTGAGCCATACTGAAAGCCCTTCATAGGAACTTTATTCCAAATAATTCTATCAACTAACTCGAAGCCATTCTTTAACAAAATATTCAAAAGAAAGAAGCCAAGAGGTATCCACCTGACACCATGATCGCCCGAAACAGGTAAGTCTGAAATATTCAAGCAAAATTTTCTACTTGGTTGAAGAACTCTATAGCATTCTTTAAAAATGGGCTCTATATCTTCTAAATATTTATTTAAAGTAGATCCATATCCGATTTGATTAGAATTTCCATAATCCCTAGCGTCAAAATAAGGCGGAGAGGTAACAATAAGATGAATAGAATTATTATCAAGCTCCGACATGTTGCTACTATCGCCAATTATGATTTTGTGTTTTGTGAAGTTTATCATACTTCTTATGAGTTGCCTTGCAATTTGATATTAACAAAATGGTTTTTTTTTCACAATAACAAAGAAAAATAGCTCTGATTTTTTTGGTTCCCATCATAATCCCCCTTAGATTCGATGGCAGCCGGCAGTATATTCATTTAGATAATTCGAGCATAGTAATATAAAGGCAAGTTTGATATAATCTCATCGAGAAATGAGGAGGGCGGTTGATTTCATTACAGTCGCAGAGATCCTGGGCCACAGCAAAACTATGGTCAGCCTGGGGTATGCTCATATGAGCATGGAGAGGAAGCAGAGGGCAGTGGATTTGCTGATTTCAAAGGATTAATAAAAAAAGCAAAAGAAGGAAAAATAAAATGCCGAAACAAAAGATTCACTTTAGAGGATTTCTTACAAACACTGATTCGTCCATTCTAAATGTGACCTTAAAACATGACTTTAAAATTGAAGTTCTTTCATTAGGTGATGCTATAGAATTTGTGAAGACTGTTGAAAAAGCTCCTATCCCAATTGCCGGGCCGAAACTCACTTCGGATTTTCCTTGTAACAATTTAAAAGAAAACAAAGTTTATCTTGTTAGCAATT
>Ga0114930_10001402_pt1 | contig 23068 bp, 25 predicted proteins | sample AnhtaG_FD_87300 | JGI IMG/M metagenome (GOLD analysis project Ga0114930, IMG submission 87300) | Deep subsurface microbial communities from Anholt, Denmark to uncover new lineages of life (NeLLi) - Anholt_01485 metaG | ecosystem: Environmental > Aquatic > Marine > Oceanic > Sediment | place... | reverse complement strand
TTCGGAATCCACACGAAATGGTATTTGAGATCATAGACCGCGTGTTTGCCTCGTCTCAGGGCACTCATACCCTAACTGTATACGGTTTCTTGCTGTTAGCAAGCGGGAACTAACCGCGACAACGGACCCGCTTTCCTCCCCCTAGCAAGCTAGGGGGCATCCAGCGGGGAATTAGTGAACAGCGCAAAGGTTTCCGTCCATGCTGTGGCAACAGCGTCATTCGTGACCTTGTGCACAGTCACCATGTCGCGTATGAACTTGAAGGTGTCCAGGACTTCAGGCGAATCGACTGTGGGCGCTGTCCAATCTGAATTGCACAAGTCGCCCCCCTGTGCCCATATCCAGGGCCAGTAGAGAAACTCAATGCCTCCGCCTGAGCCGAGCATGCTAAGGCCAAAGCGGCCAGCCTCGGTTGCTGCCTTCCCGTAGATGACGTAATCGTCAAAGGAGCGAATGCCGACCTCTGGATCGCCACCCGCTTCCTCGAGGAAGGTCTTGTTATAGAAACACACGGAGTTATCCACCCAGAAGGGGACACCCACAATATGTCCTCCGTAGTGCCCGTAGTGACCCTCGATATTGATCAAACTCGGGAAGTACGAGTCGAGCACATCCTCTGGGATCACATCCTCGAGTGGAGCAAGGGCCCCGAGCTGAGCAAAACGTCCCACCTGAACGCAGTCAAGGCCAATCACGTCGGGAGCAATTCCAGCCGTGATCGCGGCCACCAACTGCTCAAATCGGGTGCCGGGAGGTTGTATTTGAACCTCCACTTCCACCTGGTCCTGCATCTCGTTGTACGGATCCGCCCACATAGGACATTCACTATGACGGTCATAGTACACGATCTTGGTCTTCCCTTTGGGAGGAGGCGTCGCCGTCACCACCTTCTCTACGACCTTCTCGACCTCTACGGTCTTCACGACCTCCCTCTCGACCGGGACCTCCTTCACCACCTCAACGATCTGAGGCGCCGCCGGCGCACAGGCAGCTACGAGTGCTCCTGTGGCCGTGGCCGCAGCTCCGCAGGAAATCCCTGCGACTGAGAGTCCTTCTGCTGTCTTTCATTTTTTTCCTCCCTCCTTGTGAGGAACTAGAAGATGACTTTACTATGTGAAATTATAGCACAACATTCCTACTTTGTCACATCGTCCAGGCGAGGGGGTGTACGTGAGAGAAGTTGGTAAATTGGCCGAGGAATCTGTCAGATGGTTGAAGATTCCACTTGCGGCCCTACTTTAGCTAGAAAGTGGCGTCCTCGCCACGCTTTTAGGGGCCAAAAGCCGCTCTTCACGGGGCGTGGACGCCCCTCCATAGCAGAGGATTTCAGCCTTATGTTTAGTTACCAACTGATCTTACGTGCACCCAGGCGAGGGATCGGACATTTTGAAAGGGCTTATTATTGTCAATCTCTGGTGCTACATTTTGGGGTTCAATGAACTAGCACCACAAGATATGGGTGAATTACCTTACAATAAATACTTGCCTTCAAAATGTCTGGGCGAGGGCTGGTGGCTGGTGACAGGGGTTTTCAACGCTCCAACATTCAGCAGTAGAAGAGGCCATTGAGCCGCCGTTGAGGCTGCTTGTGCGGACTGAAGAGCAGCCTATTGGCGCCAAACGACGGTCTGGAGGCCTCAAGATAAGGGAACTGAAAAGCCCTGAAGGCTGTACTAAGGACTTGACAAATAGGAGAGAATGTGCTATAATCTTCTATGTGAGGTATACACCTAACTCCACGCTTCAAATAGGAGGGGATGATGCCACGAGGTCCACGCCGCTGGCGGGGCGGCAGGGGGAGAGGAGCCTCCCCCTGGAGAATATATCGTTTCGTGCAGCCCTGCCTGCTGTTGCTCCTGCACCAGCGGCCCTCCCACGGCTACGATCTCATCGAAAGGCTCAGCCAGTTCGGCCTGGGGGAAAGCCTCGTGGACTCCAGCATGGTCTACCGCTACCTGCGGGAGATGGAGGCCGAGGGGCTGGTGGTCTCCGACTGGGATACGCAGGGGACTGGCCCACCCCGGCGCGTGTATCGGCTGACCTCGCAGGGGGATGAATACCTGGCCCGCTGGGTGACGGGGCTGCGGGAGACGAAACGAGCCCTGGAGGGCTTCTTGGGCGCCTACGATGCCCACATGGAGGAAGAGGAGAACTAGCCCTCAATCACGGCCTGTGCCGCCACGAGAGGCGAAAGGGGACAGGCCGCAGATCACCAACAGCGTGGAGATACAACGATTTGAAGGAGCAGATATGACTACCGTCCAACAGGTACGCAAGGTGTTGCAGGGTGTGAAACACCCGGAACTACCTCGCAATCTGGTAGAACTCCGCATGATCACGGACATTGCGGTGAGTGAGAGGCGGACAGCCATCACCATTGCCCTTCCTTTCATGAATGTGCCCATCAGGGAGGAGATCGTGGAAAGCGTAAGGTCCGCTGTCTCCGCCCTGGATGGCGCGGGAGAGGTGGCGGTGGAACTGACGGAGATGACCGCCCCGGAGAGGCAGCGCTTCATGGAGTTGCCAAAGCAGCAGCAACAGCGAGGGATGGCCGAGCACCTGAATGACATACGTCACGTCATCGCCGTCATGAGCGGCAAGGGTGGAGTTGGAAAATCGCTGGTGGGCAGCCTTCTGGCCGTGGCTCTGAAGAGAGAGGGGAAGCGGGTGGGCATACTGGATGCCGACATCACCGGCCCCAGCATTCCCAAGATGTTCTTTCCCAACGGAGCCCGGCCGGGATCGAGCCCCCTGGGGCTCTTGCCCGCCCAGACCGAGATGGGGATCAAGGTGATGTCCATCAACCTGCTGCTGCCCAGTGAGGACCAGGCGGTGATCTGGCGGGGGCCGCTGATCAGTGGGGCCATCAAGCAGTTCTGGGGCGATGTCTTCTGGGGGGATCTGGACTATCTCATCGTGGACCTGCCACCCGGCACCTCCGATGCCTCGCTGACGGTGATGCAGTCGCTGCCCCTCTCAGGAGTGGTGCTGGTCAGCTCGCCTCAGGACCTGGCGGGGATGGTGGTGCGCAAGGCGGCGCAGATGGCCCAGCACCTGGCCGTGCCGATCCTGGGATTGGTGGAGAACATGAGCTACGCGGTTTGCCCGCGATGCGGGGAGCAGATGGAGGTCTTTGGGCCTAGCAGGGCGGGGACACTAGCAGCGCAGCTTGGCATACCTCTACTGGGACGGATCCCGCTGGACCCCCAACTGAGCATCCGCTGTGACGCAGGGGAGGTCGAGGGGTACCCGGCTGAAACGTTCGCCTCCATTGCGGAGGAGATCACCTCCCGGGTGTCGAAGATCAAGACTACGCCGATGTTTGCTGTGTAGGTAGATAGAAGTACACCCTGCGCGCCCGTAGCGATACACGCAAAGCAGGGTCATTTGGATGGAACAGAAAGGGGAAGAGTACACCATGCGACTGATGTGGATCATATCTTTCAGCCTGCTGGGTAGTGTAGGATCTCTTTCTCTGGCAGGACTCTTTCTGCTGTTTCCCAGCAAGGTGCGAGACCTGCTGATCCCCTGTCTGATCAGCTACGCTATCGGTACCCTATTGGGTGGAGCCTTTCTGGGATTGATACCCCACGCTTTGGGCCAGGCAAGGGCCTTCCCGGTGATGGCTACGGTGTTGGGTGGAATCATCCTCTTCTTCGTCCTGGAGAAGACGGTGCTTTGGCGCCATTGTCACGACACGGAGTGCGAGATACACGGCACGGCCGGCCCTCTCATCCTGCTGGGGGACGCGTTCCACAACTTCACCGATGGGATAGCCATTGGCGCCGCGTTCCTGGGCTCCATTCCCCTGGGAGTGGCCACCGGCCTGGCCATCATCGCTCACGAGATCCCCCAGGAGGTGGGTGACTTCGCCATCCTCCTGGATGGTGGCTATTCCCGAGCCCGGGCCTTTCTCTACAACACCCTATCCGGCCTGAGCACCCTGCCGGCGGCCATTGCCATCTACTTCTCCGCCAGAACCATACGGCCGGCGATTCCGTACCTCATGGCCATATCGGCAGCCAGCTTCTTGTATATAGCTATAGCGGGTCTGATCCCCGGCCTGCATCAACAGAGAAATCCGGGAGCCAGTGCCAGGCAGCTTCTTCTGATACTGGCCGGGATCGGAACCATCATTTTCTTTCACCACGGTTAGAGCTACAGAAAGAAGGATCAAATCATGCGCATCGCGGTTTCTGCGGAGGACAGCCGTGGGCTGGAGAGCGTGGTCAGTCCCCATTTTGGACGTTGCCCCTGCTATGTCCTGGCCGATGTGGAAGGCGGGCAGGTGAAGGAGGTGAGGGTGGTAGAGAACCCCTACTATGGCCGGCACGTGCCGGGCCAGGTGCCGGCCTTCATCCACAGCCAGGGTGTGGAGGTCATGCTCACTGGAGGGATGGGCCGGCGAGCCATCGCCCTGTTCGAAGAATATGGCATCGAAGCCGCAACCGGAGCCCAGGGCACTGTCCGCCGCGCTGTGGAGAGCTACCTGGGCGGCCAATTGCGAGGCGTGACGCCCTGCCGAGAGAGCCAGGGACATGCCCCACCGGAGGGTAGGCCTGCCCTGGCAGGATATGAACAAGACGAGATTGGTCGCCTGCAGGAGGAGATGGCCACGCTGCAACGCCAGATGGCCCAGATATTGGATCGTTTGGACAGGTTGGGAGAAAAATAGCCCAATAACGAAGGGAGGATGACACAATGTTTGGACGAGGACGTGGTGGAGGCGGAGGGGGTGGAGGTGGCGGAGGCCGAGGAGGCGGCGGGGGCCGTATGGGCGGCACCAAGCCGGGCTCCGGGCCCGGCGGCAACTGCGTCTGCCCCAACTGCGGCCACAAGGTCCCCCACCAGGTGGGACAGCCCTGCTATCGGGTAAGCTGCCCCAAGTGCGGGACCCGGATGGTGAAAGAATAGGCGGAGGACCGATGAGCTCATCCGGCGCTGAGCTGAAAGATATCACGCGCACCCTTCGCGCGCAGGGGCGGCGGGTAACACCCCAGAGGCGCCTGGTGCTTCGCCTGCTCCAAGAGCAAGGGGGGCACCTCAGCGCCGATGAGCTCTACCGCCTGGCCTGCCAGCGACGGCCCCGCATCAGCCTCTCCACTGTGTATCGAGCCCTGGATGTGTTCGAGGGACTGGGGCTGGTGCGGGCCCTGCACCTGGAAGGGGAGCACCACCGCTACGAGATTGCACGCGACGGTGAGCACCACCATATGATTTGCCTGGCATGTGGCCGGGTGATCGAGTTTGAATGTGGGCATTGCGCGGAGATGAATCGGGATCTGGCGGAGCGCTATGGCTTTGATATTACCGGAAGTCGAGTGCAGCTTCTAGGTTACTGTACTGACTGTCGGGCACGAGGTGAAGGGAGAGTACATTGATCATCACTGTAGCCAGCGGCAAGGGAGGGACGGGGAAGACGATGGTGGCTGTGAACCTGGCGCTTGTTGCAGCGTCTAAGCGTCCTGGCGGCCAAGCGGCAAGCAAGAGTGCTAAGACGCTGAGACGCTACAACGCTAAGCCGCTACTTCTAGATTGCGACGTGGAAGCGCCCAACGCCTATCTGTTCTTGAAGCCGATCTTCAAGACACAGGAGGAGGTGACGCTTCTGGTCCCCGAGATAGACTTTGACAAGTGCACCTACTGCGGGCGCTGTGCCGAGGCCTGCAACTACAACGCCCTCGCCGTGGTGACAGAACAGGTGCTCTTTTTCTCCGAACTGTGTCACGGCTGTGGGGCCTGCGCGCTGGTGTGCCCTGAGGGGGTCATCCACGAGGTGCCGGAGGTGATCGGCCTCATCGAGGAGGGGAGAGCGACTACTCCCCTGGCTGCCCTGGACTTTGCCCATGGCATTCTAGAGGTGGGAAGGGCTATCGCTCCTCCGATCATCCGGCAGTTGAAGCAGCGCATCAACTCCGACCGATTGGTGATCATTGACACCTCACCTGGCACCTCCTGCCCGGTGGTGGAGGCCCTGAAGGGGGCCGACTTCGCGCTGCTGGTCACCGAGCCCACCCCCTTCGGTCTGCACGACCTGCGGCTGATAGTGGAAGTGGCCCGCGATGAGCTGGGCCTGCCGGTGGGCGTGGTGATCAACCGCGACGGCATAGGTGATGAGAAGGTGGAGGAGTACTGCGCCGCCGAGGGGATCCCCATTCTAATACGCATTCCCTTCGACCGTCGTATCGCCGAGATCTACTCTGAAGGGGGACTGGTCGTCGAGGCCCTGCCCGAATACAGGGAACAGTTCCGAGACCTATACCAGAGGATTCGAGAAGAGGTAGCGCAGTGAGACAGATCGTGATCTTGAGTGGTAAAGGAGGCACGGGCAAGACGACGGTGGCTGCAGCGCTGGCCCATCTGGCCTCGCAGGAAGCCTCAGTCATCCTGGCCGACGCCGACGTGGATGCGGCCAATCTGGAGCTGGTGCTCTCACCCCAGATCCAGGAGGAGGGGGAGTTCACGGGTGGCGGCGTGGCGGTCATTGACCCGGAGCTGTGCATCGCCTGCGGGAGGTGTCATGAGGTCTGCCGCTTCGAGGCCATCATCCCCGGCGATGAGGCATACGCTGTGGTTGGGCTCGACTGTGAGGGCTGCGGCGCCTGCACCTACATCTGCTCGGTGGAGGCGATTGAGATGGAGGAGAGGCTGGACGGGAAGTGGTTCCGCTCCCAGGCTCGCTATGGTCCACTGTTCCACGCCCATCTCTTCGCCGCGCGGGAGAACTCGGGCAAGCTGGTGACGCTTATCAAGAACAAGGCCCGTGATCTGGCCCTGGAGCGGGGGGCTGACTATCTCCTGGTGGATGGCGCGCCGGGCATCGGCTGCCCGGTCATCGCCGGCATCTCGGGCGCGGACCTGACCCTCCTGGTCACCGAGCCCACGGTGGCCGGGGCGCACGATCTCGGGCGGATCCTGGGAGTGGCCAGGCACTTCGGAATCCCAGCCGTGGTTTGCATCAACAAGTACGACCTGAACTTCGCCAAGACCGAGGAGATCGCCGCCTGGTGTGCTGCACAAGGGGTGCCGATGATGGGAAGGATCCCCTTTGATCAGGAGGTGACGAGGGCCATGGTGCAGGGGAAGCCCATCACCGAACACTCCGATGGAGCGGTGACCGAGGAGTTGCGGCAGATTTGGGCTTGGCTCAAGGCGAGATTGGATTGACGGGAGCAAATGACGATCAAGGAGAATGTGAGAAGGCTTCTTGAGGAGTTGCCTGATGGAGTAGAGCTAGTCGGCGCTGCTAAGGGCCGAACTGCCCGTGAGATCGAGGAGGCGCTGGACGCCGGCTTGAAGATCGTTGGGGAGAACTATATCCAGGAAACCATGCTGGTTCAAAAAAGTGTGAACAAGGATGTAGCGTGGCACTTTATCGGGCATCTGCAGAGGAGTAAGGTAAAGAAGGCGGTGGGGATGTTCGATATGATAGAGAGCCTCGATTCCCTCCGACTGGCAAAAGAAATCGACAAAAGATGCAGACAGATCGGCAAGGTGATGCCTGTGCTAGTAGAGGTGAACAGCGGCAGAGAAGAGCAGAAATTCGGTGTATTGCCGGAAGATGTCGAAGAGCTTATTAGGAACGCCTCGATTCTTCCAAACATAAAGATAATGGGGCTGATGACCATGGGCCCTCGCTTCGGAAACCCAGAGGACTCGCGTCCCTCTTTTGAAAAGACAAGACAAATCTTCGAAAAGACTAAGCGACTTAACTTACCAAGTGTTGAAATGAGATATCTTTCTATGGGTATGACGAATTCCTACCGGATTGCCCTAGAGGAAGGGGCTAACATGGTAAGGATAGGAACCAAGATATTCGGAGAGAGGAGGTGAGCCACATGCCAGCCTTTGATGGAGCAGGGCCTTGGGGGCTCGGCACCATGACCGGCCGTGGGGAGGGGCACTGCGCCATCGTGCTCCCCCCGCCTGGAACGAGGAGGGCGCCCTACGGATCCGCGGGACTGGCAGGCACACCAGTGCAGATGAGGTATCCCTACCGTACGCTACCCGTTGCCGCAACACCCTTCGCGCCTTTCTCCAGCACACGGTTTGGCCGGGGATTGCGGCGGCGCCGCGGCTGGGGTGGAGGGCAATGGCGATAGTGTGAAATCGGCCCCAAAACAGGTGACCAATATCCATATTTATGTCGAGTTGAAAGGAGGTGAACAGAATGCCAGCCTTTGATGGAACCGGGCCTCGGGGGTTGGGCCCCATGACCGGCCGCGGGGAGGGATACTGCGCGATGGTACTTCCGTCACCGGGCACGGGGAGGGTCCCCTACGGATATGCGGGACTGGCAGGCGCACCGGTGGGGTATCCCTACGGTACGCTGACCCTTCGCCCGCGCCCAGCAGGGACCGCAAGGCCCCTCATGCCCTTCTCCCTGCGCCGGCCTGTCCCGCCTGTTGCCACACGGTTGGGCCGGGGATTGGGACGGCGCCGGGGCTGGGGTAGAGGGCGACGGCGATAGCCCGAAATCGCCCTCAATACAGGTACCCAATATGTTTATGTCAACTTAAGGAGAACCAGGTGAAAGGAAAAGGAGGTAAACAGAATGCCAGGCTTTGATGGAACAGGACCAGGCGGGATGGGCCCCATGACCGGCGGCGGGCGGGGGTGGTGCAACCCCTACAGCCCCTCCTATGCCGGCTACGCGCCCTACCCCGCTCCCTATGCCTATGCGCCCTACACCCTGACTGGTACAGGCTATGCTCCTGGAGCCGGAATGCCGGCTGGGGGCTACGCCTTCCGACCCTACGGAGGCTGTCCCTGGAGCTACGGCCTGGGGCGCCCCCGATGGGGCCTGCGGGGCTTCTGGGGCCGGGGCGTAGGCTGGAGAGGCCGCGGCCGGGGACGTGGGCGGTGGTAGTAAAACACGTGCAGTCGCCTTCGATGGCGTCTTCGATGACACCTTCGAAGACGACTGCCAAAGAGAGGAGGTAAATGCTAATGGGAGGACACGGACATCGCTGGATGTACTATGCGACTGGGCTTCCGGGTTGGATGCGCTTCGGCTTCAGCCCCGGCTGGGTGGGCCGCAGCGCCACGGGACTGGGCCCCGCTGCCGAGTACCTGATGACCGGCCAGTGGCCCACGCCGCAGATGGCTGCTGCCTGGCAGGCCGGACCGCCGGCCTACGGCGCAACGCCGATGGGGGCCATGCCCTGGGGCTATGGCGCTCCGGCACCTGGCGCTATGCCGGCCGAGCAGGAGGTCCAGATGCTGAAGAGCCAGGCCGAAGCTCTGAAGGCCCAGCTCGATCAGATCAGCGCGCGCCTCGCAGAGCTCGAAGGGCAGGAGTCCTAGCGCTGACACTGAGGCGCTGATGTAGAAGAAGAAACCGGCGAAAGAGAGAGGAGGTGTTGAACATGCCCTGGTTCGGAGGTTTTGGCCCCCGGGCTGGGGATGGGGATATCCCTTCCCCTACCGCTTCTCCCCCTGGCTGTATCGTCCCTGTTGGGGCAGGCCATACTATGGTACTCCCCCGTGGGGTGCTTATACCCCCTTCTGGGGGATGGCCACGCCGGAGGCGGAGCTTGCAGCCCTGAGGGCTCAGGCCGACTGGCTGAGGGGAGAACTACAGGCCATCGAGAGGCACATCAGGCACATCGAGGAGCTGGAAGCAGCGGAGTAAGCTCCTACCTCAGCGCGAGAGGGATGTGGGGGACCTGTGCTCTCACATCCCTCCCCATAAGCAGGTGATGGGGCTGCAACTCTATCTCACACCCGCCTGGACACATTGTAGTCCTTTCACATAGTGGGTCAAGTAGGGTAGGGCAAGGCTTATGGCCTACATCTATGGTCCCGTCCCCTCCTGGCGGCTGGGACGGTCCCTGGGAGTGGATCCTATCTCCACTGAAGCTAAGATCTGTTCCTTCGACTGTATCTACTGCCAGTTGGGCCGCACCCGGTATCCGGTCACCGAGCGCTGCCTCTTTGTCAGGGCCCACGAATTGGCCGTGGAGCTGGAGAGCTTGGAGGAGATGGCCATTGACTACGTCACCTTCTCCGGGATGGGAGAGCCCACCCTGGCGGCCAATCTGGGCGAGCTGGTCGAGACGGTGCGCAGATATGTGCCCTATCCCATCGCCATTCTGACCAATGCGTCGCTGATGGCACGGGTGGAGGTTCGCCATGATCTGGTCTGCTTTGACCTGGTGGTGGTCAAGGTGGACGCGTCGAACGAGGGACTCTTCCGACGGATCAACCGCCCCTTTGCGAACTACAGGGTGGAGGAGATCATCGAGGGTATCCGTCGCTTTCGGGAGGAGTTCGACGGCCGGCTGGCCTTGCAGATGATGTTTGTCCAGGCCAACAGGGATCGGGCAGCGGAGATGGCCCAGATTGCTCGCCAGCTTCAGCCTGACGAGGTGCAGCTTAACACGCCACTTCGACCCTCTCTGGTAGAGCCTCTCAGCCCGGCGGAGATGGGGGAGATAGAGGCCCAGTTCGCGGGGCTAAGTGTCCGGAATGTGTACCAGGCGGAGCGGCCAGAGGTGGCTCCCCTGGATGAGGAGGCTACCCGCCGGCGCAAGCCCAAAGCAAGTGGCAAATAGCAAGTAAGCAAATCGAAAAATCAACAGGAGGCAATCCAATGCGAGTGGCAATCAGTTCCAACGAAAACGACTTGAGCGCGCCGGTCAGCCCAGTATTTGGGCGCTGTCCGAGCTACGTCTTCGTGGACACCGATACCCTGGAGTTCGAGGCCCTTTCCAACCCGGCCATGTCAGCGCCGGGCGGGGCGGGCATCCAGGCCGCGCAGATGGTGATCAATCAGGGGGCACAGGCTGTGATCACCGGCAATGTGGGGCCCAACGCCTTCAATGTATTGGCCTCGTCTGGGGTTCAGATCTATCTGACCCAGGGCGGCACGGTGCGACAGGCGGTGGAGGCCCTCAAAGCAGGTCAGCTTCAATCCCTCTCCGCTCCTAGTGCGGGGATGCACGCCGGCATGGGGATGGGGCGTGGGATGGGTCCAGGCATGGGGGGCGGCTGGGCCGGCTATGGAGCCGGTGTCCCCAGCGTGCCGCAACCCGGCGCAGCACCCGCGCCCCCCCAGGCAGGGTTGGAAGAGCTCAAAGCTCAGATGAAGGCGCTGCAGGAGCAGTTGGCCCAGGTGTTAGATCGTATTGACAAACTGGGGGAAAAAGGGTAAAGTCAAACTGGGTTGGAGCCCCCATTCCAGATCCTTGAAAGAGGCCCTCACCCGTGCCAGGGCATAGATCCAGTTCTTAGTCCTAAGTCCGAACTCCGGAGACTTAGGACTTCGGACTGTGGACTTTGGACTACCTGTAGGAATGGGGGCTTCCAGCACCCTGACGGGTACAGGCTTGGGAGGTGAGTGAAAAGTGTTGACCATTGAGGTTGATCGGTGCAATGGCTGCGGGGCCTGCGTCCAGACCTGCCCCCAGGGGGCAATCTCCCTGGTGGAGGGGATAGCCCAGATTGATTCTTCCCTGTGCACCGAGTACGACGAGTGCCAGGCCTGCGTGGATGCCTGTCCCACTGGAGCCATCCAGGTGGCGATGCCCATTGCCAGCAGGGAGGAAGCAGCGGTCGCCATCCGCGAGGAGAGGGCCCCCGTTACTACAGTTACTACAGCGCGAATGGGGACTCTCGCGACCCTGGCGGCCGCAACCCTCAGTTTCGTAGGCCGCTATCTTCTGCCCCGAGCGGCTGAGGCTCTCATCAATGCCCTGGAGCGGCGTCCGAGCCGGCAGTCAGGGATAGCCAGCTCGGCTCAATCAGCGCCCCCAGCACCCGGCACAAGTGCTGCCACCGGAGGAGTTGGAAGCGCCGGTGGCCGCCGCCGACGTCATCGGGGGGGATGATGAACAATGGGGCATCATCGTCGAGGGCGATAATCATCTTATCAAGGAGAAAGCGGCCTATGAGCGTGACCACGGAACAGCAGGAGAGGGTGATGTTTGTTATTGCCCGGGTTGCTCAGGGAGAAGGCGTTGACACAGACAGCGCACAGGGCCTCGTTCACAGGTTTGTCTGCCAGGGGAAATGCGGTTGGTACAGAAGGGAAGCCGAGAGAGCTGGCTTCAAGAAGGGGGATATCACCCGCGCGCAGAGGAAAAACATTGAGGAGGCCATCGCTCAACTCATGGAGGGCCTGATCCTTGAGGAGGCGATAATCCAGATCCATGAAGTCACCTGCTGAGGAGGGACCCTTGAGGGCTGTAGGCATCGTAGGACACAAGGACAGCGGCAAAACCACCCTGATCCAGGCCCTGGCCCGAGAATTGAGGGCTCGGGGCCACAAGGTGGCCGTGGTCAAACATTCCTCGCATGGCATAGATCTGCAAGGAAAGGACACCGCCAGGCTGAGGGAATCCCCCGGCCAGGTGGCCTTCATCTCGCCGATGGAGTCAGTGATCCTGTGGAAAGGGGCCAGGAAGCTGGAGGAGATCCTCCCCCATCTGGACGGCGACATCCTCCTCATCGAGGGGTTCAAGGCGGAGCGGACCTTTCCCAAGATCGTGTGCCTGAAAGGGGAAGCCCAGGACAACTCCCTCTTCGACGGCCTGACTATCTGCGCTGTGGGACCTGCCCATTGCCCAAGAGGGTACAGGCAGGTGGAGGGGGTCGATGTCCCCCTGCTGGGTCGAGATGAAGTGGGGAAGATCGCCGACCTGGTGGAGGAGAGAGCTTTCAAGCTGCCCAACCTCAACTGCGGTGCCTGTGGATATGAGACCTGCTATGGCCTGGCGCTGGAGATCGTCGCAGGAAGTAGGACCATCGAGGATTGCGTCTCCCTGAAGCCGACCACTCAGGTGAGCATCAACGGCAGGCCACTGCCCATGAATCCTTTCATATCCCGCCTTGTGCGGGCTGCCATTGTAGGGATGCTGTCGCAGCTCAAGGGCTTCTCCGCGGGGGAGATTGAGATCAGGATCGGCTGAGATCGCTAGCTCATGAGGCTACCAGATCACTTCGACCTCATCGCCCGCTTCTACGACCGCGTGTTCCACTTTCCGGGTCCGAAACGGCTCATGAATCTGCTCCAGGCCCGACCCTCGGAGCGCATATTGGACATCGGCGGTGGCACGGGCCGAGTCTCCCAGACATTTGGCGGCGACTACGTAGTGATCGTCTGTGACCCCTCCTGGGGCATGTTGCAAGAAGCTCGGCGGAAGTGTATAATCGTTTGCGGTTGTTTGGCCGAGCATCTCCCCTTTGCCGAGGGCGCCTTTGACCGGATTGTGGTAGTGGATGCTTTTCATCATCTTCACGATCAGCACGCTGCTGTAGAGGAGATGCTGCGTGTGTTGCGCCCTGGCGGGCGGTTGGTCGTCGAGGAGCCGGACATCCGCCGCTGGCCGGTCAAGTTGGTCGCTCTGGGCGAAAGGCTGCTTCTGATGCGCAGTCGTTTCTACTCCATCGCTGACCTGGGCCGCGTTTTCGAAGGGGCTGGTGCCAGAATCGTGGCCGCCGAAGAGGAGCACGACCTCAACGTGCGCCTGGCTGTGGAGAAGAAGAGGGATTGGGGAAGGTGATGATTGATGGCTGAAAGCAGGGATGAGGTGGCTCGCAGGGCTGGCGACCTGCTGCAGCGGGGCTACCACTGAGCCGAGGCCATGATGCTCGCCGTGGGCGGGCAGGTGTTGCCTGAGCTTCATCCCCAGTGGGTAAGGATGACCACCGGTTTCGCCGGGGGAGTCGGAGGTACCCACCAAGAGCTCTGTGGGGCGCTGAGCGGGGGAATAATGGTCATTGGTGGGCTGCATGGCCGTAACAGTGTTGAAGAGGACGGTAGCCGGGCCCTGGAGCTGGCTACCCGCTATCGGGAGCGCTTCCTCGCCGATCTGGGCGAGACCCGCTGCGGCCCCCTGCGCGAGCTTGTGCACGCCCCAAGCGGGCCGGGGTCCTGCTCCTTGGTGGTTGAGCGGGCGGCGCGAATCCTTCTAGACCTGCTGAGTGAGTAGGGGATGACTATGAGGCCCTCCCGTATCTCTTGGATCGAAGTGAGCTTTGTGCTGGCCATTGGCCTGGCTAGCCTTTTTGCCAGTGGGTGTGCGCCATCTGAGAAAGTGGCGATCCACGCCATCGAGGTCACACCGAGCCCCGAGCCGACTGTTAAGCCCCTCCCTACTCCCACAGCTACCCCCTCCCCAATATCCACCAAACCCCCACCCACAGCAACCCCTTCCTCAATGCTCACTAGCCCCCCACCCACAGCAACCCCTTCCTCAATGCTCACTAGCCCCCCACCCACAGCAACCCAGACGCCTATTCCGACTGCCACAGCCTCCCCTAGCCCGACGGTGCCACCGCCGACCGCCCTGCCTGAGCCCACACCCACTGCGGTCCCGGAAGGGGTGACCATCGCCATCCTTTACGACAACAACCCTTACGACGAGCGCCTGAAAACGGTCTGGGGCTTCTCCTGTCTGGTAGAGCGGGGCGATCTCGCCCTGCTCTTCGACACCGGCGGAGATGCCCCGACGCTGCTCTCCAACATGGCGACACTAGGGCTGGATCCGGTCGAGATAGATATCATCGTCCTATCCCACATCCACGGCGACCACGTCGGCGGACTGGGAGGTATTCTGGCTGACAACGAGAAGGTCACCGTCTACCTCCCGCGCTCCTTCCCCGCCGGCTTCAAGGCCCAGGTTAAGGCCCATGCCCACCTGGTGGAGGTGCAGGAGCCGATAGAGATAGCTGAGGGAATTCACACCACTGGTGAGATGGGCAAGGGAATCCCTGAACAGTCGCTGGTACTGGTCACGAAACAGGGGCTGGTGGTCATCACCGGCTGTGCCCATCCGGGCATCGTGAGTATTGTGAAGAGGACGAAGGAGATAACGGGCGGCGAGGTCTATCTCGTCATGGGTGGCTTCCACCTGGGTAGCGCGAGCAAGGCCGCCATCGAGGGCATCTTCGAGGATTTCCGGAGGTTGGGAGTGCAGAAGGTGGCCCCCTGCCACTGCTCAGGCGACCTGGCCCGCAGCGCATTTGAGAAAGCCTACGGAGAGAATTTCGTCTTGGCGGGCGTGGGCAGAAGATTGAAGATAGAGAGATAGGAGGCAGAGAACTCATGAACAAGCTGGAAAGAGTGATGGCAACCCTAAGCCATGAATTGCCCGATGTCATCCCCAATCAGGAAGGGTTCTTCGACAGCACCTCTCAGGAGAAGTTCCTCCCCCAGTTTGAGGAGAGGACAGATTGGAAGACGATCGAGGAACCATTGGAAAGGCAGATAGCCTATGCGGAGTTCATGGACACCTACATCATAAATGTAGGCAATGGCGGCCTGCGCTCCAAAGTGATTGAGAGGGGAGAGAACTATCACGTACTGGAGTTTGAGAATGGCGCTAAGTGGCGGATAAGGGAGCGCCCCTTCAACCGCCAGTACATTGACCTGCCCATCAAAACGGAAGAGGACGTGGACCGAATGCCGATGCCCGATCCGAGGGATTGCCAGAGATACGAGGCGGTGGAGGGAAGGGTGAAGTTCTTCACCGAAAGAGGATACTTCACCAGCGCTGGCATAGATGGCTTCTTCTCGGGCGTGTGGTACAGGTTTCGCAAGTATGAGGATTTCATGATGGATCTGGCGGCCAACAGGGATTTCGCCAAACGGGTGATAAAGAAGGTGGCTGAATACAACCTGGCATCAGCCGAGGAACTGTTGAAGCGAGGGGTGCATAGCATCAGTTTCCCCGATGATCTGGGTGGAAGGACCGGCCCGTTCTTCTCCCCGGAGTGCTACAGGGACTGCTTTTACGAGTGGCACAGGAGATTGTTCGAGCTATGCCATGAATATGACGCTTATGTGAACATGCACTCTCACGGCAACATCAATGCCCTCCTGCCATTGCTGGTAGAGGGAGGCGTGGACATATTGAACCCTGTGGGACCGACGGACAACATGAACCTGGCGGAGATAAAGGAGAAGTACGGGGACAAGTTGACCATCCTGGGCGGGATAAGCAAGTTCATTGGTCAGATGAGCAGGGAGGAGCTGGAAAGCCACGTCGAGGAGGTCATACGAATTGGCAGCAAAGGGGGAGGCTATATGACGATGTCTGAAGGTGGCATCCCCTACACCATGAGCCACGAGGATTTCAGGTTCTACCTGGACATTCTGCGGAAGTACAGGGAGAAATATGGGGCCGGATAGCGAGGAATCCCTGATTCTTGCCAACTATCACGCACTGGATCCCTAAAGCTGCTCATCTACAAGCAACAACGGGAGACCAGAGCCAGGTGTTAGGTCCACTGTATTAGCCGTGCCTCAACACCAAAGGAGAATGAAATGAGCACACGTAAACTGTTCAACGGGTTGGTTATCCTGGCATTGCTGCTGGCCGGGAGCCTGGCGCTGATGTCGAGCGCATCGGGCATCCTGGCCCAGGGACCGGGATCTGCAGGAATGGGAAACCCGGTGGCGGCCCAGCAGCAGGCTGAGAACATCAAGCTGGTTAGCCAGATCGGTGGGCGATTGTCCGAAGTTGTCATTGATGGAAATTTCGCCTATCTGGCCCAAGGCCCGCGGGTGGTGGTTCTAGATATATCTGACTCGTCCCATCCGACGGTGGTGGGGCAGTCGGAAGTACTGCGCGATAACGTGGGCGCCATTGTCATCAAGAACGATAAGGCGTATGTGGGGGCAGGGAATGCGGTGTATATCTTCAACATCGTGGTCAGAACACTCCCTCTCCGCGTTTTCCTCGTCCAAATTGGCGTCTCCGAGGCCATCGCCCTTGACCAGCCACCCATTCTCCCAACCTACGACGCTACAGATCTCGCCATCAATGGAGACCATGCCTTCCTCACCCTATGGCGCGGCTCGAACTGGTGGACTGGCAAAGGCGCTCTGTATGTGATCGACATCAGCGATCCAACGCTCCCGACCCAGCTTGGCGCCTGGATTAATCCCAATTCGGCCATGGCGGTGGCGGTAGCGGGCAACTATGCCTATGTCGGTCTCGCCGGCACCCTGGCAGTCATCGATATCTCCGATCCTGCCTGGCTTCAGGAAGTAGGCCATTGCGACGCTGTGAATAGCGCTGTCGACCTGGTCATCGCAGGCAACCACCTTTATGCAGCCAGTTTTGGCGGCGCTGGATTACACATTGTCAATATCAGTGATCCCGCCAATCCGCATCAAGTCAATTCCTATGATCCAAGAGGGTATGCCTATGGGGTAGCTGTCGACTCGTCCTATGTCTATGTCACTGCTACGGATGGTGGCCTGCGCATCCTGAACATTTCCAACGCCAGTGAAGTGGGTTATTACGATCTGTCCGACAGCCCAGATGGCGATCACCTCGAGGCGTGGGATGTAGCGGTGGTGGGGGACAGAGCTTACGTAGTCATCGAGGGGAATAGCTTGCATGTAGTGGATATCAGCAACCGCACGATCCCGCGCAGAATAGCAGCCTATGATGCCCCTGTGGCAGCGCCAACCGGCATTGACGTGGTAGGCGATTATGCCTATGTCACCGACAACAAGCGTGGACTGTACATTCTGTACCTCGGCAACCCAAGCGGCCCGCAGGTGATTGGGGTCTGGGAAGACGATACCGTGGATTGGGCGACGGATGTGGATGTAGCAGGACATCACGCTTATGTATTAGAGGGATTCGACTTGCGTGTCATCGACATCACCAATCCGGTGACTCCCATCGAAGTGGGCCGCTACCAAGATCCATCCGGGGGATACGACCATATAACAGTGGCGGGCGATTACGCCTATGTGATTGCATACATGGCAGGATTGGCTATATTTGATATCTCTGACCCCACCAACCCTACAAAGATTGCGACGTATGATTTCAACGGCCGCCCCTTTCAGGTATCGCCGGCTATCGTGCGCGGGACGCGTCTTTATGCCACATGTTTGGGTGTCTTGCATATCCTGGATATCTCTAATCCTGCTCATCCGACTGAGTTAACTTCGAAAGAGATTCCCGGCCACGCATGGCAACTGGCAATCGCATCGCACCCTACCACAGGCAGCGACTATGTTTACGTTGCCGAAGCACCGCGCGAAACATCTTTTGGGGGATTGCGCATTATGCTGCCGGATCTAACTGAAGTGGGCTACTTTCCGATCGATTACCCTGAACCAATCCAAGTGGCGGTGACAGGCCGCGATGCCTATGTGGTCGAAAAGGCAGAAGGCGGGGACTCAATGATTTATGGTTGGAGGTACTTCCTGCGTCTGGTTGACATTGGGGACGTGCACAATCCATATGAAGCAGGGTTTATCGATCTTCCAGGGGCGGTTAGCAATCTGACGGCAACAGACAATCGTGTCTATGTGCCCATGTGGGAAGATGGGCTTATGATATTTCGCCGTGCCGCCAGCGCCTCCGCCGCTATTCCCGGATCGGGCGGCCAACTGGTATCGAATGCAGATAGCACGAGGTACAGATTTTCGGCAGGTACTTTTGCCCGCACGACGACGGTGACCCATACACCGCTCGTACCGCAAGAAATACCCTCTACGGGTGATGTGAGAGGAATTCAGCATGCCTACCAGGTCTCGGCGATGGATGATACAACCGGCCAGCCAGTGCAACCTAGTCAGCCCTACACCGTCACAATCCAATACACCGATGCGGAGAAAGGCTCGGCCATTGAGGACACGCTGGCGTTGTACTACTGGAACGGCACGCAGTGGGTGAAGGAGTCCACCAGCCAGGTGGATACGGCCAACAACACCGTCACTGCCACGCCGGACCACTTCTCGGTGTGGGCAGTGTTGGGGGAGACCAACAGCATCTACTTGCCGCTCGTGATGCGCTGACTGATTGCACAAGCAAGGAGCTGAAAAGGAGAACTCGACTGTTCACTCGATACACTTTGTTGACAGGATTGGTTTTGCTGGCTCTGCTCCTGCCAAGTGGGGTAATAACGACAACAGCCGAAGTACAACCACACGTCTTCGATGCTCTCTCCCCAGCCAATACAACAACATTTACCCCTCAGGTAAGCTGGCAGTGGCAGCGGGGCGGTAGCTTCTTCGATATGGATTTCCCGACAGGCGACACCGGCTGGTTGGGAGGAGAGTTGCTGGTGCAAGGCACCAAGGGGCCCGACGGCACCTGGACCTGGCACCAGCAGGCCTATGAAGTCACGGATCAACGGTATATCTACGATCTGGATTTCTTCGACAGCCACCACGGCTGGGCGTTGGGCAGTGATAATACCATCCTCTACACCGAAACCGGCGGGGCCACCTGGCAGATCTTCTCCCTACCCGACTCACTCTCAGGATTGAACCGCGTGCAGATGACCGGCACACAAAGCGGCTATGCCGTGGGTAGCAACACAGCCGGAGAGGCAGTCGTTCTGTACAGCAGCGACGCGGGGCAATCCTGGCAGCTGCTCTACTCAACCGGCAGCACAGACTATACGTTCAGTGATCTGAGCATCCTGCCAGGTGGGAAGGGCGTTGCAGTCGGAGCGCATTTCGGTTGGGCTGCTGGAGATGGCGTCATCGCCCAGACCGACGACGACTGGGAGACTGTTCAGCTAAGTATTGTCAGCGAACGGTTGTGGGCACTGGCCACGCCGACCACTGATGACTTCTACGCAATCGGCGGCCATATCGGGGTTGGTGACCCGTTTCTGATAGCCAGCCACAGCGGTGGGGGCAGTTGGCAGCCTGTCACCCTGCCTGCCGGATTCGACAGGCTAGACGATCTGTATTTCAGCTCAGGTATGAAAGGTTGGGTGGTAGGGTCTGACGGCTACTGTGCTAAGATGATGTGGACAACCGACGCTGGCGACACCTGGTCGGTGCGTGACTTCTGCCTTGCGCCGGTCGCGCTAGAAGTTCTGAACGACATCGCCAGCCCCGATGGACAGACCCTCTTCGCGGCCCAGTATGGACAGGGGGTATTCTGGCCTTGCACTGGAGGTGAAGGGTGTGCTGGGATTGTGATCCAGAGCGATGATGGGGGCAATACCTGGAGTCGGATTGAGCGCCTGAGCAGCATTTGGCCCAACCATCTTGCTTTATCGCAGGATGCCAGCGCGGTTACCCAGGGTCTCATAGTGGGCAAGATTAGAGGATATCCGGTGAGCCTACGTCTGCGCCCAGATGCATGGCCTGCCCCGGAGTTCACCGCCGATACATACTATGGCGGCGGATGGGGAGGCTTAGACATGGCGACGGGAACACAGGCGTGGGCAACCCTCGCCGACCATTATCTCCATCTGGGCCGAATCTGGCACACGACAGACGCCGGGGAGAGTTGGGTGGAGCAGTACTGCACCGAGAGTCCCCCCCTGGCATGGGGCGGTGGTCCTGTTTCGGCTGCTGATGCAAATCATATCTGGGCGATCTTGTACAGGCCATCCAATGATTCTCTATATGGTGAACCCTTTCTATTCACCACTGCCAACGGTGGGGAGACGTGGGTTGAGAAGGATACGTTTTCTGCTAATCTGTTGGCGCACCCCAAGAAGCTGGTTAGTCTGGATGGCGTCCATGGCGTCGTGCTCGAAAGGCAAGCGGTAATAGTCACTTCGGACGGCGGTGATACTGGCCAGTACGTGTCGGTCTACAGCTACCCCGGCTGTGAGAGAAACCGGGATCTGCAGATGCTGAATACGCAGATGGGGTGGCTTCTATGCGGTCCTCAGTATGGCGGCGATTCGGCAGTTGTCAAGCGTACCACGGATGGCGGTGCCACTTGGCAACAGATCGCGACCATCGACAGCAACAGCACTTTCCTAGCCTTTCAGGACTCCCAGACCGGGTGGGCGGGCGGTGCGCAGGGGATCGGGGACAATCTCTGGGAAACCCAGGATGGAGGCACCACCTGGCATAGCGTGCCCGATGGCATTCAGCCGTTTCCTGGATGGTACGGCAGAGTTGGTTTTCTCGATGTCACATCCGCAGGCAGGGGCTGGGCTGCCGCCGAGAGCGGTACAATCCTTCAGCTTGGGCCGTCGCAGAGTCGTGCCCTCTTGACCTCTCAGGGTGGATGGCTAGCCTCGCCTGATGGCGGGCGCTTGTTGGCACAGTTTCCGGCCACGAGCGTATCCGCGGGCACTGAAGTCACGCTCCAGGTGTATACACCAGCGGCAGCAGGCGATTACTTTGCACAGGGGTTATATCAACTCACCCTGAGTCCGACTGTGTCCTTGAACCAGCCTATTACATTGACAGCGCAGCTTGCGCCAGCCGGCACGACCACTGGCCTGGCGGCGATCCAAGAAGAACCGCGATTGGCGCACTGGGATGGCAATACCTGGGTCTCGCTAGCCGACAGTCAATACAACCCAACGACGGGCGAAGTAAGCGCCAGTGCGCAGGAAACCGGCTTCTTTGCCATACTCGTGCCAGCCTACAAGATCTATCTACCGTTGATTCAGCGCTGATCCGGCGCATCGGATTTCTGCAGCAATGTGAGCGGTGCCACCAGCTTGACCTATACCGATACGCAGGACCTGCTCACGTAGATGGATTTCACATTCGGTGCGGTGATGCAGCCCACCAGCGTGGTGGATACCGTCAACAACACCGTCACCGCCACGCCGGACCACTTGTCCCTGTGGGCGGTGTTAGGAGAGACGCGGCGCGTGTTCTTGCCGGTTGTTTTGAGAAAATACTGATGCAGAGAGGAGGATGCAGTGAATACACGCAAACTATTCAACTGGGTTAATTCTGCCTTAACACAAAAGGAGAGTGAAATGAGCGCACGCAAACTGTTTAATGAGTTGAGTATCCTGGCACTGCTCCTGCTGCTGGCTATGCTGGCCGGGAGGTCGACGCCGATGTGGGCCGCCGAGCAGCCCAAGCATCTCACCACCGACGTCAGCGGTCACATCACCACGGACACGACCTGGACGCTGGCCGGCAGCCCTTACGTCGTCACCGATGACGTCACCGTTGATGAAGGAGTGACGTTAACCATCGAGCCCGGTGTGGTGGTGAAGTTCAATGACGCGGGTGACGATCTGATTGTCAACGGCAGCCTGGTGGCCCAGGGGACGGAGGAAGAGCCGATTGTCTTCACCTCGCTCAAGGACGATGCCCACGGCGGGGACACCAACGAGGATGGCCTGGCCAGTAGCCCGGCCCCCCACGATTGGGGCGGCATCGTCTTCAACGCGTCTAGCAGCGGCAACCTGCTGGAACATGTCTGGATCGGATACGGCGGCTCTTACGGTGGGGCCAACCTGAAGGTATACACCAACGACGTCACCATTCGCGACAGCGTGATCGGCTGGTCCCACCAGCGCGGCATCTACGTACAGAATGCCTCCCCCACCATCGAGAACAACGAGATCCGCGACAACGGCACAGATGGCATCTACTTCAACGGCTTCGACGATACTCAGCCCGTTGCGTTGACCGCCAACACCTTCATCTCCAATACCAACTGGGCTGTGTATGCAGCGCTGAGCGACGAGGTGGTGGACGTCACGCTGGATAACAACACCAGCACGGGCTCAGCCTACAACGGTTTTGGGATAAACGGTACCATCTCGGGGACGGTGACCTACAGCGCCAATGTTGGCTTTCCCTTCATTGTCGGGTATGGTTTGGGCGACGTCACGGTCCAGGAGCCAGCCAGCCTGACCATCCAGCCGGGGACGGTAGTGAAGCTCGAAGGCAGGAGGCTGCTGGTCAATGGCAGCCTGGTGGCCCCGGGGACAGCGGGGCAGCCGATTGTGTTCACTTCGCTCAAGGACGATGTCCACGGCGGGGACACCAACGGGGATGGCTCGGCCAGTAGCCCAGCCCCCAACGATTGGGGTAGTATCGTCTTCAACGCCTCCAGCAGCGGCAATGTGCTGGAACATGCCTGGATCGGCTACGGCGGGGCCTGGTGGGGCAACGTCGCCATCTACACCAGCGATGTGGCCGTTCGAGACAGTGTGATCGGCTGGTCTAGCCAGCGCGGCATCTATGTAGCGAATGCCTCGCCCAGCATCGAGCACAACACCATCCGCGACAACAAGACGCATGGCATCTACTTCGTTGGGTTCGACGACACCCGGCCTGTGGAACTGACCGCTAACACCTTCATCTCCAACACTAACTGGGCGGCCTGTGCTTATCTGACCGACGAAGTGGTGGACGTCACGC
>Ga0114930_10001398_pt1 | contig 23122 bp, 21 predicted proteins | sample AnhtaG_FD_87300 | JGI IMG/M metagenome (GOLD analysis project Ga0114930, IMG submission 87300) | Deep subsurface microbial communities from Anholt, Denmark to uncover new lineages of life (NeLLi) - Anholt_01485 metaG | ecosystem: Environmental > Aquatic > Marine > Oceanic > Sediment | place... | reverse complement strand
GCTTGGCTGCTGGCCTGGTGACCCTGGGGTCGGTGGAGACATTTTTCACAATTAGCGGCTCCCCTGTCTCGGCTACCCCCCCATGCAGGCCCTCGCCCACCTTCACCCCGACCACCCCCCGGGCATATTCCGAGGAGAGGCCGGTGAAGGCGGCAATGGAAAGCTCCTGGGTCAATGGATCCACAAGGCGTATCTGGGCAACGTCCACCCCCGCTACCTCCTTGATCTTGTCCAGGGCACCATCCAAGATCTCCTTTAGTTCCAGCGACTGGATAACGATCTGCGAAACCGCATTGAGAGCGGCGAGCCGCCTTTCGTTATCCATGCGGCGCTTCCTCTCCGCCTGTTGTGACTGAAAGAAGAGGACTACCAGACCACCAACCACGATAACGCTGGCCGTCTCTACGGCGGCGTCAAGGGGGACGGTGGAAAAGAGAATAGTGCGGGGCAGCATCGCGGTGGCGGCAAACGCCAGTGTAATAAGCCCCCCTCTGACCCCAAAAATAAAGGCGGCATAAGTTATGGGCAGCAGGAACAGGATACGGTCCATAACATGGCGAGTCAGGCCCAGGAACTCTTCGGGGGATATTGCTCTTAGAATGGCTATGTGGGGGCTATAGTGGAGCAAGATGCAAAACACCAACATAGCCACGATAAGCCAAAAACTGGGGTTGCGCATGAGGCTGGATAATTTTTCGGAGATCACGGCCATATACTCCCAATTTCCTGTCCCAGTGGTCCGCCCTGAGCTCTAGGATAGATCTTGGATACTGAGTAAACCCTTCTTCAAGCCGTACACAACCGCCTCGGTGCGTGAGCCCACCATAAGCTTGCCGAAGATATTCCCCAGGTGGGCCTGGACGGTGCGCACGCTGAGGCAGAGCTCCTGAGCTATATCCTTGTTGTTCAGTCCCTTGGCCGCCAGCTTGAGCACCTCCATCTCCCTATCGGTGAGCTCCTCTACTTCCCGATCCCTGGCTTCGCGTGAGGAGGGCACAAAGCGATTCAGAACCTTGCGGGCAACTACAGGGTGGAGCACCGACTCACCAGCATGCACCGCCCGCACCGCTTCGATTACCTCTTGGCCGCGGACATTCTTCAGCAAGTAGCCGGCAGCTCCGGCCTCCAGGAGGGCGAAGATGTATTGATCATTATCATAGGCAGTAAGAATGAGCACCGCCGTGGCGGGGTAAAGAGCCTTGATCTGTTTGGTAGCCTCAATGCCGTTGAGCCTAGGCATGGCAATATCTACTATGGCCACATCGGGCTTGAGATTGACAACCAGCCTAACCGCCTCCTCGCCATCTCCAGCCTCGCCGATAACCTCCAGGTCCGGCTCGCGTTCCAGCAACTCGCGGGTGCCTTCGCGCACGACAACATGATCGTCAGCGATCACAACCCTGATCTTCTCCATAACTCACCTTGGTGCAGACTCTGCAACCAAACGTATTATACAACATAAGGTAGAATGCCTCAACCGAGTAATGCACAACCTTACTTTAGGCCAAAACGCTTACCCCTTGGGGCGCAATTATGTATTTCAAAGACGCGGTGCCTACTGCCAGAATACCTAGAGAATTGTGAAATTCTTTACACATTCCGCCATCGAGAGATAAGTAGATGAGCTGATGTAACCTGCTACGGGGGGTGATAAGCTGTAACTGGAAAGAGAGGACGGTAGGTAAAGGAGGAGCGTGGTGGAAGAGTTGACGAAGGCCCTGGAAATGGTACTGGTGGTCACTATCATCCTTGGCATCCCGGTAGCAATGTTGTTCGCGGTAGGTTGTCTTATCCAGTATCGCGATGCTTTACATAGGTTTGTCTCACGCCTCATTGGGAGAAATGACGAGAAGGGTGAAATGCCTTCTGCCTAACCTTGAAGGGTGGGCGTAGGCTCAAAGAATAGAGAGGAGGTAAGAACGATGGAAACCGGATTGGCGATTCTCCTGGCGCTCGGCATCTTCGTCGGCATCCCGGCCATCATCGGCTTTGGGATCATCGGCGCCGCGGCCCTGACAGAGCGCGTCCGGATGGCTCGCGAGGCCAAGGCTGGGCGAGTTGAGACGAAGGTAGCCAAGACCAAGTTGGGGGTCATCGGGAAATGACCTCGCCACGGCAGGTTGGTGTGCCTCCCAAAGGATGGAAGCACTGGAGCCGGGGGGCACACCAACCACAAGAATAGGACTTGGTAACTTTAGTATAGGCTTGAAAAAGCAAGGAGGAGGTGAAGGAGGATGGAAACGGCACTGGCTATTCTGTTGGCACTCGCTATCTACATCGGCATCCCTGCCCTCATCGGCTTTGCCATCCTCGGGGCAGTGGTCCTGCCTGAGCGTAGACGAAGGGCTCGGGCCCGCGAGGCTGAGGCTATGGTAGGCGAGCCGAAGCCGGCCGAGACTGAGCTTGAGACCAAGCCGGTTGAGGAAGAGCGTGAGCCTGTCGGGGCAAGCCAAAAGCGTAAGTAATGATGCCGCCACGGCAGGTTGGCAGTGCCCCCCAGTAGGGGTGAGCTGCCAAAGGCTGACAGCTGGGGGGCACACCAACCACAAAAAGCGGGCTTTGTAAGCTTAACGCAATTTGTAAGCTTAACGCAATTTGTAAGCTTAACGCAAAAAGAAAGGGGGTGACGGTCATGGAGTTATTCCTAGCTATACTTCTGGCGCTGGCCATCTTCGTTGGCATCCCGGCACTGATCGGGCTCTTTATAACCGGGGCGGTAGTGTGGTACAATAGATACCAGACGGCCCGAGCTAAGCGGGCGCTCACCAATGGCCCCGGCTTTTTAGCCGAGGTTGCCAGCATCCCGGGTGGCGAAGGCGCTTATCAATGCATTCAGTGTGGGACCTGCAGTGGGTCCTGTCCCAACGCCAATGAGATGCAGTACTCGCCCCGTAAAATAATCGCTATGGTTCGTGCCGGTATGCGAAAAGAGGTTCTATCAAGCGATACACCGTGGTACTGCGCATCCTGCTACCTATGCACCGAGCGCTGCCCTAGGGGTGTCCCCGTGACCGAGCTGATGTATGGCCTAAAACAACTGGCGTATCGCAGTGGCTTTCGCTACGGGCCAACCGCTGAACCTATTATGAACCGAACCTTTGTTAACCTCATAAACCATAACGGACGCGTTCACGAGGTGAGTCTCATGAGCAGGTACTACCTTCAGAGCAAGCCTCTGGCGGTCCTGAAGATGGCCCCTATAGGATTAAAAATGTTCCTTCGCGGTCGGATGCCGCTCAGGCCTCGTGCCATAAAGGGAAAGGAACAGCTGAACACCATCATAGTCAAGGCTCATGCCCTTGAGGCAGCCCGTGCTACTGTGGAGGTGTCACGCTGAAGTACTCCTATTTTCCGGGCTGCTCTGCCTCGGAGGGAGGGGCAAAGGCTTATGGGCAGTCTTCATTAGCGGTGAGCAAAGCCCTGGATATTGAGCTAACCGAGATCGAGGACTGGAACTGCTGTGGATCCACACCTTATAGTTCAGTGGATGAGCTCGTCTCCTCATGTATGTCGGCGCGTAACCTGGCGCTTGCTGAGAAGATGGGTCTCGCCCTGGTAACCGCCTGTAGCTCATGCTATTGCACATTGAGGAGAACGAACTCCCTCCTCAAGCAACACCCCCAGCTCAAGGGGGAGGTTGACGAGGCTTTGGCCGCCGCCGGCCTGGAGTATCATGGTGGGGTCCAGGTACACCACCTGGCGGAGGTGATAATCAAGGACATTGGCCCTGAGGCCATCGCAGCTAAAATTAGGAGAAACCTCAATGGGCTAAAGGTAGCTGTATATTATGGCTGCCAGATCGTCCGCCCCGGGCCGGGATTCGACGATCCCGAATTCCCCCAGTCGCTTGACCGCCTCGTTGACCGCCTTGGCGCCAAGGCGGTTCCCTTCCCCCTGAAGACTCGCTGCTGCGGTGGCTCCTTGATCATACCCGAGGAGGGCATCGCTTTAGGGATGATACGAAAAGTGCTCGATTCCGCAGTCACTAACGATGCAGAGTGTATTATCACCGTCTGCCCCCTGTGCCAAACGAACCTGGATGTATACCAGGGGAGGGTTAACAGGAGGTTCAAGACCCACTATCAGATCCCGGTCCTTTTCTTCACCCAGCTCGTGGGCCTGGCTTTGGGACTCAGTGGCAAAGAGTTGGGTATAGACAAAGGGATGGTATCGGCAAAGAAGCTATTGTCAAGATATTCCTAGTTAGGGGGCTAAGGTGGAGCCGAAGATAGGCGTTTACATCTGCCATTGTGGCAGCAACATCGCAGGCACTGTTGATGTGGAGAAGGTGACCGAATTCAGCCAGGGACTCCCATCAGTGGTAGTGGCCCGTAACTACAAGTATATGTGTTCCGACCCGGGACAAAATCTTATCAAGAAGGACATCCAGGAGATGGGGGTCAACCGGGTAGTGGTTGCCTCCTGCTCCCCTCAGATGCATGAACCTACCTTTAGAAGGGCCTGTGGGGAGGCCGGGCTCAACCAGTACCTCTTTGAGATGGCCAACATCAGGGAGCACTGTTCCTGGTGTACCGAGGACCACGGGGCAGCCACCGAGAAGGCAAAGGCCCTGGTGAGCGGGGCAGTGCGGCGCGTTTACCATCACCAGCCCCTGGAGACCAGGTACGTCCCGGTGAACCCCAACACTCTTATTGTAGGCGGGGGCATTGCTGGGATTCAGGCGGCCCTGGAGATCGCTGACTCCGGCAACAAGGTCTATGTGGTGGAGAGAGACCCCTCGATAGGCGGGCACATGATCCAGCTGGACAAGACCTTCCCCACTCTGGACTGCTCTGCCTGCATCCTCACCCCCAAGATGAGCCTGGTCGGGTCGCACCCAAATATTGAGCTCCTCACCTACACTGAGGTCGAGGAGGTCTCGGGCTATGTAGGCAACTTCAAGGTTAAGATCAAGAAGAAGGCCCGCTATGTGGATGAGATCAAGTGCACCGGCTGTGGCGAGTGCGCCAAGGGATGCCCGGTGGAGGTTCCCTCTGAGTTCGAGTTGGGAATGGCCAACAGGAAGGCCATCTATCGACCCTTCCCCCAGGCGGTGCCCAATGCCTTTGCCATCGACAAGCGGGGCTATCCGCCATGCCGCGTCGCCTGCCCCGCCGGGGTCAATGCCCAGGGCTATGTGGCTCTCATCTCCCAAGGCAAGTTCAAGGAAGCCCTGGAGGTGGTGAGGAGGACCATGCCCTTCGCCAGTGTCTGCGGCCGGGTGTGCAACCATCCCTGTGAGCTGGACTGCGAGCGGGGGACGGTTGATGAGCCGGTATCGATTCGGGCGCTGAAGCGCTTTATCGCCGACTATGAGCTGAAGGTGGGCCGGGAGAAGGCAACCCCAATTACCCGGACTAAGGAAGAAAAGGTGGCCATCGTCGGTTCCGGACCAGCAGGCCTGGCCTGCGCCTACGATCTAATCAGGGAAGGATACCCGGTTACCGTGTTCGAGGCAGCGCCCAAGACGGGGGGACTATTGCGATATGGCATCCCCGACTATCGCCTGCCCACAGAGGCGCTGGATAACGAGATTGGATACATCAAAGAGCTGGGGGTGGATATCAGGACCAACACTCCAGTAAAAGACCTCAAGTCCATCTTCGAGCAAGGATATGGTGCCATCTTCCTCGGCACTGGCGCCCTCGTGAGCCAGAAGATGGGCATTCCTGGTGAAGATACCCCGGGCGTAATTCATGCCCTGGACTTCCTGAGGCATGTGAGTAGCGACGAGAAGGTTAGCTTGGGAAACAGGGTGGCAGTAATCGGTGGCGGCAACGCTGCCATCGATTCAGCACGGTTGGCGCTGCGTCTGGATGCCAAGAATGTGTCCATAGTCTATCGCCGCTCCCGGGCCGAGATGCCGGCCCAGGCCTCAGAGATAGAACAGGCAGAGGGGGAGGGGGTGAATATTCAACTACTAGCGGCACCGATAAGAGTTCTGTCCACTGATGGCAAGTTAACCGGAATCGAATGCATCAAGATGGAACTGGGAGCGCCAGATGCCAGCGGGCGCCGTCGTCCCGTACCCATCGAAGGCTCGGAGTTCACCTTGGAAGTGGACAATGTGATCATCGCCATTGGCCAGGCGGTTGATAAAGCGACCTTGCCCGCAGAGTTGAGCTATACCAACTGGGGTACCCTCTCTGTGGACTCGGTCACACTGGAGACAAACATAGACGGCGTGTTCGCCGGTGGCGATGTGGTTTCCGGACCGGCCGGGGTCATCGAGGCCATCACCGCCGGCAAGGAGGCAGCTATCTCCATCGACCACTATCTGAGGGGTATGGATCCCAAGGAGGGGAGGCCGCAGCCTCTCAAGAGGGTGGAAGGGGTATCGAAGGAGGGGGTGGAGAGGAAGGAGAGAGCTGCGATGCCGTTGCTCGATGTAAAGGAGCGGGCAGGCAACTTAGTCGAGGTGGAGCTTGGCTTCGACGAGAAAAGGGCCATCGAGGAGGCCAAGCGTTGCTTAAGCTGCCCTGTCTGCTCGGAGTGCATGGAGTGCGTCAAGCTCTGCGAGGCTGGAGCCATCGATCACGAGATGCAGGACGAGGTCGTTGAGGTGGATGTGGGCAACATCATCTTGGCCACTGGCTACCAGTCCTTTGACCCCACTCCCCTCAAGCCGTATGGCTATGGTCGCCTCCCTAATGTGTTCACCGCGCTTGAGGTCGAGAGGATGATCAACGCCTCAGGGCCAACCTCGGGAGAAGTGATGTTAAAGGACGGCTCTCATCCCAAGGATGTGGCCATCATCCACTGTGTGGGAAGCCGCGATGAGAACTACCATGAATACTGCTCCCGGGTGTGCTGCATGTATTCTATGAAGCTGGGACATCTGGTCAGGGAGCATGTGCCTGGGGCTATGGTTTATGAGTTCTATATCGACATGAGGAGCTTCGGCAAGGGGTTTGAGGAGTTTTACAACCGTATCCTGGAAGAGGGCACCCTCTTCATTCGGGGTCGCCCCGCAGAGGTGACCGATGTTGCCGAGACCCGCGAAGAGCAAGGCAAGCTTATCGTGGTCTCTGAGGATACCCTGGCTGGGGTTCAGCGCCGTATCCCGGTGGACATGGTTGTCCTCAGCACTGCCCTTGAGCCCCGCGCCGACGCTGAAGAGGTCGCCCGTCTCTTCTCCATCAGCCGCAGCCCTGACGGCTTCTTCTTGGAGAAACACCCTAAGCTCGACCCTGTGGCCACCATGACCGATGGCCTCTTTGTCACCGGATGCTGCCAGGGCCCCAAGGATATACCCGATACGGTGGCCCAGGCTTCGGCGGCGGCGGCTCGGGTACTGGCCATGATCTCAAAGGGCAGCGTTCAGCTTGAGGCCATCACCGCAGTCATCGATGAGGAGAAATGCTCCGGCTGTAAGACCTGCATCCCGCTCTGCCCCTATGGCGCTATCTCATTCGATGAGGAGAAGGAGGTCTCCGGGATTAACGAGGCGCTGTGCAAAGGCTGTGGCACCTGCGTTGCCGCCTGTCCCAGCGCTGCCATAACCCAGAGGCACTTCACCATTGAGCAGATCATGGCTGAGATCGAGGGGGTGCTGGTATGAACAAGGATGGATTCGAGCCGAAGATCGTAGGCTTCTGCTGCAACTGGTGCTCATACCGGGGTGCGGACATGGCGGGCACAGCCAGGATGAAGTCCGCCCCCAACGTGAGGATAGTGCGGGTGATGTGCAGCGGGCGGGTGGACCCGGTATTCGTCCTCAAGGCGTTCAAGGAGGGGGCCGATGGGGTGCTGATCCTCGGTTGTCACCCCGGTGACTGTCACTACGCCGAGGGGAACTATAAAGCAGCGCGACGCATACCCTTGCTGAAAAAGATGCTGGGGCAATTCGGCATTGAGGATGAGCGGGTGCGCCTGGACTGGGTCTCAGCCTCCGAGGGGGATCGCTTTACCAAGATCGTCAATGAGATAACGGCAAAGGTAAAGGAGCTGGGGCCTTTGAGCCGAGACGAAAGGGGACCAAATGGCTAAGCTAAAATTAGCCCTTTACTGGGCCGCTAGCTGCGGTGGCTGCGATGTCGCCGTCCTAGATGTCAATGAGAAGATACTCGATGTAGCCGAGCTCGCTGACATCGTTCTCTGGCCTGTGGCTCTGGATTTCAAATACCACCATATCCAGGCTATGGATGATGGTAGCATCGATGTCTGCCTGTTTAACGGGGCGGTGAGGAATTCGGAGCAAGAGAATATCGCCAAGTTGCTTCGCCAAAAGTCCAAGGTAATGGTCGCCTTCGGCTCTTGCGCCTGCTTTGGCGGCATCCCAGCATTGGGCAACTTCACCAACCGCGACGAGATATTCCAGCGAGCCTATATAGAAGCCCCCTCAAATGACAATCACAGCAGCACTTTTCCTCAAACGTCAATCGAGGTCGCGGAGGGTGAGCTGGAGTTACCCCAGTTCTACGACACGGTGCTGGCACTGGCCGATGTGGTGGGTGTAGAGTACTTCATGCCCGGTTGCCCACCGCCGGTGGACCTCATTCTGAAGGTGGTTGACGCTCTGGCCACCGATTCACTTCCGCCCCCAGGCTCGATAATCGCCTCGGAGAAGACCCTGTGCGACGAGTGCGAGCGCAAGAAAGAGGAGAAGAAGATTACCAAGATCTACCGCCCCCACCAGGTAATCCCGGACCCGGAGAAGTGCCTGCTGGAGCAGGGCATTATCTGCCTGGGGCCTGCCACCAGAGGGGGCTGTGGTCAAAGGTGTATCCAGGCCAACATGCCCTGCCGCGGCTGCTTCGGACCGCCGGAGGGAGTTTATGACCAAGGGGCCAAGATGCTTAGTGCCCTGGCATCCATCTGCGATGTCAAGGACGAGGCAGAGGTCGCCAGGATAGTGGATGAGGTAGTTGACCCGGCGGGAACCTTCTATCGATTCGGGATGTCAAGCTCCATGTTGAAAAGAAAGAGAATGTGAGGAAATCCTATGAAAAGGATCACCATCGATCCCATAACCCGGCTGGAGGGACATGGCAAAATAGAACTCTTCCTCGATGACGATGGAAATGTAGCCAATGCCTATCTCCAGATACCGGAATTGAGGGGTTTTGAGAAGTTCTGCGAGGGAAGACCAGTAGAAGAGCTGCCCCGGATAACGCCGCGGATCTGTGGCGTATGCCCCTCGGCACACCATATGGCCTCAACAAAGGCTACCGACGCTGTCTATCATGTTAATCCCCCCCCAGCAGCGAAGAAGCTGAGGGAGCTATATTACTGCGCTCACATGTGTCACTCCCACATCGCGCACTTCTACGCTCTGGCCGCCCCTGACTTTGTATTGGGGCCCACCGCCGACCCTGCTGAGAGGAACATCCTGGGGGTAGTCGCTAGGGTTGGCCTTGAGATCGGTGGCGAGGTGATCAAGCATCGTGCCTACGCTCAAGAGATCCAGGCAGTCATCGGGGGTAAGGCCACACATTCCGTCTGTGGGCTCCCCGGGGGCATGAGTCGGGCGATCACTGAGGAAGAGAGGGCCGTTTTTGAGGAGAAGGCCAAGTCAATGGTCGAGTTTGCCAAGTTCTCGCTCAAGCTCTTCGACGATGTTGTATTGGCTAATAAGGGTTACGTGGACTTGATCACCGGCGACATCTATACCATGCAGAGCTACTACATGGGCATGGTAGATGCCAATAATAAGGTTAACTTCTACGATGGCAACATAAGGGTTGTTGATCCGGAGGGTAAGGAGGTAGCCAAGTTCAAGCCCGCAGATTATCTGGATTACGTGGCGGAGCACACCGAGCCCTGGTCCTACCTCAAGTTCCCCTTCCTCAAGAAAGTGGGCTGGAAGGGGTTTGTTGAGGGTAAGGAGAGCGGGGTGTATCGAGTAGCCCCGCTGGCGCGGCTGAATGTTGCCGATGGCATGGCGACCCCCATCGCCCAGGAGGCATACGAGAGGATGTACCAGACACTGGGGGGAAAGCCGGTCCATGCCACCCTGGCGATGCATTGGGCCAGGTTGGTGGAGCTAATGTATGCCGCGGAGCGCCTTCTGGAGCTTTCTCAGGATAAGGAGGTTGCCGACCCCAACGTTCGCACCATCCCCACTGCCACCCCTGACGAGGGGGTGGGAGTGGTGGAGGCCCCTCGGGGAACCCTCTTTCATCACTATCAGACGGACGAGAGGGGGATAGTAAAGAAGGTGAACCTCATCGTGGCTACCGGGAATAACCATGCAGCCATATGCATGTCGATTAAGAAGGCGGCCCAGGGCTTGATAAAAGCCGGGCAGGTGGTGAGCGAGGGGCTTTTGAACATGGTGGAGATGGCTTTCCGCGCCTACGACCCCTGCATGGCCTGTGCCACCCACACCCTACCGGGGCAGATGCCACTGGAGGTGATCATCCGCGATCACCAGGGCAATGTCCTGCAGACGCTGAGCCGAAACCTCTCCTAAGAAGAAACCCACACCGGGGAGGCATGACCTGAAAACACTGGTTCTGGGTTTGGGGAACCCCATCCTCAGCGATGATGGCGTGGGCTTTCGCATTGTTGAGGAGCTGGAAAACCGCTACGATGAGCGCGAAGTGACGGTGATTGCTACCGACCTTGCCGGGCTAAGCCTGCTCGATCTCATCCTAGGTTACGACAAGGTCATCATCATCGACTCCATCCAGACTGGAGAGGGCAAGGTTGGCCAAGTCTATCGCCTGGATGCCGAGGACTTTACCACCACCCGACACGCTGCCTCCCCCCATGATGTGAATCTTGCTACCGCCTTGGAACTGGGAAAAAGGCTGGGCCTAAGCGTGCCCCGGGAGATCGTCATCATCGCCATCGAGGTCCAAGATGTGACCACCTTCGGCGAGAGCTGTACCCCCAAGGTGGAGCGGGCGATACCTGCAGCCGTTAAGATGGTGGCTAGGGAACTGGCTGGCTGGGGCAGACATAAAGACACCGGGCTAGGCGATCAGGCCTAACCCGGCGTCTCTTGTGCAACAGATATTCACTGTGCCTTGGCTAGAGCTCGCTCCTCTTTCCTCCGCAACGCCTCCCGTCTTGCAGCAAGCTTAGCCTGCTTTCTCTCCATTTCATCCTGCATTGTCTGACCAAACTCACAGGTAGTGCACTGATAGAGGTGAGCGCAGAGTCGGTGGGAAATTTCACCTCTGAGGACGTAGCGACACAGCCTCTGGCTGCCCGGCAACGCCTTGAGCCTCTCCATGGCTGCCGCAACCTCTGGAGACTCCTCACCAGCTTTCTGCTGCATCGTCTGGTCGAACTCGCAGGTGGTGCACTCATAGTCGCGGGTGCAGATGCGGTAGGAGATCATCCCCATCTTCATCCACAGACATTGCTTGGGCTTGGCCCCTTCCTCCACCGCCTCGCCCTCGGCGACCTCTTCCGTCAGCGCCGTCTTCGCCTTGCGGATCCAGGTTCGGGCCTCGATGTCGGCTGGTGCAGCCCCTGTTACCGCCTCAAACTCCTTCAAAGCGTGGGCATAATCCTTTGCCTTGAAGAGCTCCTTGCCCTTCTCTAGGTGAGCCGGAGCCTCCTTTGGGGTTATGGTTATAATCTCCTCAAACTCGGCCTCCTCAGCCACCGGCTCAGCCGCTTCTACCACAGCCTCCGCTCTCACCTCGGCAGTCGTCTCTCCCAGAGCCTGCTCGATCAGCTGCTCTAGGATGTCGGGTGAGAAGGGCTTAGGAACATAGTCGATGGCTCCGAATTTCATGGCCTCTACCGCCGTCTCCACCGAGGGATAGGCGGTAATGATGATGGCCTTGAGATCCGGCCTCTTGGTCCTGGCCTCCTTCAACACCTCAACCCCGTCCCTGCCCGGGAGCTTGAGATCGAGGACGACAACACCGAACTCCTCGCGGCCGATGATCTCCAGAGCCTGCTCACCATCGCCCGCAGTGGCCACCTCAAAGCCGTCCTCCGTCAGCCAGTCCCTGAGCGACTCCTGCATGATCTTCTCGTCCTCTACTATCAGAACCTTTGCCTTCGCCATTTTAATCACCCCCCTTTCGCTCTCTACCGTTTTCCGCCACCCAACCTATATCCTCCAACCTATATAATTGCAATTTTTATGCCAAAGGGCTACCCCGATTTTTCAGGGTAGCCCAAGCTGTAAAAAGAGGGAGAACTGTCGCCCTCGACAATCCCTAACCATCGCTTGTGTAAAGGGCTGGCCGCTTTTTGTCTATTTTCTTTACATCTATTCCATATGCCTTAGCCTTGTTGTAGAGGGTCATTCGGGTGATACCCAATATGCTTGCCGCTTTAGTGTAATTACCCCCCGTCTGAGTAAGGACATTGAGTATGTGGTCTCTCTCCACCTCCCTGAGATCCTTGCTCAGGGAGGTGGGATGAGCCAGGCCCTCCGGCGACAGTTCAGCAGCGGTGATCGAGTTATCCCTAGCCAGAATGACCGCCCTTTCTATGGCGTTTTCCAGTTCTCGTACATTGCCAGGCCACTCATAATTCATGAGAAGCTCAATGGCCTCGGGCGAGAAATCCGCGATGTCTTTCTGATTCTCTTGGGCGAACTTACTCAGGAAATGGTTTGCCAGCAGGGGGATATCCTCCTTTCTCTCCCTGAGCGGTGGTAGCTCTATTGTAACCACATTGATTCGGTAGTAGAGGTCCTCGCGGAACACACCTCGCTCCACCGCCCGTTTCAGGTCCTTGTTGGTGGCGGTGACCAAGCGTACATCCACCCTGATGGGCTCAGCGCCTCCCACCCTGACGAACTCTTTCTCCTCCAGAACCCTAAGCAGGTGAACCTGAATGTTAGCGCTTATCTCGCCGATCTCGTCCAGAAAGAGGGTCCCCCTGTTGGCTAGTTCGAACCTGCCCTTCCTTTGGGCGATGGCACCAGTGAAAGAGCCTCTTTCGTGGCCGAAGAGCTCGCTCTCCAGCAGGCTCTCAGGCAGGGCAGCGCAGCTCACAGCGACGAAGGGCTTAGCGCAGCGGTGGCTCTGAGAATGAAGCGCCCTGGCAACCAGCTCCTTTCCAGTACCGGTTTCACCGACGACCATCACCGAGGCATTGCTCTTGGCCACCGTCTTGATTAGCTCGATCACATTCTGCATCTTGTGGCTCTTGGCGACGATATTCTCGAAGCGGTAGCGGTCCTCTAACCTCTGACGCAGGGAGATGTTCTCCTGAACCAGATTATGATGCTCAACCAGCTTCTGGATCAGGAGTTCCACCCTCTCCGGGCAGAAGGGCTTCTCGATGTAATCGTAGGCCCCCTCCTTCATGGCGGCAATAGCAGTTGGTATGCTTCCATAGGCAGTTACAATTATCACCGAGATGTTAGGACTTAGTTCCTTAGCCCTTTTCATTAACTCGATGCCATCCATCCCCGGCATCACAAGATCGGCCAGGACAATCTCTAACCTCTCCCTGTCGATGATCTCCAGGGCTTGAGGGCCGTTTTCAGCGGTAAACACCTCATAGCCAGCATCGATGAGCCATTCGCGCATCGAATCCCGAACCACAGCCTCATCATCAGCGATAAGGACCCTGGTCTTCCTACTCATGATGGACTCCTAGATAGACGCTAAAGATGGTCCCCTGTCCCACCTCGCTCTCGACCTCGATCCTTCCTCTATGGCGCTCTATAATTCCGTGGGCCACAGCCAATCCCAGGCCTACACCCTTCCCCTTCTCCTTGGTGGTGAAGAAGGGGGTGAAAAGCTTGGTCAGATTCTCCTTGGAGATGCCGTACCCCGTATCCTGGACATCGACCCTGATGAAGTTATCCCCCTCAACAGAGGTGCGGATGACAAGCTTTCCCCCATCTGGCATCGCCTGGATGGCATTGAGGATGAAATTGGTGAACACCTGTTGCATCTGGTCGAAATCGGCCATCACCTGAGGCAGGGAGGGTTTGAGATCTTTTAGTACCTCAATGTTCTGCAACTCCGCCTGATGGCCGACGATGGCAAACGCCTGCTCCAGGACCTGGTTGATGTTCACCAGTCTCAGGGTGGGCTCCGATTGACGGGAGAAATCGAGGAGGCTGCGGATTATCTTTGAGCTGCGGCTGATCTCGCTCTCCATCTTATCGAGGTAGCCGGTGGCCTCCTCCGGGGAGAAGGTTCCACCCGTCAGCTTCCGGTTCAGCAATTTGGTGTAGACCAGAACCCCGGCCAGGGGATTATTGATCTCATGAGCGATGGCCGCGGCCATTTGCCCCAAAGAGGTGAGCTTCTCTGCCTGGATGAGTTCCGCCTGGGTAGTCTCCAAGCGCTCCACCAGGTGGGGCCAGCACATCTCACTCTCCGCCAGCCCCTGATAGATGGATATGGCCATATCGCGGCAAGAGGGGTAGCCGCAAGCGCCACAGTTGAGCTCGTCCTCTGGCTTGGCCTTATTCATCTGCCCCAGGATATCCCGGATTTCCGCCTCGCTAGGGATAGGTAGCGTGGTATACAGGCTGGTGAATTGCCGGCTAAGGTCGATACCGCAGTATTGCTCCAGATCTCTCTCCGTCTTTGCCGGGTCGGCTGCAGCCAGGGCGTAGTCGATGATGATCTCCCGCCGTCGATAGACGCTCAAATCGTTGTCCATCACCGGGCCGGAAAGGCAGCCATGACACAGGCGAATATCGACAAAGTTGGGCTTGATGCCACCCAATGCTACGCCGCGAACAGTCTCAGAAATGTGGCCTCTGCCCTCCACCACGAAGATGTCGTTCCTCCACACCTCTTCAGAAAGGCCGGTGATGTAGGGGAGGCCCCCTGTGATGGGGAACATCCGGCCTAGATTGGGCGTGGGACCGGAGAAGGGGCTTTCCTCCTCTTGCTGGGGGACAATCCCCTTGGCACCAAGCATGTGCTTCAACTCAGCGAAGGTCAAAGCAGCGTCAATGACGCCGGCAACCTTTTCATCCTCAGCCTCAGCCTTCTTGGCAACGCACGGTCCAATGAAGACCACCTTAGCGCCGGGATCATATTTCCCCTTAATTACCCTTCCCATGGCTATCATGGGTGAGACGATGGGGGCCAAACTGCCCAGGAGCTGATAGTATTTCTCCACATAGCCAACTATGACCGGACAATGGGTGGAAATGATGGGCCGTTCCCTGTTCTCCCTCACAAAGCGGCTGTATTCCCCGGAGATAAGGTCAGCGCCAAAGGCGGCCTCCATGACCTCGCTAAAGCCCAGCCTCTTGAGGGCAGCCACCAGTTTGCCCGGGACTACTTCAGGGAAGGCGGCAGGGAAAGTCGGATCCAATATGGTAATAACTGAAGGATACTTCCCCAACAGGCTCCAGACCGTGCCGGTGTCATCCCGGACCTGTTTTGCCTTTTGGGTGCACGCCATGACGCAGGTGCCACAGGCGATACAGCGCTCCTTGATAACCTCGGCCTTGCCCTCCTTGACCCTGATGGCCCTCACCGGGCACCTACGGATGCAGGCATAGCACCTTCTGCATTTTTCCCGATCGGTGAACACTACAGCCATATCTAGACTCCTTGCTATCTTCTATGCTGCGCTGAGGGAATCTTCAGTTCCTTTCTCAGGCTGGATACTGTACGCCGAGAGAGGGAGACACCGAATTTTCCCTCCAGCTTGGCTCTAATCGCCTCGTCTGAGAGTGGCTCCCCCTCGGTCTCCAGGATTTGCCGTACCAGTTCCTTTCTAAACCGCCTAGGCCTGGGGAAAAAGTCCTTGAGCGGCTTCTCCTCCCTCCAGGGTGTATCCACGCTTTTGCCTCTTATGGCGCGACTTACGGTACTAGGGACCACTGCAATACTATTAGCAAGCTCCTTTTGGGCCAAGGGGAGAAGCGCCTTCGAATCGCCCGATTCCAGATAGAGGGCCTGCTTTTCCACAATATGTATTAGTATATGGTAGACGGTGTCCTTGCGGCTATTGATCAGCTCCAGCCTTCTCAGTAGCTGCCGCATTTTCCTAACCTCAGTGCCACTGAAAAATCCATCCCCAGCCAGCCTTTCAAACCTTTCATAATCGATCGAATATTTCCCCCGGGCCAGAGAGGGGGCTAGGTAGCCAATGACAAATCCCTCTGGTCCCCTTTCTACCGTGGCGATCTTGGAGTAGTGGACGCCTTTCGAGGATGCGAGCCCCGAGGGGTGAAAAAATTCGCTCATAATGGAGAATCTATCGACAAATTCGTTTATCCGCTCAACCTCCCAAAGCTCCAGGTCGCACTCCTGAGCAATATCCTCGGCGGTGTCCCCCGGTTCCGGGTACAGGAAATACCGCTTGAACTTTTCAAGGCCCAACGCTTTAATGGCCTCAACGACCTCTTCCCGTTCCTGCAATAGTTCTTCCAAATCCAGCGACCCTTCGTCAGCTACCAACTCTTCTTTGAGTTCATAGAAATAAGGGGAGAGATCGGTATTAGGGAATCTCTGGTAGTGGACTATCCCATCTTGGCGGCAAAGACGCTGAAATAGAGGGCTCTTCTCCACTTCAGCGATGAGACGTTGGAACTCCTCCTCGGGCATCTCGAGGAGGGCTGCTTGCTTCATTCGAAGGAGCTGGCCAAGCTCCTGGCGAGTCTGGAGGGACTGCGTTTGGTTCATTTTGCCAGCGCTACCTTGTATAATTATTTTACTATCTTTAAGCAATAATGTCAAGAAATATATCAGCAGGAGGTACTAGCTGGATCGGCAAAGCAAGAGAACAGGTTATCTATGTACTACCCTTACAGGCACAGTTGACACACGCTTCGCATTGCACAAATGTCCATCTTGTTCAATGAGACGGCGCATTGAAACGGCTTATGCCGTGGGGCCACCTCCTGCCCTCCAACTTACAAACCTCTACTTCTCGTAGATGCCGTTCCAGAACATCAGCTCATATGCCTGTATGAGCTTCGCTGCCTTCTTCATGTGCTCTCTTCTCGCCGGGAGATACCCCTCCATCACCTGCAGAGCTTCCTTCTCGGCCTCCTCCATAGGCGACGCAAAGATATCCAGGAAGCCTGTTTCGTTGGTTCCATACCTCTCCCTCAGAGCCTTTGACAGCTTGCCGCAATTCGATCCCCATACCGGTAGGTTCACGATCAGCGCCATAGCTTGCTCTCCAGGAGAAGCAAAGCAAGCCAGCGCTGCCAGGTAGTGGGTGTACGCCACAGCATCCGGTATCGCGGTGTAGTTCTCCAGCTCCTCGACAGAGAACCCTAGGCACTCACTTAGCTTTACGAGGAGCCTTAAGCCCTCTACATCCCCGTTTAGGACGTTCTTGAAAAAGTCTGCCTCCTTTCTCGTCACCGATCTGGAGAGCATCAAGGCTAGGCTCTTGATGTCGTAACTGACGATATAGTATTGATTGGTCACAAAGGCCTTGACTTTGTCTAGGTGCAGCGTGCCTTTCTCAGCCTCAGTGATGTACGGATGGCCTAGAATCTTCTGGTTTAAGGGTGCTAACCAATCCCTCACGTCCTCTAGCAGAGACATAGCCTCCAAAGTGCCATCACCCCCTGTCCTAAGTTTCGCCCAGCCCTAATTATGCGCAGCGATCATCCTCGGTGCAAAGGACTAGATTAATGCATCTGATTTTACTCCTGCTTCAGCGGAATAGGCCACTCCTCCATATCATAGGCCATACTCCAATACATATATTCGTATTTACTTGCTGTGATGAATGCTTCCTTGAGTTTCTCATATTCTATATTATTGGCATTGTCCAAAAGCCCTTTCATTCTATTAACCAGATCATGATAAGGTTCTGTAAGATATACACAAGCCCACTCAAAATAAAGACTGTTTTTGCTCTCGTCAAGCTCATCCCTATGGAATTCGGCTATTTCCTCATAGGTCCAAAAACATGGCAAAGTAGCAGCCAAACCTTCCCAAAATGTTCTTAATGAACTCGTTGCTAACAGGAAACTTGCATAGGACACATTTGTTTGCGTTGGCTTAATCCTTATGGCATCCTCTATAGTGTAACCTAAATTGCTTAGGAGCTTTTCGTAGCTTTCAAATTCACTCGTTGCTTCAAGATGCGCTATCTCAAGCATTTCTCTCATCCCCTCAACAGACTCGGCTTTTGAGGATAGTATACCGAGATTTTTCATGTTGGCAACAAGGTAATTATAGTCCTGAAGTACATAGAACTTGAATTTTTCCATGGGCAAAGTGCCTTTGTAAAGCTCTATAACAAATGGATGATCGAATATTTCTTTCCATATAGAGTCAGCATCTTTTCTCAATCTTTCTGAAATGCTTGTTTTTTTCATGCAAATCTCCTTCTACCAACTTCGAATACTCATGGTTTGCAGCCTTGGCTGGCTGCTATGCCTAGGTGGTTGTCTTGAAAGCATTTCCTCTCGTGTATGAAATAGGCTTTACATTATGATATACGGGTCCGTATCCTTTTCCTATATTGGACGGCGCGTCTCTGATCGCTCTACTGATGTAGTCTTTGGCAATCTCAATTGCTCCTCGAACATCCAAACCTTTAGCTAGCCCTGCGGTTATTGCCGCTGAGAGTGTACACCCTGTACCGTGAGTATTCTTAGTGTCTATCCTCTCAGACTCATAGCAAAAGTACTCACTACCATCAAACAAGATGTCTATAGCTTTTTCTGCGAGAAGATTGCCACCCTTCACGAGTACATTCCTTGGCCCCTTCTCATAAATCAAAGAGGCAGCTTTTTCTGCGTCTTTGATACTTCTTATACTGATCCCACTGATTATCTCTGCTTCGAATATATTTGGTGTAACAACGTAAACCAAAGGCAAAAGTTTTCCTATAAGTGTAGTTCTAGCCTCCTCTTGTAAAAGGGGGCTGCCACTCTTAGCTACCATTACCGGGTCAGTCACCAATTTCTCGAAATGATATTTCTTTATCTTGTCGGCTACTGTTTCTATTATGTTACTATTAGACAGCATGCCTGTCTTAGCAGCATCCACACCTATATCTTCCAATACTGCCTCTATTTGCCTTCCCACCATCTCTGGTGTAATATCGTAAATAGCCATAACTCCTACTGTATTCTGGGCAGTCACTGAAGTAATGGCTGACATTCCATAAACATTAAATGCGGCAAAGGTCTTTAGGTCCGCTTGTATTCCGGCGCCTCCTCCTGAATCAGAGCCTGCTATGGTAAGTGCCTTCCCTTCGTAGTTCATTTCTCCTTCCTCTTTCGCTGCTCTTTCAATACCAATTCGCTATCTGCTGCAGCTTTCTCGCCATGATGGTTTCCTACTAGCCAGTTGGCTGCCGACTCCCAAGCAAGAGTCGAACTTTACTACATCCTCCCAATTTTACGCTTACCGTTCCTTGGAATCAAGGGAGAACTCGATAACCTCGATATTTGGCAGCGGCAGTTGCTGGCCGAGCTCGGCACCAACCCGAATGACATAGTGTGGCTTATGTCACGAAGGGATGAATAGGTAACATCAAGATTTCGCAGAGGAGGTGCTGAAATCTGACCTCCCGGTGTTTGCCTGTTTCACCGCTTCCCAGTGCAGTTCATGCTTTGCCCTTTGTTTGGTCACAGACGATCTGGCCAAGGACTATGAGGGAAGAGCACTTGGTCAGACTCACCACTACACAAAATGACGAACTGTTAGATGTCCTCAGACGGAAAACACCTTTGTCGGTTCCTCCCTTCATTACTGCGAGAGCTGTTTTGGGCTTGTCAGAGGCCTTGACAGCCATCGAGCAGAGGGACTAACATGGCCACAGTAGTTGATGTGGGGTATCTCAGCCCGGATGTTTCTATAGAGGACTTGACGCTAGACAATGGAAGTAGTGCCCGGTATCTACATACTGAAAGTGCCTATCCCGGACAATCCATTGGAGTATGTCAATAGCTACCTTATTGACGGGGATGGACGATACGCTTTGGTAGATCCGGGGTGGCCCAGCCGGGAGGCCCTTTCTGCTCTGACCAAGCGGCTAACTGAAATTGGCTTGGATATCCAGAGTATCGCCACAGTAGTCGTCACTCATAGTCACCCAGACCACTTCGGGCTCGCTGGCGAGATCCGGCGACTATCTGGAGCTGAAGTAGTGATGCACCAGAGGGAACTACCGAAGCAACTGCATCAGTTCACCCCCGGCCTGTTCAGAGATCAAATGTTGAGCTGGCTTATTGCCAACGGTATGCCCCAAAATAAGATAGACCTGCTTCAGGGTCCTCCCTTTGGTGCTGGAGATTTTACCTGGTGGGTTTCGCCGGACAGGACATTAGAGGATGGGGAGACACTTTCTGTAGGACGTCAGTGCCTCGAAACCATATGGACACCAGGACATTCCCCCGGTCACATTTGCTTGTACCATCCGGGTAGCAGAACCTTGCTCTCTGGGGACCATATCCTTCCTGACATTACGCCCAATGTGAGTCTTAATCCGTATACTTCCTCCATGGCCAACCCTTTGGGCGCGTATATGGAATCCCTGGACAAGGTGGCACAATTCGATGTCGATCTTGTCCTGCCCGCCCATGGAGATGCCTTCCATCGCTTTGGGGAAAGGCTAGCTGAACTGTATACTCACCATGATCAAAGGCTGGGTGAAGTGTTGATGAGTTTAGGGGAGGGACAGAAGACGGCCTATGAGATAGCTCTGAAAATGCCCTGGGTTGGTCTCGAAGGGGTTGTCCTGGGTGAGGACCTGCCGTTGAGCCAACAGCCAGCGGCAATAGGCGAGACGTTAGCCCATCTGGAGCTACTCAAGCAGGAGCTAAAGGTTGGCCACAGGGTGCGAGGCAGCCTCAACCTGTTTTTCGCTCTGCAATCTAAGTAGCTAGTGATGTCTCCAGCCGCCTGGTGTATGTCGTCAGCAAGAGTGGGATATTTTAGCCTCCGGAATAACGGTTGTGATATCTTCACTGCACAGAATAGCGTAATGTGATTTAACACAAAGCCATAATGTGGAATGTGGCGAACGAATCAATGTCGAGCGGCTTGCGGTGATCTATTCGGTCTCTAGCCAAGTTCTGCATACCGCGATGACGTCCCCGAAATCACCGAGGTCTTCCCTCCAATCAATCGATGGCGTCGGGTTTGCCGAACCATAGGACTCGATGTCCGCCTTTGGTTTTACTTCGAGGGAGGAGATATTCAGGCTCCGTAAGAGGCTTTCCAACCCCTCCTTCTTGTCTTTCGGGAATCTGAACTCTATCTTGCTCCTGATCCAGGTGCTCACCGCTATCTTCTTGTCACCGTGCACCAAATGGAATCCTGACCCCGAAAGAGCACTCGGCTCGATTCTAAGCTCAGAGACGAGCTGCCTCAAACGTTCACCCAGCGGGGGATTGAGCCTATTGTAGTGGTCTTCTATTGTCCCTTCCCACACCCTGTATGCGGCCTTTTGTCCTTCTCGCCTCACCTGCTCTCTTGCTTCTCTAACTCTAACGATGTTATCTGAAATCTCAGGAGTGGGAAGTATTGTTCTGGGAACGATGAACAGGTCCTCGCCATGCTTGTAAGGTGTCAACGCTATGCACTTGATCTTTATCCCGTTCAAGATAAGCCACGATGCAGCCGACAGCACATCGCGCGAGAATTCTCTTGAAACCAGTATTCTTCTCTGGTTCTTGTTGAAGCCGTCCGGTATACTGACCTTGTTGGCGCAGAGAGTTTCTAACTCACGCTGCGCTATGTCCCGGAAATCTTGGCCTTCACTTATCCCGAATTCCGATCTGTGCTCTTCTAAATACCGAGCGTATATCTGGCAAACATCTTCGTAGGTTGAATACAGGTATGAAGACGCGTAGCGGATAGCTTGGAACTCGGTCATGGGTTCCGCAATATCCCTCTTGAGCTCTATGACAACCAGTTGTCCAAGGTCATCGACACCGACAAGATCGGATCTCTTCCCGGTCCGGTAGGTCTGCTGTTTGCTTACAATCTTGATCTGTTCGTCCGCATCACAAAGTATGGCTGGGTTTTTCCGAACCCACTCCTCTATATGGGCGAACTCGGTTACTTTCTCGCCCGGGAAAGTTGTTTCTTCCAACTCGACCAACGCATTGCCTTTCCTATCCACACGGTAAATCATTGGTCCAGCCTCCGTGCCCGAGGATCACAGTCTCACTCCCGTGCGTCTGCCAGATGACTATATGATAGTGGGCCTCTGTGTAGTGTGTTAAGACACGATAAAACATCGAATTGTGACCTTTGAAATGCGGGAAAACGTATGCCTTGTGATCCGGAGGAACAATCTGTCCCAAACCGCATTTACCCGAAGGGAACCCAAGTAAAGGTCCCCGAAGGGAACCCAAGTAAAGGTCCCCGAAGGGAACCCAAGTAAAGGTCCCCGAAGGGAACCCAAGTAAAGGTCTTGGAGAAGGTTATTGCGCTAAGCAGCCTTTGATTGTATAATCCTGTAGAGTGCTGGCAGTTAGTTCTTGCTTTTATCTTAAGTGGGCAGCCATAATGGTAATATCATTACCTCAAATTAGCTTGCAGTTATCCCATTACGCTCTTTCCCTTGAGTTCAATTTGGCTAATTGCATTACGTCAAATTGTACTTCTTTCGGTATTCCTTTATGTTGTTTTTCGTCGTCCTTTGAGAAATATAACCAGGCCGCCAATAGTTCCTATAATAAACACCCAAAGAGACAAAACCGCGATCAACAAAGAGACAGGCTCTTCTATTTCGGACAGACCGTATAGGGCATTGTGCAGAATGACACCAACAATACCCACCGCCAACGATATTAAGGCTACCAGCAGGAATACTTTCAGCATTTTGTAACGTCTTTCGGCTAACTTTGGTTCCATCTGGTCATGGAATATTTTAGTTTTCTTTTTCCAAACCATCCATACCAAGTATATCCAGACCGCTAAGGTCGGAACCGCTAAGGCGCCCACAAAGAAAAAAATCGCCGCCGCTATCACAAATACAACGATTATTCTGATTAACAATTTTTTATTCATTACCCCCCCCTGCTCAATTCGTCAATATCTATAACAAGCCTAAACGTAACAAGCCGTCAAGTTGGCAAGCCTGGAGTCGATATTGCTTGACGAATAATGAGCGAAGCAATAGAATTATGTTGCGGGTCCTGGATGGGATATAAGCAACTGCTGTAAGACTGGAATTAGCTGTTTCTTCTCGAATGAAAGTTCGGGAACTGTCCAGAGTGGCCAGCCAGTTTCGTGTTAAGTCAGAGCCGCCGGGGATGCTGCGCTCCCGGGGAACACCGGTGATCGGTTCCCTC
>Ga0114930_10001396_pt1 | contig 23131 bp, 18 predicted proteins | sample AnhtaG_FD_87300 | JGI IMG/M metagenome (GOLD analysis project Ga0114930, IMG submission 87300) | Deep subsurface microbial communities from Anholt, Denmark to uncover new lineages of life (NeLLi) - Anholt_01485 metaG | ecosystem: Environmental > Aquatic > Marine > Oceanic > Sediment | place... | reverse complement strand
GCATTTTTAAATCAGAGGCTCAGATGGGCTTCCGGCGGTATAAAATTAGCGGGTGCCGGTATAGTTTTTCTTGCTGCTGCGTTTCTTCTGCATTTTCTGGTCATAATCAGTATTGTTTTTAGTGTCAGCCCATTATATTGGACTGCCGCAATTTGTACAACAAGTGTTTTTGATTTTATATTTTTATATATTTTAACAAAAAAAGTTAACAGGATAAAATTGCTGCTCTATTTTCCGCTTTTGGAACTTTATTATTATCTCTATACAACTATTTTCGGCTTGCTGATGCCGTTTATTTCATCACTGTCCTGGAAAGGGCGGAAGTATTAGGGAATTACGAATGTCGAATTGCGAATTACGAATTGCGATGTGCGATGTGCGAATTGCGAATTATAAAAAATTCTGAATACAATCAAATTAACGATACATATTATGCGTATTCACAATTAACTCAAAAACCTATACGATAAGATGTTTACTGCTCGTCCTGAAGTTGTAACCGGTGCGCCATATAGAATTGAACCGGGCATGCCTGTACCACTCGTTTGTATGATTAAAGGTGCCGGGAAACAGCCGGTCAGGCTCGAATCGATTAAGGTAAAGATAAAGAAAAACGGACGTACAATACGAGAGATAACGGCTCTCAAACAGCCTGTAGATGTGCGCTCTTCCGGATGGCAGGAAGCCATTTTAGTTCCACTTCCCGATGACTTGAGCGGCAGCTTTGAGATAGACACAACTATCCGTGTACGGCGTAATGGCAAGGTACATACCGTTCGCAATAATTCGTACCGGGGCGGTGGTCATAGACCCTTGAAAGTGTATCGTGCCAGAGATTCACTGCCGGGACTTAGTAATTTTTATTTCGGCGATTTACATTGTCACCGGTATATTAAGCTAAATTCAGATAGTATTGGTTTACCAATACCTGTTTCCGCCAAAATTGCCAAAGCAATGGGACTTCAATTTTTTGCTGCAACGAACCATTCGTATGAATCAAACGATTTAAATAGTAACACAGAACGAGATGATAGTGAAATGAGAAAATGGGAGCGTTTTCATAAAGTAGTGGATATTTGGAACAAAAAGAGTGAAATTATTATCTTGCCCGGCGAGGAGGTATGCTGCAGGAATCGCCGCGGAGGTGATATAAAACTATTAATAATTAATTATCCTGAGTTCATTCATCGTTCAGCAGCTACGGCAGCAGGCGATTCGGTTTCAAAATTAGATTCCAGTCTGAATGAGGTGTTATCCCGTATTGGTTCGGAAACCTTGACATTTGCCGTACATCCGGAAAAAAAATCCTCTTTTCTCGCCCTGCTGCTCCTTCGTAAAGGTCAATGGGGTACGTTTGATTTAACATTATCCGCTCTCACAGGCTTGCAGATTCGCAGCGGACAAAATGATTTTTTTCTTGATCAAGGACTATTAAGATGGATTAAACTGTTATTAATGGGTGAGCGAAAATTTATTATTACAGGCAGCGAGGCACACGGCAATTTTAACCGGAATGGGAGAAAACGATTTCCATTCTTATCGAGAGGGGATACCGAAGGTTTGGGGAAGGTGTTTGGAAAAGTACGAACAGGTATATTTTGTACTCCCCCAATAATACGTGAAAAGATATTAGAAAGCATTAAGAATGGCTGTTCGGTTATAACTAATGGTCCATTGATGGATTTCACTGCCCGGAATGAAATAGGTGAACGGTCATTACTTGGGGGTGAATTGAAGGGTTCGCTGTTAGCTATTAAGTATCGCGCAGTTTCTACTCCGGAATATGGTCCCATTCGCAGACTGCGGTTCTATTCAGGCAATATTTCTTCCAGAGTTGAAGAGCCTATTTATACCATAAATTTCCAGAACAGAAAGTATTCGGTTCAAAACGAGATAAACCTGGAACCACGAGGTTCATACGGCTATATTCGCGGCGAATTATTTTCGGGGGACAACGAACAAAAACTATTCTGCTATACCAATCCAATCTGGATTCGTTCATCGAAAGGTTGAGACCCCGCAAGCCATGCACACATTTCTCACCGGCTCTGGATTATTTGTAACCGTATTGTATGTCATTTTTGTTCTCTCATTATATACCGGTTTGCGTCGTCTTAAACCGGGGAGAAACCGAAAGCGTTACAAAGTCTCCGTTGTTATTGCTGCACGTAACGAGGAGAACAACCTTAAAGCCTGCCTCGATGCACTTTTAGCACAGGATTATCCCGGCGGTCTGCTTGATATTATCATCGTTAACGACCGTTCAACCGATGCTACACGCGATATCGCTGAGGATTATCACCTGCGTCATCCCCGTATTATGCTCATAGACGTTCAAGAGGTTCCCGAAAATTTTGCGCCGAAAAAGTACGCATTGACACAGGGTATACGTGCACCGAGTGCTCAGGGTGAAATAATCTGTACAACCGATGCCGACTGCGTTCCGCCGCCCTCGTGGGTGTCGGAGATGATTACCTACTTTGAAGATGATGTTGGTTTTGTCGCAGGGTTTTCGCCTATTTATATGAAAAATCATAAAAAAGGAATCATTTCCGATTTTTTATACATGGATTCGATAGGTCTGGCGACCGCTTCTGCCGGCGGGATCGGCTGTGGCACCGGCTGGACCTGTGCCGGACGGAATCTTGCCTACCGCAAAGCGGTTTTTGAGGAGGTAGGCGGCTTTGAGGATGTTAAGCACATTATCTCCGGTGACGATGACCTCCTGATGTTCCTGATTCTGAAAAAAACTAAGTGGAGGCTGCGGTATGCGGTCAGCAAAAAAGCGTCTGTTCCCAGTTATGACGATACTGATGTCCGCCGGTTTGCTAACCAGCGTGCACGCCATTCCTCCAAGTTCTTTGCGTATCCCGCGCGGGTAAAACTTGCGTCAATGGCTATTTTTCTGTTCTATTTTGCGTTTTTGTTTTATCCCGTGTATATGCTTGTCACCTGGCAGTTTTTGACCGTTTATCTTGTTATGGCAGGCAGCAAGTTTTTGCTCGAAATGCTTGCGATAGGGAAGGGCGCACGTACGTTTGGCGCAAAATTCACAATTACTGCATTCGTCAAAGCCTATCTCACCCACCCTGTCGTCATTGTCCTCTTTGCCATTCCCGGCTCCAGCGGGAAATTCACCTGGAAGGAACGGGAGTTTTAATAAATTTTGGATAAATATTTAAAACTATATCTTGCTCCGTAGGAGTCCCTTTGGGGCAAAGCAGCAAAGCTCGCCACGAAGTGGTCTCTTTCCCGTAGGGACTGCTTTGCAGCGGGGCAAAGATTTATGCATGGTACAGTCATCAGTTTTCAGTGATCTGCCTAAAAGTTATTACATTTCACAACTTTTTAAATTCTTCAGAGTCTTATATATTTTACAAAACTCTGGAGTACAGAAATTGCTTGACAATAGGGTGAAAATAATCTATCTTTTAAAACATTTATTTTATTAAAAGAATGCTGTCCCTCTTCAAAGGAGTCCCTTTGGGGCTTAGGGGGATTGTTATTACTACCCTGGGAGATTATCACATGGCGATACGTGAAAAGATTCATGGAGACGTAGCGGTTTTAAATGTGAGTGGGAAACTAATGGGCGGTAAAGAAACCAAAGAGATCACCGAAAAAGTAAAAAGCCTTTTGAGCGATGATATTAAAAACATCATAATAGACCTGGGTAAAGTGAATTGGATGAACAGCACCGGGTTGGGCACATTAATCGGGTCGCGTCGCCTCATTACCGAGAAAGACGGCGTTCTTAAGTTATCCGCCGTAACGGAAAAAATCAAAAGCTTGTTAATGATTACACAAATCATGAATCTTTTTGAGACCTATGAAACCGCAGAGAGAGCTCTGGCAAGCTTCCATCAATCCTCCGGTTAATATACTTTCAACTTATTATTTGTCCCGCCCAAGAATGTCAAATACGCAGTAAAGCTACATAGAACAAGTTATATAAATTTTCATGGCGGCTTTGCCCCAAAGTGACTCCTACGGAGCGAGATGAAATTTAGTGAGGTACTTCAAAGAAGCAGGGCGTTTATATAAAAGCGGGCCAATCCAACCGCTACTGAATAGGATTGACCCTGATTAGGAGGGGATTATTTTGTCATGAGTAATTGCGTCTTATGTTCTTGTTTTTATAAAGTATATGAAAATTATCCTCAAAATGCAATAAAAAAATGTGGGATTTAGAAGTTTTCCGCTATACCTGTCATGGATTAGGCTTGAGTCGGCTTGTCGATGAGGAAACTTGTCATTTCCTGCACTTGGGATCATGTTGCATCAGCACCGGACAAAAACAAAATAATCAATACAAATATTAGTGAGGTAAAAAAATAACCGCTGTATACCCTTAAACACAGGATTGTACAAACCCACGTGTCATCAAAAAAACCGTAGGGGCAGACCCGTGTGTCTGCCCCGAAACCTTAACCGATAATTCTTCTTCGAATCGTTCTCCGGCGTGGTCTCGTGATGGTTCCAAGATCGCTTTTCGTTCAAATAGGGATGTCAATTTTGAAATATACGTAATGAATGCAAGCGGCAACAATGTAACCAAGTTAACCTATAGATAATCGTTTAATCGTTAATATTACTCAGGTTTGACAATAATTTTTCAAGCAGAAACAGTGAGTTTTCCTGTTTTTGTTAGTAGTTATTTTCTTATTAAAAATCGCATCAAACAGCAGCATCTTCTACCGCATTACTTATACATTTCAGCCCGGAGCGCAGGTCATCCAGCTCAGCCCAGGCGTAGCCGATGCGCATAAACCGTTTGTCCATCTCAAACCAGTGGCCGGGTCCGACGAAGGTTTTGTAATCCTCCAGTAGTATTTTGTAAAATTTGTCCATGTCTATATTTACTTCCGGAATGATGCGCGGAAAACACACCACGCCGCCGGAAGGTCTCACCCATTCAAGGATGTCCTGTTCATCCATCCACTGCGCAACGGCTTCAAACCCGCTCTTGATGTGGATACGGTACTGCTTTAAGTATTGTTCCTTACGTTCAAGAACTCGGTATGCGGCTTCTTCATCCATAACGGAATTGCAAATCACCATCTGTTCCTTCGCTGCAAGAAACGTCTCCATAAGCCCTTTGTCCCGGCACAGGAGCCAGCCGATACGAATTCCCGGCAGCCCGAAACTCTTCGACATGCTGGACACGCTTATTACGTATTTGCTGAGCGACGCAGCAGCCGGCAGCGGTTCACCAAAGGTCATCTCCCGGTAGGTTTCATCAAAAAGGAGATAACAGCCGTGCTCCTCAACCAGCGCAATCACTTTTCGAAGGTCTTTTTCAGGAATTACAGCACCGGTGGGATTGTGCGGCGATGTAAGGCTTACGAGTTTTGTCCCGGGCTGGATCATCTTCGCCAGTTTGTCAACATCAAGACGCCATTGGCTATAAAATGTAAGCTCCAGAAATTCCACCTCAGCGCCGATTGCCCGGGGAGTTTCAATATTCGATACATAATTCGGGTGTGCAACGATCATGTGGTCTCCGTGCTTAAGAAGAGACGTATTCACGATAAACAGCGCCATTACAGCCCCGGATGTAATAAGCACATGCTCGCGTCTAAGTCCTTCGCTTTCCGAAGCTATCAATTCGCGAAGTTCGGGTTTACCACGGTGATCGCCGTAGCAAAGCACAATTTCGGAAAGGTCCAGAGGCAGATTCTTTAATACTCCGTCCTTAACAGAGCTTTCCGCAAGGTTATATTGGATGTCTCCGTAGCCAAACTCTTCAGGCGATTCCAGCTCAATTGGCATGCGTCGGTATTTCATTGAAACCTCCTCAAAGTGGAAAAGGTTAAGATGTCACCTTAATCATTGATTTATTACCCCATAAGTACATTATTATTCACGTCATTTAAAAATAATGAAACCATCGAATTGAAAAACTCAATAGATGGATGGCTCTGACGAAATTTCTTAAAGTTGGGTACTAATTATAAATACGATTAATATCCAAAATAGTTCTAAAAATTTTTATTTATTCAGTCGAACAAGACAATAACAGCTTTAATAATCATTTTCGAGACTTTTTCCCGATATTGCAAATGGGAAGACATTTTCGAATCAGTAGAGTTTCATTATGATAATGCTTTTATCATATTTGAACGCTTGTAACTCACATCTGTTCTTGGAATCGGACGTCCAGATAAAGGATATAATTATGTAAAAACAGTAACTTATGGATAATCATAAGAAAAAAAATTTTTATTTTTTTTATGGCATAAAAATTGCATTGAATATAAATACCTATACAAACCTCTCTCAACAGTATAATAATCATTAATCCGCCGTTTCCGGCTTTCTTGTTTATAGAGAGGCTTTTTTCATACGCAGGTTTTAATAATTTTGAGGATAAAAATGAATGCAGCCAGCGAAAAAATGAATAAAATTGATGAAATTATAGAAACGGTTAATAATTCTGAGATTTCCTCGATTAAACAAACGGTAACACGGATAATAAATATAATCAATGACCCCGACTCAAATACAAAAGATCTAAGAAATATAATCGAAACGGACCCCCCTCTGACAACTGAATTATTAAAACTTGCAAATTCTGCTTTTTACGGGTTTCCAAGAACAATAAATGAGATACGGGAAGCTATAGTTTGCATAGGATTCGAAACCGTCAGAGAGTTAGCATTAAATCAAAAAGTCTGTGAATTATTCAGAAAAGATGAAGATATAAACGGATACTCAAGAAAGTCCTTATGGAAACACAGCGTTGCCGTCGCACTTTGCGGTAAAATAATTTTTCGAAGAGAATTTAGAGAACGGGGTGAAAATATTTATGCTGCAGGTCTATTACATGACATAGGTATTATTATTTTAGACCAATTTCTGCATGAGATATTTGTGGACATTTTAGAAATATCGATAAGTGAGAAAAATAACCTGTTTAATGTTGAGTCTGCTGCTTTGAATTATAATCATACGGATATTGGGAAGGTATTAACTGAAAATTGGAATTTTCCCGATGAAATAGTAAATGCGATAGCATATCATCATGAACCGGACAACGCTGGTGATGAATATGCTAAAATTTCGTCGGTTATTTTTATTGCAGATTACATCGTTCAAAATTATAATATTGGATTTTGCGAGGCGCCTTACGGAGATAAAGCATTATTTCAAAAGTGTTTAACTAAATTGAATATTAAAGAAAAGGCAATTAATCTTATAGCAAAAGAACTACGAGAAGAAATCATTAAAATGGAAAAAGCTGATTGGTTTTAATAATGAAGAAAAGCGAATTAGAAGATAAGATTGAATCATTAGAAATTCAATTAAGACATTTAACAAACGATTATATTCTGACAAAAGAAGAATACGAAAAATCGGCAGAAAAATACCATGAGATATTATCCGAGCTCGAAGAAAAAAATAAAGCGCTTCAAAATTTACGAGAAAATTCGGAAAAAATTGTTGAAATACGGACAAAAGAACTAAGAAAATCTCAAAAAATACTTCAGGCAAAGGGCAAAGAACAGCAAATAATGCTGGATTCTTCACCTTCATTGATTTTCTATAAAGACAAAAATAACCGCTTTGTTAGAGTCAATAAATCGTTTGCCGATGTTTTAGGAATGCACTATCGTGCTATAATAGGCAAGACGGATTTTGAAATATTTCCGGAAAATGCGGAACAACACGTGAGCGAGGATTCAGAAATAATTCGAACAGGCGAACCTAAATTGAATATAATTGAGCATATCAGAACCACAAAAGGGAAAAGATGGATTAAGGTTGATAAGATTCCTTACAAAGATATGGATGGTAATATAATAGGAATAATCGGGTTTGCTCTGGACATCACTGAGCGTAAAAAAGCAGAACATGAACTGCGGGAGAGTGAGGAGCAGCTCCGGTTGCTTATGGAAACTGCTCAAGATATTATAATCGCTCACGACTTATCCGGGCGTATAATGTACGTTAACAAGGCAGGGTTACAGTTCATGGGATATAATGAAAATGATGTTCTCCTGATGAATATCACAGATGTACTTCCTGTATTTCAAATAGAGGAGATGAAGAAACGGACGAAAAAACAAAAAACAGGTGATGTGCAGCGGTATCTTTCCGAAACAGAGCTTAAAAACAAATCAGGACAGGTAATACCTGTGGAGGTCAGTTCTGTACCCCTTATTAAGGCTGGCAAGACTATTGGAGTATTTATTATTGCTCGCGACATTACGGAACGTAAGAAAGCTGAGGAAGAGAGAAAATTACTCGAAGAACAGTTGTTCCAGGCACAAAAAATGGAATCCATCGGCAGGCTTGCAGGAGGCATAGCTCATGATTTTAGCAATATTTTAGCGGTGATACTGGGATATGCCGATTTGCTTAAAATCAAGTTTGATGATATTACAACAAGCGAAGGACAGGCAGTCGATAGGATTCTAAAAAATGCCAAAAGGTCTAAAGAACTGATCAGTCAGCTTCTCGGATTTGCAAGACGAGGTAAATATAATCCGGTGCCTCTTGCAATAAATTCACTCATAAAGGATACCATTGAGGTATCGGAAAACATTTTTGAAAAGAAGATAGAAGTAAAATACGAACTTGATAATAACATCAAAATAATCAAAGGGGATAGAAACCAGCTTGATCAGGTTCTGACAAATCTGATTATCAACGCAAAAGATGCCATGCCGCAGGGTGGAGAACTTATCATCAAGACAAAGAATGTTCATCTTGATGAAGAATATACACAAAAATATCCCGTACTTAAACCGGGAAAATATGTTAAAATCTCAATTACCGATACAGGCATTGGGATGACTAAGGATGTTACAGACCATATATTTGAGCCATTTTTTACCACAAAGGAAAGCGGAGTAGGCACAGGGCTTGGATTGGCGACAGTTTATGGAATTATCAAAAATCATCAAGGTCATATCACTGTCGACAGCGAAACCGGTAAAGGAACAATATTTACCATCTATCTTCACTGTCTCCGAAAAGAGAGTTCTAAAGGAAAACGCAGCGGTAACGGTTATCAAAGGAGATGAAACAATTCTTATTGTGGATGATGAAGAAGATGTGAGAGGTATGTTAAGCAAACAGCTAAAGCCTCTCGGATACAGGATATTATTTGCATGTGATGGATTTGAAGCTGTTAAAATTTTTAAGCGGCAAAAACATAAGATAGATTTAATATTGCTGGATATGATAATGCCAAAGATGCAGGCAAAGAGACCTATCAGAAACTGAGAGAGATTAGTCCTGAGGTAAAAGTGCTGATAATGAGTGGATTCAGTCTAAATAGTACAGACAAAGAAATGTTAAGTGACGGGGCGATTGGATTCATACAAAAACCTTTTGAACTCCACGAATTGTCAAAGATTATTAGTAAAATACTGAAGAAATAATTATTTTAGTAGTTAAATCAAATCTTAATATATATCTTAGAAACGTTATATAAATGAAAAATGAAAATTCCCCGCTCCGCAAGAGCCCTTTGGGGCAAAGCCGAAGAGAGTAGTAAGTTTTCTGCTAAAAGCTAAGAGCTAATAGCTTTTTCTACCCTTTGCGGCTTTGTCACCAGAGACCACTGGTGAGCATTTATGAGAATATTAAATAAAATTCCCGATGAATTATTAAATTAAGAGGGTATAATGGCTGATTTTAAGGACCGTATTATTCGCGCTGCTAAGCTGGATGTTAACTTGTATGAAGAGGTTGAGGCTGACAAGGAAGCACTGGGTCAGGCAGTGGTGGTGGTTGTTCTTTCCAGTATAGCTGCCGGTATTGGAAGCATTGGAATTGCAGGCTTTAGCGGGATTTTTGGCGGTATTTTTATAGGGACAATCGGAGCACTTTTCGGATGGATTGTCTGGGCATATCTTACGTACTTTATCGGGACGAAACTTCTTCCCGAGCCGCAGACCAGAGCGGACCCCGGTGAGTTGCTGCGAACTATCGGCTTTGCGAGCTCCCCGGGTCTGATCCGTGTAGTAGGCATTATCCCCATCCCGGGGCTAACAAGGATTGTTTTTTTAGCAGCCTCAATTTGGATGCTGATCGCATTTGTTATAGCGGTAAGACAAGCCCTTGACTACCGGAGTACATGGCGTGCCGTGGGAGTTTGCGTGATTGGCTGGTTCATTCAAGTTTTAATCCTTATTTTATTGTTTTAAATTATTACGCGTATAAGTTCAATATTAAATGGAACTTAGGCGATAAAAGGAATTTATTGAAAAATTGATTGACACATCCAAATTATGCAAAAATGTATTGACTTATTAGTTAAAATTTTATACATTGTTTCCAATATTTTGTCAATGTCTTGATTTGTAAAATTAATTTTATTAGGAACAAATTAAAGGGAATGGCGGCTCGTAAAGGCGTTTCAGAGATAGTATCGGGGTATGGAACGGTCTGTATAAACTTCATTATAACATCAGGATACTGCTTTTAGAATCCGCCCTGTCACACGGTCTTATTAAGGCTAATATGAACCTATATACTAAACCCTGACAGAAGAGATTTCCCAATATCATAAAGCGAATTTTGCCCATTTTAATATCTGGCACAAAATTATATTGGTGAAGAAACATAAAACCGGTTAATTTTAACCAATTTATTGATGGGAGGTGGTTGTTCTTTTTTATAAGAAAAACAGTAAGGTATTGATAATTAGACAGTTATGCTACATTATTCTTTTTTGGCACGGTCATTGCGTTCAATTTTAATTGAATAAGATTGGCTGTATTACGTATATAAAAAGGATAACAATCATTATAATTTACAAAAGTAAATGAAGTATAAATATTTTATTATAAACCGTCAACGTATTAAATCACATTTAGGAGGTAATTATGGGTCAACAGCAGCTCTTATTAATTGTTTTAGGAGTAATTATTGTCGGTATAGCAGTCGTAGCCGGTATTAGTATGTTTACTTCCGGCGCTGCGCAAGCTAATTTAGAGGGAGTAATATCTGATATGACTAACTTTCGTTCCAATGCGCAAGGTTGGTTCAGAAAACCGGTTTCATTAGGTGGTGGGGGTAGAGATTTTACTGACGTTACCTTAGCCGCTTTCGGAGCCCCGTCTTCCACTGATAATGGTACTTATTCAATATCAGGGACGCCAACGGCAACCAGCTTTGTACTACAAGGTCTTGGTACAGAAGATGGCGATGATGATGGTACTAATGTAACTGTTATGATGACGATTTACGGTGATTCGGTTGCCACAAATATAACTAACAGATAATTACTCAATTGTAAGAGGGATAGGATGTCCTATCCCTCTTTTTTTTATTTTTTTAGGCGAGATAATGGCTGATTTTAGATATACAGCTGTAAATATAAGAAGCAAAACAGTCCGTGGTATTGTAACAGAAAAAAATACGAAACAGGCAAAAAATCTTATTAACAAAATATGCAGCAGGAATAATTTAAAAATTCTTAATATTGAACGAAAAGCTACTTATTTATATACGGTCCAGAAACGGAATGAAAAACCCCAAAGAGGAGAACAAAAAGCTTTTTCAAAAGAGGAAATAAGCAATGCCCTTCAAAAGATGGGATACAAAGTTCTTAGAATTCAAAAGAAGCTGCTTGATTTCCGCAGGGCGCCGCCATTTACAGATGTCGTAATGTTTGTAAGGCTCACAGCCGATTTACTCAGAGAAAAACTCACATATAATGAAATTATGACGCTCTTAGTGAGCGATATGGAAAATAAAACCATGAAGGAAACACTCAGAGAAATAACCCAGGATTTAAAGGATGGTAAAGAAGGCAAAGAAGTATTTGGGAAATACCAGGATGTATTAGGAAAATTTCCATCGTATATGTTGGGCGTGGCTTCTACCAGCGGCGACATGGCGACTATTTACGAGAGCACTGCAAAATTTATGGAGAGAAACGAAGAATTCAAGAAAAGTCTCAGACAAGCTCTTATTATGCCGGTTGTTATATTGTTTTTTCTTTTTCTGGCAATTCTATTCTATGTGGCGTATATTTTCCCAAAAACAGCCGAGATATTTCTCAAATTTGATATGCCACTGCCCCCTTTAACAAGCGCGACAATGCAATTAAGCACGTTCTTGATGAATAATATTCTTTTTATCTTTATCGGTACCGCTTTGATTATTTGGGCAGTGCTTAAATTTGTTAAATCTAAAAAAGGAAAGCTCATTATAGATAAATATATACCGAAGGTTCCGGTTGTGGGACCATTATTGCATAAAACGAGCATCGAAATATTTGCACGGGTTTTTTATTCGCTGTATTCGGGTTCGGGGGAGAATATTAGCGTGTTACGGATTGCTGCTGAGGCTTGTGGAAATACGTACATGGAACAACAGGTTAAAGAAGTGGCGATACCCATGATGATAAAAGAGGGCAAAGGTCTGGTAGAATCATTAGAAATGACTGGGGTTTTTACAAAAAATGCGCTCTCAAGGTTACGCTCCGGGGCTGAATCCGGTACGCTTAAGATGGCTGCTTATCAGTTAGCGAATTATTATGAAAAAGAAACTACGTATAAATTGAAAAATATTATAGATTTAATCAATATTAATATTTCTATGCTCATTATGGTAATTATGATACTTTTAACACTTGTCTCTTCAGAGACAGCATTAATTAAACCCGAAAATCCTATGATACGATAATGAGGACAATTTACGTTGGCTGCAAAGATTAAAACACTTATCGGCGAATACCTTGCAGAAAAAGGTATTGTAGAAAAGGATATATTAGCTAAAGCTCTTGAAATCCAAAATGGGGAACCTGCATCCCATCGTAGAAAAATTGGAGAGATACTTATAGATGAGTTTGGTGTTGACAGACATACGATTTATAAAGAGATTGCCCAAATTTACGGATTTAAAGAGTTCGTTTTAGATGGATTTCAACTGGATGATGAACAGGCAAAATTTATAGGTTCAGTCATTGAAAAAGTTGATAAAGACGAAAGAGATTATCTAATAAAAAATAGGATACTCCCCTTTAAAATCAGTGATAAGCAGAAGGATGTTTTGATTGTTTTAGCGGCTGACCCTACCGATAAACATATTCCGGACCTGGTTGTTCATTTTGGTTTCAATAAATACGATGTTACATATGCGCGTCTGGAAGATCTTGATAATTTGATAAGTAAAATTGCCCCGCTCGAAAATGAGTTTCTTCAGATTCTTGAAGAAATGACCGAGGAAATTGAGGCGCCGCCAAAAGAGGAAGAGGGAATCGATGAAGATGGGCTGGACGCTGAAATCCATCAAAGCAAATTGACAAATTTGGTTGAAGCCAGTTTGATAGAAGCCGTTCGTCAGAAAGCAAGCGACATTCATATTATTCCACAAGAAGATAATAAAATTAATTTTAACTTCCGGATCGACGGCAGGCTGAGAACGTGGCATGTCCAGGAGCATACCAGACCTGAAGCAATGTCCGCCGTATTTAAAGACAGGACTAAAAATGTAGATAGATTTGAACGCGAAGCCGCTCAAGATGGATTTATTCAGCGAAAAGTTGATGATTATATCATAAGATACCGGGTGTCGATTTTACCTATGGTGGGCGCTGAATTCGAGAGAAAATTGGAAACGATAGTAATCCGTGTATTAGATGATAGAAAAGTAATTACGGATTTAGAAAAACTGGGGCTGCAAAAAAAGGCTAAGGAAGATTTTGTAAAAGCCATATCGCATCCGCAGGGAATCGTAATTTTAACAGGTCCTACAGGTAGCGGCAAGAGTACCACGCTTATTGCAGCATTGCATTATGTCATTGATCCTTCGTTATGCATTTTAACCGTTGAAGACCCGGTAGAATATCTCATCAGAGGTGCACGGCAGCTTAAAATCGGTCCAAAAATGGACTTTGACCAGGCATTGAGATCAATATTGCGACACGACCCCGATATTGTAATGCTTGGTGAGATGAGAGATACCAAAACCGCCGAGATTGCCATTAAGCTTGCCAATACAGGTCATTTGACTTTTTCTACATTACATACTAATGACGCCCCGAGCGCTGTCTCAAGGTTGTATAAGATGGATATTGAACCCTTCCTGATCGCAAATGCTATAAACATAGTTGTCGCCCAGAGATTAATAAGAACGCTGTGCCCAAATTGTAAAAGAGAAATCAAAGACATTAACGTAAATATTCCTAAAGCGATTGGATTTACCGAAGAGGAGATTGCTAATACAACTTTTTATGAACCTGTAGGGTGCGATGAATGCAGTAAGGGGTACAAAGGCAGAGCCGCAATTCATGAAGCGCTTCTTTTTACAAAAGAGATTAAAAAACTCATAATCGATGCAAGGGAAGTTATTGATGAAGAGGCGATTCGTGAACATGCTATAAAAAGCGGAATGTTAACGTTAAGAATGTCGGGCAAGGAAAGAATTAAACAGGGCATTACAACGTGTGAAGAGGTTGCATTTACAACCGCGGAAGACTAAACCAAAGGTAAGAAAATGGCGGAATATATCGAAAATTTAGTTGAAACTACAAAAATAAAATTGTTAGACGGATTTTCGGTTGATGAAAGAAACGAGTTCTTATCGTTAGGAACTGTCAGGGAATATCAACTTCACGATACAATTATTACCGAAGACCAGGATGATATGAATATATATTTTGTTACGGATGGTGAAGTTTCTATCTGGCGAAAGAATGTTCCAATATTCAAATTAAAAAAGGGGGATGTCTTTAACGAGACAAAAATATTTTTTCCAAAGCCAAACGCTTTCACTGTAACGGCAGAAAAACTCACCACAATAATGAAGTTCAGACGGCGTGAGATTTTAACGTTTTTCAGTCTAAAGCCTGAGCGATTATTCAAAATTTTTATATTAAATATTATTTCAATTTTAGCAAGAAAACTTGAAGGTCACGAAGAAAAATTGATCAGCCACTATTATCAGGCGGTATCATTTTTAAAAGGCGAGTAGATAATGCACCTGGGCGAAACATTGCTGGTTTTGGGAGCGCTCGTTATCTTTTCAGTTTCCGCTCTATATCTGAATGACGCAAAGTTCGATAACGGAATGAAGCTCATGGAAACTGAATTCAGAATAACTGCCGTCGGTATAGCCCAGTCTTTTATTGAAGAAGCGCAGGTAATGGAATATGACGAAGTCTTAATAACCAGCGCATATAATGTTCTTCCCGATGATTTTACAGCCATTGCCTCATTAGGTGCCGAAGCCGGAGAATCGTATCCGAATTTTAATGATATAGATGATTTTAACGGTTTTATACAGAATATACCCACCCCTAGGGCTGATTACAACGTTAATATTCGAGTGAGCTATGCCGACACCGCAAACCTCAGTCCGGGATATGTAAATCCGGCTTTTTTTAAAATTATGTCTGTTACGGTAAAAAGTGATTTTTTCCAGGATAGCCTGATGTGTGATTATTTATTCAGTTTTCATTAAACCTGATTTATTCATAAAATTCATTTACGTATGACTTATGTTGTTAATTTAAAATAAATGGCGCTTCCGGAGATTTGTTTTATTTAAGCTCAAAGGTTGGAGATGTTTATACCTCTGTAATTGGGGATATAATCAATTAATATACAACCGAACATTGTGTTCACACTAAATGCCGGATGATCCAAAATATTTACAGTTAACGAAAATAACTTTTAATAAATTGTAGGAACACGCCGCGGCGTGTTCATGCTTTGTAAATTATGGCTGCTTTACTTGATGTAATGTTTTCTATCGTCCTGGGCTCACTCTTTTTGTTGATGATACTTGCATATAACTTTGATATGGTAGATGCAAGTCATATAAATAATATGTACCTCAATGTACAAAGTACCGGGATTGGATTTCAGGAAATTCTAAAATATGATTTAAAGAAGATCGGATTGGGTGTTTCCGATTCAACTGTTGTATTTACTATTGCCAATACTAATCAGATAAAATTCAAAACCGACTTAGACCTGGACGGAAGTATCAATGTGGTACATTATTATACCGGGGACTTGAGTTCGGCGGATTTTACCGAAAATCCAAATGATATGCTTCTTTACCGGAAAGTTGATAACAATCCTGTTGAGCATTTTTCCATAGGAATGACCGATATAAGATTTAATTATTATGACATGGATGGAAATGAGACTGCGATATTGGCGGATATCAGACATATCGGCTATAGTTTTTATCTGGAAAGTACGTTCGCTTATGACGGTGAATATCCTGGTATATATATCAGAGGACGAATAAAACCTAAAAATATAAAGTTGAATTAGTATGGGTAAAATGGTATTAATAGTATTGCTTGGTTACCTGGCGATCTTTAATATTATGGCAAGTAACATGAGCAAGACCAGCTTAGAAGCAGAATTAAATTTATATGACGATTATTCAAAAGTTACGGCTAATAACATAGCTAATAGCGGTGCAAATGCGGTTCTAACTAAATTATCATATTACGGTTACTGGCGCGGGGAAAAGTCAAATATTTCATTTGGCGGGGGAACTTTTACCGCTGGAGCGCTCACCGATACTACTTTAGGTCCGTATGGAATAAAAGTATATTCATACAGCAATTTTAATGGAATTCCGGATACTGTTATTGTATATTTGACATTCTGGTCGTCATTGCCTGTGGGAGTGCGTGCCGGCGTAACGTCAAACACAGAAGTAGAAATAAGCGGTTCAATGATCATTGACGGAAGAGAGCATGATGAGAATGGAAATGTAATTCCTAACTCAGGAACATTTGGGATATCCACTATGACTACTTTTGATCGACAAGGCAATGCAAAAGCTGGAGGCACTGATACTGGTGAAATAGATTATGTTCCATCAAAGCCTGCAGATCCGGCAATTATTGAAGAAGGAGCAATATGGGACGGTGGATTTCCTGATACACCTGATAAAGTCATGGGAGGTGTTGCTGCAGGCTATCCGGAAGGAACATTGAAAAGTATAGCCCAAAGTGGAATTAATGGAAGTCAGTATGTTACTGATCCGTCTAATTTGACATTTCCACTGAGAGGGATAACGTACGTGGAAATTGGCTGGTGGCAAACATGGCAAGCTATTAATTTTGGAAACAGCAGTGGAATATTGGTAGTTCACAATTCGGGTACTAATTCCAAAATAAAAAACTTAAATAGCGGTACTTTTAAAGGATTAATTATTGCTGATGACATCGATAAAATTCATTGTGATATAATTGGCGCTATCGTTGTTTTAACTGATAATCCACCATCTGGCAATGTTATTGGTAATGGAACCGGGCATATAAAGTACAGCTCGGCTCTTTTAGGTCAAGCTACGACAGGCTTACCGGGTGTAAAATGCAATTTAAACATAGTAGCGTGGATCTATTAGAAGAATGTATTCAATTATCGATACCACAAGCTTTATTATAATGATAAATATAACTTATCCGATAAATTAAAAAACATAAATTATATTTTTGGTGAAGGAGCTATGACTAAGGAAATCATTCAAAAAGTTTTATCCGAAATCCCCGAAAGCCTTACAGGAATAGACAGGCAGCAGATGATCGGGGAAAAAATGTGTAATTTAACTCTCGAAGAACGTTCTGCCTTAAGAAAAACCATAGAAAATGCAATGACAAAGATGAAAGAAAACGATGCCTCCGATATTGATTTAGGAGGATATGGATGTAAAGGACTTATCTGGTATCGTGTCCATGGCGCAAAGAAGCCGGATGAGTCGTTTGGAAAATTCACGCCACTGGAAACGGATGTTTTGTGTCAGAATCTTTTAACGCAATCTCAAATGGAATTCCTGTACGAAAACAGGAATCTGGATTTTTCATATCAGATTGAAATGGATGGAAAAATGCTCCGGTACAGGGCAGATATGTATTTTGATTTAGACCATCTTGCATTAAATTGCCGGTATATCCCCCACATGATAAGACCTTTTAAAGATTTGCAGCTGCATCCTAATGTAGTCAAGGCATTAAGCCTGCAAACCGATAAACAGGGTTTAACGTTGATTACCGGAATCACCGGCTCGGGAAAAAGTTCGACGCTTGACAGTATCATCGATGCAAATAACAAAACGATAGACGCTCACATAATTATAATTGCATCCCCGATAGAGACAGTGCATACGTCGCATAGATGTATAGTACGGCATAGAGAGGTCGGCAGGGATACACGTTCGTTCAAATTAGGCGCGATCCAGGCGTTGAGACAGGACCCGGATATAATAGTGATTGGTGAGATGAGAGACCCAGATACTATCATTACCGCTCTTGAAATCACAGACAGCGGGCATAAAGTATTTTCAACGCTGCACACTGCATCAGCGGTAGAAAGCATCGATAGAATCATAGCCGAGTGCCCGCCGGAAGAACAGGAAAGAGTCAGAATGAGGTTAGCCGACACGCTGAAGTGTGTTATGTCGCAAAAATTAGTGCCTACGGTAGATGGAAAAAGAGTAATGGCAAAAGAAGTTATGCTCATGACGCCCTCTATAAAGGCGGCAATAAAAAATAATAACACCAGTGAAATTTATCAGATGATTAACGAAGGCTCGGATAAGGGATTGGTCACTCTGGAGCAGGATTTGTTGCGGCTGGTGAATGAGCGGAGAATTACTCCGCATGATGCAGAGGATTTTGCAAATAACAAAAAACGTATGAGGGAGTTATTGGGCATAGAATAACAGGAGAGTATAAATTGTGGAAGCCTTAGGGATTTGTGTGGATGGCAACGAACTGAAATTCGTACATCTAAAAAAAGTAAAAAATAATTACGAAATACTCGGTCTGGAGAAAGTCTTTATTGATAGAGCCGGTAGAGTAGAATCACGCCGGGAAGAAACAGAAGAAGACTATGAAGATGCCTTTGGTTTAGAAACCCCGCAGGAGGAAGTTATTCAGGAAGAGATGGTAACTCCCGAGTTAGATGACAACGTGATATTTAATGTAATTTCTAAATATTCCAGAAAGAACCTTAAAGTTGGAATGAATATTTTGCAATCGGACGTGTCGTTTACCAATATTTCCGCCGATCTTGGTGCGAAAGCTAAGAACCTGAAAAAACAGATAAAAAAAGAATTGAATAAGATTTCGGATGATATAACCGATGAGAATTTTGGTTTTATTCAAAAAAACGAAAATGAATACATTGCATTTTATCATAATAATAAATTGGAAATGATGAACCAGATTTTGAATGTGATTTCTGAAATAAAAAGTGAAATAAAGATCCAGCTTGTTGATATAAATGAGGTGGCTTTAATAAATCTGTTTGTGAACATGATAGAAGTTGATGAAGAAGTTAGTATTTTAGTGTATGTTGGAAATGAGTTCAGTAGAATTTTGTTCTTTCATGGGAAAAAATTAATCGATTTTTCACAATTGATTAATGAAGGCTATCATTCAAGTGGATTGCTGACTAACCTGTATGGTAAAATTATTTTCGAGCTTGATACAGCGGGATTTGAAGAAATACACAATATATTTATTGTCGGCGATGGAGAGATTTCTCAATATGAAGAATATTTTAAGGAAAAATTCCCTGATAGTAATATTTCAAGATTACCTTTTATAAATTTACTGGATTTCTTGGATGAAAGCCAAAAAGAGGAAATAGACAGTTATGCAATACCAATTTCTATCGCATGGAAAATATTAGAAGGAAAAGATAAAAATTTCATAGATACCAACTTCCTGCCGGCAAGCACCAGGAAAAAGCAAAAAGCTTTTGCGCTTGCGTGGCATGGATACGTCCTTGCTTCTATGATTATCTTATCGATTGCTTTTTTGTTCTGGGAAAATATAAAAATTAGTAATAAAATAGAAACTTTGCAACAGGAAACAAGTTCATTGGTAGAAGAAATCGAGAAATTAAGACCAATCGTTTTTGAAGTCGACAACATCTCAAAAGAGATTGACAGGATCAGACCAAGATTAGCATTGGTGGATGGTTTAAAACCCAAAAATATGCTGTATTCCGATTTATTGAGATTCATATCAAATAATGTGAGAGATATAAACTCAATGTGGATAAACGAATTTTCTGGTTCCGGTAATGATTTTTCATTTTTGGGAAATTCATTATATAGAACCAGGATTCATTTGTTGGCAAATACTTTTGAACAATCAATAATAGATAACGTAAATTCTATAAAAATAATGGATAAAAATATTTTCAATTTTAACATTTCGGGAGGAATTCCTGTTAAGAAATAGAGGGCATTGAATGTCGAGTGCTATCAAGAAAAGTATCATACTTGGTGTAGTATTTATAATAGTATCAGGGTTTGGCTATTACTGGTTAAAAAGCCATAAAGGAAAAGAATTGGAAAGCGTTACTGCAGAAAGGGATGCTAAACAAAAAGATTATGATGAATACAAACAAAATGCTGATCTCCATGATGCTTTGGCAGATACATTAAAAACCTTAAATGAAAGACTTCTTAACCAGGATAAAATACTGCTGTCTATTGAGGATTCAAAAGTTACTTTTAAGTATCTTAATGAATTAGCATCGAAGCCGGACAGCTATATAAACTTTACATTTTTAACTGGAGGCGAACAGACATTTGAAGATCATTTGACCACAAGCTATGTACTTGAGGGGGATGCATTATTTGAAAATCTTTTTAACTTTATATGGAAACTGGAACACTATAAAAGGCTCTATACTATTCAATCATTAAACTTTGAAGAGATTAAAAAAACTGATAATCCTGAAAAAAAGCCGATAAGCTATATACAGTTTAGCATGACAATAACAGGATTTTCGCCCAAAGAGGAATTTCGTTCAGATGAGGAAATAGTAGAAAATAAATTTAGCGAAGCAATTACCTATAATCCGTTTGTGCCGCTGGTAAGCGACTATATTCCACCCAATACAGAAAACCTTTTAGAGGTAAATGATGCTAGCCTCAAGGGATTAACCGAGGAGAAAGCGTGGATAGTTGACGCACAAGGAAAATGGCATATTATGCAGGTTGGAGATAAAGTGTACCTTGGGTATTTAACGATAATAGATTATGGAAGACAACAGGTAGAATTTACGTTAATTAAAGGCGGATTTTTAGAAACTGTGGTGTTGATTAGGAAATAATAAAAAGGGATTTTAATAATGAATAGAATCGTTATACTATTGTTGTTGATCACGTGTACTTTTTCAATATCCTACGGGCAGGAGAAACCTCCCAGAGAGCAAATCCCAACTACTGGACAGATATCGCTGTCGAGTTCAATGCCGTTCTTTCAGGCTATGCAGGCTTTGAGCGAGATCAGCAGCAGAATAGAAAAAAAGCCGATAATCGACGAAAAAACCAGGACGGATTCGATCGGCGTTGAAATTGTCGATATGTATTGGAGGGATGCATTTATTTATATATTGAGAGTAAACGACCTTGAATACGAAGAATTCCCTACGTATATCAGGATCCTCGATCTAGTTGAAGAAGTGTTGGCAGAGGAAGAAAGATTATATAATTCCAGTATGAGAGAGGTCAATATCAGTGCGATATTTTTTGAAGGAGACAGACACGCATTAACAGAAAAAGGGGTAAATTGGTCGGCGCTGATCCAGGAAGGGACCTTTCTTCTAAATATTCAGCAAAATCTGATCGGACCCCAATCAGAAGCGGACATTTTCAGCGCAGGCATTACACGAGAAACCTCAAAGCAAACCCTGACGGGACTGCTGAAAGCTTTAGAAACTGCAACCGTCGGAGAAGTTCTGGCAAATCCCAATATACAGGTCCTTGAAGGAGAAGTAGGGCGGATTCAAATAGGTCAGGATTTTTCAATCAAGCAATTCGATTTTGCAGGCAATGTTACAGATTTTTTTATGAGCACCGGTATAATATTAGATGTTAAACCGCTGGTTATTCAGGAAGACAGTCTATTCTTCATTCATCTGGATGTTACTGCTGAAAGGAGCTCGGTTAGTCCCAGCGCGCTTACTACAATTATTAGTACAACTAAGACTAAGACATCGTTATTTTTGCTTGATGGAGAAAGGGCTGTGATAGCCGGTCTTTATTCAACCGATGAAACGTTTACAAGAGCCGGGGTGCCGTTTTTGAAAGATTTACCGCCGTGGTTTTTTGGAATACGGTATATAACGGGATATGATCGAAAGGAAATTACCGAGAAAGAATTAATTATTATTATACAAGCAGAACTGGTTGCGACAATACAGGAAAGGGAATTGTCGCAGTTACACAATATAGATTTACTCAATCAAAGGTTAGAAGAACTGAAGAATAAAATAATCAAAAAATAAGGATTAATTGCAAAAACGATCCTTCGTTGCGCTAAAAAACTTAATTGCTCTTAACATCCCCCTAAATCCCCCTTCAAAGGGGGACTTTTTTTGAATCCACGCTGTCAATGAATATCTTTCCTCATCTTCGGGTAATGGAAACTTTAGCAAATCTTGATATAAAAGGGTTCATATTTCATAATCCCGAAGATTCGGGCTCTAGGGGGATGTTCTTTGTAAAATGGGAATTCAACAATGTAAATAAAGCACTAATCATATGAAACAGAGAAGAACCAAAATAATGTAGGGATGCACGGCTGTGCGTCCCAAAAAATACATTTCCTTTTAGACTATATATAACCACGCCAAGTGTCAAATACCTACCGTATCAATACCATCTTCTTCGCTTGGACAAATTCACCGGCAATTATGCGGTAAATGTATAAACCGCTTGCGACAGGTCTTCCAAGTTTATCAGTACCATCCCACTGCTCTACGTGATAGCCCGCTTTTTTCGGCTCGTCAAAGAGTTCTTTTACTTCCTGTCCGAGTATGTTATATATCCTGATGCTGACTCTTTCCGGTCTGGGCAGGTCGAATTTGATTGTCGTATTCGGGTTGAACGGGTTCGGATAGTTCTGGTACAGCTTGAAGGTATGCGGTACGGCGACTTCTACAGCGACGATGCCCAGTGTTTCCGTCAAGCCGATAGTGCTTACCGATTCCAGCCGGTAATAATAAGTCCTGCCGGTTTCAACGTCTGTATCCGTGTAATTGTACGGACCTTCCTGGCAGCTTATAAGGTTATTGTTTATCTTTTCAAATCCTTCGTTCCCGTTCAGGCTCCGGTAGATATTAAAACCCGCATTATTGGTTTCGCGGGAAGTCTCCCAGCCGAGCGCTACCACGCCTTC
>Ga0114930_10001395_pt1 | contig 23133 bp, 21 predicted proteins | sample AnhtaG_FD_87300 | JGI IMG/M metagenome (GOLD analysis project Ga0114930, IMG submission 87300) | Deep subsurface microbial communities from Anholt, Denmark to uncover new lineages of life (NeLLi) - Anholt_01485 metaG | ecosystem: Environmental > Aquatic > Marine > Oceanic > Sediment | place... | reverse complement strand
GGGGGAATTTATGTGCCGTACGCGAGTGGATTGGCCGGGCACAGCGATGGTGACGTGGGCTTACATGCAGTTATTGACGCACTGCTGGGGGCGGCGGGAATGGGTGATATAGGAACATTATTTCCCGATACGGACGCGAAGTTCAAAGACGCAGACAGTAAAGAGCTTTTAGTTATCGTGAAAGAGCAGCTCGAAGAAAAAGACTGGGAAATAGCCAATGTTGACTTGATAATACATGCGGAAGAGCCGAGATTAGAGCTGGTCAAGGCACAAATGAAGAGGTGTATCGCCGGGCTTTTAGGGATTGATTTTAACGCGGTGAACGTCAAGGCAAAAACGAACGAGGGGTTTGGGGATGTGGGGGCGGGCGATGCGATTGCGGCCACGGCAACCGCACTTTTGAAAAAGAAATACAGAAGGACGCTGTAAATAGAATATCAAAATCGTATTGAGGGTATTTGTTGATGGCGTTGCAGCTTTATAACAGCCTGACAAGAAGAAAAGAAGAATTCAAGCCGTTGAAGAAAGGCAGGGTCGGGATTTATGTTTGCGGGCCGACCGTGTATGGGCACGCACATCTGGGGCATGCGAAAAGTTATGTAAGTTTTGACGTGCTGATTCGATATCTTCGCTATCTGGGATATAGTCTCACCTACGTGCAGAACATAACCGACGTGGGGCATCTGACCGACAATGCGGATGAAGGTGAGGATAAGATTGTTGAGGCGGCCAAGAAAGAAAAAAAGCATCCGATGGCACTGGCTGAATTCTATACGCGCAGCTACTTTGAGGATATGGATAAACTTAACTGCGTCAGGCCGGATATAAGCCCGCGGGCCAGCGGACATATAACCGAACAGATAGAGCTCGTGAAGATACTTCTGGAAAAAGGCTACGCTTACGAGGTCAATGGCTCAGTGTATTTTGATGTGTCCAAATTCAAGGACTACGGGAAGCTATCCGGCAGAAATGTTGAAGAGATGCTGGCCGGTGCCCGCGTGGAGGTTTCGCCGGAGAAAAAGGCGCCGGTGGATTTTGCGCTTTGGAAGAGGGCGGAGCCGAACCATATTATGCAATGGCCAAGTCCGTGGGGGATGGGTTATCCGGGCTGGCATCTGGAATGCTCGGTAATGAGTATGAAATATCTGGGCAAAACCCTTGACATACACGGCGGCGGGCTGGAAAACCAGTTCCCGCATCACGAGTGCGAAATTGCGCAATCGGAGGCGGCGAACGGCGTGCAGTTTGTTCGGTACTGGGTACACCATAACATGGTCACGGTGGACAGCCAGAAGATGGGCAAGAGCTTGAACAATTTCGTTACACTCAAACAAGCCTTCTCCGGCGCACACGAGAGATTAACGAGAGACTACGACCCGCTGGCAGTCAGGCAGTTGATTTTGAACAGCCATTACAGAAGTCCGCTGGATTTCTCGGATGCAGCATTGTTCGCGGCAAAGAGCGGTTATGAGAAGATAACGGGTGCAGTTGTAGAGGTCAGAAGTAAGGAGAACTTTGCACCACGAGGCGAACCGGACAAAGAAGTGATTAGTCAGTTGAATATGTTCAAACAAAAATTTGAAGAAGCGATGAACGACGATTTGAATACTGCTGTCGCGCTGTCCATTATGTTTGACCTCGTCCGGCTGGCAAGAACGGTGCTTGATGACAGTAATACGACCAAAGACACACTCGATGCGGTTGATAAAATGTTTAGAAAATTAGGCGGTGATTGCCTGGGTATTGTCAGAGAAAGTTACGGGAGTACTGAAATCAGTGTGGCTGAATACAATAGGCTTGTTGAGATTCTTATTAAGCAGAGAACTGAAGCGCGCAACGAAAACCTTTATGAGAGAGCGGATGCCATTCGTAAGTCGCTGGATGAAGCCGGTATTGTGCTGACCGATAATCCAGATGGTACCACTACACCCACCTTCACTAAGTTTAAACCTGGAGAATGAAATGAGGATACTCGGCATCGACCCGGGTTTGCAGCTCTGCGGGTACGCTGTAATAAAGGCGACCGTGACAGAGGAAAGACTAATCGAAGCAGGTGTTTTTCGCACTGCCGGCGCCTCGACTATAGAAGAGAAGCTGAATCAAATTTCCAGTGACATGGAAACGCTGCTTGAGAAGTTCAGGCCGGAGATTGTAGCGGTAGAGGAATTGTACTCGCACTATGCACACCCGAAAACGGCGATATTGATGGGACACGCAAGGGGCGTTATACTGCAGAAGGCAGCGGAGGCGGCAATTGAGGTCAGAAGCTTCAGCGCAACGCGTATCAAAAAATCAATTACCGGCAACGGCAGGGCATCGAAGGGACAAATGCAAAGGGCGATTCAGGCGGTTTTGTCCTTGCCCCAGCTGCCTGAGCCGAGCGACGTGGCCGACGCTGTAGCAGCGGCAATGTGCTGCGCAAATTCTGTGAGCAGCCAGGCAGTAGTTTAGAAATCACAAACTATGATAGCGAGGATTGAAGGAAAACTTGTTAAGCTTGATACCGACAGCGGCCTTGTGCAGGTGGGGGCGGTCGGCTACGAGGTGATGCTACCAAGCTATTGTGTAAACGCCCTGTCGGACAAGATAGGTACGGATATTGCTCTTTGCACGATGGAATATTACGAGGGCACGCCGGGCGGCGGTAATTTAATACCGAGGATGGTTGGTTTTCTCAATGCTGGTGAGAGGGATTTTTTCACGAAGTATATCAGCGTCAAAGGAATGGGCATAAAGAAGGGGTTGCGGTCGCTGGGTATGCCGATAGCCACCATAGCCGCGGCTATAGAAAATGGCGATGACAAGATGTTGATGTCACTTGACGGCGTGGGCAAGAGGATGGCCCAGCAGATTATCGCTGAGTTGCGCGGCAAGCTGCAAACTTTTGCGGCCGGGGCCGAATTGCCCAGGCCGGCGGAGGCGAGGTTTAAGCCGTTCCAGGCTGAGGCGTTAGAGGTTCTTATCTCCTGGGGTGAAAGAAGAAGTGAGGCGATGGAGCTGATTGAATTAGCGTGTAAGAAGCACCCTGACGTAGATTCGGCTGAGCTGCTTGTACCTTTAGTGTACAGGCTGAAGCAAGGGATAGAAGTCTGAAGACAAAAATTAAAAATTAAAGTGCAAAAATCAAAATGACATATAAAAATGCAAAATGGTCCAAAATCTATCAGGACAATTTTGGATGACACAATTTTGAATTTTAATTTGTAGTTTTGCTATTTAATCTTTGCTATTTGGTTTGAAGTTATGGTGATAGGCAGAGTCATAGGCGGACAGTCACTGAGCGAGCAGGAAGAGAGTTTCAACATCTCGCTTAGGCCAAAGTTTCTGGATGAATGCGTAGGCCAGTGCAATGTGAAGGAGAAGCTTTCGATTGCTATAGCTGCGGCCAAACAGAGGTCCGAGCCGTTGGAGCATATTTTGTTTTACGGCCCGCCGGGCCTGGGCAAGACGACGCTGGCCCACGTTGTGGCAAACGAGATGGGGGCGAATGTTCGGTGCTCATCGGGGCCGGCTCTTGTCAAGCAGGGCGATGTGATGGGTATGCTGAGTAATATCAACACCGGCGATGTCCTTTTTATCGATGAGGTTCACCGGCTCAGCACGCCGGTCGAAGAGTTTATTTATCCGGCGATGGAGGAGTTTAAGGTCGATTTCACTGTCGATAGCGGTCTGCATGCGAAGACGATAAATTTTCCGTTGAAGCGTTTTACTTTGGTTGGTGCAACGACGCGAGCGGGGCTGCTCAGCGCTCCGCTTCGCAGCCGGTTCGGGATGCTGTATCATCTGGAATTTTACAGCAGCGAGGAGCTGACGGCGATTTTAGAAAGGTCCGCAGGCCTGTTGCAATTAGGCTGCGAGGAGGGAACACTGGAGTTGATTGCAGCAAGGTCCCGCGGGACACCGCGAGTGGCTAATCGATTGCTGAAGCGGGTGCGTGACTACGCGCAGGTAAAAGGCTCAGGAGTCCTGGCCGCCGAGATTGTCGAAAGTGCGCTCAAGATGGAGCAGATTGATACATTGGGCCTGGATGAGCTGGATAGAGCGTTTTTGCGTGCGCTGGTCAATGTCTATGATGGCGGCCCGGCCGGTATTGATGCTATTGCAGCTACCCTCGGCGAAGAGCGGGACACGCTGGAGGACGTAGTCGAGCCGTATCTGCTGCAAATCGGTTTCCTGCGCCGTACCAAACGCGGCCGGGAAATCACCAAATCCGCCTGCAAACATTTAGACCTGAAGTACCACAAAAAGAAGCAGGCCGGCGACCAGCCGGAACTTTTTGAGCAAAACCAACGGTAAGGTCTGGTTATGACGATAAAATGCCGCAGAAGATGGCGGAAAATACTTGCAGTTTTAGGATGGATTTGTTAATTATTGAAAATCGGAAAGCATAGTGTTGTCATTAAGGCGTGTATAGGGGAAATCTCAGTAGAATAAGGTCGGCAGCGCTGGCACAGACTCTTATACAAATGACCTCGAGGGATATACAGGACTTCGTAGTTAATCGAAAATCGAAGGGAGATTAAGATGAGAAACTCAGCGAGCCACCAAAGGAGGCTATCCACGGTCGTATCAGCCGTGATGCTATTCTTTGCATCGTCTCTACTGGCGGAAGATTCAAACTCTGTCTGGGCTGGGGAAGACCCCAACTTTGTTGAATTGTCCGGAACACTGCTGCACAACCACGTGCCCATGTCTGAGATAACGGACGCCCAGCCATATTTCTCATCGAATGATGCGTACACCAGGAGAAAAGGGATCGACATCGTCACAAGCTACGACAACGAAAGTAGCTCATTCAAAATTTCCAGGCTCCCTCGCCACCCATTGGTATTATTCTTCCATTACCACATTCAAGGCGGCCGTAGGACATTGCCCGGCAATTACAGAAGGCTCGTTCGTGTGGATGTCAATGAACTCACTGATTGGGAGTGTTCGCATTTCGATGTAGATATGGAGTATATTATCCACACGACGAGTCCTTGGGATAGCAATGCCGTTGAGTTCTATACGTACCCAAAAGACCCATACCCAGAGCAGCCCAACTCCCTTGACTTTGAGTGGGAACCGGTTCCTGGGGCCAATGAATATGATGTCCGAATCTGCGTATACCGAGACCCCAACCGGTATAAGTACTTGGGAGAGATTCTTTACACTACTGTTTATGAAAACTCCTTCTCTGTTGAGTTACCTTGTTCCAGACCGGACGAACACTACAATGCCACAATATCAGCGTATAACTCAGATGGTGAAAAGATAGGCCAGTATATGACCACTTATAGAAATGGCTACGGCTGGGATTACCGATTTAAAGCCTGTCCTCAATCTGTAGAACGTCTCAATGGTGGCAATCCTTAAGTTTGCTCAACCTCGGTATCCAGTTAGCCTTGTACTTAGGAAGCCCCACTTTAGATAAATGAGATTGCCATCCGGCATAGGCGGACCTGCGGAGGGGCTCGCAAGGACGATCACGGTATCCCACACCGTCCTGGACATGCACGGTATCCTTACGAAATGCGCTACGGTCCATCAACCTTGCAAAATATACTTTGCCATTTTTGGCGGGCGGTGGAGGAGCTCGGTAAAGTGGGAAATTAAGACCTTTTCGATTTCGTTGAGTATTTTTTCATCTGTACCAGCAATCAATTTCAAGTTACTCAGGCAATTTGCCGCATTTTTGGTTAGTTTAATCTTGTCTGGGAAATTAGCCTCACAATCTCTGCAAATAAGGCCGTTGGCGGAACTGCTAAAATAAAACTCGTCGCTCGTCGCTCGTCGCTCGTATCTCGTTTTGCAATTTGCACAGGCGTTTAGGACCGGTTGTAGGCCGACTTCTTTGAGCAGGGACAATTGAAATAGTATCAGGAAGGAAATCGTGTCTCGTGACTCGTGACCTGTGTCTCGTGTGCTCTTTAAGAATTGCAGGAAGCTGTCAAAGAGTTTCGGATGTGGGTCGTATTCGTCTGTTAAGCCATTCAGCAATTCGGTAGCAAAGAGGCAGCAGTTCAAAGCGAATAGATTATTCGACAGGTGGGTAAAGCCGGGTCCGCCGCCGGCGGATTCAAACTCGGTCAGCGTGGCAAGTTTTTCTCTGGTTGTATCGGAAAAAACAATTTTCCCGTGCGAGAATACTTCGAGAGGGCCGTCAAACGCCGATTTGGGCCGTTTGGAGCCTTTGGCGATGGCGCTGATTTTGCCGGCTGCTCTGGTAAAGAGTGTTACGATCTGGGATGTTTCAGAATAATCGAGAGCGCGTATGCAAATAGCCTCGTCTTTGGTCAACATAGTTCGTATCGCCTCACGCCTGGGGCTTCAGGCTCTTTTCGATTCTGATACGCTTTATCCTTCTGGCCTCTGCGGAGGTGATGGTAAATTTTAGATTTTCGTAATCGAAGGTTTCGCCGGTTTTGGGAATATAACCCAGGTGGGAGAAGACAAAGCCGCCTATGGTGTCGTAATCTTCATCCTCTGGCAGACTCAGTTCAAACTCGTCGTTCAGGTCATCGACGTACGTTCTGGCGTCGGCCTCAATAGTGTTTTGGTCAATTTTCTTTATGGGTTCGGGGGGAGCCTCCTCGTATTCATCGGTTATTTCACCGACGAGCTCTTCGAGAATATCCTCCAGGGTAACGATGCCGGCGGTGCCGCCATATTCATCGAGCACGACGGCTATATGCAGCTTTTGATTTTGAAATTCATGGAGCAGAACTCTAAGGGGCTTGGTTTCAGGGACAAAATAGGCATCTCTGATTTTGTCTCGAAGTTTGAAATCTGCAGCCGCTTTGCCGACTTCGGTCAGCAGGTCCTTGGCGTAAATAAGGCCGATTATGTTGTCTATATTTTCTTCATAGACCGGCACACGGGTATGGCCTGCGGTATTGATAGTTTCCAGAATCGTCTGCAAGTCAGAGCTGACTTCAACGGCTACTATGTCCGTGCGGGGAGTCATAATCTCATCTGCGGCGGTGTCACTGAGCTCCAGGACGTTTTCAATCATCTCCTGTTCTTCCTCGTCCACGACGCCGTCCATCCTGTGCTGTTCCAGGCCGTTCAAGAATTCTTCCTGTTTTTCTTCCTGTTGTTCGCGGAGTGTTGTTTCAGGTACGCCGGCGAGTCGGCGGACAAAAGCGTCATAGAGTTTGAAGACGTAAAGAACGGGTGAGGCAGTTCGCTCAAAGAGCATCAGAAGTCTGCATGTTCGGCTGAGGATTTTTTCGCCTGCGTATTTGGCCCAGGCATGAGGGACTGCCAGGCCGAACACTGAAAATATTAACATCGCAATAATGAATGTAAGAACATAATCGCTGACTCGCAGACCACCCTTGTGCAATGTTGCAAATATCCCAATCAACAACAACAAGATGCACATATTGAGGATGAGCCGATATAAAGAGCAGGTGAGAATCAATTTTTCGGCGTCTCGAACCAACTGGTCGGTGAGGTTTTCCGAGGTCTTCGGTTTGTTTACCGCCTTGAATGCCTCCTGTAATTTGACGCGTGAAAATATTCGCAGGGCGACGGCGTTGACGGAAAAGAACAATGTTCCGCCGGCGAGAGCACAAATCAGCAGTATTGCCCAGCCAACATAACCCACTTAATACCCTTTCAATACAACGTATCGCGGATAATTTTTTTCTATCGGCGATTTGTATTATACACTAAACCGTAACCTTGCTGTTGTAAGATTTCATCTTCGACCTGATGCATTTTTTCTGTGTGGTCCTGTGTGGCATCGTCGAATCCGAGGTTGTGCAGCAGAGCGTGCGTTATGTAAAGCGCCAATTCAGCTTCGGCTGAATGGCCTCGCAGGTTCGCTTCTTTGACGGCCTTTTCAGCGTTGACCACAAGCTCAAATGACTTCGAAGAGCGGTTATCAGGGTTCCCTGGCGCATTTTTTTCGTCGGACAGGTCGAAACTCAAACAATCGGTGGTACAGTTACGTTTCAAGAACCGTTTGTTTAGTTTACGGATTTCGGCGTCGCCAACTATCGCAACACTGACCGTTGCTTTTGGGAGCTTAAAGCGGTTGCAGACGGCCTTGACCAATTTTTCAAGCCTGGCCGGAGAGACGTCTATGTTTTTGAAATTCCTCGTGGTTTGAACGACTATGTCCTGATCTTGCTTAAGCGAATCCATAATTGTTATTGTTTTTTTCGTTCGAGCTGATTGGCCGGAAGTGCCTGTTTGGCGGTTGTCGTCCTGGCGTCTTTTTCTTTTTGCGAGGTGGAGTCCTGCGGCACATCGGGTGGTTTTGGATATGCGACTCGGCCGTGATAATGGGCCGCGAGTGTTTTTGATATACTTGCCTCTATCTGACTTAATTCTCGCAGCGACAAATCGCATTCATCAAATTGTCCGTCCTGCAGCCGTTTCATCGCCATATTGTGGACGACGGCTTCTATTCTCGTTGGGGTTGCTTCGGCCAGTGACCTGGCGGCACTTTCGATGGTATCGGCCAACATTACGATGGCGGCTTCTTTTGTTCGTGGTTTTGGGCCGGCATATCTGAATTCACTTTCAGACGGCGGAGGCGAACCCCGAACACCCTTTTTCACGTCTGGCGAGTCCGGAGATTGTTTTTCGTCGTGCTTCTTCTTGGCCTCATTGTAAAAATATTCGACGAGTGTCGTGCCGTGGTGTGTCTCGATAAACTGGCGGAGCACGGCGGGCAGAGCATATTCTTTGGCCATTTCTATGCCGTCTTTGACGTGGCCTACAATAATCAATTGGCTCATCGCGGGTGACAGTTCTGTATGGCGGCTCGTCGAGCCCATTTGGTTTTCCACGAAGTAGCCGGGCTTATTGATTTTTCCGATATCGTGATAATAGGCCCCGACTCTGCACAAGAGGCCGTTGCGGCCGATTGCCTCGGCGGCGGCTTCGGCAATAGAGCCTATCAATAAGCTGTGACTGAATGTGCCAGGCGCTTCCATAGCAAGTCTTTTCAGCAAGGGCTGATTGGCATCACTGTGGTCCAGAAGTGTCATACTCGTGGCTATTCGGAAGACCTTTTCAATAAGTGGCAGCAGACTTTGAATCAGCAAGCCGACTGCAAGAGTGACACCTGCGTGCAGGCCTGCGTTCCTGAAAATGTCAGCGGGTCGGTCAGTTCCGGCCCAGAAGTCCAAAGCCATGGCTGTTATCAACACCATTACGGCGGCGAGTGTGCTGACTTCGAGCAGCTTCATTCTTGTTCGGATTTCTCTGAGGGAGAAACAGCAGGTGATGACGCCGGCGGACATTGTCAGAAACAGGTTGATATTCGCCGCCGGCCCGGTAGCGAAACAGGCAAAGACACAATAGAATATACTCATACCGATTGCAAAACGCTGATCATAAGCAATCGTCAAAATAATGGCTGCTGCAACGGCGGTTCCGGTGGCCCACCATATGTGCTCGGTCAACAACACGCCAAGTTTGGTTGTGGCCAACAACAAGATAAATAAGCCGGCAAGTGCGAGCGCTCTGGTCCGATTTCTGACTATTCGCCTCTGGTAGTGATGGATGTAGGAAACCGCAGCGAGACAAACCACGGCCACTGCGACGGTCAGCGATATCACTTCAAGATAAGTAGCCTGGCGGATTAGCTCGTACGATAAAATGGGAGCACAGACGACGACGAAAAGCAGCCATAACAGGACCGAGCTTAAAATATCGGTGTTGGCCAGTCGAGTTATTTGTGACAGGTGCTCCCCAGCTATAATCTTACGAACCTGGTCTCGGCGTGGACTTGTTTTTTTCCAAAAGAACCGCATTTGTTTACCCCCACGTTATTGTCAGGACAAAGAAAAAAACGCAGCTATTTTTAGATTTTTGTCTTTTAACTTTTAGTTTTTGCATTTTTTCTGTAGGCCTGTACGATATTTTGAACCAATCGGTGCCGTACGATGTCTCTCTGTGTTAATTCCACGACGCCAATGCCTTTAATTCGTCGCAGTATTTCAATTGCCTCGACCATACCGCTTTTCTGGCCGGCGTCCAGATCAATTTGTGTTATGTCACCTGTGATTATCATTTTGGAGCCATTGCCCAATCTTGTCAAGACCATCAGCATCTGCAGAGGTGAGGTGTTTTGCGCTTCGTCGCAGATGATGACAGCCTCGTTTAATGTTCGGCCGCGCATAAAAGCAAGGGGGATGATCTCGATGATATCCAATTCGATAAATTTCTTCATCTGGGCAAAATCCATCATATCTTCGAGCGCGTCAAAAAGGGGGCGAAGGTAGGGATTTACCTTTGCCTGCACGTCACCGGGGAGAAAGCCGAGCTTTTCGCCGGCCTCGACGGCGGGCCGAGCGAGGATAATTTTTCTGGTTTGCTTTTTCTTTAACATCGAGACGGCTGCTGCGATGGCGAGGTACGTTTTGCCTGTGCCTGCCGGGCCTATACAAAAGGTAAGGTCGTTTGCAAGCATTGTTTCGACGTACTTCAGCTGACCTTTGGTGGATGGCTCAACGACCTTTTTTTGGGAATAGACGGTAATGGCCTCACTGGTCGCCGGGGTCAGGGGCGGGCTGTCTCGGGTGATAAAAGCGTTTACATCATGGGCTGTGAGGCAGCGGTGTTTGATGAGGTGTTTTTGCATTCTGTCGATAATCTGAGCGGCTTTGTTTACGCTCTTATCTTTGCCGCTGATTATTAAATTGGCCTTACGGGCGGCGATTTGGATGCCAAGGGACTGCCGCAAAATGCGAAGGTGGCTGTCGGCAGGGCCGAACAGCTCAAGCTGCCTGTGAGGTGAATCTAATTGTATGGTAACTTCCAAAATCTTCCTCAATCAAACAGGGTTCGCATTTTGCGAAAGACTGCAAAACGTGGCCCGGCTTATTACATAATGGAGTCCCCGGCAATGAACATAAAGAATAAATACGCAAACGGCGCTGCTACCAAAGGCGAATCAATGATGTCCAATATCCCGCCGAAGCCGGGCACCCCGATATGGTCGGGGTTCGAGGAATCTTTTTGTTCGGCATCGCGTTTTATCATAGACTCGACCAAGTCACCCATCTGGCCTATAAAGGCAAAACAGAAGCCAAAGACTGCGGCCAGCCACCAAGCCATTATATCAGAACCTGCAGCAAAGCAAATAGCAACTATCATTGCAGTTGAGACGGCGGCGGCCATACCTTCCCAGGTCTTGCCGGGGCTGATTTTGGGCGAAAATTTGTGTTTGCCGAACAAGATTCCGCCTGCGTAAGCACCTATATCAGCGGACTTTACGACACAGATAAACATTAACAGCGGCCAGGGGCCAAAGTCAATTCGGATGGCTATACAGAAGGCACTTAGAAGCCCAAGATAAATAATAGAAAAATAATTTGCTCCGCAGTTGGCTAACACCGCTGAAGTCCCATAGTGAATGTATTGATACAAAAGCAATGCCAGCAGCGAAAAGGCACAGAGGAATAACAGATAAATATGGGGTGAGATTCTGAGAAGCTGCGGCCAATACCAGGTAGTGGCGAATAAGATCGAAACTATGATTGACAGCGGTGTAAAAATCTTCAGGTTTTTTGCCGCGGCAAGTCTGGACAATTCGAGCTGAGCGGGAACTATCAGCAGGGTAATAAGTACACAGAAAAGGGTGCCCTGCACGGCTGTGTCGTCGGTTACTGCCGCGGTCAATGAGCCGTCCAGCCAGCCGTCGAAAATGACGATCGCGGTAAAGAATACGGCCATCAATGTGCCAAAAAACAATCTGTATTTGAGCATAATTCAGCTCATAGTTGTGAGTTTGCGGTTCGTAGTCTATGAACCGGCTTTTATACTGCCGAAACGTCGGTTTCGTTTTGCGTAACCCAGTATTGCTTTTTCCAAATCTGCTTTTTTGAAATCGGGCCAGAGAGTTTTTGTGACGTAGAATTCACTGTATGAGATTTGCCAGAGCAGAAAGTTGCTGACTCTCATTTCGTTTGCGGTGCGCACCAAAAGGTCCGGGTCGGCAAGGCCGGCAGTATATAGATGCCGGCTTACGCACTGTTCGTCGATATCTTTCAGGCGAAGTTTGCCGTTCTTGTATTCTTGTGCAATTCTTTTGGCTGCATCTGAGATTTCGGTTCTGCCGCCATAGTTTAGCGCCAGAGCAAGCATCATACCGGTGTTGCCGGCAGTGAGTTTTATGGTCTTTGCGAGTTCTGTTTTAACGGCGGGAGGTAATTGAGTCAATCGCCCCAGGTGAATAAGCTTCACGTTGTTTTTCGTCAGAGTAGGACGAATCTCAACGAGGTATCGGGTGTAGAGGTGCATTAGGGCGTTGACTTCAGTTTTGGGTCTCTCCCAGTTTTCGATACTGAAGGAATATAAAGTCAGAGATTCAATTCCAAAGTCAACACAGCATTGAGCTATTTTCTCGACAGTTTTTCCACCCTGGCGATGTCCTTCAGCTCGGTGCAGGCCTTTTTTCCGCGCCCACCGGCCGTTGCCGTCCATAATTATGGCGATGTGACGGGGCATCTGCTCTGTGGTTAGTCCGAGGCGTTTGGCGGTTTTTTTTAGTTTCTCTTCGAAGCTCTTTTCCAATTTTTGCAGTTCGAGAATTATCTAAATATAGTTTGACTTCGTTTTGGGCCGACTCCGATGATTGTGATTGGTTTTCTGGTCACTTCTTCGATTCGGCAAATAAAGTTCCGGGCGTTCAACGGCAAATCGTGAAAATCCTTTACTTGGGTTATATCCTCGTCCCATCCGGGCAAAGTTTCGTAAATGCACCGAGCGCGAAAAAGTCTGGCTGCATTTGCCGGGAAGAAGCTGGTTTGTTTTCCATTGATTTCATACGCTGTGCAGATTTTTATTTCTTTCAGGCCGGCAAGCGTATCGAGGTGCATCAATGCTACGCAATCGATGGCGCCGATTGTTGCGGCGTAGGATACAGCTACGGCATCGAACCAGCCACATCGGCGGGGCCGACCGGTGGTGGTGCCGTACTCGTTTCCCTTGTCACGGATGTATTGTCCAATTTCGTTGTCCTGCTCGGTAGGGAAGGGCCCGGCGCCGACTCTTGTTGTGTAGGCCTTTGCCACGCCGAAGAATTTGTCAACCATTCTGGCCGGTACGCCGCAGCCTGCGGACATACCGAGCGCGCTCGAGTTTGAGCTGGTTACGAATGGAAATGTGCCGTGGTCAAGGTCCAGCAGCGAGCCCTGCGCACCTTCAAACAGGATTGATTTTCCGTGCGCGATTGACTTGTGCAGAAATTCAGTTGTGTCGGTTGCGAACGGCAGGAGCTTGTCGGCATAGGATTTACACTTTTCGAAGATATCATCGGCGTTTATCGGGTCGGTATCATAAAGGGCGGCAAAGATTTTGTTTTTATAGTCCACAATGGTTTGCAGTTTGGCTTTGAGTTTTTGGAGGTCTCTTAGATCGGCTATTCGAACGGCATAGGTTCTGCCGACCTTGTCTGCATAACAGGGTCCGATGCCTCGAATCGTTGTGCCGATTTTGTTTTTGCCGAGTGACTCTTCGCGTAACCGGTCTTCGGTTTTGTGATAATCCAGGACGAGGTGGGCATTTTCACTTATAAAGAGCCGGTTGTCCAGCGTGATATCTTTTTGAGCGAGCGTCTCAATTTCCTTTATAAGTGTGTCGGGGTCAACAACCACGGCATTTGTGATTACACAGTTAATATTCGGCCGGAGTGAACCACTCGGCAGGAGGTGTAAAGCAAACCTGTTGTCACCTATGACGACGGTGTGGCCGGCATTGGCGCCTCCACTGTATCGGACGACGATGTCACTGTGCTCGGCAAGGATATCGACAACCTTGCCCTTGCCTTCGTCACCCCACTGCAATCCGACAACACAAGAATTCATTTTGTGCCCTGCCTCTCAAAAAATATTATCAAAGATAGACCAAATTTTAGAGGTCATTTTTGCAATTTCAGCTGATTTCTTCCACGAGTTTGTCTAATATGGCCGTTAAATTATCATAGGCCCTGTCACTTAGTTTTCGATTCACCTCGCCGCCGGTGCTGTTTTTGTATGTTATTACAAAAAACCCCTTTGACTTGAAATGGGTTTTATCTATTTTTTGTATGGAATCATAAGATATCTTTTCTTTAGGGCTTATAATGAGCCCATCTTCGTCGACGATAATTTTCCTGTTCCTAATTGCAAACAAATACGCACCTAAAAGCACTGCGGCGCCAATGAGATATGGTGGTGCATTCCTGTTAACAACCAACCAGCCCTTTGGGTTTCCGTCGGCATCTTTATGTTTTTCTATGAACGCCTCATTAAAATAACCGTCATAAGCGCACCAGATTAGAAGGCCAATGCAAAGGGCGATATAGATTTTGAGGTTAGTTTTCTTGTATTTGCTGAGCGGTGCCTCGATAGCCATCTTAAGATTCTTCCGGATTTTACGTTAATCGTTTTTGTGCGATAACATTAGTCAAAGGCTGGACGAAATTCGGGACTATTTTATCAGCCATCAATTCCTCAGCCAGTCGGCATTGATTTTCGAAAGATTTCAGTGCGTCAAACTTTTCTGTGCTTACGGGGTATTGACGGATTGTAAAGGACAAACTTATGGCCTCATCTGAAGTTTGTCTTTTTTTGCCGGGCTCGTAAAGACTGGTTTTTGACTCTACGCTGCATCGGGCCTGTGTGCGGCAATCGTCGGATAATGCTATCACCACCACAGGTGAAAAGCCGATGGGCCTGGCGAAGGGCAGGTCCAGAAGGCAGTTGAAGGGGCTCTGCGCCAACAGCGCCTCGGCGATAACCTCATCGTGACTGCCTGCGTAGTCAAAATCCATAGCAAAAGTAACATCCAGCGAATCGATATCAAGATGATTTACGCTGAGCATATAAGGGATGACTTCAAGCACCAGTCTGTCCTGGTTGTAGGCCTCTTCGAAGCTTGAAGGGTTGACTACTCCGGAGCCGATGCGGTCTGTTTCGAGGGCGACCCAGCGGTGCCGGCCGGCGCCGCGGTCCTCTTCGAGGCAGTATTCGTTGTTTTCACGGCGGTAAAAATAACCCATCGAAGGAAATCGCTTCTGTATTCGCTCGAAGAAGGCCAGGATAGTATCACGCTGTGTCGGAAGGTCGAGCTCGGTATTGACGTACATATCCAGATAAAAATCGTCGCAAAGGGAACTGTAACTGTTTGACATAATTGGAAAAAATCCTCCAGGGCAGAGTCCGGGAAAAAGTATGTCCCAAAGCCCTTACCAAAAATTTTTACACTTCAAAACCGCTGCCGACAACTAAGCATTGATTGGGATTTTGATTTTGTGATTTACCGGCACAGCGGGTCTTTCCACACTCAAATATTCAGCTTCCCAGATTTTTTCAGTTAAATGTTCCAGTTCTTCATCATACTTTCTCAGAACCTCGAAATATTCATCGGATTCCAGGGCTTCTCTCGCTTTTTCGTCTTCGGGTTTTGCGTCTTCTGGCAGAACCGAATTTCTGAAGATTTCGTAATGGTCTCTTATGGAGCAGGGCATTAACCAGTTCTTCGGTTTTTTCCAATTGTCAAAGCCGTATTCTCTCTGCCATTTTCGGCCGTTTTTCATAAAATCAGAGAACAGTGCATCGGAGAGTGTTTTTCCGTTGTTATACAGGTCATAGATATTGTCAACATAGTAAGGGATGAAAGCACAGGGTGTTACATTGCCGTGCCAGTCGATATAAAAATATCCACCGCTTCTGCCATAGGCGATACAGCCTCTGGAGAGTACGCCGCTGTTCCAGAAATCAGCCAGACAGTATTTCTTTTCACTAAGAAGTTTTTCCCATTTTCTATAAAGCTGAACTCTCTTTTCGGGATTGACCATTAGGTCAATTTCGTCTTTGCCTCGGCCAATGGGCATCAGTTGGAACTCCCACATATAACAGGCACCTTGTTCCTCGAAGTAAAAATCATAGAATTCATCTGCCAGCAGTATATCTACATTCTTACTTGTTGCCGTAACCGAGATGCCGAAAGGCACACCCGCCCGTCTGAGATATTCGAAGGCCCTGAGGATTTTTTTGTGCGTCCCGGCACCTCTTCTTTGGTCGGTTTGGTTCTCAAAGCCCTCGACCGAAATTGCAGGCGTGGCATTTGCGCATTTTGCAAGTCTTTGAGCAACCTCTTCGTTGATAAGTGTACCGTTGGTATATATGAGGAAAAACATATCGTCGTATTTTTGGAAGATATCAAGCAAGCTCTTACCTTCACTCTTATACATAAAAGGTTCGCCGCCGCTGATAGTTATAAACCTGCTGCCGAAAGAGTCGTGGACCTCACTGACTACTCTATCCACGATTGGATAGGGTATTGTGGCGGCGGTTCTTGCTGTTGAGCTGGCGTAACAGCCGATGCAGTTCAAGTTGCATTTTTGCGTAGGAGACAAAACAATAAAAGATGGCGGCGGTTCGCCGTATTTTTCTTCGAATTTTTCAATGGCCTGCTCGTAACTTTCGCCCCCACCAATAAGGTTATTTTGAACTAACACATCGATAATTTTCTTCATAGTTTCGACTGAGACGTAGCCTTTGTCCACATTTCTAATCACACAATGCAGCATTGCCGACAAGAACTGGTATCTTTTCATCCGCACCACCTTCAAATCTTCTGAATCGTCGCTCACTATGGTCTTATAGATATAATTATCGATTTTTTTTGCCAGCAGTTTTCTGAGATGCTTATGACTTACCATTTTGGTCAGCTTGGAGGATATGGCTTCCGTCTTCATTTTTTCGACTCCCTTCCTTCTTCCATATCAAACCATTGATAAGATAACCACTGCTGAACCCAAACCGCAAAGATGGGTTCGACCGCAATTTTCGCACAAATTCATATATCTATCAAGAGATAAAGTAACACAGAACAGGCCAAAACGTAACAATAAAAGGCAAAAAACTCAAGTTTTTTGGCCCAGGAAACCCTGGTCAGAATCGTCCCAGCTGCGGCTCAGGGAGCTTGAGCTCGGTAACCACTGCACCAATAGTTGACAAAACCGCAAAAACAAACGCCCGCCAAACGCAGCTTTTTGCAAGCAATCCTGCCCCGATTACCGGCTCGCCAAGATTGAACGTTGCAGCGACCGCCGTAGAAAACACACCAACGACAATGCCGCAGACCGTCGCAGCCACGATTCGCTTCCACAACGCCGCTCCACCACAGCCCAAGGTCACCACCGCCCCACAGACCAGCGGTACGAGCACTACAAGCCACCAAATCTCCTTCAAACCCGGCAGGTTTCCGTGATTGCTAAGATAGGCAAAGTCCGCAAAACCAAATATCCCGGCAGCGGCAGCAGCACATAAAAGCACGTGCCAATATCGTGGCTGGATCGCTGCTCGGATTTGGGCCCGCTCGCGCATCCTGCGGCGTATGGTCAACGGCCAGTTATAGAACAAGCAGAACACCCAATGTTCCAACAATGCTCCTCGCTCGCCGAAAACCGGAACAATATGAACGGCGCCGGTAGCCCAATGCGCAGCCATAAACCGCGCCAAAGCCGGATAATGATATGTCATCTGAATCGGAAACGCCAGATAACCTATGTACTTGACAAACCCTAAAAATACCGCAATGTTATAGTCCTTGAAATTCCGCTCCCTTAGGACCAGATACAGCACATAAAACCCGCGAACCAGCGAACCAGGTGAAAGGGGGGTGACCTGAAATGCGACCAGGATTCCGCCTGCTCTCAGTCCCGCCTGGTCCCAGGTGAGTTCCGGATGCATCAATACGTAAACTGTCGCCACAACGACAGAGACAATCTGCGTTACCGGCAGCGTGCAGACGTGCACCGCCAGACTTTTTAGATACTTCTGGATAAAAGGCTCACTAATCCGCGAAACGATAACTGCTGCATCTTCATCGCTGAGGATGTGGTTTTTCTGACCCTCAGCGACCATATCGCGAAGCCACTGCTCACGAACCTCTGCGTTAAAATATAATCGAACCGGCCGAACAAATATGTAAACGAGCTTGTCCCTCATAAAGTCTTTATCCGTCAAAAATCTGTGCAGCCCGGCCGGCAGCACCGACAGCGGCAAATGGCAAAAAAAACGCCAGAGATGGCCCGAAAGTTTGATCGCCCGCTCCGGACCAACTCGGCCCGCTCTGTGCCATACGATGACTTTCTCGGCAATCCTCGCCTGAACCGCCCGCCAAAAATAGCCCCGGCTCGTCAACATTGCCCTGTAGTGACTGCGCCAGTCAGACCGACCCCAAATCCGCCGAACGAACCGGCCCAAAAACGGAATCAACCCAATCACACAAAACAGTAACGTCAGGGCTCTGTTGCTCCGCAGCCTCTTCTCCCACAGCTCGTCAACCAGATTCCGCACTTTCCACCCTGTCACCGCACTGTCAAGTATGGTCCCCCAGAGACCTCGGCTGTAAAGCAGGCGAATATGATTGTGCGTGACATCCGGGACCGAATTCCGATATGTCCTCTCAGCCGCTTTCAACTCCTCCAGCATCCGGCCCATATCGGCAAACCCATCGCTATTGGCCTGCACAAAGGTTTCCAGCTTATCAATATCGCCCCGGTCAAACTGCACCAGACTGCCGCGTATAAGTCCCTTGACGATTAGCTTGAAATCGCCCGGACTCATCGGCAAAAACGGCAAAAGTGCAAGTCCCGCTCTGAAATCAACCGCCACCAATCCGCCGGAGGGTGTACCCTGGCGCTTCAGGCAGTTCGGCTGACTCTTGCACGTCCACCACTCATACTGCCTTGCCAGTTCATTCGCTCCCATATCGTGAAGCAGTTTTACGAAGTCAGCCATAAACTGCCGTTTTGCCCGATATTCCGGTGAGCCGAGTTGCTGCTCATCAACCGTTCTCCCACGACGCCACTGCTTCAACAAATCCAGACGCTCATCGACTTCCAACTGCCACGTCCGCCCATCAACCCACTCACTCAGCTCGCCGCAACTGCCAAGCGTCTTATCTACAAACGTTGCGTAAATATCGACAACCGACGTTTCATCATCGAACCGGACCTTTGCTCCGCGCCGGACGAACTTTTGCCAAAGCGCCCCGGCCCTAACAGCAGCCGGATTTACCTGAAGCTGAAACGGCCCCTGAAAACCAAGCCAATAAAGCAGACTGCGGAACTGCCGTGAAAACCACGAAGGCGGAATAAGAATCTTCATTGCATAAACACAGCCGGCCTCAAGCGCACCTGGCGAACCGTTCTCAGCCTCAGCTTCCAACACCCTTACCTTGTAAACCTGACCGGCAAATCCTCCCCCGACAAATTCCTCAATGACCAGGCGAATTCGCCCGGCGTTTGCACGTTCTACACCTGTGACATCATAGACCAACTCGGTGCCCGCATCATAGCGAGCCGGCCGCATTGGCCTGTGTACGGCAGCGACGCGAAATTTCTCCCTGAGCTTCTCACAAACCTCAACAGAATACTCTCTCGACATTCTTGCTTTCGACCTTCAAAAACAGCGAACTAACCAACGAACCACAGCTTGAAACAAGTCAGTGACGCTATTCCAGCGTACACGGCGGCTAACAAGTCATCGCACAGTATCCCCCAACCCCCCGGCAATTGCTCTAACCTGCGAGCCGGCCATGGTTTGACGATATCAAACACCCTGAACAGCACAAAGCCGAGCAAGGCAGTGGGCCAGATTTGGCCAATCTGCACCGCGCCTATTACCAAAAACGTGACCGCCTGGCCTGCAAATTCATCGGCAACCACCTCTCGAGGGTCGGTTTTGCCGGTAGCGGCAATTACGGCAGGGGCACAACTAACGCAAACAACAGAGCCTGCAAGGACCAGGGCTGCCATTGTGATTGATGTTAGCACAGACGATATGCCGAAGTGACACATCGCCGCGAAGATAATCGTCGGCGGCAGCGAACCCCACGTCCCCGGAGCAACCGGCAGCCGGCCAAGACCGAAACACGATGCAGCCAATCTTTTCATATCCGCCGAAGGTTAACTCAGTGGTCGGGTTAAGTCAAAGACTATTAGGTGGTTTTTGGCACTGCCGCACCGCACCTTCACGCTACAAACGGATTTGATCGAAAAAACGCCAAAATCTTAGCTAAGTTAACCCAGAATACGCCGATTTAGCCCCCATCCTGCGCGATGGGGGTCTTCCAAAGTCGCCGTACCACGGCGACCGTATTTAGCCCCGTCCTCCGGCGGGGGTGCCTACGTGAGGAACGCTTTTGTTTAGCCCCGCAATTTATTGCGCGGGTTATTCAGAGCCGCGCACGTAAGTAAGCGGTAATAACAAACATATACGAGCGACCAGCGACCAGCGACGAATTTCCCCTGCCCCGCGCTTTTGATTGATTTTCCGCCCGTTTACCCGCCGCCGGAACGGCGATGCAATCCGAAATGCCTGCCCCGCACTTAATAGGCACACGCCGTAATTTGGTGCGGGGTCATTCTGAGCGAAGCCGCAGGCGCAGTCCAAGCATCTGGCCTCCGAACGGGAAAAACCAGCTTTTTCGCGCAGACCCCTGCGTTTTTGTGTCGAAATTCCACCCCACAAGTGTCATTCCCAGCGCCACCGAAGAATCTATCCCCTAAACCCTATCCCCTAACATCGCCCGCGTTTTTGATTGATTTAGCCCGTGAGAAGTAGGACGCCGAAGGCGCCTGTTTACTTTCTCACCGGGCCGAGCCACGAATTTTACACTGGACAACTGGCCCCTAAAATAGTAAATTTGTGGGGATTGGAAACGCATATATCAGGGAGACGCACCAGATGATTGAAATCCGGCAGACCCAATTTTGAACTGCCGCAGCCATGCATATTGTGCGAAGTGTAGCGAGCTACGAAGCGAGAGATCTTGGATTTATGCTTTTCAATAATGACTTTGGATAGAAAACGGTGGCTGTCCCTAGTTTTCAGAGTAGAATTTGGAAGACAAGAAATAAGAGGAATTATGGCAGAATGTTGAAAAATGTGCACTGTGCTTTGTTTTTAAGGATGATCTAAAAGTCATGATGGACGAAGCAATGAAACCCGCTAATAATTACATGCCCAAAAAAATAAAAAAACTAAAACTACCTGTTTCTGGTACTATACGCCTGAAAGTTGATAAACATAATTACTTGCAACGTATGGGGATGATTGACATACCACAACAAAGTAAGGAACTAGCAGCTTTACGTAAAAATGGTGCTGAGATACTGTACGCGACTATCGCGATAGAAAAAATACTTGGTGCTCTATTGTCAACTTATTTATTCGGTACACGACTTGTTCACAATGAACGAAGGTGTTTTTTTGAAAATGAACTGTTGCAGTCATCTTATTTGACCTTTGCCGCCAAAAAGGCAATTGGACAAAAGATAATTCATAAATACAATCTGCTCAAAGGTAGTCAAAAAAATACATTGGAAAGCAACCTAAAGAAAATCATGGATTGGCGGAACGCATTCGCACATGGGACGCTTATAAATGATATTCACAAAGGTTGCTTTATCGAATATTTCTCAGGGTCTTCAAAAGAACTTACACTAGATGATGAATTGTGGGCTACTGTTGAAAAATGTTTTGCAGATACCAACAAACTCCTTGCTGAAACTGTGAAAAAATTGGATAGTCATGCTTCGGCTAACAACCATAGTCCCCAAAACCGTGAAACCAATTAAAGGGCAAGAATAATAGAAACAGCCGCCCATAAATGCTTGAGACAATTAGGGACGAACACAATTTTAGGCTTCGTTCATGACCACTAGGACGTGCGAAGAAGAAAAAGGAGGCCGAAGCTGGAAACAAACGGAAAAAAATTAGGGGGTAAAAAAATGGATAACATGTGCAAGGATTGTAAATTTTGGAAACCATTCAAAGACGGTACAGGCGAATGTCATTGTAAAGCCCCGTTACCATATATTCACGAACCCGAAGAGGAAACCTTACATAAAGTAACCAGATGGCCATTCACAAAACAACATCAGTATTGTGGTGAATTTCAAACGAAACAGTAGCGTAGGGTGGGGCTTGCCCCACCTTAAAAGATAGAAGGCTTTGTTCTGAATAAGGTAACATAAATTGGATAAACGTCCTTATTTTACTGTATGGAATGGATACAGACGAAAGACAAGCTGAAGAACTCGTAGTCGGATTTGACGTCAAGTCCCCAACAGATTCGAGCGTGGAAGCCTCGGCGCTTGGGAAAACTGTTATTGCAACAGATGCGATCCTAAGAGACCTTCATGATGAATTCGCACAAGACTCGGAGATCCTTGTGAAAGCGCGACCTTTCAAGCAGGGGAGCTTCGAGATCCCAATGGAGATCATTGTGGTGATTGCTGCTGCTGCTTTCTTTGGATTCCCCATACTTGAGAATATGCTTAAATGTCTGACTGAGTATTTTAGGCTAAAGCGGGAACTAAAAGGGCTGGCGCCGCGAATCGAGGACGGGAAGCTCATAATTGAAAACAACAAAATCAAGGTTGATAAGGTTGTAGTGAATCTTTTGGATCCGACGAATAGAAGCAACAAATTAGTAGCGAGCGCATTTGAAGAGATTGAGAAGGATGAGAACATTACGGGGTTCAAAGTAACTCGAAAGAAAGGCGTGTTAGCGAAGGTGAAGAGAGAAGATTTCAAGTACTATGGTCCACCCACGAGGGAGAAGAGATCCAAAGAATCAGAAAGCACCGAAGTTCTGAATGTTTTAGGGCCTTTTTTTGATGAAAAGGGAAAGTGGACATTCAGACGCCAGGGTAAGGTAATCCACGCAAATGTTTCAGACGAGGGATTCGTAAAGAAGACAGTAATTCAGAATGGTGAACCGTTCAGGAGTGGTGATAAGCTCCGTGTGGAGTTACTCGTTGAGCAAGAGTACGATGAAGCCGTGGGTGTTTATGTCGATAAGAGGTACACAGTTGTGAAAATACTAAAACACATCAAGAGGGTTGAGACAGGTAAGTTGTTCTGATGTAGACTGGGACCCTATGGTTCGAATAATCAGCGAGTTAAAGGTGTCCGCCTGCCCCATTAAAACCGTGCCTTCCGTTTTCTAACCCGACGTTTACCCCCTCTCATTTACTCATCAACGCATTTACTCATTCTCTCTATCCCCTCGGCGCAGTTTACCCTGAGCGTACCCGAACGGGCTCGGGACGGCGTCTCTGTTCTCTCCGTAAGTCCACAGGACGCCTTACGGCGGAGTCCCTATGACTGTGGCAGCTTATCCCCAGCC
>Ga0114930_10001394_pt1 | contig 23135 bp, 22 predicted proteins | sample AnhtaG_FD_87300 | JGI IMG/M metagenome (GOLD analysis project Ga0114930, IMG submission 87300) | Deep subsurface microbial communities from Anholt, Denmark to uncover new lineages of life (NeLLi) - Anholt_01485 metaG | ecosystem: Environmental > Aquatic > Marine > Oceanic > Sediment | place... | reverse complement strand
GTATAGTCCTTATCCTTTTCTCGTTCTCGACAACTTACCCCTTAATAGCAAGGAAACAGGCAAAACCGGATTTCTGTATAGTCAACCGCGCTCACAAAAAAGGAGGGAGAGGGATTTCGGCTTCGATTTTCGCCAGCCGAGTTTGAAAACAAAGATTCTATCGAGCATCCGCGTAAGTTCGAAATTATACTGAACAGCCTCTTGTTTACGACGAACTCATTTGTGACTTTTGAGGCTTTTGGAGAGTTACTGTTTTTTTCGCCTCTCCCAATAGAATAGTAATCAAAGAATTATATAAAAATTGTGGACAGAAAAAAACTGCTGAACTATGGCGACAAGCCAAGTTTCTGATAGATTTTCTGCTTGTTTTCTTCAACCTTCCTTTTAACGTCTTCGAAAAGGTTGTTTCCATGACAGTCAATAGCAATTGCTAGCGGACCGAATTCTTCAACCTCTAGAATCCACATGGCTTCAGGCATTCCTAAGTCAAGCCACTCAACGGTTCGCACGTTTTTTATGGCTTTTGCAGCCAGTATTGCAGCTCCGCCAGTGAAGGCTCCGTAAACAGCACCGTACTTTGCCATGGCTTCTGTTGTTCTTTTTCCCATTCCACCCTTGCCGATTATTACTCTGACTTTGAAGTTCTTTATGAACTCGTCCTCGAAAATTTCCATCCGTGTGCTTGTTGTTGGACCTGCTGCAACTATGGTCCATCTGTCTTCTTTTTTCTTCACGATTGGGCCGCAATGGAAAACAGCTAATCCTTCTAAGCTCAGTGGTAAAGGCTTGCCCTGATTGAAATATTCTAAGGCTCTCTTGTGAGCTTGATCTCTTGCGGTAAACATCGTTCCACTCACGTATAACACATCATTTACCCTTAGTTTTCGTATTTCCTCCTCCGATATTGGGGTCTTAAATTTGTAAACAGCCATTTTATTTCACCTCACCTGACTTTATGCGTTAAATATTCAACTGTTCCGTCTGCACTTATTCTTGCGCTAGCTCTTCTGTCAGCCCAACAATTGAATGCAACAGCCGCTGGATAGGACGCTGGATGCCTATAAGCATAGTCTATGTTTACGCTTAAAACTGTGATTTTTCCGCCAAGTCCCATCGGTCCAATCCCAGTCATGTTTACAGCCTCTAGAATCTCTTTTTCAAGCTTTGCCATTTCAGGGTCGGGATTTGACACGTTTAACGGTCTCAGCAAAGCTTTTTTCGCTATTTTCATGGCAATGTCAGAGCCTCCTCCTATGCCGACGCCTAGAATGTTTGGTGGACAAGGTTTCGCCCCAGCCTTCATAACAGCGTCAACAACAAACTTCTTCACTCCCATTATTCCCTCACCTGGAACAAGCATACCCATAACGCATGTGTTTTCTGCCCCTCCACCCTTTGGCAGCACTGTCATCTCTATTTCATCTCCTGGCACAATTTCCCAATTTATCCATGGTATTAACCTTCCTGTGTTGTCGCCGCTGTTTTTCTGGGTGAAGGGATTAACAGCATTCGGACGAATAGGAACCTCCACAGTGGCTCTTCTCGTAGCTTTTATCAAAGCTGCTTCAATCTTGTCAAGGTCTTTCGCTTTGGCACCAGCTTTGACGTAAAATATTATTGTGCCCGTGTCTTGACATATAGGCGCCTGATATTTCTCGGCAAATTCAATGTTGTCCAAAATAGCCTTTAACTGTGTTCTTCCTGCATCACTTGTTTCCTCAGCGTATGCTTTTCGCAGTGCCTGCTTAACGTCTTCGGGCAGATAGATTACTGCTTGCTTTATAAGATTGAAGGCAACATCTTCCACAATACTTAATGTTTCCAAAGATCTCCCTCTTTTTAGCGGTTTATGGTGAATTGGTGTGCTTATAACTTTTGTTTTATATTTTTTTAGCTTTTCTGATTAATGCAGCCTAAAAGAATAATAACTCAACTATGCGAGTTAATCAGAGTTGCGTACATGAATGAATGAAAAGCAAATAAAGGTTGATTACAAGAACTTGTTGGGATGACTTTGAGAAAAAGCCTGATTATCGTCGGTTTCATTCTTTTTATTGTTGGCGTCGTTTTGGGCTTTTACGCTTCCCAGAGGAACTGCCTAATAGGCTTTATTACGAGGGGCTACATGAATTTCTGGACAGCCATGGAGATTCTAGGCGGGCTTACAGCGTTAGCCGGCATCATCATTGCATTGATTGGTTTAATCAAGAAAACGTAGACTACAAAAAATGCTTTTTCTTCCACCAATAACCTTCTGAAGCGTTTAAGCAGTTTGAGGACTGAGTTGCCACACGATTTTAACTGTGGAGAGGCTTGTTGGACTGTATAATGTTTAAATATTTTCTTTCGTCTATTCAGCTGTGGTAATCATCCATGCTTTCAACCAGTGAATACGCCGTAGAGTTAAGAAGAGTGGCTAAGCGCTACGCTGACATAGTAGCCGTAGACTACATAGACTTAGATGTTAAATACGGAGAAATCTTCGGCCTTCTAGGCCCAAACGCCTCAGGGAAATCCACCACGCTAAAAATAATTTTAGGATTGGTCAAGCCAGACTCTGGATCTGTCAAGGTTTTAGGCATAAATACACAAGAGGATTCGGTGGCGGTGAAGAGGCAGGTGGGATACGTTCCCGAGACTCCGCGTCTTTATGAATTTTTGACAGGACTGGAATACCTTGACTTTGTTGGTGACATTTACGCCGTGGAGATGTCAGAGAAGAAGACGCGAATAGAAGAGCATTTGGCGGCTCTTGAACTGGAGGGAAGAGAGGACGACATGATTAACAGCTACTCACAAGGGATGAAACAGAAAATCGCGCTCATTTCAGCTTTTCTTCACAAGCCAAAACTACTCATTTTAGACGAACCTCTAAGCGGCTTAGACCCAAAGTCGGCTAGAATCGTAAAGGATCTCCTACGCAAGCTAACAGCCCAAGGAGTAACAACCATAATGTCAACCCACATTCTAGAGATAGCACAGGCCATGTGCGACCGCATAGCCATAATGTACGAAGGAAAGTTATTGGCTTTAGGTAACATGGAGGAACTAAGACAGAAGGCAAGGCTGCCTGGATCGGATCTAGAAGAAATCTTCCTAAAACTGACAGGAACAGGGGACATAAAAGATGTTGTCGAGGCACTTCTTAAATGAACTGGAAAAACGTTGTTAGGCTTATTGGCATTGAACTAAAGTCTGGAAGATTGATTAGGGGTCAAAGGCTGAGAAGGTATCGAGAAAGCAGGATTTTTCAGTATATATTGTATGGAGGAGCCTGCGTTCTAGGATTAGCGATAGGATTAGCCGTTGGAAACTACTATAGCGGGATGCCTGACTCTGAACTGAAACGCTTGCTCTATCAAGGGGCTTACTATCTTTTCCCATCCCTCCCCACTCTAATTCTCATTTCAAGCATGGTCTTCACCATGATGGTGCAAATTCAGCGAGCCGGAGTAAGGTTTTCCATTCAACCTCCGTACTGGCTGCCCATCACATGGGAGGAGCACACTTTAGCCTCCACTCTAGCTCATCTTATTGGGGTCCCATTGGTTTCCATCATTCTAGTTGGTTCAGCCATAGCGGCATTCTCCATTTTTCTGGGAGAATTGCCTCTTGCCATTTTCACGATTTTTGCTTTGCTGGCTAGTGCCTTCTTAGCTAGCACGACGACGGAGATTTTCAGAGTTTTTCAAGTGAGACTTACAGGAGCTGTTTACAAGTCTTCTGGGAAGGCTGCTGTTTGGGTGAGGTTCATTGGTTCCCTGCTTTTCTTGATTGCGTTCTACGTGGTTTGGTTTGCCTTTACGTCTGGCGCTGGCTTCGTCACCCTCATTGAAGTGGTTGCTGGTGGCCAAGAAGCGGTTTGGTTCATTCCGTACCTCTGGTTAGGGTTGACTTTAGCTTCCTTTATGAGTGGATTACTGGCGCAAACCATTATCTTTTCGCTGGCTTCCCTTCTGTTTATTCTCGTCCTCTTCTACATGGCAGTTAGAATGAACTCCAGATTTGGATTGTATGAACCGCCAGCAATCACGATTTCCACAGGAGTTTATGCTCCGAAGGTTGGCTTCTTGGGAAAACTCGGTTTTTCTTCGTTAGAGGCTGCAGTGATAAGGAAAGACATTAAGGCCTTCACGAGACGACGGGAACTAATGTACATTTTCATAATGCCCTTGGTTTTCATACTTATGCCGTTGATGCAGCAGTTGGGATTTTTGGGTGGATCCGCCGCGTCAGGGTCTTCTCGTTTCCTTTTCGCTTGGATACTTCTTGGGCCTGGAGCTATAATGGCTGTTATGTTGGGCACCATGATTATTGGTGAGGAGGGTAGGGCTGTTTGGCATTTCTTTTCTTCACCCATCACTGCGCACAGCCTAGTCAAGTGTAAGTATGCCTTTATAATCATCTTCTCATGCGTAGTAACGTTGGTGTGTGGTGTTATTGGAATTCTAGTCACGTGTCCTCCGCCAGACATCACTGTGGCGTTGTTAATTGAATCCGTTCTGCTAATCTTTGCTTTAGGCGCCGTTTCCCTCGGAGCAGGAATAAAAGGAGCCGACTTTACCGAAGTTCCAAGGCCTAGAATGGTTAGGCCGTTGATGTCTCTCGTTAACATGATCGTGTGCTTGGTCTTAGCGTCGGTAATATTCTCGCCCCTCCTTCTACACGCAGTTGCAATGGAATACATACCTATTCCTGTGCCTCTACCAAAAATAGACCTTTACGTTGCAGTTACCACGAGCGCAGTTGTAGCCGTCGCCATAACTTTTGTGTTCTATCGAATAGCCCTCAAAAGCGCGAGAGAATTCTTGAGAAAGGCTGAGATTTAGACATACCAATTGAACAATTTTGAATCATTAGGCGGTTCTTTTCGTAACATCTGACCTCACAAGTCTAAGAGCGGCTATTAGGATAGAGGCGATTGTGTAAACCGCTATGATCGCGGCTGCCAGTTGAATGTCCCCGCCCGGCATAGATACGAAGGGGCTCTCCGGTGCAGTTATGAGTTCCGAGGCTACGAAGCTAGGAAGGTTAGAGACGCTCCAGTTCGGAAGCCACTTACTAACTTCTAGGTAAAGCTGCTCTTGAGTCATGAAGTACATCGTGGAAAGAATACCGCCAATAATTGAGGAGGCCACAAGTATGCTGACGGCGGCTAGTATGGAAAGGGTGGTTCTCCTGAAGACTTCGCTGAACATGAAGGCCATGGAAAAGAAGAGCATATTTGAGTAAAGGAGAACCAAATAGATAACTGGGGCAAATTGGATAGACTCCTGAGGACCGAATAGTCCATAGGCCAATGTAGCTCCAAGAGCCGTGGTCAAGGCTATCACAAAACCCAAGAGCGTCAAACCACCCAAGAACTTTCCTGTCATATACTCAATCTTTGTAATGGGCTTCGATAATAGCATGTCAGCAGTTCCTCGCTCGTATTCTTCGGACATGGAACCTCCAGCAATTACGATAGCTATGAGCGGGATGAACAGACTCTGAGGACCTAACACGCCAACAAGCCACATCATAGCTTTAACCTCTTCTAGGGAAGGCCCAATGATGGTAAACCCTGGAGGTGGATTAGTGAAAAAGTAGTAAAACAAAGCAAACAGTCCGACTTGAAGCGCTAAAGCCAGAATCATCAAAACAAGGAATTTCTTTTTGGCTATGGCTCTCCTCCACTCGTAGCCCACGATAATTGCAATTCTTTGAAAGGCGTTCATGTTATTGATTTCCTTTTAGAGCGCGGAGATAGGCGTCTTCTAACGTTATTTGATGAAGGTTTAAACTGAGTAACACACCATTATGCTTAAAGATTTCTGAGGAGATTTCTCCTCTTAGGTCTTTTTTCTCCTTGAGCTCTATTCTTAGCTTGTTTTCCTCCGACTTCACGTCTTGTACGTAGTCTAGTTTTTTGAGGGCTGAAATCATTGGTTTTGTTACTTTTTTCAGTTCTGCTTCTATGACCCATTGTTGAGTGAAGGTCTCAAGCACCTGTGTTATTGGACCATCGAAGACCATCCTGCCTCTGTTGATCATTCCCACGTGGGTGCAGATGCGTTGAACTTCGCCTAGTAGGTGGGATGAAATGAAGATGGTTTTTCCTTGTTTTGAAAGTGTTGTGAACAAGTTTCTGAAGTGGGCTGTGGCTTCTGGGTCCATACCGATCGTAGGTTCATCCATAATGAGAACCATGGGATCGTTGACTAGGGCTAGGGCTAAGGAGAGCCTCTGAACCATTCCTTTACTATACTTTCCAATTTTTTTGTCTCCCCATTCTTTTAAGCCAACGAGGTCGAGGAGTTGTTTAATCTTCTCCTTCCTAGGTTGTGTAGCCAACCCAAACATCTTTCCCGTGAAGTCTAGCAGTTGTTCTCCGGTGAAGAAGGTTTGCAGAGTTGGCAGTTCCGGGGCGTATCCTAGGCTTTGAAGCGCTTGAACCGGATCTTTAGCTGGGTTTATGCTGGTTATTTGGATTTCACCTTGGTCTGGTTTCAGGAGACCAAGCATGGTTCTTATGGTTGTGGTTTTTCCTGCTCCGTTCGGGCCGAGATAACCGTACACCCAGCCCTTTTCCACTGCGAAGGAGACAGCGTCTAAGGCTTTGAAATCTCCATAATATTTGGTTAGGCTTGAAACCGTTATGACTGGTTGAGACGCCAAAGCATTCCCCAAGTTTTGAACATACTTTTCGTGAAGTCCCTAATATATTTAACAGTTAAAGCTTTACAGGGTTGATATATCTCTAGCGACTTCTTGAATCCTCTGCGTAACCTCTACTTGAAATGTCACCACATCTTTGGTTTTAATTCGCCAAGTTTGAGATCTCCGCGAGTTATAGGAAATTAATAACTTAAATAAGACAAGTAACGCACAGCTCAAAGTATAACGGCAGGAGGAGCGAAAATGGTCGCGGACAATATGAGAGAAAACGATTTCCTAGAAGCTTTGTTAACCATTCCAGCAATATACAATCATAAAATCTCTCCGAACTCAAGGTACGTTGCTTACACTTGGAAAAACGTTCATCCTAACCTCGATGTCTTTCTCGTCACAACCGACGGATCGAAAAGACCCATTGCCTTAACAGAAACACCAGAAGCAACCTTCATTGTAGATTTTGCTCCAGACTCCAATTCAGTAATTGTGGGAGAGGACAAAAGCAGAAACGAAAGAGTACAATTATTCGAAGTAACAATAGACAAGTCAGAAGAAATGATTCCTTTAACAGAAGAAAACCCGCCTTTCTTTTTACGGGGAGGAACGTTGCATCCAAACAAGAAGTGGCTTGTTTATGGTGCCAATTATGACTTAGAAAAGAAAAAGGAAATTGAAGCAACATTGGTTTACAGACAGACCCTTGAAAATGGCGATAGGATAGTTTTAGCAAAACCAAAAAAACCGACGTGGCTCTACCCTCAGCTTAACAAACAGGGAACTCACGTGCTCTACAATCGAAAAGAACTTCACCCTAAAGGAGAGCAATATTGGCTAGTAGATATTGAAGGGGAAGAAGATCGAGAAATACTCAATTTTGGACCTAAAGCAAAGGTTGAAGCACTATGGTTGCCTGATGGACAACGTGTCGGATTTATTACCGAGACAAAGAACGGCAAAGCTCAAAAATATTATTCGTTGGGCATTTACAACATTGAAACAGAGGAAATCACGTGGCTGATTGATAACCCAGACCGCAACATCGAAAGAATACACAGTCCCATCAATAGTCGTCACTTGGTAGTTTTGGAGTATCAGAAGGCAACGGTGAAACCTTCCATAATTGACTTAACAACCATGAAAGAAAAATTCCTAAATAAAACTAAAGGTTCACTCGTACCAATAGGTCCAGTAGGTGATGCAGAATGGGTGGGCTTGTATTATTCGTCCACTCAACCACATGAAATTGTGAAGTTTAACCTCGACAATGTTGTACCATCTCGTTTTCAAACGCTAACCCACGTTTGGGAACGAACAACCGTTAAACGTGAAGATCTTACTCCTGCAGAAGATTTCTCGTGGAAAGCGAAAGATGGTCTGATGATTCATGGATGGCTGTATCATTCAAAGACTGCTAGCAAAAAAACCATCGTTTACGTTCATGGCGGACCCACCGCTCATTCTGAAGACGCAATAAACCCTCAAATTCAATACTACACTTCAAGAGGTTTCAACGTTCTCGACCCAAACTATCGAGGATCAACAGGTTACGGCGTGGAATATGAAGATTTAATCAGAGTTAACGGTTGGGGAAGTGACGAACAAGAAGACATATGGTCAGGAATCAAAACTCTGATGGAACGGGGAATAGCGAAGAAAGGGAAAATAGGGGTTACTGGAACAAGTTACGGCGGCTACTCAAGCTGGTATGCCATTACTAAAGCGTCAGAATTAGTTTCTGCGGCAGTTCCCATCTGTGGCATGACGGACTTGGTGGTGGACTATAAAACAACCCGTCCTGATCTACGCCCCTATTCTGAAGAAATGATGGGAGGAAACCCAAAACAAGTGCCTAAACGATACTATGAAAGGTCACCCATAAACTTCGTTCAACAAATCAAAGGCAAGATTATGATCGTTCAAGGAGCCCGTGACCCCAATGTTACACCTAGAAACATGGAAGAGGTGAGAAAAAGGCTGGACAAAGAGAGCATTGAGTATGAACTGTTAGTTTTCAGAGACGAAGGGCATGGAATATTGAAAACCAAAAATCAGAAAACCCTCTTTAGAAAAATCGCAGACTTCTTTGCCAAGGCATTAGAATAGCGTTTAGCAGATTTGCTAGAAAAGAGTCATCAATATTTACTTGGCACCGATGGAAGGCGCACGCTTTGTGTTCCCTTTGGAATTGTTGTAGCTAATACTATAAATTAGTAACACGTTGAAGATTACAACATTCACTTTAACTTATCTCTCCGGAGAATGGACGCTATTGTTGTTCGTGTAACTTAAATACTGCTTAACTCAAACTGTTTATGGAATGCTGAGGAAAAGGAAATGGCTGAAGAAGAGGAAGCTGTAACTGAAAAAAAATATGAACTTTTGGAGGATCTTCCCGGTATTGGTCCTGCTACTGCTGAAAAGCTGAAGGAGTTAGGTTTTCACACTGTTGAGTCTTTGGCTATGGCAGCTGCCCGTGAATTGGAATCAGCCGGCATCGGTGAAAAAAAGGCTTTAGCAATTATTGGTGTTGCCCGTTCTACTATCAGTGTTTCTTTTGTCCGAGCTGACGAGCTTCTTAAAATGCGTCAGAACGTTTTGCGTTTGACTACTGGCAGCAAAGCCTTGGATGGGCTTCTTGGTGGGGGTTTGGAGACTCAGACCATAACTGAGTTTTATGGTGCGTATGGCAGTGGTAAAAGTCAGGTTTGTCATCAGTTGTGTGTAAATGTGCAATTGCCTCCTGAACGGGGCGGGCTTAATGGTGCAGTCTTGTACGTTGACACTGAGAACACTTTTAGAACTGAGCGTATTGTTCAGATGTCTAGGCATTTGGGGCTTGATCCTGAGGAAGTGGCTAAGAACATCATTTATGCTGAGGCTTACACTTCTGATCATCAGATGTTTCTTCTTGATAATGCTGATGAGATCGTTAAGAAGAATAATGTTAGGTTGATTATTGTTGATTCTTTGACTTCGCACTTTAGAAGTGAGTACCTTGGGCGTGAAATGTTGGCTCGTAGGCAGCAGAGGTTGAACAAGCACATGCATAAGCTTATTCGTTTGGCTAGGGCTTTCAATACCGTGGCTGTTGTGACAAATCAGGTTATGGCTAAACCTGACGTGTTCTTCGGAAATGCTGTTCATCCAATCGGCGGCAACATTGTTGCCCACACGAGTAATACGCGAATTTCTTTGAGGAAGGCTTCTCGTGGTCCCGTGCGGATTGCCCGCTTGGTTGCCTGTTCCTATTTGCCTGAGGGAGAGGAAATATTTAAAGTAACTGAAGGCGGCATAGAAGATGTTTCTGAAGACGAAAAAGTGAAACCCCGTAGGCGTTAAATATGCCCATCTCGTCTGCTTTGGTTACAAGGTTCTTTCAACTTCTGGTTAATCGGCGGTTTGCTGAGGCAGAGCGTGAACTTGAGAGAATCAAGCAGAAGATGCACAAGACTGAGTGGAACAGAGGCTATTTTAGGGCTTTGTCTGGCATGTTAATTGCGCGCAAATCAAACAACGATGATTATGCGTTTTTGTCAAAGCCGGATTTTAATGATAAGAATGTTTTGCGGAATTATAGAAAAGAGTTTCAGGGGCATGTGAAAAGCAAGCTTGACGGGGATTTTGACCGTGGATTTTTTTCTGCTTGGGCTAACTTTATGCGTGTCCTCAGCAAATTGGCTGTGAATGATTCTGAAGCGAAAAGTGAGATATCTGAGAAGGCGAAATCTAACAATTTTGAGAAGGATAAAAGTCAAGCGAAAATAGAGAGTTTTTTGAGAGTGAAGGCTTAGCTTAAGCTATGATAGTGGCGATTATTGTGTATAGTAGGGTCCAGAAGGCTATCCATGAGATGAAGTAGATGCCTATTCCTGAGGTTACGAGTTTCTGCGGTTTTTCTACTTTGAGTGAAAATTTGGATTTTATGATGTAGTAGGATATTAAGTAAATGACTAGTGCTATGGACACGCCGTTGAGTAAAGTGGTGTAGGTGGGATTCTCCTTGACTATTGTGTTTGTTGTTAGGCCGTAGCCTGTGCATATGAGGGCTGCTGTTATGCCTAAGGCGAGTCTTAACCAGTATATGATTTCTAGGGTTTTCATGGTGTTTCAGCCTTTGCAATTAGTATTTTAGCTTCAGATTTAAAGCTGCCTATTTATAGTTTTGATGGTTATAGTTTCTTGGAAAGCGGGTGAGTTAATGAAGAAACAATTCACGAGTTTTGATGTTAATGCTGTTGTTCGCGAGCTAAGCGAGGCTGTTTTGGATTCTCGTGTCAGCAACGTTTACCAGCTAAGCAGCAAGACTTTACTCTTTAAGCTTCGTAAGGCTGATAAGCCTGTTTTTTGGTTGATTTTGGAGGCTGGTAAACGTTTACATTTAACCTCTTACGCGGTGCAGAAGCCTAAAGGTCCTCCTTCCTTCTGCATGGCTTTGAGAAAGTATTTGTGGAATTGTTGGTTGACTGGTGTTGAGCAGTATGAGTTTGAGCGTGTTGTCGTTTTTACTTTTAAGACTAAGACTGGTGTTATGCGGCTTTTTTTGGAGCTTTTCGGAGATGGCAACATCATTTTGGTTGGTGAGAATGGCAAGATTTTGCAAGCTTTAAGCTATAAGCGTATGCGAGATCGGAACATTATTCGCGGTGAGGTTTTTCATTTTCCGCCTCCCAGTGGGAAAAATCCTTTAAAAGTTAGCAAAGAAGAGTTGTTGCAAGAGTTGCGAAATGTTGGTGATGTTGAGGTTGTTAGGGGTCTTGCAAGGTTTTTGGGTGTTGGTGGTTTTTATGCTGAGGAGGTTTTGTTGAGGGCTGGTGTTGACAAGAAAACGCCTTCCAATGCTTCAGCTGATGCAGTGGTTGATGCCGTTTTTGAGAATTTGCATGATATGCTCGCTCAAGTTACTGGTGGGAAGTTGGAGCCTTGTGTTGTCTTGGATGAGACTGGCAGTTTTGTTGATGTTGTCCCTTTTAGGCTTAAGCGTTATGCTGGTTTTGGGCATCAGTCCTATGGGAGTTTTAATGAGGCTTTGGATGAGTTTTATGTTAGGGTTGGTGCAATTCAGAGAGCGTTGGTTGCGGCTGCGGGGGATGTTGAGGAGTTAAGGAATGAGGAAGCAAGGCTCAAGAGGATTTTTGCTGGTCAGGAGAAGGTTTTGATTGAGGCTGAAGCTACATTAGAGAAAAATAGGCGTATTGGCGACGTGATTTACGCGCATAGCGGTGACCTTCAAGCGTTATTGAACATGTTTTTGGCTGGTAAGACGAGTGGGATGGAGTGGGGTGAGGTTGTTTCTGAAGTTTTGGCTGAGAAAAAGGCTGGTTTGAGGCATAGTGTGTTTTTTGAGTCTTTTGTTTCTAAGGGTTTAGTGGTTAATGCTTGTGTAGACGGTTTGTGTTTTGGTTTGAGTTTGCGGAAGAGTTTGTTTGATAATGCTGCAAGGTTTTATGAGCAGAGTAAGCGCGCCAAGCGGAAGATGAAAGGTGCACGGGCTGCTTTGGAAGAAACGCGTAAGAAGTTAGACGAAGTTGAAGCAAAGATTGGGCAGGCTGAAGAGTTAGGGAAGATTAAGCCAGCCGAAGCGGTTGAGGAGATTGTTGAGCGTAAGATTAAGCGCAAAGAATGGTTTGAGAAGTTTAGGTGGTTTGTTTCTTCTGATGGTTTTTTGGTTGTGGCTGGTAAGGACGCTGTCAGCAATGAGGTTTTGGTTAAGAAGTACACTGAGGATGACGATGTGGTTTTTCATGCTGATGTTGTTGGTGCACCCTTCGTTGTCGTTAAGACTGAGGGTAAAGAGCCTAGTCAGCAGGTTTTGCGTGAAGCTGGTGAGTTTGCTGCTGCTTTTTCCAGAGGTTGGCGTGAAGGCTTCGCGAGTGTGGATGTTTATTGGGTTGAGCCAGATCAGCTGAGCAAGGGTGGGCCTTCTGGCGAGTATGTGTCTCATGGAGGCTTTGTTGTTCGTGGAAAACGGAATTGGATGCGTGGGGCCTCACTTGAGACAGCTGTTGGCGTGGTTATGGAAGATGATGGCGAAATTAAGTTTGTAGGTGGGCCTGTTCAGTCGGTTGAAGCTAAGACGAATGCTTATGTGGTTGTTGTGCCTGGAGACTTGAAAGGTAAAGAAGTGTTCAAGCACGTTCTAGCTGCTTTAGCTGGAAAAATACCTAAAGAACAGCGGGAAAAGGTTTTGAAAGTTTCTGTTGAGGAGATTAGAGAGTTCATCCCGTATAGCAAGGGCAGAATTCTAAAGGGTTGATTTTGGTTAAGATGCGAATTTAAGTGTGGTCGAGATATAGTTAGTATGGGCAAATTGAGGCTTATTAGACAATTTCATTGTTCTGATGAAGAGGATGCAAATGGTAAGTAAGATTTTAGGTAAGATGGAGGTTCTCCGAGGATTTATTCATGTTCCGAGTGGAAGTAGATTTGATTTGATCGGAGATATTCGTTTGCCTTGTTTTACTGAGTTGAATGGTGAACCTGCTAGAATTGACAATTATGGAAGGCTTTGGTCGTCATGTTTGAAAGGTAGATTCTCTGTCGGTACCAGAGTAGAGATCAGCAAAACCGAGAATGGGTATCAAGTTGTACCGAGTGAGACTGAACGAAAGGATTTTATTCGTCTGATGAAAGAAAAGAAGGTCATGTCAGTTAGCCGTGAGCCAGACAGTGAATCAAGTGTATATTGTAAAGTGCTTCAAGGAGATTGTCTTAGATACCTTGATGATGGATCTGTTAATGATGTCCACCTTACTTTTCTTGATCCACCGTACAGACAAGGCAAAGATTACAAGTTCTTTGATGACAATCAACCTGCTTGGAAATATTGGGGTTGGTTGAAGAGTATTTTAGGCAAACTATATGATGCCACAGCAGATGGTGGAGCGATTTACTTTATGCAAAGGGAAAAAAACGCTGAAGAAGTATTAAAGGTGCTCAGAGAGACTGGTTGGAGTTTTCAGAATCTTATTATTTGGAAGAAAAAAACGTCTGCTGTCCCATGTTCCTCCAGATTTTCTAAGCAATATCAAATCATTGCTTATGCCATTAAAGGAGATAAACCGCGAGTCTTTAACAAGCTGCGCATAGATTTGCTTCTTCTTCCTGAACAGAAGTATGAGAGGAAGAACGGAGTTTATCTTACTGACGTATGGGATGACGTCAGGGAATTAACTTCTGGATACTTTGCTGGAAAAGAAGCAATAAGAGACATTAATGGAGATAGAGTTCATAAGCAACAAAGCCCTGTAGGACTGCTTCTGAGAATTGTACTGTCGTCCACTTTGCCAGGAGACACAGTTTTAGACCCGCTTGCTGGAACAGGACCCACTTTGGTAGTTGCACATCAATTGAAGAGGAATTCTATGGGGATAGAAATAGATCCTAAGTATGTTGAAATTATTAAGAATCGGTTAGAATCTTTAAGGCCTTCCGATGACATCGCTAAATACTATGATTACTACAGATTTACACGAAATTTAAGAGAAATTTGGCCAGTGAACATTTTGGTCACTGAACAAAGGAGGCTTCTTTAAACGTCTTTAATTGACGCTACACGACTTTTTATCAAAGTAGTAAACAACTTGAAGAAAGGTACAATTAATCTTCATTCTCCTTTGGAAGAATTTGTGATAAGGAAATGCGGAGATGATTTGGCTTGCGTGGATAATCGCAGGGATGCTAAACGGAAATATGGTTTTGATTTCTGGCGTGGCGTGAGTGTAGATCGACTTAAGGCTCAGGGAATAGAAAAGAGCTTGTTGTATTCAGAGTCGCAGCAGTTTCCAGACTTTCTATTCAAGGCAAGAAAGTGTGGGGGAAAAATACGTTGGCGGCAGCGTAGTAGAACTAAAAGACTCCAAAGGTGGGAATGTCGCTTCTTTTAACTCGACAATCCCTACGAAACGTAAAAGCCTAGAAGAAATAGACATAATCAATGGTAACAACTTAGTTTCAAGAATTGCCACGATTAAGGACGGCGAACTCACTGCTAGTGAATCCTATCTCGAACATGAAAGAGGATGTTTTTACCTTATACGGACACATAAAGAAACTGAAAAAGTGAAAATCTCCATAGTCGATGGGTCCTTTTTTGAAACAGTTTCCAAAGAACACCTGTTTTATCAGATGTTTCTAAACGTTTTACGAAAACACATGGAAAAGAAGAAAATAGAATTTCCCGAAGAAACATTGGAGAAAGTTGAGGAAGCCCTTTCCTATATTACTGATCAAACTATAATAGCCAGCTCACAGATCATAGAAGGGGCATCAGTAAGACCTAGACTGAGAATTATGGCTGAGGTGCATCCAGAAGGGAACCCTCATAGTAAGTTCTATCCTAAAATAACACAAGGAAGCTTCAACCTAATTCTCCAAGCATCGGCTGATGTAAAGAAAATCGAAGAGAAATTGTCTGCTCAAATCCCTGAGATTGAGATCTTTTCCATACATCATAAAAGGAACGGGGAGCACAGGGTTTTCCAATTCAGAAAGGGAGCACGCTTGAGTAAATTCCTGAAATAGTATCGTGTAAACTCTCAAAGCATTGACAGTCTGAAACCAAACATGGGTTTCTATGTTGAAACCTACTGGAGGGTCTGTTCGGAAAACCTTGCGCGGAAAATCTGCAACTGATAACGGACTTAGCATAAAATAAATCGTTAGCTCATGTCTTAGCCAGCATGGGATATTTATTGTGAGGTTCGAAAAGTGCCAATTGATATGATAACCTTGTTTCCTTTCGGTGAAGCTGAAACCTCATAATCACTCATATACAACCGATAAAAGCGATACACCTTTTCAGGCATCTTTACCATAAAGGCGTCTTCTTCCTTTCTCAAAGAAACTTCAGATTCAAAAAGAGAACTTTCATGCCACTTCTTTTCCTCACATGATGATATACCGAAGCCCGTTCTATCCAACGCGTACAAAAAAGCAGCTTCACCCCAACGTTCACCATCAACAATGTCAGCTGGAACGGCAACTTCAACATTCGAAAGCTTCTTGAGCACGGTTGAAGGTTCCAAATCTGACCTCATTCTTGTTGGAACAATGAGCTTCAAAGATCTTCCACCGAGAAAAGCACGCCTATACGTAACCAACCCTTTCTCCGTCAACCTTTCCACGCTTTTCTGAACACGACCAATAGACCACTCGATCTCTTGAGCCAACTGATACAACGACAAAGCACCTGGCTTTCTCGACAAAAAATCAAGCAAAACCCTATCCGTCTCTTCTGCTTGCTTCTGCCTCGCTTGTTTAACGCTTGCTTGAAGCTTCACGAATTTCACCAATTAGATAATATTATCTCAAAACATTTAAACCTTACTCTTCCAAGTTTCACCTGTGACAAGCCATTACGTGAACCCTATACACGTAATATCTCCACCTTTGATCATGAACCCAAACAAGCACCGCAACACATCCTTTATTCTTCCTCCTTCTAACTTCAACGATAAAATGATCCCTATCCAACCTAGTTATCTCATCCGCCGTAGCATTCAAAACCACAGAAATCAAATACTCTTCAGAAAGAATGTCTCTATGCCTCGAAATCGCCTTACTCACCACAAGACGATCTATACCCACACCCTTCCCAAAACTCCCAAACTCCGACAAAGCACTAAACCTAACCTCAATATAACCACCCATTCGCTGATAAATTTTAACAAACACAAACAGAACAACCACAAAACAAAACGCTTCATGAGCAAAATGGAAGCCAAATAACAACGATACAAAAAAACTATAGGGGGCTTATCAATTTAGCAACTGAAAACCTTCCAAAATTAAGCATATCATGATTCAATATGACCTATATATAAGGGGGGTCTAGTCACACAGCGCACAAACAGAACCTGCACTCATAAAAGCCCATGTTTCTTCCTCATTAAAACACCGTGAATCTCAGCATACTTCAGCAAACCCCTAAACAAATTGAAGAAAGAATCCAACCAAAACGGGTAATAAACTTCAAACAATCGAGAAATATGCCAATAACAACAACCCTTCACACACTCAACCGCAAACCCGTAATTCCTAAAAATCTCTTCAACCTCACCAGCAGAATGGCCAACCTCAAAAACCAAAACAGGAGACATATCTTCAGTCTTAAACGGCACCTTATCCCCAAACTCGTATCTTCTCTGAAAATCCCCAAGCGTACAACCATTAAACACGCTGAGAACGCACAAGCCGTTATTTTTCAATATTCTAGAAAACTCCCCAGCCGCCCCTTCACAATCCTCAAAATGATCAAACGCCAAAGCACAAACCAAACAATCAAAAACATTTTCCCTAAAAGGCAAACGCTCACCATCCGCAACCACAACATTAACCCTATCGCAAAAGCCACTCTTCTTAGCCTTCAACCTCAACCTCTTCAACATCTTCAAACTAAGATCTAAAGCCACAACCTCAACACCCGCTCTGGCAATCCTAAGCGAATACCTCCCAGTCCCACAACCCACATCCAAACAAACTCCAGAAAAACCATCAACCCACTTCCTAATAGCCCTCTCCTCCGCCTCCTCCATCTTCCTAGTCCAATAAAGATACTTGGAGAAATCATACACTCCAGCCATACAATCATAAGCTTCCCTAACACCCTCCTTCCCCTCCAAAACCCTATACCGCACCTTTCCAAACCAAAACCTATCCTCCTTACTCATACCTGCCACACCAACAAAATCTCACAACAAACATTAACTCTAATAAAAATTCCGTTTCAGACTATATTTCAACGAATATGAGCTACTCTTTCAGAAGGAAGTAAGAACCCACATAGAAAACCACAAAAATCAAGGCCGACATCAAAAACGGAGCTACGAAACCCCACATTTCTATAAGAAATCCTGACAGAGCTAAGCTCAAAGTGTTTCCGCTGTGAAGCCCCATCATCAATAATCCAATATCAGTCCCGTAAGATCCTTCACTCGTAACTCTTGAAAGTATTCCCTCTTGACTGATACTCAGCAACCCCTCAACAACACCATAAACAACCACAAGGAAACCTGCAAATACAGAACTCGAAAACCCAAGCAACACCATCGTAACAGTGTAAAACACTCCACTCACAAGCAAAAGCTTCCCCATCTCAAACTTCCTCACAAAAAGATACGAGAACAGACCTGCTAACAAAACCTGCAAACCAACAAGCACGCCAACAATCTCAGCATCAAATCCATTCGAGCTCAAAAACAACGGAAAAACAAAACCACTCCTAAACCCGAAAGCCAACCCCATCACAATAAACAAAACCAAGAATCTCTTGAAAACTTTATCTTTCTTTCTAAAATCCAGAAGATGCAAAGCCTTTGCCAGACTAAACCTCTTCTTTCGGTCGCCAACCAACAGCAAAGCTGTAGGAACAACAAAAGCTCCAACCAAAACGCACAACGTTAACGTTCCCTCAAAGAAAAACCATACAATTAAAAACCCAGCAAGCAAGCTTCCAACAGCATAAGCAACATACGCCGCTGTTCTCAAATAAACTAAAGTCGTCCATTTCTTTTGGCTCTTCTCTAAAAGAAAAGCCCTATTCACAGCCCACAACGAACCATCCTTAGTTCCCTCCACAACCTTACCAAACAAGAACTCCAAGGGCGTATGAGCCAAATAATAAATCAAACTTGCAACGACGCCAAAAAACCCATTTAAAACAAAGAAACGCTTCTTACCCCAAAAATCAGAAACTGTAGCAAACAAAATTCTGCTAAGCTGAAAAATCATTGGCAACGACGCAAACACAAGTCCAATAGTAATTATGTCAACATTCCTTTCTTTCATCATCAACGGCAAGGCGACACCAAGAACACCCGCAACAAAAGAATTCAAAACCTGAATGAAAATGACAACCCTAACCTGACCCAAACATCTCCCCCTTCAGAAACAGCCTACTTACCCCACATTTAAAACCATTACTGCTCCACATCAAATAAATAACAAAAAACAGCAAAATTCCGAATTTCCATCGATTATTTATCGAGTGGTAATGGGCTTTGGCTCTTAGGCTTTCTCCTCCAGTCGGCGTTGCAAGGCTATTTCTTAGGAGGTGATCCGGCCGCAGGTTCCCCTACGGCCACCTTGTTACGACTTTTCCCTCCTCGCGAAACCTGGATTCGACGCAGCCCAAAGGACCACGCCTCACCCAAGCATCACTTGGGTGGAACGACGGGCGGTGTGTGCAAGGAGCAGGGACGTATTCACCGCGCGGTAGTGACACGCGGTTACTAGGTATTCCATGTTCACGAGGGTGAGTTTCAACCCTCGATCCCAACTACGGCAGGCTTTCGGGATTTCCTTCTCTTTTCAGAGTCGGTACCCTCTGTACCTGCCATTGCAGCTCGCGTGTAGCCCGGGGGATTCGGGGCATACTGACCTGCCGTGGCCCGCTCCTTCCTCCGCCTTATCGGCGGCAGTCTCCCCAGTGTGCTCGGCTCAAGGCCGGTGGCAACAGGGGACGCGGGTCTCGATCGTTGCCTGACTTAACAGGACACCTCACGGCACGAACTGGCGACGGCCATGCACCTCCTCTCAGCTTGTCTAGTAAGACCTTCAATCTGACCTTCATTCTGCTGTCGCCCCCGGTGAGATTTCCGGCGTTGACTCCAATTAAACCGCAAGCTTCACACCTTGTGGTGCTCCCCCGCCAATTCCTTTAAGTTTCAGCCTTGCGGCCGTACTTCCCAGGCGGCAGGCTTAACGGCTTCCCTGCGGCACTGGAGCGGCACGTAGCCGCGCCAACACCTAGCCTGCATCGTTTACAGCTGGGACTACCCGGGTATCTAATCCGGTTCGCTCCCCCAGCTTTCATCCCTCACCGTCGAGCGCGTTCTAGCCGACAGCCTTCGCCACTGGTGGTCCTCCCGGGATTATAGGATTTCACCCCTACCCCGAGGATACCGTCGGCCTCTCCCGCCCCCTAGCCGGACAGTATCCCCCGCAGCCCAACGATTGAATCGTTGGATTTAACGGAGGACTTGCCAAGCAGGCTACGAATGCTTTAGGCCCAATAAGCATCCCCACCACTCGGAGAGCTGGTATTACCGCGGCGGCTGACACCAGGCTTGCCCTCTCCTTATTCCCCCAGCTTTATACACTGGGGAAAAGCCATCCTCAGCGGATGGCACTCGGGATGACCCCGTCACACTTTCGTGTATTGCGGAGTTTTCGCGACTGCTGCGCCCCGTAGGGCCTGGGCCCTTGTCTCAGTGCCCATCTCCGGGCTCCCGCTCTCACGGCCCGTACCGGTTAAAGGCTTGGTGAGCCGTTACCTCACCAACAACCTGATCGGTCGCGGCCCCCTCCTTGGGCGACGCCTAGAAGCATGGTCTAAACGTCCTTTCAGCGAGAATCCATTCCAGGAGTTCTCACTTATCATGGATTAGCCCCAGTTTCCCGGAGTTGTCCTTGTCCCAAGGGCAGGTTAGCCACGTGTTACTGAGCTGTCTGCCGCGTCTCTTCCATAGCTTGGAGACGCTCGACTAGCATGTCTTAGTCCCATCCCGATAGCAGTGGGGTCCGGCAGGATCAACCGGAGTTAGGATGCTATTGGTTGTACAACGCAAAACCGACTGGATTTGGAGGGAATAACCACTTTTTGCCAAAGCCCAATTCAGACCTAAACCGTTACGCTTTAGGTCCACATGTTTGTTCCCGCAATTGGAGGTCAACCATCCTCATTCTCTAGGGCTGTTTTACGCCTTTATAGTCGGGGTTGAGCCGCCGCTGTTTGATTGCGGGGTTGGCTTTCATTCGCCAAAATGGATTTGAAGGCGTCATAACCAATATAAGTGTTTCTTTTCACTCTAATATACGTTACCTTTTGCTTTTCAACGTTATAGGTTACTTTACTTTCCTGAAGAACATTAGCCTGTCTTTCCCGCATACATATTCGAAGCCGACAAGATCTGGGCCTAAGCGCTCTCTCTACACTTGAAGCTCTTTGTGTAACTCTACGACTTCCATGGTTTTCATCCACAACCTTCTGAAAGCATCCCAACCAAAGACGGCATCCACTTTCTTCTTATTAATCAGTGCCTTTACTTGCTCGCGCGCACAATTCGGAGTTTTGGCGAATTGATGTTCTTTTAGATCCCTAGTCTAGTGAGTTTGTCGAAGCGCGCGCACTAGGGTTTTTAATCTTTCGACATCGTTCTTTTGAACCTTAAATAGGTAACCATAGCGACATAGGGGATCGATCACAGCTTTTCTTAGGGTTTCATCGTAAACTAGCGGGTACAGCCTACATCCTTCAGGTCGATGAGGATATATTCCACATCGCTCTTCTACGAGAAAAACACACCGTCCAGAGCTATTCTTTAAACGCCATTCCCCATCTGTTTTCACAGCGAAGCACTCAAGTTTATAGCCGAGCTTTAGGATTCTATTTAAATCAAGATCGGAAAGAGGCATCCTCGTCTCTAAGCAACACTCCACACATCTATGTCTCACACAGAATATTCCCCTTGCCAACAAGCGTCTCACCTCTTCCAGTTTCGTCATGTCTCTCTCTAAGTCTACTCTACGCGCACAATATTATTTAGTGATTGATTTAAAAGCGCTAGCGTTGGAAAGTTCATCAGAAGTTTCTAAAAAAATATTTAAAATGCTGTGCAATGAGTATTGTGGAGGTTGGTGAAGGCTTTTCAGGAGTTCGGTTGGTTCTTGGCGATTGCTGAATACTTCAAGGTTATGAGAGTTGGGAGTTGGCTTGGATGGATTTTAAGTTTCGGTTTTGGCAGCATCTTTTTAAGTTTACCCCCTCTTGAACGCTTCCTTGTTGTTTTGTTTGCTTTCTCACTTGCCACGGCCAGCATCTTCATTTTGAATCAATATTTCGATCGAAAAGAAGATCAAGAGAACCCGTTTAAGTCCAATATGCCTGTTGCTTCCGGGAGAATAGCGCCTCGGACAGCGTTAATCTTCTCACTTTCGCTAATATTTCTGTGTTTAGTCTTGATAACTTTGGTTGATATGACTCTCCTGTCCTTGTTTCTCATTTATATAGTGTTTGGAACTGCTTATTCTGCTCCTCCTTTCAGACTGAAAACCGTGCCAGTCGTAGACTTCGTTGTTTCGGGTATAGGCGCTGGCTTCATGCCTTTCTTAATGGGGTTAGAGTTAACCGGCAAGTTAAGCTCCGATACTTCATTGATAATGTTGGGTGTCATGCCGCTAGTTCTGTTTCACTGTGGTGGTCATATCATTCAGGCCGTTGGAGACTATGAAGTAGACCGTAAAATGGGGGTTCATACTTTTGTTGTTAAGGTTGGAAAGAAAAAGGGTGTAGTCGTTGCTGGATTCATGTTTCTAGCATCATTTTTCTCGCCATTCATTTATTCAGCTTTTGGCTTGCTCTCTTATAAACATCTGTTCTTGTTTTTCATGCTCTTTCCCCTTTCCGTACCTACCATTAAGCGTTATGCTGCGGTGTTGAAGAATCCGTCAGCAAAAAACGTCGTTAACATGCAGAAAACTGCGACAAAATATGGAATTATTGGCGTAGCAGTGATGCTGGGTTACACACTACTCGTGAAAATATTGAGCTTTTGAAGGACTCGAGACGCAACTTCGAAGCATTTTGGCTTTTTCGTGAGTTTTTCTGAAAGCGCAATATTAGAATCAACATTTTGCGGGGTAGACACCAGAAATAAAAGAGTTGTCCCAAAATAGCGCGTGTGTTATCCAAAAGGTGAGTTTCATGTGAATTAGCATGACTTTAGTGATAATGGTAGGATTCCGTGCTTCCTATTACACTAAGTTTTCCATTTTTTGTTATCCTTAACTGCTGTTCGCCTTTGAACATGGATGTACGTGCGTTCTCGATCTGGATGATATCGCCTTCCGAAATGGAGCTTATCTGTTCGTTCCATAGACATAGTTTAGTGTTTCCAGTTTCATCTGCTATCAAAGCGTTGGTTACCGCGGCGTAATTACCAAATCTTGTAAAAACGCATTTGGGTTTCGGGATTTCCAGAACCTTAGCCCTCAAGTTGATCTGCTTCATCCCTGTTCTTAAGTCTGCTACGTGAAGAGAGTGCGGTCTTCTATTAGCTTTCTTAAATAAGTATCTGCGGATCAAGTCAGTATTTAGTGAATGTGCAATCGGATTAGTTTCTTTCAGAAGGAAATTATTCGGTATGGGAAATTGTGCAATGACCTTGTGCCCTTTTGTTACCAAGAAGATAGCTTTGTCGCGCATTTTCTTGCGGCATGTGATTAAAAGGTCTTCACATGTGGATTTTTGGTTTTCCCAAGCCGAGATTAAAGCATGAAAAAACTGGTCAGGGTCAACCTCATATTTTATTGAAAGAAAAGCGAGGTATTCGCCGATTGTTGCTTTGTTTCGCAATGTTTTTCTACTCTTTCGTAAGCGTTATTTCTATTGTCGAAACCATTCTCGTTCTGTTCTCGCCTTCTCTTGCTGGCATTTCCTCTGTTCCTATCGCGATTTTGCTTACTTTCAAGTCTTTAATGAATCG
>Ga0114930_10001388_pt1 | contig 23190 bp, 21 predicted proteins | sample AnhtaG_FD_87300 | JGI IMG/M metagenome (GOLD analysis project Ga0114930, IMG submission 87300) | Deep subsurface microbial communities from Anholt, Denmark to uncover new lineages of life (NeLLi) - Anholt_01485 metaG | ecosystem: Environmental > Aquatic > Marine > Oceanic > Sediment | place... | reverse complement strand
GGTAATTTTCCATCCTATCTCACTATGGCAATTGTGTAGACACAAATTTTCTGGCGTGCCAAGCTCAATGGTTACATCATTATTCATAAGCTCATAATTATAGAAATACTCTTTTATCATTTCGCCTTTATGTCCAAGCGCAAGGATGAACTCTTTGTATCCGTAATGGGCATAAATTTTCATGATATGCCATAGTATGGGGCGATTGTGAATATTCACCATTGGCTTAGGTCGAAACTCTGTTTCTTCCTTAAGACGAGTTCCCATACCGCCGCAAAGGATAACAACCTGCATGATTCATCTCCCTGATTTTATTTTACGGGACTGATAAACACTTCCTTGGATATTAAATAAGAGGAAGCTCATTTTGATCATCCGCATATATTATTTCCTTAATTTTCAAAATTTTTGCCCTATTTTTCATATAATGTTCATCAATTTTCTTTTTTGTCTCTTCATCAAGGTCTCTTTGTTTGACATTTGTATTTATTTGAGCGACTTGAGGATTATTATCCAGGTATTGATAAGCGTCCAGGATATCGATCACGTTATCTTTGTCAAACTGGCTGTATAGAGTTTTAAAAAAGAGATAGTCATCCTTTTCATCAAGAGTTAACCGATAATTACTGCGAATAAAATCCTGAGCTATCGGAATTTCTTTGACATTAAAAATCTCCGGTTGATTGATTAAATAGCCCCATATCTCAGTGTCAACCTGCTCCTTAATTGTGCAGACGGTCTTAAGTGCTTTAACGTTTACTGCGTAAATGTTGACGCCAACAGGCATACTGTGAGTATAAACATAATCAAGCGCTGGATCCTTTTGTATCATATTGGAAATCAGGCTGGCGTGATGTATTGAAAAAAGGGGATTATCTGCTGTGATGCCAATAAAAAAATCAAATCCGAACAGCATGCAGGCATCCAGAAGACGCTGAAGAACGTCTTCGGCGTGGCCGTTGAAGTGGTAGATGTTCTCTTTTTTGGCAATCTGGACAAGAGGAAGATCCTGGTTGAGCATCGAAGTACAAAGTACGACACCATCACATTTATCTACAGCTTTGGCTCGCTGGATCACCCTTTCGATGACCGTATATCCATTAAGGGGTAATAGAATTTTAAGTTTCAGGCGTTTCGACTTAAGCCTGGCAGTTATCAGAAATCCCGTTTTCATTTGAGTTTGACTTCTTTGTCTTCTTCCAGGTGAGCGTATTTAAGGACTTTTCCTTTATTAATGTTCTGGGAAATTGTTTTGCCTATACTTTGCAGAACCTCAACCTGAGACATATCAGATACCTGACTCGTTCGCTTGAACGCGATCATTTCTTTTTTTAGAGCCTCACCGGATTTAACATCTCTTGTTAATAAAGCGGCTTTTTTCATAGGACCAAATATTGAATATTCACGCTCTGCCTTATTCAGGCTCAATGAGCTATCTCCGTTGCATTTCACTAAAAGGTCCATTTTATTCTTGATTTCATTGAACATCTCAACGCTAACAGCAGCGGACCAATCGATACGCTCCTCTCCATACGCTGTCGTCACATGTTTTTCTATATAGTCGACTCCTATTGACGCCCCTAAGAGGGTAATCAGGACATTATGAGGCTCATTCCAGGCAGTGTGGTCTGAATATCCAAACTGAAATTCAGGAAACAGCCTCATGATTCTCCGCATCTTCCCAAAGTTGATGTCTTCATATTTGGTTGGATAATTCTGAAAACCGAACATCATGACTATATTAGGGCTCTGAAGGATATTGATTGTTTTCTCAATTTCATAGAGAGATGTACCTCCCACTCCAAGAGCAATCCGTGTGCTCCGATTCAGATTCTGCTTCAATGCTTCCAGAAGATTAATATCATTCAAACATACAGAGTGAATCTCTACAAGGGATGGGTCAAATGACATTCCGAATTCTACTGCTTGAGTATCATTTAACAATAACATCAATTCCTTATCACTGTTTTGTATTAAATGGAATAGTGTTCCCCACTGGTCTCTTGAGAACATCCATTTTTTATAATCGTTAAAGAGCGGGTGGTCCTTGGAAATATATTCTTTGAGATACAGGGTAATATGCAGTTTGATAATATCGGCACTCGTTTGAGAGATGATGGCGGAAACAAGCTGTCGCAAAAACTCAAATTCACCCTGGTGATGCCACGCGGTTTCGGCAATGAGTTTCATTTTTTTTCCTTAAAATGAGATTTTTAAGTACAAAGGCGTATTAAGAAAAAAACTTTTGATAGTTTGTTTTTGCTTGCTCAAAATCTTTTAACTGTCCGACATCAAGCCAGAATTCCCGGATAGGGAAGGCTAACGTTTTACGTTTTTGAGCAATGAGTTTATCAAATAGCTTGATCATATCAAAAGATTTATTTTTAGGGACAAATTCAAGCACATTGGGATCTAAGACATAAATTCCTGCATTAATGAAAAAGACCTGCTTTGGTTTTTCATTTATTGAAGAAATTTCATAGCCCTCTATTTGTGTAACTCCAAATGGGACCTGGGACAGATATTCTCTGACACACATTGTTGCCTGAGCCTTGTGTTTTGTATGAAATTCTAACAAATGCTGAAAGCTGATCTTTGTCAATAAATCTCCATTCATAACAATAATAGGGCTTGTTTGGCGGGCAGGTAGCAAAGATAAAGCACCAGCTGTACCGAGCTTTTTCTTTTCCTGCAGGTAATTGATTTTAACATTGAATCTGGAACCATCTCCAAAATAGTCATGTATGACATTTGCTTTGTAATTCACAGAAATATAAAATTTTTTAAAGCCTTCTCTAATAAAATTTTCTAGAATTATTTCCAGAATAGGTTTGTTTCCGACTTGAAGCATAGGCTTAGGGCAGTCATTTGTGATAGGATTGAGTCTTGTTCCTTCTCCGCCCGCCATAAGCACTACGATGTTTTCCTTTTCTTTAGGGATTACAATGTCTAACAGTACTTTCAAATCAACAAGTTGGCCTTTCCTGTTTAAAACAGGTAAGTGCTGTAACCTTTTATTTTGCATGAGTGAGAGAATTTTTTCGTCGCTCTTTTGCTTTTGAACCGAAATAAAGTCTGTATGCATTATCTTTTCTGCTTTTTCTTGCATTGAAGTGCCCTTTAAAATGGCTCTCCGAATATCTCCATCTGTAATTGTGCCGAGAAGAATCCTATCTTCATCGACAACCAGCCCAATTTGCAGAAGAGATCTCTCAATGATATTTATGGCATCAAGCATTGTTGCATCAGGGGGAATGAGGGTTGTTTCCCATGACTTCATTGTTTTTTCCTTGTTCTATTTACATAATGGATATTACATTTATATAATTTTATCTGATTATTTTAAACATTCCGTGACTATGCTGGAAAGTGTACAAATTTTACTGATAACCTGGAAATGACTCATTTCAATTTTTTTATTATTGACCATGTCTGATCTGACTTTTTCTAGGAAGGACGAATGAATACCTTCTACGTGTAAAAAGTCTAATATATCTTTTCTATTAAGAATATCACGGAAATAATCAGTAACACTCGAGTTACAATAGAATTCGTAAAAAGGATTTAAATGAGGATCAGCTTCACTCAAATAAGAATGAGGTTTATCTTCGCCCACGATATGAAGGGGAAACGTCTTACTTTTATAGGCCATCATTTTTGCTGGGTATTTTGCAGGATTAAAATTAAGTCCTCGTCCCCATGATTCTGGCATTTTTTCAAAAAAACGAGCTAAGCATAAATCAAAGTAAGGTAAGGCTGCTGTCATCCCTACATCTTCTATGCCTTTAAGGGACATAGGAACTGACAATCCTTTAAAGTGGAAATCTGCATAGAGAGAAGTCCAAATGGAGTAGATATTGTCAAAATTTATTTTTTTTAAATATTTGCTGAAGTATTCATCCACTGCTTTTTTGAGGAAAGAGATTAAAGTATCCTTTTCAAATATTTCTGTTTCTTCAGGCAGTGTAAAAGGCAATCTGCTTGGGGAATAAATAAAGGAAATCATAAGATTTGAATAATCATTTTTTTGATCATTAAATTCAATGTGGTCATATATCCGTTTGAAAATTTGATAGATTTTATTTTCTCTAAAAGAATCATTTGAAACTTCTTTCATGAATGAAGGGCCATAGAGATAGGTTTTCATTTTATCTGCATATTCATCAAAGTCATTATTCCCGCTGTGGATTGAAGCATATTGGGAAAATCCAAAGTTGTGGAAGGAATCACAGGTTTCGCCATTAAATATAGCTTTCGTGGAGGAATCTGTTTGTTTAATAAAATCAAACAGACCCAAATGATTGATCGGCCATTGAAATACATGATGAGCGAAGCATTGATGTGCAAATTCTTTCCATTTATCGATCAGCTTCTTATCTGAGTGATCGATTTGGAAAACAAAGTTTTTTATTCCATAATGGCTGGCGATTCTTTTTACTTTTTCCACCTCATAGATGTTGTGGATTCGCCCGTCTTTTAATTTTGTTTCCCAAATGGCGGTTCTAATGTTCTTTTTTTCTTTTAACCTATGTAAAACATCGAGCATTAAAGTGGAATCCCATCCTCCGGAGTTTGAAACAAAATTAACACCTGGCTCCATTCTACTCTTTACGGATTGAATAAATAGATCTTCGAACTCTTTTAATTTTTCAGAACCATAATCCTCGATTTTTGCTGGCGAAGAGATATTTTTGATGTGTAACGTTTTATCATACAGCAATACATCTTCATACCCCAGTCTTTTAATGTTCTTAAATAGAGTTGAGCTTGCATGTCCATAACCTATTAAGAAGAATGAATATACATATTTCTCATCAATATCTGTGCCACTTTTATTAACCAATTCTTTCGATAGAACGCAGTTGAAATAAAATCTTTGATTATCATGAGTATAAAAAAGGTTGAGCCGGTTGAATTTATCTCCAAATACAATAATTCTTTCCCTATTTCTGATAACGCAAACATAATGTCCTTCTAAAGTCTCTTTGATTGACTTGGGATCAAATTTTTTTGAATTCATTAAAATATTTAATCTCTCACTATCAATTTCCTCTCTGGTTTTAGAAATCCCTTTTTCACTCATTAAATAGAATAAATGGCCCTTGATGTACCATTCATAATATTCACCCATATAGAAGTAATCAAAATCTTTTTTGTTGATCTCTAATGATTTTCTAGTTTCTTTATTCTTGTAAATTGAAAACAGCATCTTTTCCGCTTTCATTTTATTTTTTCAGGCCTTTGAGTGGTCAAGAATTCTTTTTTTATAAAATTTTCAATAGAATGCTGGTAATGAATACCGACAATGGTTTTTATTTTGTCATCAGATAAATTTTGAATGTTCTCGAGAGGCTTAGAAGGTTCATAATGAACAGTAAAATGAATATTTGCTGATTTTTCAAATAAGTGTACCAAATCCTGTATAGAATATTTCTCTGGCCCTCTGACATTAAAGATCCCTGATATATTTTGATGTCGAACAAGGTTGACAATAAATTTTGAACAATCTTCAACATGGAGATAATACCTTCTCAATTCTCCGTTATTGTTAAAGTGAAGGCCTTTGTCTGTTTTGTAAGATTTTTCTAAATATCCAAAGATTCCTTTTGGCTGATTTTTCCCAAAGAGGTTTGATAATCGGAGAATGATATATTGCTCCTTGGGCAATGAATTTGTAATGAGATATTCTGAGAAGGCTTTTAATGCTGCGTAGGGTGTCTCTGGATTCAATGGAGTGTTTTCGTCAGCAAAATCTGAGGTGCCGTAAACAGCAACGGATGAGATATGAACGATTTTTCTATTGTATTTTAAGGCAGCTCTAACAATATTATTCATTCCTTTTGTGTTTAGTAGTAAAGAGTTATGAATAGGATCTGTAATTTGACCTGCGCAGTTGATGATAAGATCGTAATGTTTTACTATTTCTTCGAGAGCAGTATAGTCTAATATGTCGACCTGAAAGGTTAAAGCGCCTTTCATATTAGCCGGGGCCATATCAGCGCAAGCGACTTTACTAAAATTGTTATCAGTTAATTCTTTAATAATGTGCTGCCCTAAAAACCCGGCACCTCCCAAAACGAGAATTGTATCACTCATAGAAAACTTTTTGAATAATCCCGTCGAGCGAGATCGTTTTTAAGACTTGAACGATTTTTTCAGATGATTTTCCATCACCATAAGGATTAACGATTTTTTTTACCCGTCTTCTGAACGTCTCATCATATAAGGCTTTTTTTATGGCTTCCTGAATTTTTTTTCTGTCATGAGAAACATCTATGACATTTTTTGCACGCTCCCTCCCTTGCTGACGAGACCCGATATTGACAGCCGGAATTTTTAATGTAGGAGTTTCATGTATTCCAGAGCTGGAATTTCCTGCAATAGCCCATACATTTCGGTAGATGTTCACAAATTTGATTGCCGGTAGGCTTGGATACCATTTGAGTCCTGAGGACTTTAAGTTTTTTATGATTTGAGAATAACCTGCGTCATTATTCGGTAATAACACTATAGCTTGAATTCCTGATGTTTTTATGGCTTCTATTGTTTCTTGTATTTGATAAAATGAGTTTTCATTTTCAGTGGTTACAGGATGTTGAATCATTAAAACGATTGGCTTAGAAAAATCAACTTCAAATTCCTCCTCTAATTCTTCTTTGGGAATATAAGGCGTATTGACTAGAACATCAATTGAAGGACAGCCGACAACATAAATTGATTCTGGTTTTTCTCCAAGCCTAATAAGCCTTTGTTTCGAAAGCTCTGTAGAAGGAAAGTGAATGTGGGCGAACTTGCTCATAGCGTGGCGTAAACTCTCATCAATGCTTCCGGTAATCTCTCCCCCCTGGATGTGAGCTACAGGTATATTCATATGAGCTGCGGCTACTGTCGCGGCAAAATTTGCTCCTATATCAAAACCAGTCAGTACGATATCAGGCTTGGCTTTTTCTAATTCATCGACAAGGCCTGACATGACCTTGCTCATTGCGCGGACCATCTCTGCGCCGGAATCACTGCCGTTATCTTCAAACATTTTTATTTCTGAAGATATCTTGAAACCGTCTTCTTTAATATAGTTTATATCTTTGCCATGGGTATCAAGGAGGCAAATGCCTGTGACTACCAGATAAATCTCAAAAAAAGGATCTTCCCTGAGCTTTTCTAAGATTGGTTTGAATCTGCTGTAGTCTGCTCTTCTCTCAACGGTTATAAATATTTTTCTCATTAAGTGATGTCCTTGTAATTTAATTGTTTGTTACACGGCATATCAACCTTTGCTTTTTTTCCGATAACATTTTTCAGCTCTACGGCAAGAATTTCCCCTGTTCCGGGTCTCTTAACCCAAATGTTATCCAAACTAAGCGTTTCTCCTTTTTTAATGTCTTTGATTGTCACCACCGAGGCGTACGCAAAGTCGATTGTAGGCTGTTCTTCTGGTAGTCTTTCTTTTTTGCCACCCAATGCTTTGTGGATTGCATCACTTCCATAAATCAATTCTTTTAATTCCAGAGGATCGATTGATATTGGAATATCTGGACCGGGCCAGGATTTATCAGAGGTAAAATGTTTTTCAATGAGGCTTGCACCTAATGCGATTGCTCCATATGCCGTATAGATTCCTACAGAGTGGTCACTTAGTCCAACGACAGAATCGCTGAAAGTTTCTTGCAACTCTCTCAAAGCGCCCAATCTTACTTTTTCATACGGAGTTGGGTACATTGATGTACAATGCAGCAGAGCATAAAGGATGTTATGTTTTTTCAAGATATCTACAGCGATTGAAACCGATTTGATATCATTCATGCCTGTACTGAGTATGATCGGCTTCCTAAATTTGGCAATATGCTCGACTAAAGGATAATTGTTGCATTCCCCAGACCCAATTTTGTAAACAGTAACTCCCAATCTTTCCAGCCTGTTCGCTGCAGCTCTTGAAAAAGGAGTGCTGAGATATATCATTCCTTTGGCCTCTACATATTCTTTCAACTTAAAATCTTCTTCTTCCGAAAGTTTGCACCTGTCCATGATGGCCCATATGGATTCATCAGCGTTAGCAGGAACAACATCGTTTGGGATCATTTCATCCTCAATAATGTGGGCTTGAAATTTTACACATTCGCAACCCACATTAGTTGCATCATCAACCATTTTTAAGGCCTTATCAAAGTGTCCTTCATGATTTATTCCTATTTCTGCAATAACAAACGGTTTGTAATCCCTTCCAATTTTGCGATTATTGATTGTTATGTAATTATTCATCACCACCATCCTTTATTTAATTATTTGTTTTCTTGAAAGAAGCAGTAGTCCTAGAGGATTTAAATATTATAAATGTCACCTTTATACTTGAGAAGATTCTCCGGCACACTAAACCAATTTATCGTTTCCTTTAATCCTCTTTCTAAGGTGTAATCAGGCTTAAATCCTGTTAGCTTGCTAATCTTGGAATTATCACACCATAACCTGAACACTTCAGATTTTTCTGGTCTTATTCTCTGTTTGTCTGTTATAAATTCAACATCGCTCTTCATCAATTTTTTTATCGTATTTACTGTTTCACTAATAGATATTTCATAATTAGAACCGATATTAAAAACTTCTCCAACAGTTTTATCAGATTCAGCTAACGTTATAAATCCATTGCAAATATCTCTGACGTAAGTAAAATCTCTTGTTGGTGTTATATCACCGAGTTTTATCTGATTTTTTCCTGAGAGGATCTGAGTGATAATAGTCGGAATTATAGCCCTGGCTGATTGGCGCGGTCCATAAGCATTAAAGGGGCGAGCAATAATCAGAGGTAGCTTTAATGCGTTAAAATAACTCATGGCAATTGAATCCGCTCCGATTTTTGAAGCGCTGTATGGAGATTGGGCCTGCAGTGGGTGTTTTTCATCTATGGGAACGTACTGGGCAGTCCCATAGACCTCAGATGTGGAGGTATGGATGACACGTTTACATCCATTTTCAAGCGCAGCCTGACAGATGTTGAGTGTTCCTTTAATATTGGTATCGACGTAGCTATCAGGTGCTTTATATGAATAGGGTATCGCAATGAGCGCTGCCAGATGAAATACCACATCACACCCTTGAACGGCTTTCTTTACTCTGTTAGGATCACGGATATCCCCAGCAAAAACATCGATGTTCTTTTTTATTTCAGGTGCAGAATAATCCAGCCAACCCCAGGAATTGAATGAGTTGTAAAATACAAAGGCCCGTACGTCATAGTCCCGCCGGATCAATTCTTCTGTAAGGTGAGAACCGATAAATCCATCTGCTCCTGTCACCAGAATTTTATTTGCCATGGCTATTCCTTTTGAAAAATATATTCTGTTATTTTGTCCCTTTTATGATGTTGTGAAATTCATCCCAGCTTCTGGGAAATAATATTCTATCATTCTGCCGGATTAAAAAATCTTTATAATATTGCTTCTCTCTCGGGGTTTTCCATTTAGCAAGCTCTAATACAGATATTGCCGTTAAATGAGGAATGTATTTAACCGAAACCAATGAGGCAGAAATAATACCGATTATATATTTCCGGATATTTGGAAACAACAATTCCGCAGGGAAATAGGGCGAAAACTTTGGAACTTCCGAGGGAAGATACTCAAAATTTTCTGATTTAAAATCGGGGTGGCCCTTGGCTACAAAGTTAGAGTGAGAGATGGTGATATTTTTATATAAATTCTGGATGGTGTTTTTTGACATGCTGCTTTTTAGATAAGATGCTTCATAGAGGAGCATAGTGTCGTAGGCTTTATTCACTAATGGTTTCGCGTTTTTTATTACATTGGCTCTGAAATCATGAATGCTTTCCTCAGACTTTAATCTCTTTATCCCGTATCTTTTTAAAAATACATCGTTTATCCCAATGACATGTTTAGCCCCTGTATCATAGATAGTGAGGGGCACACCGAATATTAACTGAACAGCCCACTTTAAATAACTGGCGCGCCAGTAATCTTTAAGCAGTGGATTTCTACCTTCTTTGAGGGGATTTGTCTCAATTGCACCAGATACAACCTTTAAAAGAACTTGGCATTTTTTAGAAATTTTTCGGGCAAGATAAAATCCGGGCCAGGAGATAATATGCCCTAAAAGATAGAACTTGTCTTTTGCTCCGAGCCTGCGGTTTTCTACTATCTCATCTAGTTTTTTTCTTAGTCGATAAAGTTGAATAAAATGATGGAATGTATTTCTTCCTGTTAAATAAGAATAATCAAAATAAATGTTTTCCAATCCAAGAAAATCGCAGAAACACTTTATACTCCAGTTATAAGTGATAACGATGAATTCCATACCAGAGAATCTGTAATCTAATACAAAATAGATTGCTTCATAGGAAGGACAAAAAAAATATTTCATAAGTTTTCGAAAAAAGAGCTGAATGACTTGTGAAGCACTTGTATTCCTCTTTCGTATTTTTAGACGATTTCCCTGAGCATTTGGATCATTCTTGATTGCAGTTGGGGTAAAGAATAATTTTTTTTGGAATTGTTATATGCATTAAGTTTAAGTTCTCCAATTTTAGTAGGAGAAAAAAGGAGTTCTTCAAGTAGGCTTTTCAGATGACTTTCGTTTTTATATTTTAAAAAAGATGATTTGAATTCCTTTGGAACATTAAAAGATTCAGGAACTATCACTGGCTTTCCAAACTTATGAGTGTCTTGTATTATGCCAGAAGGCATTGTTTTTGAATAAATTTCCTTTTTCCCTCTAAAAAAGTTATATATATTCAAAGGCGAAAAAATCAGGTCCGAACCATTATAGATATCACTGTATTGTGAAATACTTACATATTTTGTGAAAAAAGCAATATTATATCCTTTTTGCTGGAGCTGATTGGCAAGTGTTATAATCCTCCGACCATATTCTCCAATTGGCTTACCTAATAGATAAACCTTAATTTTTTCACCATATTTTGAAAACAAGTAACTAATGACTTTCAGTGCCAAATCATAATCACGGCGTATATCATGGATCATACCTGGAATTGTAATCACTAATTGATTGGAGTTAAATTTTAAAGTTCCTTCAAAAGGTGAATGAGGCAATTGATAGAATTTCTTATTTATTGTGATATGGCTTAAAAGCCAATTTCTTACCGCCGAGTCAACAGTGTAGACCGCAGAACTTTGTTTTACAAACAACCATGCTCTTATGGCTATCAAGAGATATAAAAGATGTTTTATAATGATTATTGGATTATAAGAGTTTAGCAAGGAGGAAAATACATTTTTCACCAATTTTGCAGGCATGAAGAAAAACACTCCGTCAAAAGCCGCGAGAATTGTTTTTGTCTTTGGCCAAAAAAACCAGAACTCTATCTGTTTGACTGCTCTGATATCCAGCAAGTCGATTCTCTGGTTGCATACTTTTTGAACCCTTAGCAAGAACCTAAGATTCGTTTCGCCTGGTTTTTTCACTATCCATTCAATGTTATCGTGTAATGTCTCTAAATTTTTTGCCTGTTTGTAATATTCTAGAGAAGTGAAAACCGTCAATTTTACATTTTTCAGGTTGTAGACTTTACATAAATCTAAAAGATTATGATGGATTGATCCCATCTCAAGTATGCCGATTCTATATTTCATTTATCTCTATTTGAGCTTAAAGCGTTCACATACCATGAATACGTTTTGGTAAGAGCATCTTTGAAATTCACAAAAGGTTTCCATCCAAGATCTGTAAGTTTTTTTGTGTCCAATAGTTTAATGGGCATACCGTCAGGCTTGGATGTGTCATAAATCAATGTTCCTTCAAAGCCAATGATCTCTTTCATCATTATTGCTAATTGACCTATAGATACTTCACCGCCTGGACCGATATTTATCGGTTCTATTTCTTCATATTTTTGCATAATGAAGATACAAGCATCGGCAAGTTCTTCGATGTACATAAATTCTCTTCTCGGTTTTCCCGTTCCCAATAAGATGACTTCTTTTAGATTTATTTTTTTTGCCTCATGAATCTTCCTCATCAAAGCGCCAACAACATGAGAATCATCAATGCCGAAATCGTCGTGTGGTCCAAAGCTATTTGCCGGTATACCACAGATGTCATTGGCAGCAAATTGCGACCGGTAAGATTGGCACAGTTTTATTCCTGTAATTTTGGCTACGGCATAGGGTTCATTTGTTGGTTCAAGAGGACCGGTAAGAAGATAACTTTCCTTCATCGGTTGAGGACAATTCCTTGGATAACAACAATTGCTTGCTAGATAGAGGAGTTTCTTTACACCATGCCGGTATGCGCTGTCGATGACATTGCATTCAACAAGAAGGTTATCAAGCATGAGTTCTGCTGGATATTTGATGTTGCCCATAATTCCTGCAGATTTTCCCGCAGCAAGAAAAACATATTCAGGTTTCTTATGGGCGAAAAAATTATTGACCGTCTCTTTGTCACGGAGATCTGGCTCGTTGGGGGGCTCAGGGATAATATTTGAATAGCCTTCTCTTTTTAGCGCACGATAGATCGCTCCGCCAATAAAGGAATTTATATCTGCGATAAAAATTCGTGAACTATTATCCAAGAGCTTTACTCAAAGTGAAAGGAAAATATAAAGCAAGAATAATGGAGTCATTCCATTCTACTTTTTTTCTTTGTCTTTGATAAATTTCCTGATAGAATCGATAAACCAATCAATATCTTCTGGTTTCACATCTTGATGGACGCCGATATGAATTCCGTTCTTTCCAATGTATTCGGCGTTTGGGAAATCTCCTAATTTATATCCAAGAAACTCGTAGCCGCCGCATTGGGTTGGAATGGATGAAAAGAGAGTTCGGGCATCAATACCTTTGTGTTCCAGATAAATCATTAGCTCGTCGCGGCTGAATGGCGCCTTCTCATTAACAACAAATGGAAAAGCATGTGGCCCGATTTTTTCGAATGTTTCTTCCTGAAACGTCCATAGATATTTGGAGAAATCTTGAAATCTCTCGATCATTTTGAGAAGGTTTTCATGCCGCTTCTTTACAATTTCGTCGTAATAGTCCAGGGCGCCAAGACCAAGGGCTGCTTCAAGCTCGTTCATCTTGCAGGAAAATCCAAGGCGCTCAAAGTGAAAGCGGATATCTCCTTGTTCCTGGTTACTGAACCGTTTTTCGCAGTAACCGGATGAAATATTGGAAACACACTGTTTACATTTGCAGGCCCTTCCGTGAGCCCTCAGCGAGCGCAATAATTCTGCATATTCTTCGCTGTCGGTCAGTATGATACCGCCCTCGCCTGTTGTGATGATATGGGCAACGTAGAGACTGTAAGCGGCGAGGTCACCCAACGTCCCGATGTTCTTCCCCTTGTAAACAGCTCCGTGTGCTTCAGCAGCGTCTTCAACCACCAATAAATTGTTTTCCTTGGCAAGGGCTGAGATAGTTTCCATATCTGCAGGTTTACCCATCAAATGCACGGGCATAATTGCCCTTGTCCGCTCGGTGATGGCATGTTTGATTTTTTCGGGATCAATATTGAGCGTTTCCCGCTCAATGTCCACAAAAACAGGAGTAAAGCCGGCATGAAGGACCGCATTACCTGTTGACACAAAAGAGAGCGCTGGCACAATCACTTCGTCGTTCCTCTCCGCGCCTAGGTCATGCAGAATAGCAAGAGCCAAGGTATCGGCATCAGTACCGCTGCTCACAGCTACAGCCTCTTTAGTTCCGATCAGCTCGGCAAATTTTTTTTCAAATTCGCTAACGAGCCTTCCACTGGAGATCCTTCCGGCTTCAAGAGCCTGATTGATCAGTTTTTTGGTCTTTTCTGTAATGGTTATCGTACCAAAAGGTATACGCATTTTGCCCATATTAGGTCTCTCTCAAAGCAGGCAGAGTGGCATTATAGTCGTTCCCTTTAAGATTTTTGTATATTGCGATATCTCTCGGGAGTGCCGATGTCCTTAAATACGGCATTTGATGTATATCCAAAACAGCGCATATTCAAACTATTCGGGAAGAGGTCATGCTCCAGTGAATAGGGGCGTCCCTGAGGTATACAGTCCAGGATCACTTTGTTAAAGATATAAATTCCCATGCTTGTATATCCAGAGCTGCTTCTTTTTTTTTCACGAAAGCTGAGAATTCGGCCGGAGCGGTCGAGCCGGACATTCCCATACTGGCTATCGTCTCCTTTGGCGGTAAGGGCAATGGTAAGGTTCGCCTCGAATTGTTCGTGAAAATTAATAAACTCTTTTATGTTCAGTTCACTTAGCGTGTCTCCGTTCATAACAAGAAAGGGATCACTTGTGATCAACTCTTCAGCATTCTTTATTGCCCCTCCAGTTCCGAGTGGCTCTGCCTCCTCCGAAAAGAGGAGCGTCAGACCAGAAAAGGCTTGGGCCTCCTCGAAATACTGTCGAATGATGTGACCCTGAAAACCTATACACAGTATGAATCTTTTGAATCCCCACTTTTGAGTCTGTTTAATGAGTACATGCAGAAGTGGCCGTCCTCTAATATCCGCCATGGACTTTGGGTGATTTCCTAAAACAGGACGCAATCTTGTACCCAGGCCTCCACATAGGATCAATACATTCATGTCGTGAGCTGTTGAGGTCACTTTGTTTGTTAAATACGTCTGATATACTTGAGTAATATTTTAATCAGGGTCATAAAATATAACCTGGCTTCCCTGCCATTCAATCTGGAAAGGCACATGAAGAAGACCAAGAGCCTCCTTTACCTCAGCCCGCTTTTCAGGAGTGATAAAGAATAGAATAAATCCTCCCCCACCTGCTCCTAGCAGTTTACCTCCAATGGCCCCCGCTTTTATGGCAGTATCATAAATATTATCAATTGATTCATTCGTGATGCGCTCAGTTAGTTTCCGCTTCAACATCCATGTTTCGTTAAGAAGAGCACCGAACTCTTTTAGGTCTCCTTGACTGCATAGGATTTGGGTAGCCTCATTGACCAGAGTGTGCATTGCCTTAAGCTCTGCTTTCTTCTTTGGAGTCGCCTTGATTTGATGCCCTGCAAGTTCTGAGGCAGTTCTTGAGAATCCAGTGAAAAAGAGCATGAGGTGGCTTTCCAATTCATCTATTCTCTCTTTTGAGATACTGAGAGGCTCCACTGTTATATGATTGGAAACGTCTCCACTGAATTTGATCAGATTTAGCCCGCCATAAGCAGCAAGCGTTTGGTCCTGAGAGCCAACATTTTCTCGAATCACATTCTGTTCGACATGAATTGCGGCAAGAGCCAGCTCTTTTTTGCTTACCATTTTTCCCTGAAAAGCGAACAGGGCTTTTAACAGCCCCACTGTAAAAGATGAGCTTGATCCTAATCCGGTGCGGGCAGGCAAATCTCCATCATGATGAAGCTCCAAACCAACTTTGACGTCGGTATGTCTGAAACACTCTCGAACCGAAGGATGTTGTATCTCATCAAGTTCTTGAACATATTCTGTCTTGGAATAAACGATGCGGTGTCGATGTTCGAAAAACGGAGGTAACCGCCGCAGGGTAATGTAACAATAACGGTTAATTGTAGTGGCCAACACTGCGCCCCCATTCTTCTTATACCAAACAGGATAATCAGTGCCTCCTCCAAAAAATGAGACCCTGAAAGGAGTACGCGTTATTATCATGGTTCAATCCCTGGCATGTTTTATTTCGAAAGAATATGTTTTTTATACCACTCCATCGTCAAAGAAATGCCTTGTTCCAAGCTAACCTTTGGTTCCCATCCAAAAGACTCTTTAGCTTTAGTGGTATCAAGGCATAACTTTGTATCAATATGTGGTTTTGTGATGTCATGTTGAACGTTTAGTTTTTTTCCTGAACGATTAATAATCTTTTGTACAAGTTCATTAACTGAAGTTCCCTTTCCGTATCCGACGTTACATAATACGAGTTTATCATTTTGTTTTTGTATCACTAAGTCTACAAAATTGACCAAATCTGAAATGTAGAGAAGATCTCTTTCTTCTGTTCCATTACCCCACACAACAATCTTATCATCGGCACTTTTCATGACCTTAGTCATGGTCGCTCCAAAAACATGGGATCTTTCGAGATCATACTTGTCATAAGGACCATATATATTGGAATGGCGGATCACTGTGAATTTTGTATCCCCTATCCTAGAGTAAAATTCGCACATTTTTTCAATATACACTTTCGTCCAACCCACGCCGAAGTATTTCTCGTATATTTCCTCGTTGGCGTTGAAATCGGACTCTTGAACTGGTGTTTCCGAGGACTGATACATGACCGTACAGCTAAAGAATATGACGTGGGAAATCGAATGCTCGTAAGCAGACCTGAATATCACGGAATTCATCACTGCATTATCTGTAACATGATGATAAGGTTTTGTCACGATATCTTTAGCCCCTGAAGTCGTAGCCGCTGCCTGAATAATAACATCCATTCCTTTTATTATCTTGTCAACTTCGTCTTTTTTAGTCAGGTCAGCCCGTATCATCCGGATTTTTGGGATATCTAATGGCTCAGAGTTCAAGTAAGTCCCATAGATCTCAAGGTTGTTTTTTTTGGAAAACGATTCAGCAATATTTCTGCCAATGAATCCAGTGGCTCCACAAACTAAGATTTTTTTCTTATTCATCCTTTAAGTCTTTCCTTGTTTATTTTATAGTTGATTTGTACCAATTAATAGTATTTTCAATCCCTTCTCTAAATGAGGTTCTTTTTTTCTTTCTGAAAATTGATTGGAATTTTTCAATATTTAGAACTCTATAAGGGATGGATGTAGGCTTAGTCTCATCATATTGTGGCTCAACGTTGTGCCTACTAACATCTAGTATATCTCTTACTGCTTCCCTTATGGTCAATCCTTTTCCACTTCCTACATTGATCGGGTCGCAAATATATGAGGATGAAAATACATCTAGAATATCACCAATTAGGTCTTTGACATAAATAAAATCTCTGACTTCATGACCGTCACCCCAGACTACATATGGCACTTCCTCGTTTAAGGCACGTTTGATCAGAGCAGGTACAACGTGAGATTTTTCATCATCGAAATTGTCATAAGGTCCGTATATGTAACTTGCTCTTACAATTCCAATATTTAATCCATGTTCCTTGTAATATAATTTAGCCAACTGCTCCACATATCTGTTTACCCAGCCGATCCCAAGAAAGGAATCATAAGGAGATTTGTTTAAATCGAATTCATTCTCTCTTACTGGATAGGTAGTCTCATGATAAACAGTGGAACTACTTATGAGCATTACCTTTTGAACTTTATTTCTACTGCATGCCTCCAGGAGACCCGCATAAATCTGTAAGTTGGGTAGGACAAAAGCTGTTGGGAATTTTTTTCTTCTTTTTATACCGGATGTAATAGCAGCGCATATAAACACATAATCCCTGTCTTTTGTGGCTTCCATACAATCTTTAAATTTTGTAAAATCAAATCGCTCATAAGCTTTGGGAAATACGGAGGGTTTTTTTGAAAAAAAGGTAGATAAAATGTTTGTCCCGTTTTCTTTGAGAGATAGGGTTAAGTTTGTGCCTACTAAACCTGTTCCTCCAGCTACCAACACATTTTTATTTTTCATCATTCAAATTTTTCTGAAGTGAAGACGTTATATCTTTTATTGACCTTGTCTTTATTTTCTTTATACCACCTCATGACTTCCTTTATCCCTTCTTCAATGGAAATGGCAGGCTTGAAGCCAAGGGCTTTTGTCCGAGACACATCCATCAATCTTTTTTTATCACCCGAAGGTTTGGAAGTATCCCAGACAACTTCAGGTTTGTTTTCCATGTTGTTGACAATAATTTCAACTATCTTTTTAATACTCACCCCGATTCCACTCCCAAGGTTAACAGGCTCTGTGTATCCTTTTTCTACAGCAAGCAGCATTCCACGTGCAACATCTTTTGCATGGATAAAATCCCTTATTGCTGAACCATCTCCCCATACGGTGAGAGGATTTTCTCCGTCCAGTGCACGCTTTATGAGAGAAGGGATAACCATTGCATTGTCTGGGTCAAAGTTGTCATAAGGCCCATAGACATTGGCCGGTCTTACGATGAAGATGTTTTTCCAGCCATATTCTATTTTATAGGCCTCGGCCTGAAGTTCACCCATTCGTTTGGCCCACCCGGCGAATTTATCATTATCTGATGGGAATGTCTTCCAGACATCGTCTTCATAAAAAACTTCAGCAGGCGAGTAAACTCCTATGGTACTTGTGTAGAGATATGTCTTGATGCTGCACTGTCTTGCAGCCTCCATCATATTTGTATTAAAAGTAATAGTTGGCACAAAGAAACTTGCTGGTTTTTTTTGAGTCATTGCGGGAGAGCCTTTGATCCCAGCAAGATGGAAAACGTGGTCCATTCCATTACAGGCCGTTAAGCAATTTTCAAACCGCATGAGATTGACTCTGCAAAACTCTGCTTCTGGATGAGCTCTTGAAGGATCATCCAGAGAAGCGATTCTAATTTTGGCACATTTCTCAGTCAGCATCTCAACAAGCTGTCTGCCGATAAGTCCGGTTCCGCCTGTAACTAATACTTTTTTCCCTTTAAACATGTATCTTTCCTTTATTTATTTCACTATAGTCAGAGCCTTCCATGGACAACTCACGAGCTCTTTCCTCCAGTAATCCAGTATATCTTTAAGCGTTTTTTCCAGGGGAATTTCAGGCTCCCATCCTGTTTCTTTTCTAAATTTCTCTGTAGATGGAATTTGCAGGGTTACATCCGACGGCCTCAGGAGTTTTGGATCGACCTTAATCTCACACTTTTTTTTGGAAAACGTCAAAAGTTTTTCTAAGGCTTCTTTTATGGTCAGGGTCTGGTTGCCTCCGATGTTATAGACTTCGCCAGCATTACATTTTTGCACCATAATCCAGTATGCCTTAACGGCGTCTCTAACATCGCAGATAGTCCTTACAGAATCTAAGTTCCCTACATGAATGACAGGTTCTTTAAGATCCAGTTCTGCAGCAGCGATTTGCTTGGCAAAGGCTGAGAGGGCAAAGACATCTCCTCTTCGGGGTCCTGTGTGAGTAAACATTCTTGTTCTTATTGTTTTCATCCCATAAGAGAGCCAGTACTGATATGCTATCATGTCCTCACCGACTTTGCTGACTGCATAAGGAGAGGACGGCCTGAAAGGGCATGTCTCTTTGATTGGGACATCCTCTTTTTTTACTTGTCCATATACTTCTGATGATGAACAGATATGGATAATTGGGTCAATTTCTGTGATCCTTACTGCTTCAAGAAGATTCGTAGTCCCGATGACATTTGTCCATAGGGTTTGTGCAGGAGAGTTGAAACTGGTTAAGACATAACTCTGGGCTGCAAGATGGAAAATAATATGAGGTTTAACTGATTTAAAATGTCTCACAAGTGAGCTTAAGTCAAGGAGATCAGCCTCGAGTACATTTATCTTGTTATAAACCTTTGTAAGATTGTCTTTCGGACTCCGCCACCTGCAAAGGCCATAGACATCATGGTCTTCGTTAAGGTTAAGTACATATTCTGCTAGATGACTTCCCACAAATCCTGTTATTCCTGTAATCAAGACTTTCATAGTAAATTTTCCCCCCTTGATTTGTTAAAACGGTCCTTTAAACTCTATTTCTTCTCTTTGAAGACTAGAAGTGGGTACCCATGGTTTTCTTTTGGGATGGAGCATCTGGTATGCTCTTGAAGCAATCTTTTTAGCATCTGGATAAAAATGTTTTTCAAGCGTTGGTGTTGTTGGACACGGAACAAAGGCAAAACCCATTCGATAAACCATTATATTTTTGTTGTGATTTTTTCCTTCAAATATTCGTGATATTATCTCAGAGCCTGCTCCGCATGTAATCCAGGCATTATCCACAACGATAAGCCTTCTGGTTTTTAAAACCGATTTTTCTATTGTTTCTATATCTAACGGGTAGAGGGATACAGGATCAATAACTTCAGCTTCAATTCCGACTTCCTTTAAATACTTATGGGCTCTCAAGCATTCAACGGCCATTTGGGAAATGCCTACCAGGGTAATATCATCGCCTTTTGTTAGAATTCGAGCTCTTCCAAAGGGAACAGAATAACTCTGAGCGGGAACATGGCCTTTTTGGTAGTATAAGAGCCGATGTTCTACGTATATGACTGGATTGTTGTCACGAATACTTTGAATTAGACATCCCTTGGCGTCATAGGGTGTTGAGGGAGCTACTATTTTAATACCCGGGATATTCATAAAAAGAGGATAAGTACTCTGCGAGTGTTGAGCTCCCTGTCCCCAGCTTTTTCCTATCATAGCACGAATAACGATAGGGATAAAAAATGCACCTCCATACATGTAGTGCATTTTTGCTGCCATATTGATAATTTGATTCATAGCAAGAAGCATAAAATCCATTCTTATATGGGTATGAATAGGTCGCAGGCCAGAAAGTGCAGCACCGATTGCAACACCCGTCATACTGTCTTCAGACAGAGGTGTATCGAAAATCCTATGGGTGCCAAATTTTTCAACAAATCCTTTAGTCGTACCTAAAATAGCTTTTGGATCGTCCACTCCCTGTCCAAAAATGATTACAGAGGGATCGCTGGCTGTTTCTTGCTCAAGAGCTTCCCGTATAGCTTCAGGATAGTTTATTATTCTTTTCAAGCAATTAATCCTTAAAAACATTTTTGGTTAATTCAGTACCATCTGGGAATACACTTTTTTCAGCGAATTTGAATGCGTCTTTGATTTCTTGCTCGATCTCACTCTCTACGCGACTTAAGAAGCTGGCGTTAAGAAGGTTACCTAATCTCAATAGCTGGTCATTTTTCTTCCAGTAAGAGACTTCTTCTTCGTTTCGATATCCAAGGTGAAAATCATCGTTTGGTCCAACATGCTCCTTCCATCGACAAGTCATGCATTCAAGGAATGCCGGCCCATTCCCATCTCTTACATGCTTTAAGTACTTCTTTGCTGATTCGTTTATTTTAAAGATGTCACTGTCTTCAATCCTTTCTGCAGGCATTCCATAAGTCCTGACCCTTTGGCATATATTGTCGGAGTGATGTCGTTTAAGATGATGAGAATGTATGGCATAAAAATTATTTTCACAGATAAAAAGTACAGGAAGACTTTTTAGTGCTGCAAAATTCATGCTTTCATGAAATGCCCCTTCATCTACTGCTCCATCTCCAAAAAAGCTTACGACTATGGACTCTGATTTTTTATATTTCAAGCCATAGGCATAGCCGACTGCATGGGGAATAGTTGTGCCAACGATTGCAGAAGTTCCCATTACTCCTTTTTTCTTGTCGTTGAGATGCATCGAGCCCCCTTTTCCTTTTGAGCATCCAGTGATTTTCCCATACAATTCAGCAATCATGCTCATTAAATCTCCGCCTTTTGCAAGATACATTGCATGACCTCTGTAAGTCCCAAACACAACGTCACCCTGTCGCAAAGCCTCACAAACACCTACAGAAATTGCTTCCTGCCCGATGGATAAATGTATAGGACTTTTAATTTTATCGGTTGGGTAAATACGGGCAATTTCTTCTTCTGTCCTGCGAATTCGATATAAAGACCTGTAGAATTTTTTTATTAATGCAGAATCTTTCATATTATTTTTTTCCAGATTTCTTTTAAGTGGTTCTTGTGTCATTTCAATGTATTGAACCTAAATCTGTTAGAGATGATACTACTCATGGATATTATTCTTCACTTTTGGAATATCCAAAATATATCTTATACTTGTGTTGCATGTTTCTGATTTAATAGATAGGCTACCGCCATTGGCTTTAAAAACACTTTAAATTGTCCTTCACTCCGCTCTATTTTGTCAGTTCAGTTTTTTCCGTTTGTTATATCAATTTTTCCCTATCTGTTTAAATATATTTAATAATCTCATAGGAGTTAAGCTGCCATGCTGTTTGGTTGTTTATAATAATTTTTTAATTTTTCTTTCCAATGCAGCGGATATTTTATTGATAGCCTGATATTTTTCCTTGGTTAAATTGAACCTTAGGCTCATCTGGGCGATGCTGGATTTTTTTAAAGGTTTGAAATAGGTACTTATTTGCTGGTTACTTAAATCTGTATATTTCTTTAAAAAATATATGGCTGCATTGCGCGAAAGAATAGTTTGGTTAAACTTTTTCCTTTTAACTTTTAATGAAGACCAAGTAGCTGGTTGAGTCACTAATTTGATTATTTTTTTGGCAGGTATATGCCTATCTTTTTGGGGGGTAATTTTATTCAAATGCTGTTTTTTAAGTACTTCTTTTTTAAAATCTTTGCTTCCTAGAATGATTCTTCCTCTTAAATTTTTAAAAGGAGAGGAGATTTGTTTTTTTAGACTTTTTTCAATGTATTTCTGATAGTTTAAGGAGGCCTTATGGTCCTCTCCACTTAACGTACTCAGGATGGAACCATAATCAATCCAGTCCTCTCTTTTTTCTCTGTTTATATATCCCGGAAGGCTGCTCCATTTATATTGAAAGAGTGATTTTGCCACTCTATCATTTTTGGGCAGTATATGAAGGTAACAACTTAGCTCTGCAAGATAATTCTTTTTCTCAATGACGAAGCACGAGTAGCGATCTTTAAATAATTTATTCTTGCGTTTATGGCGGCGGTTAAAATAGTTTGCATAGGCGCTTTTAATTCGATGCATAGATTTAGAGAGGTTATTTATGGAAGTTTCCATAAGAAAAGAATATCGTTTTGGCAAGAGAACATAGCCATAAAAAGTGAGTTTACTCTTTATTTTTTGCTGACGGAGGAGATTTATAAAATAAAGTCTGTCTTTATCATCCTTAAATATATTTGTGCCGCTTTTTCCTTCAGAACTTATGTAATATGTTAAATCTCTGCCCTCTATTCTTGCAGCCTGAGCCATATTCCTTCCTTTCTACCCCCCAAGGGGTGCTTAATACTTTATTTATTCAGGGGCAACTTGTCAAGGCCTGAGATAAAAAAATTTCAGATAAAAATTAAAAGTGCATTATTTACAAATCCCCAAGAATGGAGTTTTAATCTTCTATGATTTAAAACTTGTCTTTAGAAAGGAGGGTTTAATCATGGCTCCGCAATTACATGAAAAGTTCTCTGATAAGCAGGTCAAATCACTTTTAGAGACGTATCTATCAAGAGAAATTGCAATTAATTACATCTTAGTAAGTAAACGAAGGTGAGGGAAATTTTTCATAGAGCCGATAGTTTGTTGACAGAGGGGAGGTGATATAATAGAATTCATCGG
>Ga0114930_10001386_pt1 | contig 23202 bp, 23 predicted proteins | sample AnhtaG_FD_87300 | JGI IMG/M metagenome (GOLD analysis project Ga0114930, IMG submission 87300) | Deep subsurface microbial communities from Anholt, Denmark to uncover new lineages of life (NeLLi) - Anholt_01485 metaG | ecosystem: Environmental > Aquatic > Marine > Oceanic > Sediment | place... | reverse complement strand
GATTCAGATCCACGTGACTATTCGGATACTGGTGAGGTCTGAGATGATAAGAAGTATGAAGGAGTATGTTCTTGAGCGAAAAATTAATTTATTTAAATTATAAGGTCAATCATCATTTACTTATAAAATTATGTCATTTGCTTGAATAACGCTCTAAATTCTTCCTTTACAGCTGTCAATCCTAGAGTCCCAAGTAAGTCAATCGATTTTTTACTAAGAGAATAAAAAGAGCGAGGTTCAGAGCGTTTGTATTCCATTTTTTTCTCATTCTTAATAAAGCTATTCTCTTTTAGGATCTTGAGATGATAATTTAAGGTATTCTCTGGAATGGATGGTAATAACTCCCTCAATCGACTGAATGAGAGAGATTTTTCACTAGCTAATAATGTAAGCAGTATTTTATACCGAGTTTTTTCTGATATAATTTCCAATTCTTTCCTCATATTTTCAAGTTTTTTAGGAGTTTCCAAATCATATACCTCCGAATATTTATATTTGTTTTTTCATCTAATTCCATGCTAAATATGGATAATCACATATTTAAATTTAACTCAAAATCAATTGAGTCAATTATTATTGATATATAATAATTTATAGTATAAATGAATTTCTAAATTATTTTATATCCATTGGGGGTAGAGAATGCAAGTTTCACACGATAGTGCGTGGGATGATTTTTTAGATGAGTTTACTAATATTTTTTCCGTTTACGATCTGAGGAAAAACAAGATCTTTATATGTGGTTCGTACAGTGAAGACACTTTCATTAATCTTCAGGAAGTACAAAAGATTGTAAATGCTATTGAGAACAACCTTGGATTTTTTGAAAAAGAATTTAGACGTACCCACCTTGAAAATTTGATTTTAAAATTTGATCTTATTGCAAAATTTTCGAATGAAATCATTATGATTATAGAACACGATAAAGGAGGTCATATGATTGAAATGGGAATTATCCTCTCCTTTAAGGAATTTTTTGAAAAGACAAAAGTATTTGTATTAAAAGACGTGGAAATTACAGAAGTGTTAAAAAGAGGAGGATTACTAACCCCTTTTTTTAGGGAGGAAGAAAGCTTATTTTATTTTGAAGATATTGAAACGCTGAGATCATACCTAAAGGAACTATATTCTTCAGACCCTTTATTATTTGTAAGATCCGTAAATTAAGATATTTTTTGGTTAACAATTGGCAGGAATTCGTGATGTTATAAGGAAACTCATATTAAGGCTTAAAAAAACTAGACGCTTGAGTTTTATTCATTGATGAGAGTTTTTTTTAACCATTGTTCTTTTATGAAAATTTCAAAAGAAAGCTTAAATAGAGAAAAGACATAATTAAGCATTGCAAAAAAATCTAAAGATAACGAAATAAGATTTAATAAAATAGATAACATAAACAAAAACAGGAGGAATAAAATAATGAGAGATTTAACTGTTATTTTGAAAAATCAACCGGGTATTTTAGCTGATATGGGGGAGGTCCTAGGTAAAAATGGCATTAATATGGAAGGGTTATGTGGATTTCCTCTAAAAGACGAAGGGATCATCCATATTTTGGTTGAAGATGAAACTACAGCCAAATGGGTACTCGAAAATGAGGGTTTTGAAGTACGTGCTGTACGTGAAGTACTCGTTATGGATATCGGTAATATTGCGGGAAAACCCGGCACAGGGGGGAAAATGGCTCGAAAAATAGGTAAAGCAGGTGTTAATATTGATCTAATTTATTTGGCTGAGAATAACAGAATTGTTCTTGGAGTTGATAACTTGGAAAAGGCTCGCGCGGCTTTAGGGATAGAATGAGAAAGAAAGGAGTATGTTCATGAGTAAGGATTTTATTATTTCTATATTTTTTTATAACTTTAAAAATAACAGTTGAAGGTACCATTTTTATTACTTCTAGTGGATATATTACCTTGATATTCTCTGATTCTTCTAATGGTTCAGGTTCAATCATTTTTATTAAAATGAAACCCGCATCAATTAAATCTTAGATCTCTATTTGTCCCTTTATAATTTCTCGATATTTAGAAATATCAAATGGAATGTATTTTTTTATCGATGAATTCCAAAAGTAGAGAGGATCTTTTATTTCATTGATATTATATCCTTCTTTACGAAGGCTTGATTTTCTTATTTTATTGCTGCCGGTTACTTCAAGATTTTGACGAATTCGAATAAAAATTGGTAATGAGTATTTCGGTAAAACTTTTAATACAAAACGTGAAATCTCCTCGGATTTAAATCCAAATGTTTGATCAAATTTAATCGCTGCCATTCCCGCTTTTCCTTCATGATTGGGGATCTCTACACCATAAACAGCACTCATTAAAATGGATTCATGTGTATTCAGTATATTTTCAATCTCCTGAGTGGACACATTTTCTCCTTTCCATCGAAATGTATCACCAAATCTATCTGCAAAAGACATCCACATATTATCATGAAGCTGAAGCAAATCACCGGTTATAAAATAAGCATCTCCTTTTTCAAAAACATCAAGAATTACCCTTTGATTGGTTTTTTCATTATCACTGTACTTTTTAAAGTTCTCTATATCTTCAATTTTCATTAAAGACATTCCAACATCACCCGGTTCACATTTTATATAAAAACCATTTTTATTTCTAAAAAGTTCGCCTGTTTCTTGATCAACTTTCGCTAAAGCATGATTTTGGATATTATTTCTCCCGATCATCCCCGGAACTTCATCAATATTTACAATCGGTCCATAACCTTCTGTTGAGCTATAATACTCAAAGATATGTTCGATCTGGAATCGTTCTTTAAATTTTATCCATATATCTTTTCTTAAACCTAACCCTAACATTTTTTTAAGCGTATGGTTTTTTTCATATTCAGAAGGGGGTTGATTTAGAATATATCGAGGAATTTCACCGACATAAGTTGTGAAAGATATTTTATATTTTCGGACATCTTTCCAAAAATTTGAGGCCGAAAACTTTTTACGCAACACAACTGTCGCACCAATGTACACTACAATACCCCAAGCTGTACAGATAGATAAGGAATGGTATAGTGGGTTTGCAATTAAAACAATATCATTGGAGTTCGCTTGGGTTATCGAACATCCATAAAACACCCCATTCCAAGTAATCGCTTGGTTTTCTATTATTACAGCTTTCGGGAGACCTGTAGTTCCTGAAGTGTAAATATAAAATCCGAGTTGTGTTAAAGTTGAATTTTTTGTTGTAGTTGGATTCTCATCAGAGATATTTTCTAATTGATTTTGTAAGTCAAAATAGTTAATCTGATTATCACTATTCCTATTTAAAATTAAAATCTCATCTTTTTTAAACGGTAATTCATCAACAACCTCAAGCAGACTGGGGAAATATTCTCCATCAACAATAATATATTTGGGATTTACAATTTTGATTGAATGAACCAATGCCTGCCTTCTTTGATTAATATTAACTAACGCACTTACTGCTTGTATTTTATTAATCCCTGTAGTAATAAAGAAATACTCAGGAGAATTTTCTATCATCAAAGCAATTGTGTCTCCTGGTTTTAATCCCTGTTCTAAAAAGAAATTTGCGAAAATATTTGCTTGCTTGTTAAACTGCTTCCATGTCCATGATCTATCCTCGAAAAATAAAGCAGGTTTATTTGGAGAAATCTTAGCATGATGTTCAACATATGTTCCTAAACTTTGATTTGGATTTTCGAATACTTTTTCTGCCAACGCAATATATCGATCATAAGTAGCTTGTTCTTTAGGGGTAAAATTAGATTCCAATTACCTTCACCAATATTTTCTTAATTCGTAATAAAGTAGCTATAATTTTCGAATTATTTATAGCTGAATCTACGGAAATTTATAACTTTTTGGGTTTGTGGTTTAGGATGGGAAGGAAAGCTAAGACTTAAAAAGGATAAGAAAAGAAAGAATAAGATTTAAATTTTCAATTATTATTTTCTTCTTTATGCCTGTATATATACTTGCAACGAAACTCCAAAATCCTGATTTAGTGGAGAAAAGGAAAGATCAAGGTGAAAAATGGTTAAAATTAGTAAGAGAAAAGGTTCCAGATATTAAGTGGATCGCACATTATGCGATTCTCGGTCCCTATGATTTTCTTGATATTTTTGAAGTAAAAAATGAACAAGACGCAGCAAAAGTATCTTTGCTTTCTCGCTCTGCAGGGGCCACTTTTGCAGAAAGTTGGACGGCCATTCCATATGCAGAATTTCTTGAATTAGTTGAGGATTTGAGGTAAGGATATTCTCAATAGAAGTAATTGGTTTTATTGAAAAAGGACAGCAAGGTTCAATTTAAGTGGTTTTAGATTTGTAAAGTAAGTTTAGAGTTAAGCTTTTAAGGTTGATTTCATGCAATAGAACTTTGATTAATAAACTTTTGATAGTTATGAAGTTTTCTTAATACGATTGCTGCAGTTTCAAGATTCCCACCAAACACCATGACTTGATTCTCATCATATTTATCATAGATGGGGTTACCAAGGCTTGGGGTTAATGAAACGTATATTAACTTTTTATTCGGATGGCTTCGAGCTAAATTTATTTCATGATCGACTATTTGATTTAACCTATCAGTTCTCCTCGACATCATCATTTCTTTCATTTTTTTTCCAGCTTCATTTTCTGGCTTCAGCATTTTTATTCTTTCGAGAAATGTGGCAGATGTCATAGTAAAAATAACATCAAAACAGTTGGAATTTAACATCAGCTCCATTACATTTTGATAAGCATTAGGATTATTTGTAGCAACCATGTCAACAGGATTATTATGGCTCCAATAGAAAGGGAGATGTTTTGAAATATCCTCTATAAGTTTAGGACCATTTGGTTCCCTATTTAAATCAACTACATTTATTCCGTGCTTTTCGCATAGATCAGTAAGATGTACAACAAAACCACCTCCACCACTGATTATTCCAGCTCGTAAAGGATCAATGTTAGGAAGAGGAAGGAGGAATTGCGCACCTTTAATTAGGTATATAAAATCCATTATCTGTTCGGCGTAAATTACACCTGTTTGCTTAAAAACAGATTTATATATATCTAATGAACCAGCAATTGAACCTGTATGACTATTAGCAGCTCTTGCTCCAGTTTTAGTAATACCTGCTTTAAGAAAAAGAACAGGTTTCTTTTTAGTTGTTTCTGTACATATTTCTTTAAATCGTTTACCTGCTCGTAACCCTTCAGCAAATAGTGCAATAGTTTTTGTTTCATCATCTTGAGCATAATAATGTAAATAATCTTCAAGAATTAAAGAAGCTTCATTCCCACTTGATACGAAATATCTGATTCTTTGTAAAGCATTACATAGTATTGTTCCCATTGTCCCAGACTGAGAAACTATAGAAACGTTGCCTGGTTTTGGAAGCATAAATCCAAAACCTAAATGTAGCGGAGAAGTTTTATCTTCCGATGAATAAAAACCCATAGAATTTGGACCAACAAAAATTAATCCACCTTTGTCAGCAATTTTAACCAATTCTTTGTTTTCTTGTTGTCTCTCTTCTGTTTTTACTTCTCCAAATCCTGCTGTGATTATAGCTGCTGTCTTAACGTCATTTTCTATTGCTAATTTTACTGAATCTACAACTGCATTTGGTGGAACAACAATTCCAACTAAATCAATTTGTTCTGGACACTTATCGAGAGAAGAATAAACCTCATTCCCTAATATTTTCTTGTTTTGATATCTTGGACTGGGATTGATAGGATAAATCTTTTTTTTAAATCCACAGCTTAAAATACTCATTCCTACGAAGGAACCAATTTTTCCCATTTTACCAGTTGCTCCTATAAGGGCAACGTTTTTCGGATTAAACATGATTTTCATTAGTTTTAGCTTTTCTTCGATATCCATCTAATAATTCTCCCATTAAAAAATTTATATTTGTAAGTTATGATGTAAAAAGATGGATTATTAAAGAATTAAATGATTAAAATATCGTTTTAGACTAATTTGGAGATTAGCTTAAATTTACCAAGTGGATTCTTTATTATTTGGTAGAAAAACTAATCATAAGATATGTTTTTTCAGATCAAAATCGATAAATAATTAATATTTTAAATAATTTGAAATAATAAATAGATGATGACCGTTTTTTAGTTTATTACCTCTTTTTATCGATTTTTAAAAGGGGAATATCATAAAACGGAGAATATCTATATTATATAATAAATGAGGTATACAAAATGAGAACAAAAGAACAATATATGAAAGCATTAAGCAAAATGAAAAATAATATTTACTTTAATGGCGAAAGAATTGATCGATTAGATGAGCGACAGATGGCTTGTATCAATACTATTGGGACAACATATGATGTAGTTGATGATCCAGAATATAAGGATTTAATCTTCGCAAAATCTCACCTTACTGGCGAAATAATTAACCGTTTTACACATATACATCAAAATACTGAAGATCTCCATAGGAAGCAAGATATGACTCGAAAAATCTGTCAAAAAGTTGGCGGATGCATTCAACGTTGTATGGGCTGTGATGGAGCTAATGCGGTATATAATGTTAGTTATGAAGCAGATAAATCCAACAATGGAGAAACCAATTATCATGAGAACTTTAAAAAATGGATGGAACGATTTCAAAAGGAAGATTTAATTGCTGCTTGCGCTCAAACGGACGTTAAAGGTAACCGAATAAAACGACCTGCAGATCAAGAAGATCCAGATATGTATGTTCGTGTTGTAGAAAAACGAAATGATGGAATTATAGTTCGGGGATGCAAACTTCACATTTCAGAAGCTTCTGTATCAGATGAGATTATAGTTGTTCCAACAAGGGCATTAAGACCAGAAGATAAGGATTATGCTGTTGCATTTGCATTGCCTGCTGATTATGAAGGTGTTAAACAAGTCGTTACCATTCACAACTTACGCGAAAGAGAACACTTCAAACGTGGATTCATGCCAGGGGCAACAGATTCATACATTATTTTTGATGACGTATTTGTTCCATGGGAAAGGGTTTTTCTATGCGGAGAATATCAACATGCTGGTACACTTGCATTGTTATTCGCTCTATTTCATCGTCATAGTTATTCAGGATGTAAACCAGCAATAGGAGATTTAGTTGTAGGAACTGCCGCTTTAGCAGCAGAATATAATAATATCCATAGAGCATCACATGTAAGAAGTAAATTAGCTGAATTAATCATGGTTGCAGAACTAGGTTATGCCGCAGGATATACAGCTTCCGATTTAGGTAAACCAGAAGTATATATGCCTGGAGTAGGATTTATTCCTTATGGCCCTGGAAGTTATATTCCAAATTCAATTTATTGTAATGTTGGAAGATGCTTATCGGGAGAAAACGTATTTCGCGAAGCAGAAATTATAGTTGATCTTTCAGGAGGTATTCCTTCAACTTTCCCTCATGAAAGAGATTTTGTGAATCCAGAATTAAAAGAACAACTTTACAAATATATTATCCGAAATCCTAAGATTTCACCTGAAAATGCTGCACAATTCTGGCGGTATGTCGGTGATGTGTACTGTTCTGCAACCGGAGGGGTTCATCTCTTTGGAAGTTATCATGGTGGTGGTTCACCTGTGATGGAAAGTATTGCAATAACAACTCAGTATGATATTGAATCTAGAAAAGAGATTGTAAAAAGAATTGCAGGAATTAATGATGAATTAAATAAAACTTAAAGTATTTTTTTTTATAATTATAATCTTTTTCTTTAACATATAAGTTAGAAAAAGTCACCAATAAGTTTTAAATATCCTTCACGTTTTAAAAATTCTTTTACCTGAAACGTACTTGTAGTATATGCCTTCAATATTTCTTGTTGTAAAATAATTTGAAATTTGGTTTCTCCAACCTCCCTTAGTTCTTTCAATAAGGGGAAGGCAATTTTGTGGTCTATGATTTGAGTATTATAATCATTTTCAGACCAGATGATTAGATTTGATAGAAGTCTTCGGAAAATTGTTTCTGTTAAATGGTTTTTCTCAATATTTTCATATCTATCTATAGGATCTTTTATTTCTTGAGTTATAGCCTTTAATGAAGGAAACAAAATGCTAGGTATTGTTACTAAAGGCTCATTCTTTACAAAAATTACTACTTTAGTCCCTCTTTCAAAGCACCCATAAGATTCATAATCTTCATTCTTATGATCAAAAGGTGAATGAATTATTTTTATAGAAATATAATCATTGATTTCATTTGATTTTAAAATGATAAGATTATCCTGTTTAACATATTCCTTCATTAACTTTACGGCTCTACAAATTCCTTCTTAAAATTCCTCTCTCTAGTCTTGAGGTATATATTTGCTCACAGAAAGAAAAGGTAAAAAAATTATAAACTTTAGTAAAAGGACAAGAATTTAAATTGAACCTAGTAAATGAATTGAATATGAATTTCAATAAAAGTTATTTTCAGCGCAAAATTCATTTAAAAATGTTATTATATTTTTTTTTGATAAGAACATGAATAATTTAGGTGATCTATATTTCTGAAATGCGAGGAAAATTTTTTGAGGAATTTAATGAGGGAGAAATATATATTACATCGAGGAGAACCTTAAGGGAAGCAGACTTACTTGGCTTTTGTAATTTATGTTGGTTTAATTTATCTATGTTTTTCGATGAGATATATGCTACAAAGGAAATGCCCTATAAATCTCAGGTTTTTCCTGGACCGTTTATTATTCCTTTAGCAATCGGTCTTTTTTTGAAACTTGGTATATACGAAAGAACTGTTATTGCATTATTAGGCATAAGGAATTTAGAATTTAAAAATTCTCTAAGAGTGGGTGATACAATGGAAGTAGAAGTTATTATTCTCAATATGAAAGAATCAAAAACATATTCTGACAGAGGTATATTATACTCTCTATTTACAGTCAATAAGGTTAATACAGATTTAACAAAAAAATTTATCATGTCTTTTGAAATGACTCATATGTTAAAAAAAAAGAATTTCAAAATGTAGAAAACCTTAATTAAATAAAAGAATATTCTTTTTTAATGAAACATAGACTTACAGTATCATATTTATCGTTTATTATTGTCACGATTTTATATATTACTGTTTCATCAATATGTCATGTTAATCAACAAGAGTGGTGTTATGTAATAAGCTTTATATTAATGATTTTAATGTTTGGTTTAATGTTAATTTCTATAGTTCTTCTTATTATCTAAACTAAATCAATACCACAGTCAGGGCAAATTAATGTTTTTTCTTCAACTTTTTTTCCACAATGTGGGCAATATTTAATTCTGATTACAGTCTTAAAGTTGGACTTTAGAATAGCATCTGATTTTTGTTGTTTTCCAACAGTCTGAAGAAGTGAAAATAAACGAGAAAATAATCCATCAAACCAAGATTGTTTGAGTTTTTCTACTCTGAATATATTTCGTGCAAGTGGAGTAGCTTCAACCCTTATAAGTGTTTTTTTTCCCTCTAACTTATAAAAATTTATCCGAATTCTTTTTTTCCAATTTGGATCATGACCGGTATTTGTCATCATGGTCCCTTGTTTAGCTTCGATATATTTGGAAGGTTTTGACTCTTTAATCTTTGCTTTATGTTGACCTAATAACCATTGCATTGTTAAATCAAATGCTTTTTTAACATCTATTTGAAAACTGTCTTCATACATTACATTAATTTTCATTTATCGCTTCAATCCAACTTATAATGTGTAACAAAAAAATAAAATTTCATATTTAATAATTTTTCATAATTAGGGAATCGTCCTTTTCTCGAGAATATAGGAATAGAATTTTATCCAAAAATCTTAAATAATTTTTGAGTCTTTAGAATTCAACCTAAATATTTTTTAAAAGATTTTGAGGTCATATACATGATTGTTGCATCACCCTATAATGGAACAACCCCAAGTATTCATCCCACTGCATTTATAGCTAAAGATGCGGTTATTATTGGGGATGTAGAGATTGGCGCTTATGTAAATATATGGTTTGGTGCGAAATTAAGAGGGGATTGGGGTAAAATTATAGTGGGAGAAAACACAAGTATTCAAGAGAACTGTGTAATCCATTCAACAATTAGAGGGTTATGTAAAATAGGTAAAAATGTAACTCTTGGACATTTATCAATGGTACACGGCCCCTCTACTATTGGCAACTCAACATTGATTGGAATTGGAGCATCAGTTCTTCAAGATTCAAAAGTTGGAACAGGAGTAGTTATAGCAGGCGGATCTGTTATTAAAGGAGAAGCCGAAGATAATTGTCTTTATGCTGGTGTACCTGCTATCAAAAAGAAAGAATATCCAAGTAGAAGAATGGGAGAATGGGGCTCTAATCTTTATGTAGATAATGGTCAGAAATTTAAAGAAGCAGGATTAGGGCAAGAAATTCCTCAAGAATATATGATGAAAAAATAGAGAAAAAATGAACATAAATAAATTGCTTGCGTAGAACGAGATTCATTTTACAAATTTTTCATTTTCGATAATCAACAATAGGAAGATTTTTTATTTCGTATGGAAGATAAGCGTCATCAGGTATTGGATTAATATAAAGATCTCGGAATTCTTTATTTTGCATCCTACAGAAAGGACTTCGGTGATTATATGCAGGATGTTTCACCATCCGCATCCATATCTTTTTTAAAGATTCCTTTCTAATGTTTCCAAAAGAAATAGGTGTAAAATCACAAGGAGCGATATCTCCATAAGCAGAAGCGTAGCATTGAATATTTGCAGCTAAACATCCTATCCCAGAAAGGTATGCTTCCACAGAATTCTGCCAGGCTTGAGATGAAAGTGGGGGAATAATTTTATTTTTAAATACTTCAGCAGAATAATTATGAAGTTTTTCTCGCAATTCAAATGTTAACATTTCACTTGTATCTTTCAACATATTTCCTGTAGGCACGCAATCAAAGAGGATTATATTGTGGAGACCAAGTTCAATAGCTAATTCATGTAGCGTTTTATATATTCCTTTTTCTGTTCCAGAGCGGGTTGCATAAGAGGAGAAACCAGCAAAAATCCCTCTTGATTTCACCTTCTTAAGTCCTTCAATAGCAGTCTCAAATAATCCTGGTATCCCTCTTAGTTTGTTATGTTTTTCAGGATCAGGGGAATCAATACTTAAAAATAATGAATAAAGACCTGCATCAGCTAATTTATCCACATTTTCATCTGTAAGGAATTGACCATTTGTAAACATTACAGGCATTGCTTTTTTTTTATCTACATGAGAGATAAGCTCAAAAACATCTTCGCGCAGTAAGGGTTCTCCTCCTGTGAAGGCAATGATAGTTACGCCTAATTTCTGTGCGTCGTCAATTAGTTTTTTAGCCTCTTCTGTGGATAATTCTCTCCTATCTTTTTTAAAATGCCTGCCCGCACTACAATGAACACATTTACATTGACATTTATATGTAATCGCGAAAGTCATCGCAACAGGAAAGGGATAAGGCATTAATTGGGATTTTACTAATCCTTTTAAAGCGCGAAACATAGGACGACTTCCAACGGGAGGTGCAAATGTATTCGCAACCATTTTTCCTTCCCATTTTCCAATTGTATCATAATTTTTATAGAAATTAGCTTGTAAGAGTATCATAAAAACTAGACGATATATCCGTAATCTATCAAGGAGAGGGTTGAGAAGACCAGTTCCTGCAACTTGACCATTTTTAAGCTTCTTATAACTAATGAGTTTTTGACCAAATAATTTCAAAAAAATATGTTCTTCTTCCATAGAAAAATCTCACTTCTAGAAGCTTTTTAATATTCCAGTTAATTTAGAACCTTAATAAACATTTCTAAAGATAATCTTTTACTACTTAAATATTAATACTCCTAAATCTGATATATCAGTAATCTAGATGTTGCTTAAAATTTAGAAGATATACTTTGCAGAGATCCTTAAGATATAGTTCTTATCTAACGGGTATTATTGACAATTTTGTTTAAGCATTACGATCGCTCTATGCGAGCAGATTTCAACACATTTTCCACATCCATCGCATAAATTAGCATTAATTTTTGCCAACAATGATATAAATCCAATTAAAGAATATGGGATTGCACATTTAGGGCAAAATTCAACACAAGCACCACAACCAATACAATTCTTAATATTTAACTTTGCTATAATTGACGAATTTGTCATAAATACTAATCGTAATGTTCTGAGAATAAAAGTATAGGAAATTGATTTTATTAATGGAATATTTTGGATAAAAAATAAATTTATTGCTATTATCTTAATTTATATCTTTTAAATTATCCAGTTCCTCTATAGATATGTTTAATAGAAGATATTTGCACTGGAGAAACAACTCATTATATATTTGTTTTGTTATTTTCTAGTCTAAGCTCAAGGTGATCAAGGTGATCATTTATCAAAAATTTAAACATCAAGAATTTGTAGTTTAATTAAGTTTTATTTCTTTGTATTTAAGAAAGCAAGTCATAAAGGTTAAATTCCAAAAGAAAGAGATAAATAATATGGAAGAATTAAAAAAAGTTCTTTATAATAGAATTCCTTACTACTCAACACTAGGTCTTAAACTGCTAGAGATTGGCAATGGAAGAGCTAATTTTGAAATTATTGTTAAAAAAGATTTAACTCAGAATGGTATGGTTCATGGAGGTGTTATAGCATCTCTAATTGATTCTTCATGTGCGTGTGCTGCATTTTCATTAATATATCCTAATGGTTATGTTACAACCATAGATTTGCAAGTTGAATTTCTTAAACCTGTTTCTAAAGGACGGCTTTTAGCAAAAGCAAAATGCATAAAGAGTGGAAAAAATATTTATTTTTGTAAAGCAAAAGTCTGGAATGGAGAAAATGAACTAATTAGCACAGGTGGTTCACAACTTCTCCGGATCTCATAAATTTAATTTGTTCTCCCTATAATAATTTCTTTAGATATATACTATATATTTATTTTACGTTTATGTATAAAAGTAATTAATCAACTAACAAACTTTTTTTATGTTCTACTATTACGGAAAACAAATTTTATCGTACCTTTTTAAATTTGAAATAAAATAGTATATATTAAAATGAAGAAAACGATTAAGATCATTGTTTCTGGAGATGGAGGAGTAGGAAAAACCTCATTTCTTAACCGCTTAATTCATGATAATTTCGATATGAATAGTAAATTAACTAAGGGAGTGGATTTCTTTTCAAAAGATGTCTCTATTAATGGATATGAATATAACTTTATTATGTGGGATTTTGCAGGACAAGATCAATTTAAGAAGTTGTTATCTGATTTTGTAAATGGTTCTCTCGCTGCTTTCGTATTGTTTGATTTATCGCGATTTAACACACTCGAAGGTGTTGAGGAGTGGATTCATAAATTAAATCATTATGGAAACATTCCTGCTTATATTATAGGTACAAAAAGTGATATAGTTGATACTAGCGAAGCACATATTTTTGACGATTGTATTTCAGAGATTATAAGGAATAATAAGAACGTAATAGGATATCTAAAAATATCATCAAAAACAGGATTTAATGTAAAACAAGCTTTTTATAGTCTAATTGAAAAATTATCAAATTAAAAGAAAATTTGTAAATTAGACTTTAACTATCCATCCAAATTCATCTTCAATTTCTAAACGTTGAATTCCCGTTAGTATTTCATACAATTTTGTGGTAATTTCACCAGGTGCTTTATTATTGAAAATCTTTTCTTTACCCTCTAAAGAAACTGAAGCTATAGGTGTTATAACCGCAGCGGTTCCTGAACAGAAAGCTTCAGTACAACTCTCATCGAATAATTCTTTATAAGAAATATCTCTTTCTTCGACTTCTATTCCTAGTTTTTTTAATGCCAATTCTAAAATAGATTCTCTTGTGATTCCCTCAAGAATTGTTCCTGTCTTTCTAGGAGTGGCTAATTTACCATTTATTAATCCAAAAAAATTAGCAGCTCCAACCTCCTCTATAAACTCTAAATTGACTGCGTCTAAATATAAAATTTGAGCAAAACCTCTAGACTTTGCTTCTTTTGCTGGCAACATTGTTCCAGCATAATTACAGATTGTTTTTGTCGAGCCAGTTCCACCAGGTGCGGCTCTTGTATACTTTTTCGAAATCTCTAAATCAATACCTTTAAAACCTTCGGGGAAATAAGGTCCAACAGGGGCTGTAAAAATGATTAACTTGAATTCTTTTGCCGAAGCTACACCTAGCATTGGTCCATTCCCAAATAACATCGGTCGGATATATAAAGCACCTCCACTATCGTAAGGAGGGATGTAATCTTCATTTGCCTTTACCACATTTTTGATTGCTTCTATAAATTTATCAATATCATACTCGGGCATTAACATTCTTTTAGCGCTTTGATTAAATCTTTTTCCATTTTCATTTGGCTTAAATAAGGTAATCTTTCCTGACTTTGCTCTTAAAGCTTTCATTCCTTCAAAAATTCCTTGTCCATAATTTAATACACATGCCGCAGGAGAAATTTCAATATTACCAAAGGATACTAGCTTACCTTCATCCCATTTACCGTCTTTAAAATCAGAAACGAACATAGTCTTAGTTTCAACAAAATTAAATCCTAATGAGTAAAAATCAATATCTTTAGGGTTTACCATAATTTTCAACTTCCAATTAAAACTTGTAAGAAGTATATGAATCGTTTATAAAAAATCTTTTTAACAAAAAAATGAAGAAGCTATAAATTAAATTATTTAATATTTTGATACAATTATTAAATTTAGAATTATTTTATCTCTATTTACTAAAAAAATCATTAAAAAATAATACCTCGATAACTCATTTAATTATTAGTATAATAACGGAATCTCCTTTTATAGATATAAATAAAATTATAAATTTGTATTTATAGTTATAATATATAGAAGCTTGAACATTTTTTAAAATTTTAAAAATATATTAAAGTGAACCGTAAACAGAGGACATGTGATGGCTGAAGAATATGACTATCTTTTTAAATCGATTGTTGTAGGAGATGGAGGCGTCGGAAAGACTGCTTTAACTCTCAGATTCTCTAAGGGTTTCTTTACAGAGGATTATAAAATGACAATCGGTGTGGATTTTCACGTAAAAACAATTAATATTGATTCTAATGAAGGACCAATTAAAGCAAAACTGCAAATATGGGATACAGGTGGACAGGAACGTTTTAGCTCAATTAGACCAATGTATTACAGAGGATCATTAGGAGCCTTATTGATTTTTGATTTAACAAATTCTGCTAGTTTTGAACATCTGCCTGGATGGATTGAAGAGGTTAGAGCAAATGTAAAGACCGAGATTCCTTTACTATTAGTTGGAAATAAAAGCGATTTAGTAGAGCAAAGGGCGGTATCTTTAGATGAAATCAACACATTCACTCGTGATTTTAACTTATATTACATGGAGACTTCTGCAAAGACAGGAGATGGTGTCGGCGATTGTTTCTATATTCTTGCTTGCCTAATGATAGGATCAGGAGTTCCAGATCAACTTATATCCAATAATGTGATATTTAACCCCGGACTTATACCAATTATGGGTTCTGAAGCCTATACACCCACCTCAGCTCAAGTGCAGCCTGAATTTGACTATTCTGCTCCACCAGTTCCAGAACCTATGACGACGGTGAAACAAGAACCAGCATCTTCATTTGAAGCAGCACCAGAATTTGAATATGAAGCTCCTCCAGTTCCAGAACCCGCTCTTATAAAATTTCCCGCCCCAAGTCCCTCTTTCGAGCCAGAATCTGAGCCAGAAATCCCGATTCCTGGATCAAAGGGTGGAACCCAAAACATAGGATCAACAGATTTTAAATTTAAAACACCGGAAGAAATATTAGCAGAAGAAAAGTCAGAAGAAGTTACCAGTTCTATTCCTTTTCAAGGATCCTCAATATCTACTAGTGAGGAAACTTACAAGCCAAAAGCCGTTCCCTTTGCTTCAAATGTTCCCTCCCCAGCACCAGCACCAGAAGGATTTCAATCTGTACAAGAAATTCCAACGGCAGAAAACTCGAATCTACCACCCACTACTTTTCTTATGTCACAAGGAGAACCTCAACCAAAATCTGATTCTTTAATGGATTACATGCCTGAACCGATTTATTCAAAGAAAGATATGAAAAAACTTGAAAAACAGAAAAAGAAGGAAGAGAAGGAAAAGAAAACTCAAGAAGAAAAAGAAAAACAGCAACAATTACTAGAAGCAATGAAAAAAGCTAAAAAGGAAAAGAAGGAAAAACCTAAAAAAGAAAAGAAAGCGAAAGTAGAATCTGCGGCTGCAGTTCCAATTCCACCTATAACTCCTGTAAGCAAACCAACTAGTACACCTTCTCTTTTTCAAGCCTTAACACAGAAAGGTGATGAAACAACAAATACTCAATCATCTCACTTTGTTCCATTTAGTGAAAAAAAAGAATCACAAATTCAAGAAAACAGCAAACTGAGGATAATTCCAAATGCAGCTGATATAGGAAGTAAACCTAGTGGTTTCACACCAATCCAGTCAACACCAACACCTCAAAGCGATGGTTCCAAATCAGGTAGTAAAGAGCTTATAATTTGTAAAAATTGTGGTGCAATATTATCTTCTGATTATGCTTTTTGTAACAAGTGTGGTTCAAACTTATAATTATTTTTAATATGTATTTTTCGTATGAATAAAATTTAAGCATTTTAATTAAATTCAAAGTTTAATGCATTCTTTATTGCCTAAATTAATTGTTAGGATTAGTTATAGATCTTTTCCACAAATTGGGCAAGTACTCCACATTTTCTTTATTTTAGAATTACAATAAGTACAAACTTTTAATTCAGGATCAATTTTTGTTTGAGGTTTGCCAAAAATCGTCAAGTCTTTTGAAGATTGTTCTTGAGAACTAGCATCTGTATTGGACTTAATCGGTTCTTGAGGAATCCTTGTAGATTGTTCAATCAGATTTCTGGTTACATAAGTTTCTGATTTTTGAGATTCACTGGAATCTTTAGAGTATTGTTTAGGTTTGATTGAAGATTCCTTAATTTGTTCTTTAAACTCTTTTTTTTCACTTTCGGTAGGTTTTTCTTCAGGTTCTCCAATAGATACACCCACTTTATAATAAAAATATTTATTATCATTATTTTCAATAATTCTTTCTCCATTCTCTAAATAAACTTCAATGTAATAAGTAATAATTGAACCCGCAGGAATTTCATCAATTTCAGCAATATAATAATCCATCTTTGTGTCCATTGGCATTTGATACCACGACTTCCCTTGATCTGCACTAAAAATTAAATTCACATATAATATAGCTCTGTTAAAATCTTCTTCAGTTATCTTTACTACAATCTTGATTGTTTTTCTTTGATCTTCTGCGGCAGTCGAAAATGCCTTTGCTTCCATTTCATCCCATGCTGCTCCACATTTTGGGCAATTAGTAAACCAATTTGGATATTCAAAACCACATTTAGAACAATTTTTAGTAAAATATCGAGTTGTCTTTATCCCTAATGCCTTTTTTTCTTTCCCCATATCACTAAATCAAACTTTATGAAATTAAACTCCCAAATAAATTTTTACTAAATATTAAATAGTAATAAGCACTAAATATGTTTTTTTGTTGGTAATATGATTTAGAGCAGTAGATTCGGTACAAAACTGATTTGGATTTGATAAAATAAGAAGAATTAATTTAAGAGGTAGATAATACAATTTTAGAACTATATCTTTTACATTTAAAATTTCATAAATTGAGATGGGAATAAGTATAAAATTACATAAAATAGAATAGAAAATTATAGGAAAGAATTTTTGTATTAGCTTAACTTATTAAATTTTTAAAATTTTTACAATCTTTTCTAAATCTATAACAAAATTTTTTAAATGGACTTTTTGAACATGGGGCATTACTACCACTCTTATTAAATTGAGTTTCTCGAATTTCCCTGTCATCCAATTCCTTTTACGCAATTCTTCATCAATTTTACATATTGTATCTCCATTCTCGGTCGTAATACCTACGATATTCATGACAGGTTTAGTTGCTATTTTGATTCCTTTAATCTCCCCAATTCTTTTCACCAAATAATTGGTATTGTCCATACATTTTTCAACAATTTTGTTAAATCCGTTTATTCCTAAAGCCTTTAGAATTGCCCAAAATGCAATAACTGTTCCACCTGGTCTTGTCCCAACAATATGAAGATGTTTAAAATTTCCACCAGCCAAATAAGGAATTTCAAATCCGATTTTTTGTAAGATTGATTTATCTCTTAAAAAAATTCCGCCAGTAGGAATTACACCCATTCCCATCTTATGAGGATCTGCTGTAATTGAATCAACAGATTTGACCGAAAAATCCCAGGGAGTGCTATGGAGATTTAAATTTTCTAGGAAAGGTAACACAAATCCTCCAAATGCTGCATCTATATGGAAGAAGATATCTTTCCCCTCGGTTATTTTACCAATCTCTTCAATAGGGTCAACTAGACCTAAAGATGTAGTTCCAGCAATTCCTACTACCCCACATGTATTTTGATTTATCAAAGACTCAAAATGATTCATATCTAATGTAAAATCTTCATTTAAATGTGCTTTTCGAAGCTTTATATCGATTAAATCAGCTGCTTTTTCAAATGAAATGTGTGTAGATTGAGATAACACAACTTCAGGATTTTTTATATCAGGTCTCAACTTCTTAGCGATCCTCAATGCAATTAGATTTGCTTCTGAACCACCTGTAGTAAAAGTACCTATTATATGTTTTCCTCCAAAAAGCTCACCTATCTCTGAAACTAATTCTTCCTCTAAAGCTGTTGTCCCTAAAAATAATCCAGGATCACCTAAATTTTTAGATATATATTTCATGCAAATTTCAATACCTAAATCAAGTGGTTCTGTGCACATAGATCCTAAAATTGATCCTGAATCATACAACTTATCTAATTTTAATTTTTCTTCTAGTATACGAAGTATTTCCTGCTTTTCCAATCCATCTTTTAACATGAGTTTTAACGATAAATTAGTAACCCATTCCTAATGGTTTATAAAATAGAAAAATTTAACCAATTAAAATTTTGCATTAAAGATAATTTCATATCGGTATTCCATTAAACAATAGGATGTTATTCTAAATCTAAAAACCGCTTTGAATCTCTCTTAGAGTATTTATCAATTGTCTTATTCAATTCTTTTCCCAAATCAACTTTATAATGATTAGCGATGCATATTATAGAAAAAAGAAGATCAGCTAATTCCTCTCCTAAATTTAAATTCATTATACTAGATTTTTTAGGTTTATATCCTTCAAGAGAGTTAATCTCTCTAGCTACTTCTCCTAACTCTTCCATAATCGCACAAATCATTGATAAAGGAGACCAGTATCCACCATGTTCACAAATCCAATGATCAACTAAATTTTGAAATTCTATTAATGAATTCTCTTTTACCATATATAGAATATTATACGGGATTATATAAAAAATAGAAAAATAAAAATTAATGAAAAAGATATTCTCGTTTACGAGCTTGCCATTCGGCTTTTTTACCAGGATTATATCTATTTACTTCACTATAATATCCTGTGACTCGGGAATAAACTTTTACATCTTCAGAATGACACATTGGGCAGCTAAATTGAGTACCCCTAATCATCTTTCTACACGATGGGCAATAAATGAAATCAATTGTATATGCAAAATATGCAGTATTCGTATTAAGGCAGATATTCTTAGTAAGTTCCCATAAAGCATAAATATCTGGCTTTTGTTCGCCAAGCCAAATGTGAGTGATAACACCCCCATTTACTATCGGGTGAAATTCACCTTGTTTTTTAATCCTTTCTGATAAAGAAATACCTGCATCGTATCTAAAATGATCTGAATTTGTATAATAGGCAGTATTACCATGTGATTGAGGGATAGCTTTCTTTGGAAAATGTTTTAAATCTAATTTTGCTAAACGATTAGCCGTTGATTCTGCGGGTTGTTCCCAAAGAGAATAATATTTATTATCTCTTTCTGTCATACTGTTACATTTAGCAACCATATAACTTAATATTTTTTTTCCTAATTCATAAGCAGTATCATGTTCATGTAATTCATATCCAGTTAGGCTTTTAACAGCTTCATTTAATCCGGTAAACCCTATTGAAAGATTCTGATCGTTAATATTAAAAATAGGCTTGCCATTAATTTTCCCACTGCATAAAGGTAAATGACCCGTTTTTAACCGTTTTTCCATTAAATTCCATTTTTTTTTAAGAATTCTAGCTGAAAGTTCCATTTTCATATCTAATAATGTAAAATAATCATCTGTATTCTTGGAAAGATAAGCATACCGAGGTAAATTTAAACTGACGCTTTGTAATGAACCAATTGTAACATAATTTTCCCATACATTAGCATTTTTTCTTTTTTCGGGATCAAGAATGCATTGTTCTATTATTTGATTTCCACTTAAAAACTTTCTACAACATTGACTATGAATTTCATCAGGCATCCAATCTGGGCACATATTAAGAAAATATGGAGTTCCCATTGTTGCGACTTCTTCCATTAGCTTTAAATAAGATGGTTCAAATTCACTTAACCATTCTTTTTTAATTTTAATCTCATGTTTCGGAAAAGCAAAGAGTTTTCCATTATGGTCACCTTGAATATATACGTCAGTTAAAGCATCAAAGAGTTTAAGACATTCATCTTTATAATCACCATAAGTTCCTCCTATTTTCCCATGAGGTCCAACTGCAGGTATATTTAATAAACCATCTGGTACTGTTGGAGTACAGGAGATTGAAGTAAATGGAACTTGTCCTCCTCTTGCAGCAAAAATTTGATTAGTTTCAAAAATTAAACACTGCATCGATTGTTCTATTTCTCTATCAGAAATACCACGTGCATAAGGAGCTAAAAAGGTGGTTATATAATCATATCCCTGACCACCGCTAAATTCACCTTGAATAATCCCTAACCATTTTGCTAAATGTGTAACGGCCACTCGCAAACTACCTGCCGGACCAGACTTACTACAATGAGCCCAACTCTCTACAGGTGGTAACCCATTTTCAAGAATCATCCTGGGATCCCATTCTTGGCAGAATGGTCGCAAATCGAAATACCGAAGCATATGAACATGAAGATCACCAAATAAATGAGCACGTGCCTCTTCTGAGTCTAAAATTCTTAATAATGCATATTCATCAGAGATCCTATTTGCTGCCCAATGATGAATGCTTTCAGGGTTCATATCCTGATTTGCATTTTCATCAACTCCATATTCTAAAATAGCTTCATAATCCATCAATGGCATTCCAATTCTTGTGTATATTTTACGTTCTTCTTCAAAATGTTGTTCTGATAAAATTGAGCAAACTATTTCTCTAATATGCGGACCTGATAGAAATTTAATCCCTGAAGAAATTATTCTTCTGACAACAAGTTCAGTAATCCTATCAGCAGATCTTTGATCTAAACCAGTTTCTCTGATAAGGCTGTGTTCAATTTTAACTGGATCGAAAGGTACAACATCACCTTCAGTTCTAAAAACTTGAGGGATTAATTTCGTTAAATAATTCCGCTTTATTTTTTCACCATCTTTTTCTTTTATAGTTTTAGGATCTGATAACAATACCAATGTTTAACATCTCTTTTTTCAATTTCAAATTATCTTTAACAATAAAGAACTATAATCTGTGATTCTTAAAAGTACAAGATTTTGTCGGTGGCGTGATCTGAATTAAGAGAATTATTAATTCTTTATTATCGTTAATATTTTACCTCTTTTGATATAAAAATTTATTTGTTTCTCCAATTTAAAGTTATTTTATTAATGCTTTATTTGCAATTTCTTTTATTGGTTGTTTAAGTCAGAAAAAAATACATAATTATTTGGAGTCTAATTGATTTGTAATTTATTATTTTTGTATTTGCCAATAACCCAAAGTTTTGTCGATGAGATTACAGTTTTTATTAAATTTGAAATAAAATAATTCCATAAAAATTAATTATGTGCATATTTAAACAAAAAAATTTGATTAGTTAAAAAATTCAGTGATGGCAAGATAATTAGATCACGATCTGTTTCCAATATCTTGAAATTGATTATTTTCCAATCGAAATAAATAGGTCAACCTTGATTTCTTTTGATAAAAGGATTTTTGTAAAAGAAAAATTTATAGGGAGGTTTTCCCTTAATTTAATTATGCCAATAACTAAAGTAATAGGGAGAAACGCTCCCATAAAGATAGAACAATGCACTCTAAATAAATTTTTCCCAGAAATACCTAAACCCAAAGAACATGGCTTAATAAAGAAATTGAAGCAAATTAACGGCCTCTCAGTCAATGAGGGATATACGTTAAGAATGAAACATGATGGTACGATTTATATTAAAGAAGAATATTGCCTTGGTTGCGGGAGGCGCATAGTTAAGAATGGGTACAATCGCAGGATTGCAATTTTAGCCGAAGGGCTAGGAAAACACGAGTTTCGCATTCACAGGAAGCGCTGTCCTTATTGCGGAGAAATCAAACCAGATTACTCCAAACTTGCACCTAAAAACGGAAATTACCATGAGAGCTATAAAAGAAGAGCTCGGCAACATTATATGGAGGGATTAATGCCTTCGCAGATACAGCGAGTCTTTAGAATCGATTTTGGCATTGAGATCTCCTTAAAAACCATCGTCAACTGGATTGAAGAGGTTAGAGAACCGCTCAGAGAAATTCTCTGTACTAATCCTGTGCCTTCCAGCGGGTACTGGGGCTATGATGAAATCCACTTGAGGATTAACAAAGAACGGATGTATGCCATAGATACCGTGGATGTAATAACTCGATTCGTTCCCGTGGCTAAAATCTCGGAAAATATGGGTCGTAATGCGGGCAGAGAAGTCTTAATGGAAGGAAGAAAGAACTGTCAGCTATGGATTAATGGGTTAGTAAAGGATTGCACGACTAATCTAGGCGGTTTATTTAGAACAAAAAGTTTTAAGCATATTATTCAGCAGAACTGCTTGACACACGTGAAATGGATTGCCTCCGCCCATGTAAAAGCATTTGCAGGGATGTCTAAACGATCAAATAAACCTCTCCCTAAAGAGTGGCGATGGCTTCGGGATAGATTTTATGCACTCATTAATACCAGACATGAATCTGATGCTTATATTCAATTAGAAATCATAAGAAACACTATTGAAAGGCTGAAAGGAAAAAAGATTAAAGAACTTCATACTGCACTCAAGCAGTTAGAG
>Ga0114930_10001384_pt1 | contig 23205 bp, 28 predicted proteins | sample AnhtaG_FD_87300 | JGI IMG/M metagenome (GOLD analysis project Ga0114930, IMG submission 87300) | Deep subsurface microbial communities from Anholt, Denmark to uncover new lineages of life (NeLLi) - Anholt_01485 metaG | ecosystem: Environmental > Aquatic > Marine > Oceanic > Sediment | place... | reverse complement strand
GGGTTGGATATGACAGAAAAATTACCCCGGGGATAACAGGCTTGTCGCGGGCGAGAGTTCACATCGACCCCGCGGCTTGGTACCTCGATGTCGGCTCTTCCTATCCTGGTCCTGCATAAGGGGCCAAGGGTGAGGCTGCTCGCCTATTAAAAGGGAACGTGAGCTGGGTTTAGACCGTCGTGAGACAGGTCGGACTCTATCTGTTGGGAGTGTTGGTCGCCTGAGGGGAAAGGGTCCTAAGTACGAGAGGAACGGGACGTTGTAGCCTCTAGTTTACCGGTTGTCTGACAGGGCACTGCCGGGCAGCCACGCTGTCGCGGATAAGGGCTGAAAGCATCTAAGCCCGAAGCCGCTCCCGAAAATAGGCGACCGTTCTTTGACATGAGACTTGGTGACAGGCCTTGGTCAAGGACAAGGGTTCTCATAGAAGATGAGGTTGATAGAGCTGGGGTGTACGCATCAAGGCTTCGGCCGAGGTGTTTAGCCTGCAGCTACTAATCGCCCGAGGTGTCGGGCTGAAAAAGTTCTGGTGTTTGGGTGATTTGTGGGTTTGTTTGATTATGTGTTTGCGTGGTGTTTTCTGTTTTTTTGGTCTTTTGAGTCTGTCTGCTGTTTAGGCGTTGATTTAGGCTTTGTTTATGCTGTGATTGGCTGGTTCTTAACATATTACGTGAGAACATTGGTGCAAATCGCGGTGCGAGTTTCAACAGTGAAACATAAATTCTTTCAAGACTACGTAAAGTGGGTGAAGATGTTTTGAGAGTGGTTACGGCGGATTCGGGTGCTGCTGTCTTGGATGCGCAGTTTAAGCCTTTGTTGATGGTTGCTGCGACTGCGGTGTTGGTGAAGCCTCCTTATAGAAAAGCCTGCAGTTGTTTGTCTGAGCCGATTTTTGAGAAGGTGGAAGATGGTTCGTTTTTGATTGTTCATGAGCTTGAGCTCTGTCAGGACCTTTTGAAGGAGGTGGAAGCGGACGTGGTTCATTTGGATATGTCTTTGGGTGGTTTGAGTTTGGAAGAGCTTTCTGTGGTTCAGCTTTCTAGAATAAGAGTTTCAAGCAAGGGTCGAAGACGGGTTTTGAAGATTTTGCCGAAGTTGAGGAAGATTGCTTCTGATATTAGACGGGTTTATGGTCTTGATGTGTTAGCTATAGGGAAAGAGAGTATTCCGGTTAGGGTTGCTGAGTTAACGTGTGGTGCATATGCTGTTTTGTACTGTGCGGAGAAAGCGGTTAAAGAAGAGAGCCGTGTGAGGTTGGGTTTGCCGACGAAGTGTTATGCTAGGGTTTTTGGGGGTGGTGTTACGGTGCATTCTTTGTTGCCTGCTGAGCATGATATCGTAGGTTATGTTAAGGATGATGAGGGGTTTTTGGAAAGGGTTGAGTTTTTGGAGATGCTTAATCCTTGTGCTCGTGGTTTTAGGGTTTTGGAGTTTATTCCTAAGATTTGACTTGTATAGTCCATGTTTATGTTTGTTGTTTGTGTGTTTTTCGTCACATTATTCGTGTGTCTCTCTCTTTAGACCCCCCCTATAATTTTTTTGTTCTTTGCAAAGCTTGTTTTAAGTTGGTTTTTTGAAGCTAAGCTTGAAAATGGTTTATCCCACGATAGGAATAGATGGGAAAAGATGCAGAAAGATAGGGAAAGATACGAAAAGACGGGAATCGACGGGGCCTTATTGAAGAATACGATTTTTCTTGTGTTGCAAGCGTGCACGTACTCCTTAACTGCAGTTTCCCCTAACTATGAGGGTCGTTGTTTGTGCAGAGTTGTTTTTGGATTTGGTTATGTTTTCCTGCTTGATGAAGACTCTGCTTATGCGATGATTGTGTGATTTTTAACATGGATTATGTGAGAGTTTGGGTGTTTTGGTTTTGCATGTGGCTGTGTAGTCTTTGAGTTTGTTGTCTGTTTTTAGTGTGGATATTGTTAGTTCCACGTTTTCGAGTAGTTGCGTGAATGTTTTTTTGGTCAACCCTTTTTTCAGCACTGTGACCGCTATGGTGGCGTTGTCTTTGCTTATTCTCTTGATTTCACGGAGTGTTGTTGCTGGGTTTGGCATGTTCTGTAGGAGGGTTATGGCGAAGATGGTGTGGAATGTTTTGTTTTTGAAGGGTGTGTGGTCGGCTTCGGCGCGGATGACGGCTATGTTACGGTATTGTTTTGCTTGTGTTTTTGCTCTTTTAAGTAAGCCGAGTGAAGTGTCTAGTCCTATAAGGAGTTTTGTTGAGTTTTTGATGTGTTTGAAGAGTATGCCTGTTCCGCATCCTATGTCTAGTATGATGTTTTTGGGTTGAAGGTTTATTTCATCTAGCACTGCCTTGATTTTGGCTTCTTGTTCTTCAGCGTATTGTGTGTCGTAAACGGTTGCTATGTTGTCGTAGTGTTGCATGACTTTGCGTTTTTTGTTCCAGTCGGCCATGGCTGTTCAGAAGTTTTATGTGTGTTTGTTTATTTGTAAAGGTTGTTGGCGGAGATGTTGAGAAGTCAAAGACCTGTTGTTGCTTTAGAGAATCCGAGTGTGGAAAAAGCAGTGGAATTGATTAGAAAGGCTCTTTCGGAGCGGAGAGTGCTTGTTATTGTGGGAAATTGTTGGGTTGACTATCGTGGAAGGGCGAGTTCTAAATTGGAGCCTGGTGAAAGAATTATCTTAATAAAAGGGGACGGATCGGTGTTGGTTCATCGTCCGTCAGGGTATGAGCCGGTGAATTGGCAGCCGCCAGGCTGTTTGTTTCAGACTCATGTAGTGGACGGTGTGTTGCAGATTCGAGCTATTCGGAAGAAGCCAGCGGAGTCGGTGAAGCTGTTTTTCGATCGTGTGTATTTAGTCTCCGCACTAAGCTTAGTGGACGCTGGAGAGTTTTCGCTTTATGCGAGTGAGGAGGATATGCAGAAGGCGATACTATTGGAGCCGAGCCTCCTAGAAGCAGGTTTTAAGCCTATCACGTACGAGAAGAAAGTGAAGCCTGGGTTTATCGACGTATATGGGGTTGATGAGGCTGGAAGATTTGTCGTGGTGGAGATTAAGCGTAAGACGGCTGGGCGTGAGGCGGTTTTGCAGTTGTCCAAGTATGTAAAGGCGATTAAGAGCAAGGTGAATCGTGAGGTGAGAGGTGTTTTGGTGGCTCCTCACTTGGGAAAGGGTGTTCAAAGGTTGTTGGAAACGTTGGGGCTGGATTTTAAGCCCTTAGATCCGAAAAAGTGCGCAGAGATTTTAACTCGATCAAAAACCAAAAAGCTTGAGGAGTTCCTATAGAGAAAGGTTTTAGAACAATCTTCTATAAAGAATGGGAGATATTTGGTTGGCATCCTTTTACGTGTGCCGCAGAAACTCCGAAGAATGTAGAGATTGTGGCTTCTGCATGGAACATTTTTCTTGCCCAGGCATGGGAAAGCCCAGCATTGAACGCTTTGAGATTGCTTGTGTAGATTGTGGCATTTGCTACGTGGCCTGTCAATATCAAGCGGTTAAACGAATTAGGGATACGATTCCTAGAAAGCAAATAACGATTGTTGTGGACCGTGACCGTTTCGCTGTGCCAGAACGAGTGACGGTGAAGCGTGCTCTGGAACTGCTCGGCTTAGAGTTTAGCAGGTTTCCGGGCGGCATCGAGATTTTTGCTCCTTGCGAGACTGGTGGCTGTTTCGCCTGTGCCATGCTGATTGACGAAGAGACTAAGCCGGCTTGCGTCACGCCTATTCATGATGGCATGACAATTAGCTTGGAGTTGCCTAAGGATTATGTTCCGCTTCGTAGAGTTTCTGGTTTCATGCCTCACACTGTGGGCGGCGTCGGCACACCTTGGTGGGTGAAGAAGAGCAGTCGAGCCTACGTTGAGGTTGCCTGCTTTGCGCACGCATGCATGCATACGGATTGAGATATTTCAAATGCATACATGTGGATAATCTTACGCGCACGCCATGCATACCTCCACCAGAATAAGCTGTTCATGATTCCAACGTATGCTTAGCTGTCGGTGAACAAATGATTCAAAAAGCCTTATTCTGCGCTCGCGGTTCTTTTGATCACGTTTACTCGTAGTATATCAGTTCTTCTTCCTCGAGTTTCTTATGAAGTTTGCTAAGCGCTTCATGTATGTCTTCTTCCTTTTTAGCGCCTGTGCAAACCAGTTTCCCGCTGGCGAAGATAAGGACTACAACTTTTGGTTCGTCCATTCGGTAGATGAGACCGGGAAATTGTTCTGGTTCATACATGGTTCTCTTAAGCGAGTAGGCTGATTTTTCAAGGTCTATCACTCCTCCTAAACTCGCTGTTGCAACCATGTTCACTATTTTCACCTCTGGTTTGCCGATGATGATTATGCCGGTTTTCTTCAGTTCCTTTACAACCTTCATCACGGCTCTCCTCGACTCTTTCTCACACTTGGCTCCAGTGCAAACCATCTTCCCTGAATTAAAGATTAGGGTAGTCGTTTTGGGTTTCTTTAATCTGAAGACCAGCCCCGGAAACTGTTTTGGACGGTACTCAACGCCGGGATAACCCTTCGCCACCGCGTTCAGGTCAATCCTCTGATTTAACGTGCCACATGCCACAACGTTTTCGATTCTGATAGAAGCTTTAACTCTGGGCATCCGAATCCTCCTTATAAAACATCATGAACTTGGTGGAGTTATTTAAATTGATTTAAATGTGCTAAATCAGCATGCATGCTTGAAAGGTTAAGCATCCTTAAATATAGCGTTGCTTTTCTAGTATTTTTAGGAAAATGGATAAACAAGAAATTATAGAATCACTTCTAATTGCCTTAGTGTTAGGTGTAGGTTTTGGGACTGTTCCAGTTGCTGTTTTAGTATGGTTCATTGAAAATGTTGTTACACCATTAGGAACAATGGAACAGATAGCCTCAGTTTCCAGTTCACCGAATCCGTGGATATGGGTGCTTGGATTATTAGCTGTTTTCATAACTATGTTAATAACCAAAGTCTTGGTTCAAACCGCAAGGGAATGGTTCAAAGACCTAATAGGCTTTTGAGCTTGTATAGTTTCAGCAATAACCCTTCCACATTTCTCACATTGTATCGGTTCATAAACGTGGAATACTTATGCATGCATGCGTTGCTATTATTGGAACATTATGGTTACGCAAAAAGGTGAAACAAAAATAAATCAACAAACAAAATAGAAGGGAAAGGAAGAAATCTGAATGAAAAAACTCATTAAAAAACAATTAACTTACGGTGATGTGCTACAAGGCAAATGTACATTCGAAGAATACATTCAAGACTGCTATGAAAGAAATAAAGACAAAGAATGTTTCAGAGAAACTAATGGACAAGTTCTATGCTTCCGATGTCCAAAAGTTGGGAGGATTTGAAAAATGCCAATGAAAATCAGTTTTCAAGGAAAGTTGTATGCATGCATTCACGCCGCGTTTGGTGCTCGGAGTGCTGGAAGCTAAGAGTTCAAACAACCAAGAACTACCGCAACTACTGACTACTACGCTTTCCGCAGATAAACTGCAATTGCTGCGCTGGCTACACTGATTGAATCAAAAGTTAGACGAGTAAAAAAAGGCTCGCTAATGTAAATAGGATGCCTACTGCACCCGCACAAATGCTCAGTACATGAATTAACGAAGGATTGTACCAGCGTTTTTTACCAGATTTTTCTCCTGCATCATTTTCTTTTCCTTTCTGCACACATGCATCTAATGCGTTATTCGTATCTGCGCAAATACATGATCTTTTGTTCTGGCTTGTCAACTGCTTCTTTAGCGATTCTTTTTTTCTTTTTCACAGGATTCACTAAGGATTCTTGGTGTTTTCAGAGTATTTGTCGTTTATGAACCCAAAATATGCATGTATGCGTCGCGACGTACATCTATATGAGGATATGTACGCTGCAAGACCCTTTTTAAACACCCAACCCCCTTCCACATAGGGTTTTGTTTTGCCTCACCGACGCAGCATAAAAGCACGTCAACGCCGTGCAGCCAGAAGATACGTTTTAAACCATGCCTACCACGACCGTGAACAAGCAGAGCTGGTTTGTAAAACAAGCCAGAAAGCAGTTATCACGTTTCTGCAGTCACGGTTTGAAAGTGTAGACTTGTCTGCTTTTGACACGGAAAAGGGTGAAGTGCTTGTTGATAGTCGTGGAAGAGGGTCCCTGCAGCAGAGTACATAGAACACTCTTCATGCATGCAAGTTAAGAAAAGCGTTTAACGGAGAATTATAAGAGGAATGTATGCGCACAAAACGTAAATGCAAGTTTCGTTCATCAACAACAGTTGATCGGAGGTTTACGAATGAAAGGTACAGTCATTCGACACGAGCCATTCAAAGAAGTTGTGATCATGGAGTGCAACCAATTCCCAACGCCAGATGACCTAGCACGCTTTGCAAATATCAGCGTTGGAGGAAGACCTACTGGCATCTACTGGGCGGATGGAGTAGCGTTCGTTTATTATCCTATACCAATAGCGACTAGGGCTGCTGCAAAACATCTCATTGAAGAGAAGAGAGTCTACTGGGCCTTCGTAAGTTACTCGCTAATGCCAAAATACCAGCCAAGAATCGAGACAAAAGAAAAACTTATTGTTCCAGTCATCGATATGTCCACAAGTCCTCTGTTTCAAAAGGTTGCCCAATGGCTAAAGGAACACCAAATCGAAAAACCATAAACACAGAATGCCGGAGCATGCATGCAAAGGAGTAAACTTCTGATGAAAAAAAGAAAATGTGCAAAATGCGGTGCCGGCTTAACTAACGAAGATGTGATGAAAATAGGATTTGAGGATGGGTCATGGCAGGTAATACCACTCCCTATATGTCCAGATTGCTTCGCAAAACGGATGGTTGAACAAGCCTTAATGCATGCAACTTCTAAGAAGGAACAGAGAGCGACAGTAGCGTTTAGAGGTTTAGAGGTTGCAGAACTGGAAAACGTGTGAACGATGTCGCAAAGAAGCCAGAGACCTCTACACCTTTTACGAAATCAACAAGCAAGATAAAAGGCGTAAATTTGGCAGTTTCTGCAGCGAATGTACAAAGGAACTTGTGGATGAATTGAAGGGTAAACTTGAATGGTTCCGTTTTGAAGGAGGTTGGAGAGGTTATATTCATTCTGAAGCGAGGATAGGACTTGAGAAGTCTGGGTTTATCCAAGCAAAACATAACACTCAACTCATAGAGATAAACTGGAAGAAAAGAAAGCCAGCTGGCGAAAGGGAAGTCTTAGAAATTTTGAGGCTGGAATACGGTAGCGGTCTCATTTCAAGAGAAGAGTATGAGAAGCAGTTGATAGAAGTTCGAAGAAAACTGTAAGATTTTTAACATCACATTAGACAACTGTTTTACTTTAACACGGTTACTTATGATAACGTGGCAGATGCGATGACGCCGTTAGAGGCAGCTGGGATTTTGACGGCGCAAAGGAACCAGTGTAGCGTAGATCGCATGGCCATATCCGGCGGAGAGCCCACGCTTTCTCATAAGCAATTTTATAAATTTTCCGGAAAAGGGTTAAGGGTGTTTGATTTGGTGTTGTAGACTCGGTGGTGACTTCTCTCATAAGATGAGTTCAACTTGATTTTTGGTAACACATGTTTTGAATTCTTTTAGAATGTCCATCCCTAATACGTTAGGTATGTATCGAATCAGTTTTTCTCTTTCCTCGCCAGATACCTTAGGTGGGATGCACGTTACCATAAAGCTACTACGTTTGATTTGATGAAAATCTTTGTTGGATTTAAAAGTGAGGATAACTTGTCGGTTTATGATCCTATTTCTATAAAATCCTCCAAACCCAACTGATTTATATTTGAAAAAGGGTAGAGAGGAACAATCAATCCCCATAATTGTCGCCTCTTTTTCAGTTATTGCAGAAGCACGTGCTCCAGTATCAACCAGAAAATTAACCATACTTCTTATTTTGTAAGCTCTAACTTCAAAAAGAGCTGAAATCCTTGGCTGTCTATCTATGACTAAGCCTTTGAATTTGAATGCTTGCACCACATCTCATTAGAAAAACATTGCAATTGGCTCTGATGTTATATACTCGACCAAGATTTTGTTTGGGTCATGCTTTCTAACGGTCTTCATTATTTCATCAAAAGTGCTTGCACTTCTAACAACTTTTCTATCTTGTATCATGATCCAAAGCTTATCATATTCTCTCTTTAAACTTTCGTAGTTCTCTTTCAACCACTCGACATTTCTTCTCGAAATTTTGAATAGTTCGGCTCTTTCCACTTTATTTCACCATCGAGCATATATGCTGAATGTGTTATACTCACGTATCTACTATATATTAGTACCCAAAATCTCTTTCGGTTACGACTATATACTTTGTGAACGCTGATTCTGGATTCTGAGTTCATCTATCATTCAATTAGTAAGCAGTCTTACAGCATCAAGCTTCCTTGTTATTTCTCATGTTTTAGACCTTGTTTTATAAGAGCTAACCATTTATTTCTATCGGAGGTCGTTTTCATTCCAGCTCGTTGTGCTGGTGTTTTTCCGTTTAATGCCATGTGTGGTCTTATGAAGTTGTGGTAAATTTTTAAACTACTGTTGTAACTCGGAATAATAATTCTCTGAGTTTTACTATCTTACGTAGTATAGGTATCTATCATTTTTCAGCCTAGTTGAAATGTTAATCAACAAAAAGTCAAAGTCCTTACCCCACAAAACATCCTATCTCTTGAGATATTCCGTGATCTTTTTCTGAAAAAGCGTGTGTTGCAGAAGTTTGCTCCTTCCTATCCACAGCTCTATGGGAATTTGAAACTGGCTGGCAACCCTAGCGAGTGCTTCATCCAACGTATTGTACTTGAAAGGCTTCTGTCTCATAGCATTTCTAACATTTTCTCTCACTTGCCAAACACCTACGGGCATAATATAGCCTGGATGTGCCTCTCTGAGTACAACTACTGCCGCTTGACGCCTCTCTTTCGCTAACAACTCGCCCACAGCCAACCTTGCCGCGTAATAGCAACCTCCAATGTTCGCATAGGTGGTTCTGCCTTCGAAGCTCTCCCAATCCGAAAACATGACTATGCTATGTCCACTCGGGTTCCAAACAGTTCCCGGATACCAAGCCTCCATAGCCTCGTAACTCCAAGCCCCAGGCATCATCAAAACCTCAAACCGATTGTCCAAGTACCGAGACTCATACACACGATACTCGTTGATCTCTGGAAACGTCTTAATTTGCGCCATCATATCCTTCGAAACGATGCTGTCCACTGCTGTGATGCTCCAACGTGTAGGCACTAAACGCCTGTTGTCCTTCAGTCCAAAGGAGCCTACGCTGAAAGCTCGCTGAATTTTAGTGACCAGTACGCCTCTCGCGTGGAGTGTGGTAACCGCTTCTGCCGCCTTCAAATCAGTGTCTCCATATGCCTTCTCAATGTGATGATCCCAACGAGATGTTCCAACGCTCAGGTCTCTAACGAGCGCAGATGGTCCAAACGGTTGAACCGCGTCATCTAAAATAAGACGTCTCTGAGGCCTCTTTTTCAATGCCAGCTCCACATCCACTGAACCCTCAGACAATGCCAGCTCACGGGTTCGGTCCATAATCTTCCCCGCATCCTCAAACCGTCTCACGTGAACACGATGCTTCCCTCGAACAAGCATAGACCGGAAACCCACAATCTCGTCGATGGACTTTCCAAACCACAATTCCGGCAAGTCGTATAGGCTCGTGTCCTCATGAACAGGTGGCACAAGCGGCCCTGCATACACGTACGGATAGCCAAATCGACCTACAAATACGCCTGGCGGAGAAGCGCCATCTACGTCTGTGCCCTGGATGAGAGGCACGGTTCGGAAGTAGTGCTTTAATCGAACAACCAGGGGACAGCGAGTTTTCCCACAGAGAAACTTGGCTCCCTTGCAAGCAACACATAGACCCTTCCCCCAAGCCACTCCAGAAGCCTTCGTAGCCAAGTAGTCCGCATTATAATTCGGATCTGCAGCAATGTTTTGATCATCAATTAGTTGCAGTATCCAAAGGTTGTCCTTACTAGTTTTACTCGGCTTTCTTGCGCCCACATTAGTCTTGAACTTTCTTATACGTCCAGTCAGCTTTTTCATATTTGCTCCGCCGAAGTTTCACCTGATAAATTAATTACATGGCTTAAAAAGAACTTGATCAAACAGAAGTTGCCACTTTCTATGCGGTAGTTCTCTCCGCCTACATACTTGCCCCGATTACCGCTTCTATGTACGCTTGAATGTTCAAGGCCGCTTTTGCAGCAGTGTTTGCAAAACTTATGAATGGAGCGGGATAGACTCCTATGACTACGCATAATGTTGCCAAAATAACCATGACGGCTAGCATAGATTTTGGAGACTCCTTGATTCCTTCAAAGTTTGTCGTAGGCTTCTTTATGATGAAAGTATGGATGAGGAGAAGGTAATATGCTACGGAGAATAGTATGTTCAGCAGCATTAAAGCTGTGGGGATGTATAAGCCAGCTTCTATTCCAGCTATGATTATCATTATTTCACTCATGAAGCCATTCAATCCAGGAAAGCCTGCTGTCGCTAATGCTCCGATTGCAAGGAGACTCGTGGTTATGGGCATACTTCTACCGATCCCAGCCAAGTTGTCTAGGTTTCTTTCTCTTGTTCGGTAGATGAGCGAGCCGGCGCATAGGAATAGAAGAGCCGTCATTATGGCGTGGTTCATAATGTGGAATAGGCCTCCAGTTAATCCATGTTCAGTCGCGATAGATAGTGCAAAGATGATGTACCCCATGTTGACAACGCTGCTGAACGCTAGAAGCCTCTTAATATCCTTCTGAATCAAAGCCATAAAGTTCCCGACAAACATGGTGAAAATAGCAAATATCACCAAGACGCTTTGCCATGCAAACCGCTCTGGTAAGAAGAGTAGAAGTAGGCATCTGATGAGGGCGTATGCACCTGCCTTGCTGACGATCCCAGAGAGCAATGCGCTTATTGGACTTGGAGCTGCTGCATATGCGTCTGGAAGCCACGTATGGAATGGAGCGATTGCGGCTACAACTCCGAATCCTACGATGATGAGGGTGAGAGCTAAGTAGAGCCAAATGTCAGACATCGCGTTTAGGCTTTCGGCGAGATTTGCAAAGTTTAATGTTCCAGTCATTCCATAAAGGAACGACATCGCATAGAGCACAGTTATGCTTCCAGCTGAACCCATTATTAGATATTTAAAGCCCGCTTCAACAGGCTCCCACTTTCCTTTTCTGAAGGCAACGAGTGCGTAGGAGCTTATGCACATGATCTCCCAGAAGATGAAAAATGTGAAAAGGTCTCCGGCGAACGAGATTCCCACCATTCCAGCAACCGCGACTAGGAGTAGAGTAAAGTATTCAACGAGTCCTGTGTCCTGCTCCATAAAACGAATGGAATACAGGCAAGTCACTAACCCTATGAAAAGGAAAATTGTTGCCATGAATAAGCTTAACATATCTATTTCTAGGCAGGACCCTATCGAGAACGTGAATGGCTCTAACGTGATTGTGATGATGCCGCCGTTTGCTATAACCTGATTATACAGCGATGGAAAGGAAGCTAGAGAAATTATGAACCCAATGGTGGCAGATACTGCTGGAAATCTGCGGAACCCGATTCTATGGCTCAGTAAGCCTCCTAATGGAGTTATAACGATGAAGAAGAGCAGTATGTCCAGTGTGAGTGTGAACATCTACCATCTAATCCTCTTCAGTTTTCTCACATCCAAGGTCTTGTAATGCTTGTATGCGTAAAGCGTAATAGCTAGTCCAATTGCGAGTATGCATCCTCCGATTGCTATGGATAGAATAACAAACGCGTGAGCGAGGGGGTGCGTAAATCCAGATACCGCATAGGTTGAGAAGGCTATGAAATTTATGTTTGCCGCGCTTATCATTATTTCGAGGCTTATCAAGAGCCTTACCATGTTGCGCTTGGCTACGAGACAGTACAGTCCGATGGTGAACAAAGCGCCTGAACATGCAAGGTAGTAGGCTAACGGGATCAATATTTCTCCCTTTCCTCAACTCTTAGCATAGCTCTGCAACAAGTTGCTGTTGCAAATAAAATGAATGCCAAAGCGATCAGATCGAGCTGACGATGTGCCCATAGAGTTTGGCTTACTTTCTGACCTACATCTTCTTCGACTGAAACTAACGTTGCGTTTATTGGAAACTGCTGAAAACGTTGTTGTGGAAACTCGTACTGAGCTATTATAAGAAACACAGATGTTAACGCAACCGCAACTGCTAATCCAAAAACAGGCAACCATCCGATTTTCATTCTTCAAACTCCCTCCTCGTTACCATGACCACTGAGATAAATAGAGCAATGACTGCGCCTGCGTAGATTAGTAACTGGAAGACAGCGACGTAGGGAGCGTTCAAAATCGCGAATAACAGTCCAATTGTGATACCCATTCCGCACAAACATACGATTGCGCGGAGCATGTCTTTGATTTCGATTGTGAGAATCGCCAGAACAATGGTAACTATGATGAGAAGTATCTGTATGATGTCGATGAACAGTTTATGACCTCCATTCTACTATATTTCGTGATCTTAACTACTTCTATCTTATCAATTTTAAGAATTGCCTTTGAGATATTCGCTGCAATCCAATTGATTGAAGTTTTATGTAAAGTTTTATTTGATCCAGAGTCTAACATTACGAGACGGAAGGAATCTTATGGCAGGTGAACTCGGCTTTTCAATTCCCTCAATATTCGTCCTCTCCATATTATTAGGTGTTATATTGTACATTATTGGAAGCATAATCGCTCCTAGAGTTAAGAAAACAGCAGAGAAGCTTGCTCCATACGCTTGTGGTGAAGATCTTCCAGCAGAAAAGCTTCAAGTGAACGCTGAAGAATTCTTTATCTATGCTACTTATTTCTTGATCTTCGATGTCGTAGCCTTCATGCTAGCAACATCTTTAGGTAAACCAGGCTTCTTTCCCATACTGTTCATTGCCATAATTTTGGTTTCCTCACTCGTATTGTTTCCGGTTCGGGTTCGGCGGGTAGAGAAAGATGGGTTTGATCAAGTGGGCTAGAACAAAGTCTCCATGGCTTCTCCATTTCAACAGTGGAGGATGCGCCGGTTGTGACATTGAGGTTGTTGCTGCTTTAAATCCAAAATTTGACATTGAAAGATTTGGTATGCTCCTCAAGGGAAGCCCGAGACATGCTGACATTCTGGTTTTAACTGGGCCGATTACATTTCAGATTAAGGACAGACTGAAAAGGATATACAACCAGATGCCTGAACCAAAATTCGTCATAGCAATTGGATCATGCCCCATAAGTGGAGGCGTGTACAGAGGATGTTACAACGTTCATGAGGGAGCCGATAAAGTCGTTCCCGTCGATGTCTATGTTCCTGGCTGTCCACCGAAGCCTGAAGCCATAATCGATGGAATCATAAAGGTTCTAAAGAATTATGAGGAGGCAACGCCATGAGTTCTTTATTTAAAGATTATCGAGACATTATTGAAAGGCTCAAGAAAGAAATCGGCTCGGAAAATTTAATTGGGCATGAGATACCTAGACCGAGGAGGATTTGGTTCTCGGTTCGCAAAGAGAAACTCGTTGATGCAATCACCCATCTGGTTGGAGAGGGATTTGTCCATCTTTCAACTATAACAGGTTTAGAAGGCGAAAACGGACTTGAAGTTATCTATCATCTGAATAGAAAAGGTTTAGAGGCTTCATTGAAGGTTGAAGTTCCTGTCAAGCAACCTGTTCTTCCGACCATAACCCCGATTATTCCCGGTGCAATTCTGTATGAACGCGAAGTCCATGAGTTGTTGGGTGTAGTCTTTTCTGGGCACCCCAATCTTTCTCCATTGATTCTACCCGAAGATTGGCCGGAGGGCGTCTACCCGTTGAGAAAAAAGTGGACACACGAAGAGATTAAAAAGAAATTATCGAGGAGAAAGTGAAATGTCGTCAATTATCAAAATACCGTTTGGTCCTCAACATCCCGCGTTCAAAGAACCTGAAAATTTTATGCTCAAAGTTGACGGCGAATACGTGGTTGATGTTACTCCTAGAATCGGATACGCCCACAGAGGAATCGAAAAAGCCCTTGAAGACAGAACATATATTCAGAACCTATACTTAGTCGAGCGAATCTGTGGAATATGCTCTCATGCGCATACTACATGCTATACACAAGCTGTTGAAGAAGCTTTGAAAGTCGATGTTCCACCCAGAGCAAAATACATCAGAACTATTGTAACTGAACTTGAGAGAATACATAACCACTACTTCTGGCTTGGAATAGTCGCCCATGAAATCGGATTTGAAACCCTCTTCATGTACACTTGGAGAGACCGTGAAATTGTCATGGACTTACTTGAACTCGTCTCAGGAAACCGGGTGCAATATGCCATGAACATGATTGGAGGAGTGAGACGCGACATCACGCCTGAAATTTCTTCTAAGATTATGAAAGGAGTGAAATTTTTAGGAGAAAGAATGAAATACTATAAAAAAATATGCTCAGATGATAAGACAATACTTGCCAGATCCGTGAACGTTGGAATCTTGAAAACTAAAGACGCCATATCACTTTGCGCGGTCGGTCCCACTTTACGTGCAAGCAATGTTAAACGTGACGTTAGAGCTGACGATCCTTACGCGGCGTATGATGAAATTCCTTTTCATGTAGTGACTTATGATGGGTGCGATGTAGCAAGTAGAATCGCGACTAGATGCGACGAGGTTAGAGAGAGCGTAGAAATAATTCGATATGCCTTAGAACATCTGCCAACTGGATCTATAGAAGTGATAGTTTCAAGAGTAGTCCCACCGGCTGAGATCGTCAGTAGAGTAGAAGCTCCCAGAGGGGAAAACCTTCACTATTTAAGGTCAAATGGAACAGACAAACCATCAAGATATAAAGTTAGAGCCCCAACACTCGCCAACCTTACTGCATTATGCAAAATGCTGATCGGCGGATACATCGCTGACATCCCGATTGTAATAGCGGGAATCGATCCATGTTTCTGTTGCATGGATAGACTCACCTTCGTTGATATAAACAACGATGAGACCTGGGGTTGGGAAGGCGAAAAGCTTAGGAGATATGGAATTAAATGGTACAAGAAGCAATAACTTTTCTACTCCAAATAGTCATCTTCCCAGGATTCCTCTTCTTAATATTAGCCGCGTTTTTCTACGAATGGGTTGACAGAAAGTTTGTAGCTCGTCTTCAAAACAGGTATGGTCCACTGCACACGGGACCCAAGGGTTTACTTCAACCTCTCGCGGACTTTCTTAAGCTTCTCTCTAAGGAAGACATTATTCCATATGCTGCCGATAAACTTCTCTTTTCCGCTGTACCGATATTTCTGCTGTCTCTTCCGTTAACAGCCCTCTTCTGCATTCCCATAATCAATTCTGCGGCTCTTATCTCCTTCGAAGGAGACCTCATTCTCGTCATATTTATAACAACCCTTATCGTCATCTCAGTGTTCATAGGAGCCTGGTCCTCAACAAACAGGTTTAGCACAGTCGGCGGTATGAGAGCATGCCTTCAAATGCTTGGATATGAGATTCCAATGACCATTGCCATTGCTGGGCCTGCCATAGTCGCCAAAACTCTAAGCATAAGTAAAATCGTTCAATGGCAAACTACGGGATTATGGTTCATCCTCACTCAGCCACTGGGTTTCATCATTGTCACTATATGTTTTTTGGCAGAGCTACAAAAAATCCCGTTTGACATTCCAAGAGCCGAAACCGAGGTGGTGGCTGGCTGGCTTACCGAGTTTAGCGGTAAGAAACTAGCGTTATTAAGGCTTGCAGAAGACCTTGAACTTGTCTTAGCAGGTTCGATAATGGCATCATTATATCTGGGAGGACCGTCTGGATTCTGGTTTATGCCACCATTTGCATGGTTCATCATAAAACTGACAGTCTGTATATTGATACTCTCTAATCTGAGAGCTTTATTTGCCAGATTCAGAATTGATCAATTAATGAGAGGGGTGTGGAAATATCTAACCCCACTTGCTCTCCTTCAAATAATCTTGGTTGAGCTAATTCCGTGGTGATTCTATGAGCATGGAGGAGGAACTCATCAGACACCTACTAAAAAAGCCGGCAACCCTACGTTACCCATTTGAAAAGCTTCCTCCAGTTAAGGGATTACGCGGAAAACACGTTTGGGACTCTGATAGATGCGTCGGATGCGGGTTATGCGCCAGAGATTGCCCATCTTTCGCCATCGAAATGATAGATAAAGGCCTCACCGCAGAATTTAAAATTTATCTTGGCAGATGCTTATTTTGTGGGCAATGCGAGGAAGGTTGTCCAAGAGACGCTATAAGACTCACTCAACTATATGAGCTGGCTGAATCCGACCGAAAAAAACTCATTTTGGAGTTCAAAAGAGAATCCACGTGAAAACTTCACAAAAGTTAAATAACTAGAACACAGAAATTCAAGGTTGGAGGACCTTTGTAAGTGCAACAGGGCGTAAAGCGACTGGTCCTAGATGTCTTAAAGCCCCATGAACCCGACTTACCTGAACTTGCTACACGTTTAAGCTCCATAGACGGCATAGACGGAGTCAACATATTCCTTGTCGAGATTGACCAAAGCACAGAAAGCGTAAGAATCACAATAGAAGGCAACAGTATCAACCTTAACCATCTTAAAGACGCCATGAAAGATTGCGGAGCCGTGATTCACAGCATCGACGAAGTTTCAGTCGGAAAAAAGCTTATCAAAAAAACATCAACTTAAGACGATTAGGCATATTCGTTTACGATACGCAAAATCTACATTTGTCTCAACATTTACAGGCCTAGATTTTGGTACCTCAAAGACGATTTGCTCAGTAAAGAGATTAAATGCCACCTAGAAGGGCGACTATCGCTACAGTTAGTAGTCCTGCGGCGACCGTCTGAGCGCCGTATAACAAAATGTTCTCCCTTGCGATTCTGCCAAGATAGAGGCCTAAAGAAAACAATGTGGCTAAAGTGAGAATGAGGGAGATAATGTAAGCGTCCCCGATGAGAAGTGCTCCCGTTAACGTTAAGATGAAGGGAATAAGAGAGACAACTGCTGTCAACATGGGTGATACACCATCTATTAGTGCGGCATAGATGGAAACAAAGTTAGAAGCGTCACTGTGTATAGAATCACTGAGATCGGTGAGCATTGAATCCTCAAGCGCCTTAAGATGTCTCTTTCTCTCAGCTTTCTCAGCCATATAAGCTCCGAAAATGCCGGACACGCCCATAGCCAAGCATGCCCCAAATCCTGCGGTGACAATTATCTTTGGCTCCGTGTTCCCCACAATCCATGAGCCTACAACAATGCCTAGCATAGTCATTGAACCATCAAAACCATTCATGACGAAGTATCTTCTGGCGATACTACCTACATGCGTAATCCGCAGATAAGACCTGATTCTTTGGAAGAAGTTTCTAACTTGCTCTGTCAAACGTTAACCACGCTGAGAAGACTAGGCTTCTCACCATCGCCACTCATTCACATCATTAATCTAGTATGCGATTAGGAAATATAAACCTTCAGATGCTCCTTAATTGTTGATTGGCACACGCGCATGTCGATCTCATAGTGTGGTACTTCATAACAGATAGACGCCCGCAACCATATGCCTTTGGAGGCAATTTTTTGTGTACACATTTAAAAATGAAGATGATAGAAAGGCTTATATCAATACATCAAGAAGGCTATTAGCCACATTTGAGTTGGTTATATGACAGAGAAGAAACCTCCAGAAGAAAAAGCAGTTCCGTCAAAGGAATACTACGAGAAGGTACGCATAAAATCTAGAGAAGCACTTCTGAAGACCATTCCATCTATCCTATTGTATGTTATAACAGCTGTGCTTGTGACGCTCTTCGGTCGCCTCGTGTTCTTGCCAATAGCCGGGGGCATCGACTGGTACGGATATCCCCTTCCAGAGATTCTAAATTTCATCATACTGGTTACGCTGGTAGCGCTGGTGGCAAGGATACTCGTGGATGTCCGTCGGGCAGTTGACGCCATAGCGGGCATCGCCGCCTGCGAAATAGGAGCACCCTATGATGTCTCACCAGAAGAGGTTGGGCACTACAAAACCGCATTTAGGGGTATAGTCTATGTGATAGTAGTGTCGCTGGCATTCCTGCTGTTCGCAGACCACCTAACAAACATATCACCAGGACTATCAGCGGTAGCGTTGATAGGGATCGTCGTGTGGGCGATATACCAAATCTGGAGTGCCGTTCGAGCGGTCTCAAAAGAGATCGATCGCTACGCATCTGAATGGGCTAAGAAAATACGTTGACGCAGCTGGAGCCTAAAGACGGTGGGGCGCCGGTGAGGCTTCTAACCAAAATTGCGCTGCTGTGTGCAATATTAGCTGTTGACCTCCTCTTTTTTTTCGTTCTCCCGACCTATTTCCCCGAAACCTTTGACACCGTGTTTCAGATGACACCGTGGCCAGATGATGTTGAAAAAACGTTTGCGATATTTTCTGGTCTCGCAATTGCTGTTCTCTCATCAAGTGTGATAGTATATATCTTGGTGCAACGCTTCCGAAAAACCGTTACAATAAGGGGGTAGGGAGATGATGGAGAGGGGGGAATCTGAAGCCCGTGCCCGGCTGGCTGATGTTGTGAAGGAGCACCTACCGAACACATTCACCAATTTCTCCACTGCGGTGCTCATATGGCTCTTCGGGGTCTTGGTCTACCTACCACTCGCTTACAGGATAGAGTCTATCGGGGTTCCGCTCATCTGCGGTCTAACGGTTCTTATAGGATTCTCTGTCTTCGTCTTCAGAGGGTTTGACGGATTTAGGCGGTTGCTGGACGCTGGGTCGGATGTTCTGGCCCATGAGTACAGACGGAGGAGGGAAAAGGTGAAGTTTTCTGTAGATCAGTTAAAGACCGTGACTAGATGCATAGTTTACGTCGTGGCGGCTCTGATCATATATGGACTATACTCGCCGTTGCTCGCAGCGATATACCCGTCGTTAAGCGGCTTAGTGTTCATACCAGTAATCTTGTGGATTTTTTGGATGATCTTTAAGTCAGTAACTACATTGACTACAGGTGAATAATACCGTAGAGTCTGCGGCACAGAGCCTATTCATGTAGAAAAGCTGAGCCTGAAGAGCAAAGCGAGTATAACAGAAGTACCTCTACCCAAAGAAGTGTTGACATATATTACTAGACTCATGTTATTAACCCTAGGAGTAAATCTGGCCAGATCCCCAATACGATAGTAGCTGCCGTCAACGCGACTATTGGAATGAGCAACAGCCACGAACCCTCTTTCACGTTTTCCAAGTTTTCAGGAGTTGCTCCGAAGAAGACTCTCCATACGAACCATAAGTAGTACCCTGCCGTGATTACGGAGCTAATGACTGCTATGACAGTGAGCCAAACTTTTCCAGCGGCGAGTCCGCCTCCAAATATCATCCATTCACTCCAGAACCCGCTTAGTGGAGGGGTTCCAGCCAGAGACAAGGCGCCTATCAAGCATGAGATGGCGGTTATGGGCATTTTTCCAGCTAAGCCCCCTAGTTTTCTGATGTCTCTTGTTCCAGTCTGGTGGAGGATGACGCCGGCGCACATGAAGAGAAGACCCTTACCAATGGCGTGGTTCACTATGTGAAATAGTCCACCCGTGACCCCGAGTTCGGAGCTAACCCCGATGCCGAAGAAAATGTATCCCATCTGACTTATGCTAGAATAGGCCAACAATCGTTTGATGTCAGTTTGGGCGAGGGCCATCAATCCTCCATAAATTATCGTGACTATTCCAATGATGGCTAAATAATCTGAGGTTTGGAGCATTGTTGAGCTAAACATGGAGAGAAAAATCCTTATCATGGCGTAGGCGCCACATTTGATCATGGCTCCAGACAGCATGGCACTTATCGGCGCAGGGGCCTCAGTATGTGCGTCGGGGAGCCACGTATGCAGAGGAAATGTCGCCATCTTAACACAGAATCCAATCAGCAGTAAAGCGAAGATGAGCATTATCATGTTTGGCGGTATCTTGCCATATACTCCAGGAAGGGAGAGTGTAACGAGGTCAAAGGTGCCGGTGTACGTGTAGATCGATAAGATTCCTAGAAGCATACACACTGCGCCAACGTGCGTAAATATGAAGTACTTGAATCCTATGGTCAATGCTCTTTTAGCTGTTCCCCAGAAAGCTATTAGGAAATAAGAAGGGATCAGCATTAACTCCCAGAAGAGGTAGAACTGGAGAAGGTTTGAGGAGAATATTACTCCGAGCATGCCAGACATGAAGAGTAGTAGATTTGCATAGTAGCCTGCTTGCCCAGGTTCATTTTCCATGTATTTGGTGGAGTAGAGACAGGAGAAAGCGCTGAGGACAGCGATAATTAAGCCTATGGAAAAGCTAATGTTGTCGATATAAAAGCCGAATGTAACCTCAATTGGAGATGTTATCCACTCATACGTAACGTAAATCGACTGTCCTCCGTTTTGGTAGTATCCAATAAGGTCTGGTAGCATAGAAAGAATCAAAAAAACAGATAGAAAAGCGATTATAGTCGCTGGCCACCGGACTTTCTTTCCAACACCTCTTCCAACGAGATACAGAATGATTCCTAAAATCGCCGGAAGAAGTGTTGCCAACAAGGGTATATGGTAGAACATTAGCTTTCACCTAGGGAATGAATCCTCCAAATATAAACATTAAAGCTATCAGCAACACAATTCCAACGGAAACCGCCAGCATATTGTAGGACAAAATTCCTGAGTGAGTTTTTCTGAAACGTCGACAAAACGATGTCGTAACACTTGCTATTGAGTAATTAAGTGCATCGATGCCTCCAAGCTCAAGTTTCTTATACGCGACCTTAGATATTCGCTTGAAGAACCCAGCAACGGCGTAGTTGAATGTGTCAATGCCTCCAAACTCTAATCCTTTATACAATCCTTTTGAAAGTGTGATCGCTGGATAAGCGAAGATTTTGTAGTAAAGCGCGTTGATGTAAAATCGATTCCAGAAAAACGTATGAATCTTCTTCAGAAACGGGTGTTCTTTAATCAATTTAGCTGGATCAACTCGACGCGCTATGTACAACTGGTATGCAGGATATCCTCCGACCGCTACTGCCACACACGTTAAAACTGTACTTATTGAGGGAACAATGTATACCAGAACATCGACAATAGTAGGGAAAGTCAGTGTATGCAAAAGAGGTTGAAGAAACTTGTTAAAGCTCGGGATTAAAAGAAGTGCTAAAAAATCCAAGAATGCAGTTACTCCAAGAGTAGCAGCAAGGGAAATGCGCATCAAAGATGGAACCTTTTTAAGAACCCTCCCTTCTGAACCGTGATTCCCCTTTCGGAAGATAAGCCCCATCATTCTAAGACCGTAAAAGGCAGTTATTCCCGCTCCTATTATTAAAAGAGCAAAAATTACGTAACCCGATATCATCAGCGTGGATTGTCCTTTTATGCCAGCCTCTCTTGCAAAATCCAAGGCGACCGTTTGAATCCAGTTCGTGCACCAAAAGCCACTTAGTAGTGGTATACCTGCGATGGCGAGGGCTCCTACTTCCATGCTTCTATGCGCGATCCGACTCTTGAATCCACTCATATAGTGTAGATTGTCTGAGCCAACTGTATAGGAAATGTACGCCGCAGTGAGGAAAAGCAGCGCTGAGATGAAGGCGTCTATGGTTAAAAGGAAGGTGCCAGCTAAATATCCCCCGCTTATATCGGTCATTAATCCCGCTAAACCCAAAGCCGCTATCATGTACCCGATCACACTTGAGATAGAGTATGACAGAACTTTGAATACATTAGTTTGAACAGTTGCTATAAGAGCACTAATCACTGCTGTAAGTGCACCTACAAATGCCATGACTAAAAAGAAGTTAACCATACCACTATATTCTATACCTCCATGAAAGATTGGGAGAACTCTAGCCATAATAAAAGGACCAGCTAAACATTCAGTTAGGGCGTTGAAAGAAGAAGGCGAGGCAGCCAGTGCATCTGGAAGCCATTCTTGTAAGGGAAACTGAGCCGCCTTTCCTACAGCTCCACCAAAGAACATGAGAACTGTGATAAAAAGCAAGCCAGACCTTGATAATTCTCCCATCCAGTTGTTACTTCCTGCGAGTTCCCTGATGTTTAGGGTGCCAGAATAAGTGTATATTAGTAAAATGGATGCAAGCAGCAATACGTCTGCAACACGAAGAAGAATGAAAGTTTTAAGGCCCATATGCGCCTTGCTAGGGTCTTTGTACCAAAAAGCTGCAAGACCTGTGCAGCATATCCCAACTATTTCCCAACCTATGAACATGAAGAGGAGGTTATTTGCCATCACTATCACTATGTATCCACCGATGAAAAGTTGTATGAGAAACCAGAACCTAGCCAAACTTGGCTCTTCTTGCATGTAGGCGACGGAGAAAACTGTAACTAGAAATCCTATGCAAGTAATCACACTTGCCATAAGCACGCTTAAGGGATCAATGTACACGCCAACTTGAATAAGGCTGTTAGAAATCCATGGAATCGTCAAATCGGGTTGAGCTGTTCCAACTGTTCCAAAATAGATGTCTGGAATCATCGAAAGGGAGAAGAGAGCACTTGTTCCGATCGACAACACAGCTAGATAACTGCTGAATTTTCGACGAATTACACTAACTAATGGTGTAACTACGGCTCCGAAGATTGGAATAAGCCAGCAAAGCCATGGCGCATATGGAAGCAATGAAGTGTTCTCCCTTAGAGGGAATAATTAAGGAGATCATTAGAATAAAAGAACTGCGTCGGAAATTCGTACGACTCTGTAAAATAATCGTTTTATTCGTGCTTGTCTGTTTTGGTCGAACATTTTTATTTTTTGTAGGAATCATCAGTCTAAATTTGGAATTCATAAAAGGTTACGAAAAAAGAAATATATGAACTAACGCCCCTCTATTTATACAGAACTTTAACGGAGGAAACAGAGAATTCATTTTATGTACTACATAAATCCAAGAAATACGGTTACTTGCCGATTTACGACAATGGAAATTTGATGTTGAGGACTGATTGATGAGATCAAAAAATAGGCTGCCGTTAGCATTTGATCGGTTAAAGAAAATGATTATCGATCAAGGCTTTTGTACCCTGTGTGGTGCATGTGAAGCCGCTTGTCCAGTCCGTGCAATTAAGATAGTCGAAGAGAGACCTCAGTGTATCTATGATTGCGCAAAATATTTGGATCACTGTT
>Ga0114930_10001382_pt1 | contig 23220 bp, 21 predicted proteins | sample AnhtaG_FD_87300 | JGI IMG/M metagenome (GOLD analysis project Ga0114930, IMG submission 87300) | Deep subsurface microbial communities from Anholt, Denmark to uncover new lineages of life (NeLLi) - Anholt_01485 metaG | ecosystem: Environmental > Aquatic > Marine > Oceanic > Sediment | place... | reverse complement strand
GCTAAAAAAATACTGGCCGAATACGGCAGCCTAAAAAATCTGCTGGATCTATCGCTATCGGAATTTTTAAAAATTAATGGGATTGGAAGAGCAAAGACAGCTCAGGTGATGGCTGCACTTGAGCTGGGCAAGAGGGCAATCTCCGAGAAAAATGGGAATAATAAAAGTTTTAAGTGCAGCGAGGAAGTGGCAAATTATTATATCCCTCTTCTTAAGGATCTAAAGAAAGAACAGTTTATAGTTCTTCTTCTGGATATAAAAAATAAGATAATAAAAGAAGTTTTAATCTCGCAGGGATCCTTGACGTCTTCCGTAGCTCGCCTAGCGACACTATTTTTCGCTGGACGGGTGAAGGCTATAGCTCACCTAGCATAAACCTTAAATTTAAAAAGAAAATCAAAGTTATCTAAATATAAAAGTTCGGTACAATACCGGGCTTTTTTGCATTAGATAAAGATTTAAATAGGAAGTCCTATGATGAGTAAGGATAACTTAAGAGATGGGCGAGTAAAGAATTGATTTTATCTTGAAAATGATCTACTAATTTATAATTTTATGAACAATAGAGAAATAAATAGAAAAAATATAAGTAAAAAACCTGGACCACCTTCCAGCAACCCCACCGGCTCCTCAAACAACAAAGAATATAATTCTATCCCATCAGATAGATTTTATACTTTAAAAGAAGAGGTAACCCTCAGGTTTTACCAAACACCAAAAGCTCTTTTTAAAAACCCCAGATATAGAGGGCTTTCTCTTGGCCCAAAGCTTATGTATTCAATATTAAGAGACAGACTTGATATGTCTATAAAAAACAATTGGAAAGACGAAAAAGGCTATATATATTTAATTTTCAGCATAGAAGAGCTAGCCAGTCTTCTAGAAATGGACAGAAAAGCTGTAATGCGATATAAGAAATCGTTAGTCGACCACAGCCTTATAATTGATAAAAGGTTGGGTCAAGGCAGATCCAACAGGATTTATGTGTTGAAACCGGAACTATGGGACGGTCAGAAGTCCCAAAAAGGGACTTCAAGAAGTCCTAAAACAGTACCTCCAGAAGTACCCAATAAGGACACTAATGATACTTACATTAATGAAACTAATTTAAATAACGTTAATAAGGCCGGCAATAAAGAGGTTGTGAAAAACTCTAGGGAAGAGATGGAAGAAATAGCAGTAGAAGATGAAGAGGATATTAACGATATTAGAAGAAAAATAAAAGAATCCTTAAAGGAAAGGGAAAAATATAACTTAATTGAGCCAAAAGATTCTGGAAAAGAAAAGAGCACTGATCCAAAAGGTAGATATTCCAAAAGCAGTGTGGTAGGGGAATATACTGGATTAAAAAGATATAGGTCAAGCGAAAAGGATCTACTGGCTAAAGAAATAGCAGAAGAACTGAAAGATGACCATAGTCTGGGAGCGTTCCGAACTGTAGTTGATAAAATCTCAGAGCAAAAGATAAGAATATTTTTAAGTGTAATAAAAGATACATATCTTACCGGGAAAATTAAAAAGAATAGAGGTGCAATGTTTATATCACTTGCAAAAGCCTATGCTGGAAAAAATAATATAAATCTTAATTTCAGGTAAATACGCTTCAGAATGGATGTGTCCCAATATTGGTACCTAACATAAGAAAAATATCTTGAGTTTATCAGTTAGTATCCATTTAACCACCAAAAACCCTCAAAAACCCCATGAAATAGGCATTCTTGATTTTAACACCCTAAAAATGTAGTGGCAATATATATTAAATATATTTGATATATACTTGTAATATAATAGATATGGTAGTATAATTTACTCATGTTTGTTAAGATTACAAAATCAGGTAATCATAAATACTGCCAAATGGTAAGTTCCTACAGAGAAGGCGGTAAAATAAAACACACTGTACTATTTAATCTTGGAAGACTGGACAGTATCGAGGGCAATCCAAGCTTTCAAAATCTGGCTTTTAGACTGCTTGAAATATCAAAAGCAAAAAGTGTTGAAAACTTAGATGATATATCAGAAGCAGAAATATCAAACTGGGGATATATTGTATATAAAAGGATCTGGGAACAGTTTGGACTGAACAGTATCTTAGCCAATATTAAAAAGAAGGGCAAAACACAGTTTGACTTATCTAAAAGTTCTTTTTTAATGGTGGTAAGCCACCTACTAGCCCCCAAAAGCAAACTTGCTACCTACGCAGGCCAGGACAGATATACCAATCTTTCTCCAGTAGAGTTAAATGAGCTTTACCGATCACTTGATATCCTGGAAAAACATAAAGAACACTTAGAAGAAGAGATGTATCTGGCAAATAGAAATCTATTTAATATGGAAGTTGATATTGTATTTTATGATGTAACCACCTTTTCTTTTTCAAGTGTAAAGGCTGACACCTTAAAAGACTTTGGCTTCTCAAAAGATGGAAAGCCAGGCAAAGTACAGGTAGTACTTGGGCTACTTATTGACTGCCACGGCCGGCCCATTGGCTATGAACTTTTTCCCGGCAATACCTTTGACGGTAAAACACTTGAAGCTGCACTGGAGGCCATGGAGAGCCGTTTTGGAATAAGGAAAGTCATCCTTGTTGCTGATAAGGGAATAAATTCTAAACTAAATTTAAAAATGATCTCTGATCGTGGGTACAGCTATATCTTTGCTTCACGCATAAAAAGTGCTTCTAGGAAGATAAAAGATTTAATATTTACAGGGGATTATACGGAAGCCCAAAGCACTTACGATGCTGTCCGCTACAGGGTAATTGACTGGATAAATGAATTTAAGACTGATGGTAAAAAATATGAGCTGGCTGAAAAACTTATCATAACTTATTCAGAAAAACGGGCTAAAAAGGACAGGACTGACAGGGAAAGACTTGTAGAAAAAGCCGGTGCCCTGCTAGAGAACAAAGCTAAGATAAAGCAATCTAATAAGCGGGGCGGAAAAAAATACATAAAAGATATCTCAAAAGACTCTGACTGGATTTTAGATGCCCAGGCTATCCTAGCTGACCAGAGATTTGACGGCTACTATGGGATACAGACAAATGATATGGAACTGGATGCAGAAAAAGTAATGGATGCATATCATAGCTTGTGGAAGATAGAGCAGTCCTTTCGCATTATGAAATCTACTCTTGAGGTAAAGCCTATATTTCACTGGACCGAGCCAAGAATCAAAGGCCATTTTGTTGTCTGCTTTCTGGCATTTCTTCTGGAAAGAAACCTGGAGTTTAGATTAAAAAAATCCGGAGAGGACACTTCTCCTGAAAAAATTAGAGAAGCAATAAATTCACTAAACTTTGCAAAAGTATCTTTAAGTGGCAGAAAATATTTTATTAAAACTAAATCAAGTGATCTAGCAAATAAAATACTCCGCATACTAAAGATTAAACCACCCAAAAATATTACCCTGGTTGATGAATTTAGACTCTAAATAAGAGATGTAGTGGCAATATGCACTTTTTTTATGTAAACCATCACCAGCATTGAACCACTAAAGGGGGTTTTCTCCACCTGCATTGAACCACCCTCCTTCACTAGTATTGAACCACTTTTTGTGGTTTTCCTTCAGCACCATTGAACCACCTTGTAAATTATTAAAAGCTATATAATTACTTCTAAAAAGAATTAGGAGGAAGTTATATGGCATACAGAAAGGTGGCTATGATAGAAATAAAAGAAATACTGCTTAGAATTTCCAAGGGGCAGACAAAGAGGACAATTAGAAGGGATTTAGGCATGCACGGCATTACTCTAAACAAGTATTTAGATGCAACAACATCTCTGGGAATAGATCCAGAAACAATTGCTCCCGAGTCAATAACCGATAAGCTCTGCTATGCAATTAAAACGGCAGCAGGTCGGATAAAAGACAAAATAGCACCAAGGGATAAGATTCTTCTTCCCCATAAGGATAAAATTGAAGCATACCTTAAAAAAGACTTAACCAAAACCAAGATAATTAGCCTGCTTGGGCGTCAGGGAATTACTGTTAGTGAGGCCAGCTTCTATAGATTTTTAAAAGACCATCTTAGCTCTTATACGGGAAAAGGAATAACAGTCAGGCTTCCCGAGTGCCAGCCGGGCCAGTACGCACAAGCTGATTTTGGCAGAATGGGTAAAATCTGGGACGCTAAGGCCAAAAGAAAGAGATTTGCCTGGGCCTTTATTGTAACTCTTGCATATAGCAGGCTGATGTTTGTGTATTTAACTTTTAAGCAGGATTTTAGAGCTGTAATTTGTAGCTGTGAAGCTGCCTGGAAATACTTTGAGGGAATAACCGATATTGTTATCTTTGACAACTTAAAGCCAATTGTGGATAAATCGGACCGGTACAATCCAAAAATAAATAAGGTATTTTTAGAGTACGCACAATATCGTGGATTTATTATAGATCCTGCTAATTCCGGACATGCTAAGGGAAAACCGATCGTGGAGAGAATGGTACCATATGTTAGGAAAAATTTCTTTGCAGGAGAAAATTTTATCAGTCTGGATGACTGCCAGGAAAGAGCCATAGACTGGTGCACCAATGTGGCAGGAACAAGGATTCACGGTACAACAAGAAAGGTTCCACTGGAGATATTTGAAGAGACAGAAAAGGGTGCTCTTAGAGCATATGACGGCAAGCGCTACGATACTCCTTACCTGGCTTATCCAAAAGTTCATCCGGATCATCACATAGCCTTTAGAAAATCTCTGTACAGCCTTCCCACCAAATATATAGGCAAAAAGGTTGAAGTAAAAGGTGATTCTGCGCTGGTTAGGATATATTTTAACGATGTTTTAATTAAAACTCATAAGAAAGTAGAAGAGGGCAAAAGAAGCACCGATTTTAATGATTATCCAAAAGAGATTACCCCTTATACCTTAAGAAACCCCCGGTATCAGATAGACCAGGGCAGAAAAATGCATCCAATAATAGGCGATTATATCAAGTTTATGCTTTCCGGTCCCTATCCCTGGCACAGGATAAGAAGCGTGCAGCGCCTTCTTAGAATCGGGCAAAAATACGGGCCTGACAGAACTGCTTCCGCCTGCAAAAAAGCCAAAGCATACAGCATTTATGACATAAGAAGAATAGAGAAGATGCTAAAAAACGGTGTGGAAGAAGATAATGATATAGCCAGTGAGCCTTATCCTTCTTTTGAAGGAGAGCTTAAATTCTTAAGAAATAATAATTCATTTATAAACTACAAATAATTAAAAGAAAGGACATACAATGGCCCTACTATCAAAGGAACTAAAAGATTCTCTACGCTATCTTAGAATATCAGGCATAGTTGCAACTCTTGAAGAGCGCATCTCATATGCCAATGCCAAGAAACTCTCATATGAGGAATTTTTAGAGTTGGTACTATCTGATGAATTCGAAAGAAGGGAGGCAAGGTCTTTGAATCTGAAACTAAAAAGAGCAGGGGTTAGCTCACTTTCTGCATATGACTGGAACACTGCCACTCAATACGACAGGCAGCTGGTAAAAAAACTGTTTAACTTATCATTTATGGAGAAACATTCCTCAATCCTAATTTTCGGACCAACAGGGGTCGGCAAGACATTTCTGGCCCGCCATCTTTCATTTGCTGCCATAAAATCGGGCTATTCAGTGCTACTTGTAAGGGCAGATAAAATGTTTGAATCCCTTAAGCATTCAAGAGCAGACGGTACTCATACCAGGGCTCTAAGATCCTATTTAAAGCCGGAGCTGCTTGTAATTGACGACTTTGCCATAAGGATGATGACAAGAGAAGAAGCAAATGATACATATGAAATAATTGTGGAGCGATATGAGATGAAGTCATCAATCTTTACTTCAGCCAGGGCTCCGGAAGAATGGCAGCCTCTCTTTCCCGATCCAATACTTGGCAATTCCGCTCTTGACAGACTGGCTCATTCTTCATATCAGATTCTTATGGATGGGTCATCTCTTAGAAAACAAAATAGGCCTAAATGAAAGGAGGTGTTACTTATGAGAAATAAATTCTATAGAATTATTTTCAAATTTAATTATAATTGCTATTAACTGGTTCAATGGTGCTGACGGAGTGGTTCAATGCTGGTGACGGATGACATTTAAACAAACTTTCCAGTATTCATGCGGTTTTTGAGGAATTAACTGATAAACTCAAGAATTAAGTGATTTCTTCAAATTATATTGAAGTAATAAAAAATTTAAAGGCAAAAATGTATTGATAGTAATTAGGAGAAAAAAATAAATATGAAAAATATGGAAAAATTTAAGTATAATTTAGCAAAATGGATTCTTTTTAGAGATAGAAAAGTTTGCAAAAAGGTTAGGTCAATAAAGAAAGAAGATATTTGCAAACACCCAAATCCTGATTTTAAAATTAAAATAATAAGTGATTATGAATTTTTAACAGAACAAGCCTTTGATATATTCTATAGGATAAAAAAAGCTTCTGAAGAAAACAGGAAGCTGGTTTTAATTCTCCCACAACCTCACGATGAATACAAAATGGTAGCAAGCATGATTAATAGATTTAGAGTTTCATGTAAAAATCTTTATACATTTAACATGGATGAATATGCTGACCAGGATGGGAAAACACCTCCTGAGAATTGGCCTAATTCTTTTAGGTATGCAATGATTCAAAACTTTTACAACAGAGTAGACAAAGACCTTAGACCACCGATTAGTCATATAAATTCTCCTACTGATAAAAATATAAATGATTATGGAAAAATGATTGAAGATCTTGGAGGAGCAGATGTTTGCTATGGTGGAATGGGTTGGAGTGGACATCTTGCTTTTATAGAGCCTGATTTTTGTATAGAGGAACATAACGGAGATATAGAAGAATGGAAAAAGATTGGACCAAGAATAGTAGATCTTTCTCCTTTCACAATACTGCAAGAGAGTATTTCTTCAGAATTTGGTAGTAGTGGAGATTGGTCCTATGTTCCTCCTAAAGCAGCAACTATAGGACCTGAGCAAATTGTGGGAGCAAAACTAAGAAGTTCTTGGAATGGGTTTTCACTTGGAACAACTGGGATATCCTGGGCAAGGTTTATTGTAAGACTTGCTCTTCACGGTCCTGTAACCACAAAGGTTCCAGCTTCTATTCTTCAAACTCTTCAGACTGATCTTTATATTAAAGAATCAGTGGCTGAGGATATAAGAATAGAAAGTTAGATTTAATATAAATTAAGAGATAGATTTGAATGTTTCTGACTTGAGACATTCAAATCTATGAAGTAAGGGAAAGGAAGAGTAGATTTTACTAGTTTTATAAAAATATAATTAGGAAGGTGCAATGTTTTTAAAGACTGACTTTAAAAATTTATACAATGATTAGATTTGTAAGTGAATATAGGAAAATTATGAATCAACCTGTAATGTCTTTAGTAAGAAATTTAAGTTTAAGATATGAAGAGAAGGAATTCCTTCTTGCAATGGATACATGCGATTTCAAAAAAGTTAGTGATACTGATGGGGTAGTTATCGGTTCTTCAGTAGAGAATCTACATGATATTAACGAGTGTGTAAAGAGAGATAGAGTTTTTAATTTAATAAAAATAGTGGTATTTACAGCTATTGATCATTCTATTGATTATTGTAAATGAAAGCAAAAAACTATAAATTACATGATTAATAGTTTATCTATAAATTAATTTATGAAGAATGATTATACGAAAGGATGGTTATGTCAGGTATAAAATTAAGATTAAAAAAACTATTTAAAGGAAAAAAGAACCTTGTAATCTCGGCTCTTGACCATGTAATGGCATATGGAGACCAGCCAGGGATAGAAGATGCAAGAACAGCCATAAAAAAATGCCTTACTACAGATGCACTTCTTCTTCCAAGATTTATGCTAAAGCGTAACTGGGACCTTTTTGGAGAGGAAGATTTGCCTACTCCAATAGTTAGAATAAACTGGTCTTCATCCTTCTATTATCCATTAGATTACAAGCAGGGCTATACTACAATAGCTACGAATGTAGAAGAGGCAGTAGAAGCTGGTGCTGATGGCATAATATGCTCACTATTTTTAGAAGAGGATAAAAATCAAGCCAGGGAAAGAGACAATGTAACTATATTTTCAGAAGTAGTAAGACAAAAAGAAGCCTTGGGTATCCCTCTTATAGGAGAATGCTATGTGGTAGAGCACAAAGATAAAACCCCTGAAGAAGTACACAGCAAGGTAAAAAGAGTATCACGGGTTATGGCTGAGCTTGGAGCAGATCTGATAAAGACATTTTATACTGGAGATAGATTTTCTGAGGTTGTAGAAAATACTCCAGTTCCTATATTTACAATAGGAGCTGAAAAGCTAAATAAAGATCTTGAAGTACTTAAGAAGGCATATAACAGTAATTTAGGATTAAACACCTAAAACATACCATATAGTGGCAAAATATCAATAAAAATACTGGTGGGAATGAAATTTTTTATTCCCACTACAATTTTCTTTGAAATCATGAGTTTAATATTATATAATTAAACTCATATGAGCAAAAATAAGGATGATATTTCTAAAATTAAAGCTAAAATTAGATATCTGGCCAGACAAAGGCAGACTTGTGAAAAATACCTTCTTGCAAGGCACAAGATGATAAACGGCTCTTTAATTATTAAAAGTAGACTTGCTCATGGAAAGATGAGAAAAACACAAGCCTACTATCTATCCAGAAAAATAAATGGTAGGACTAGGTGTATATACGTTAAAGACAGGGATTTAGATTTAGTAAAAAGAAGAGCTACTGCCTGGAAATATTATTCACTTAATATATCAAAATATGTAAAAATATCAAAAGAAATAGAATCTTACTTTAGAATAATTGCAAAATTATCGCTGGATATTCCAGATAGGTATAAGATAAATGGATATAGATCTAAAAGCATATAAGCTATCAAATAGCAAAGTAGAGTCTCTAGTAAAAAGAGATAAAAAATATGACCATATAACTGGAGCAGGTTTTTCTAAACTAGATAAACTACTCTCATTTATGCATGGAGTGGGAATATATGATCTAATAGATAGTATTCACTCTCCTTTAAAAAGAAAGCCAGATATTCCCAGAAGTTTTATTCATCTTACCCTTGCCTTAAGGCCAATACTGGAGATTACGGGAATAAATCAGGTACCGGCAAAACTGTTTTCAAATCCTGTAATTTTAAAAAAACTGGGATGCAGCTTAGAGATAATAGAGGGTGGATTTTCCCCTAAAAATAAAGCAGGTAAAAATCTGCCCCACTGCCTTGATACTATATATGATGAGGCAAAAAGGATAGGACCTAGCCAGTGGGACAGGCTGCTGGCTGGTCAAATAATACTCCTGGCTGATAAAAAATTTATTAAAAAATATCCAGGTATATATGCCATAGATGCCACAGATATAGAAGTAAGAAAAGGTACACAGTACCAAAATATTGGAAAAGTAGTAGAAGAAACTACCGAAAGGGACAAAAATGGGCAAAAGTACCAAAAACTTAAGGTAAAATATGGCTATAAGCTTATTATGCTTCAGTCCATAGAGGAGGGAGCTAGATATATAATTGCTGCAGTACTTGTTCCACTAAATGTACATGAGGTAACCCTGGCATATCCACTGGTCAAATCTGCATATGATATATTAGGGCCTGGATATATTAAAACCATTTTAGCTGATAGAGGGTTCTTTGATGGAGCTCTTTTTAGAAAACTAATGGACTTGGGTATTGATTTTATTATTCCTGCAAAAAAGAACAATGAAATACTTTCCTAATTCTTGTAATGTTTAATACAGTGGAGGCATACAAATCTAACAGAAGGAAAAAATTTGTTGAGAAAGGTTTTAAAAGTTTAGTTAAAGCTAATTTTTCCTACACTGATCAATTGATAATATACAGAGACAGCTATGTTGGAATATTTTCATTAAAAGAGTTTCTGCTGCTTATGGATCTGCCTCCACCATCTGAAGAAGCAGTATTTAGAATAATAAAATATCCACAAGGTAAAGGAAAACTCTGGTAATATTTTCCTTTTAGGGAAAGCACACTCATTTTAATTATTTAGAAATTATTTCTGTGAAATCATCTTCTGATTTTGATTTATCTTTAAATTTTTCACTTATATTTTAATGATATCTAGAAATTATTATTAGAATTGTCATTTTATTTGAAATATTTGCTGAATTTTGGCTGACTGAAAAGAATTAATCCTAAATTACTGTTCGAATCTAAATAAACTATTGACAGCATTGGTCTTATATAATATATTTATAATTACAGGATAACAGGGTTAAGAGGGTATTTTGGGAGAGCAGGTTAAAATAAATAAAATAAATATTATAGATCACTCGAGTCCTTTACCTTATTATTTTCAACTGAAGGAGCTGTTGATAGAAGAGATAAAAAAAGGGAGGTTGAAACCAGGGCAGCAGATTCCTTCTGAGTTTAAACTTTGTGAGCAATTTATAGTAAGCCGTACGGTGGTTCGTCAGGCCATAAGCAGTCTGGTGCAGAATGGGTATCTGAACCGCGAGAAGGGAAGAGGAACCTTTGTAACCAAGCCAAAGATTACAGAAAACCTCTTTCAAAACCTTACAGGATCCTATGAGGATATGCTGGCGCGGGTATAAAGCTTGTTACTAAGGTACTGGAACAGACTAAATGGGAAGCTGATAGTGAAATTTTAGAAAGACTTAAATTAGATCCAGGAGAGCCAGTGATTAAAATAAAACGGCTGCGTTTTGTTAACAACGAGCCAATTGCTTTAGTAACTACTTACCTCCCTTACAAAATTTGTCCATCTCTACTTAAAGAGAATCTGACAACCGATCGTTTTATGGTGTCCTGGAAGAAAAATATGCTCTTAGAATCGCTCATGGCCGCCGTTCCCTGGAAGCAGTATCAGCAGATAGACAAACAGCCGCACTGCTGGGAGTGAAAGTTGGTACTCCTTTGATGTTATTAAACAGCATAAGCTATCTTGAAGATGGTCGCCCCATAGAGTATTTTAGCGCTTTTCACCGGGGGGATCGAAGCAAGTTCGTAGTATCTCTTATCCGTGTTCGCAATCGTTCCACAACACAGGTGGATAAAAGATTTATTTCTGATCTTTGGGATACAGGTTTGGTATCACCTTAAACATATAAGTATGAATCCTTATTTTAAGATTATGGTAAGAACAAACAGTATTAAAAGGCAGTAAGAGTACAGACATAACCGTTTGTATAAGACAAGGTTGATGGCACATTACTGAAATCAGTGGTTGAATAAGTTTTTAATATTAGTATAAGGGTATTGGAAGTTATAAAATAAATTATTGTTTCTTGGCTTTATTAAGAAAGGAGGTACTAACTAATCGATTGCCAAAATAAAAAAATTTTAGGAGGTGGTAAAAAATAAACAAATTTAAAAGAAAGGAGATTTGTTTACCTTTTAGGCACTCGGTAAATTGGCCGAAAGCAAACAAATCTCGTATGTAATTTTATTAAAATCTGTTTAAAAAGTAAAACAGGAAAGGATATAAAAATGAAAAAATCATTATTGTGGATAGTAGTGTTGGTATTAAGTATATCAATGGTTGCAGCTTTTTCATTATACGGCTGTAAAGCAGCAGCAGCAGAGGAAGAAGCAGCAGCTCCTGCTGAAGAAGAAATAGAAGAGGCTGCGCCCTCAGCTGAGGAAGAAGAGGAGGTAGCAGAAGAAGCTCAAGTTGAAGAAGATGAAGAATTAATGATCGGTGTTGTCATTCCCTATGAAATCGGCTGGTTCGCTGCTTTCCATGCGGGGTTCGAAGTTGTTGCTAACAAAGAAAACGTAAAAATCAACTGGCAGTACCACAATTATAAAGCCGATGAGGAATTGACTGCGGTCCAGAATCTCACAATACTTGGAGTGGATGCGATCAATGTAACATCTGTTACTCCCGAAAGTGCTGAATATTCCTGCCGTCTTGCTAATGAAGCAGGTATTCCGATCCAGATAACCGAAAGCGGCATTGCTGAAGGAGAAGGCAAACCTTTTGCGGATATCGACTTCAACTGGTTCCAGATCTATGACACAGTTGCCAGAGAACTGCGAGCAGCTGAAGAAGGAGAATTGAAGGTATTGTGGCTCCAGGGATTTCTAGGTACCCCCCCGGTTATACAGGGGATCCAGGGATTTGAAGATGCTATTGCTGAGTTGGATGATATCAAACTGGCAACCGAACCGCAGGACGGCCAGTACGCTACAGAGCCTTCTCTGGGAATTACAAAGGCTTTTGTACAGGGCGGACTGGACTTCAATGTGGCAATAGGAGCATGTCAGGAGATTACCGAAGGTATTATCCAGGGTCTGAAAGAGGCAAACATAGATCTCGATAGCGTAGTTGTGGTTACCGTAAATGGCGGACCGATGGACATCGAAAACCTGAAAGGTGGCGAAATCGACTACTGTATGAGCCTTTCTCCTGGCCTCCACGGTATGATCTGTGCACAAAACCTTATAAACAAACTGAAAGGCAGAACCTTCCAGCAAAAAACGTATTCACCCATTGTTTGGTGTACACAGGAAAACTGGCAAGAAAAGTTAATTACCTGGGACGTCGACGAAGGTTGGTTACCACTTGTGGAAGAATTTGTTGAAACTGGAGAATACAACCCAGCACTGCGTCCATAAACACATTTTAACAGAATTTTATGAATTGACGGGCATCCTTTTCGAGAGAAGATTTGATTATTTTTGATGTAAAAATATATAACTAGGAGCGTGTCTGAGAATAAGAATATAAGTTTTTCTCATGCCGCATACAGCAGATGAGTTTAATGGTAGGAACAAAAAATTGTGGTTGTAATTTAAAAATATTTATTTTTGGACACGCTCCTGGAGCGACAGAAGGAATTAATGGATGAAAACGACCAATATCCTGGAAGCTAAAGCAATCAGCAAGAGTTATCCCGGTGTACATGCGCTTGAATCAATAGATATCGAATTGAAACGGGGCGAAGTGCATGCCCTCGTCGGACAGAACGGCGCAGGAAAATCAACCTTTATAGAAATCATTGCTGGATCGATACAGCCTGATTCGGGACGTATTGTTCTGGATGGCAAGGAATACACACACCTTAATCCTTCCCTTTCCATAGAATTGGGAATACAGACAGTCCATCAGGAAAACCAGCTGGTGGATGAATTGACTGTCGCGGAAAATATTTATCTATATGATCTCCCTCAGACACGCCTGGGTTTTGTAAATCTCCCCACCTGTATTGAAATGGCTGATAAACTGCTGCAGGACGATCTTGGAATCGAAGCAAAATCGAGCAGTAAATTGAGCAGCCTTACTTTTGTCGAGAAGAAACTTGTCAGTATCGCCAAGGCCTTCTCGAGAAAGGCGAAGATACTCATTCTTGACGAGCCGACGGCTTCACTCGACAATAGTGGGAAAAAAGTGCTGTTTGAAATCATCAGAAGATACTCCGAGCTTGGCCTCAGTACGATCTATATTTCCCACAATCTCAGCGAAATCTTCGAGGTCTGCACTCGGGTAACGACGTTAAAAGACGGGAAGAGGATAGGTTCCAATAATGTCAGGGAAATCGATATGAATAAAATCGTGCAGGAAATGATAGGGAGGTCTTCATTGGCTATCTCGTATGATCGGGAGCAGGTGAAGAGGATAAAGAGTAAGGAGAAGCCCGAGCTGGAGATTAAGGATTATTATAGCCAAGGGGTTGTGGATCATGTTACCTTTTCCGTCCAAAGGGGAGAGATTTTCGGCTTGGGAGGCCTGGTTGGGGCAGGAAGGACCGAACTCGCCCGCCTGATTTTCGGGCTTGACCGGAAAGATTCAGGTAACCTACTATTTGAAGGCAAGGATATAACTCCAACCAGCCCGTATGACGCTATCTCCAAGGGGCTTGGGTATTTAACTGAGGACAAAAAAGACAGCGGACTTGTCCTTATACAGCCGATTTTCGAAAACATCAGCATGGTCAAATTAGCTAAAAACAAAAAAGTCAGGATGCTTAACCTTAGGCAGGAACGCGATGACACGGAAAAGGTGGCCAATCAGCTTGCAATAAAGACTCCTTCAATAGCGCAGAAAGTAATTAATTTGAGTGGTGGCAACCAGCAAAAGGTAGTTATGGCGAAGTGGCTTTTCGCGGAATCGGAAATTATTATTTTCGACGAGCCGACTGTGGGAGTAGATGTGGAGAGCAAGAGTGAAATATTCAAACTCATTGACAATCTCGCCCGGGAAGGTAAGATCATTATCATAATCTCCTCGGACAACTCTGAACTCGTTGCGGTGTGCGATCGTATCGGGATCATGCAGTTTGGTAAACTGGTCACTATTTTAGAGGGTTCTCAGATCAATGAAGAAAACATCTTAAAAAATTCACTTGGCATGAGTGAGAAAGGGTAGCTGAAATGAAACCAAAGAAGACAGCAGGTGAAGGCAAGGGAAAAAGAATGGACCAATCGTTGTTGCTGTTGATCCTTATAGTGGCTTTGTGTATCATCACAACACTGGTGAATCCACGGTTTATCAACATAACTAATCTCATCAACATTCTACAGCAAATATCAGTACTGGGGATCGTAGCCTGTGGTGTGGGGATGCTCCTCATCGCGAGTGAGATCGACATCTCCGTAGGAGCTCAGGTGTCCCTCATGGGGATCGTACTGGCCAACATCATTCAGAAAGGAGGCGAAATTCCTCCTGATGCGCCGAATGCCTGGCTGATAGAATGGTCAATTCCCATCGCGATAGTCGTAACGTTTATTATGGGGGCTGTTCTCGGTTTTATAAACGGGATTACCGTCATCAAATCGCGGGCCGCATCCTTTATAATAACCCTGGGATTTGGATCAGTATACACGGGTATCGCCCTCCTTGTAAGCGGCGGTGGCTCGTTTATGCTTTTCGGCAGGTTTGAAACGCTTGGAAGAGTAAAGATTTTTAATTTTCTTCCAGTTTCCATACTGTTCCTATTCGGGGTGGCCATACTGACCTATGTGATCTTGAAGTATACCAAGTATGGAAGGTTTCTCTACTCCGTCGGTGGTAACAGAATGGCAGCATTCGTTTCAGGTATCAATACAAACAGTGTCATTATGAAGGGTTTTATCATAGTTGGTATTTTGAACGCCCTTGCGGCGCTGATCCTCATTTCCCGGGTCGGGACCGCCTTAGCAACAACGGCTGGAGCGTATTCCCTCGACGCACTGGCGTCGGTTGTCGTTGGAGGGGTCGCTATCACCGGCGGTAAGGGGAATGCATTGAGTATTTTCCTTGGCGTTCTGCTGATCGGATTGGTGAGCAACGCCCTTGTGATTATGAACATAAACCCATATTTTCGTAGTATGACCATCGGGCTTATAATAATCATAGCTGTAACGTTTAGCGGATTGTCAGATAAAAGAAAATAAGATAAAGACATTCTATAAAAAGAAAAGATAAAAATATTAAATTGTCAACAAATTAAAAAATATAAAAATTTTTAAATAAATTTGCTCTTTTAAAACTAAATAAGTTAAGCAGCAGCCTTAAGAGATGAAGACTGCAGAAACACCAGGAATGGCTCATAACTGGTATTGTACTTCCCAGAGACAAAGGTTGGATACAATTCAATCCGGCAGCCAGGACCATTTTTAGGCAGCTTATCTTTCATGTAGCGATAGCTTATATTAGTCTTTAGGTTATTTTTTTAACATTAACTTTAATAAATTTTTTTCAGAAAGAAATAATATAGTTGAGGAGGAATGTTAATATGTGTATCATAGACATTTCAAAAGTCATTCCAGAGAGAAACATTATCGTATTTTCACCACACTATGATGATTTGGCATTTTTTCTCGCCGGTTATGTTTTAGGATTGAAGGAAAACGGAATTAGAGACACAAAGTACTTTACAAACATCAATGTATTTTCAAGAAGTAACTATCAGGCACGACAGGACGAAGGCAATAAGGATACATCTCTTGAACGTATAAAATATGCCGTAGGCAACAGAGTGATTGAAGATCTTTGCTGCTTGGATGATTTGCTTGGCGAATACAATTATGTCTATCGTCTGTTAGGAGAAAGGGAAAGTCAGGTACGAGGAAAAGTATTGGCTGATAGCGATATGGAATTTTCACATGGAATGTACGAAGACTTTGATGATTGCGATTGGGGAATACTCAAAAGAGTTTCCGATATTGTCGAACAATTGGCAAAAGAGGAAGACACTGCGTTGGTTTTCCCTGTTGCGTTTAAAGAACATATTGATCGTTTTATTGTGCGCGAGGCTGGCTTGAAAATCGCAAAACGTGGAAGCAATAATTCCAAATTCTATTTTGCAGAAGATAAACCTTACGCAGGAATTGCAGATAAAATCGAAATCAAGCGCATTTCAGACTTTGTTGAAGAAAACAGACTTATCACACGAGCATTCAAGCACTATCCACATGAGATGATAGATCTTGTGCTCAAGCATTATGTTAGCCAGGTGGAAGATGTTTACATTAAAGGAATTATTAGCCGTGCACAGGAACTGATGGCAATTTACTCAGTAAATTATCCTGTTGACTGTATATATGTTTATCCTTGAATATGATTTTATTTTCAAAAGGTGGAATCCCTGTTAAAAATAGTAAAACAAAACATAAGGGAGGAAGAAGTCTGAAAAAAAGATTAAAGAGGCAATAACCAAAAAAGAGCATGGCAAATAGACCATGCAGAAGATGATCTTTGAAAACTAAATATTTAATTAAAACTTACCGGACCAATATCAATCCTAAGCCACAGAGTAACCATACCTTTTGGCAAGTAAAATAGCCTGATCTACAGTGATACTTCGGGTTTTAGGCAATACGTCAGCCTTTTTGTAAAGCTCGGGGTTATAGGGCTCATCTTTTAAGAGGATATGATATATGGCGGTAAGAAGCATTCGTGCAATAGCTATAATAGCACGCTTATGCCCGCGCCGCTTCCTGATGGACAAGTAGCGGCCTCTGATTTCAGGGTGCTTTTCACTTCTAACAACAGCATTGGCGCATTGTACTAAAAGCGGTTTGATATAAACACCGGCACGGGAAATGCGGACCGAATATTTTTTACCCGCGCTCTCGTTGTTCTGTGGAGTAAGACCCGCCCAGGAGCATAAGTGTTTTGCTGTGGGAAACACGGACATATCAGCACCTATTTCTGAAATTATAGCAATAACAGAAAAAGGATTTTTGATACCCGGCACAGTAGACACTAAGCTAAGCTCCCTGGCATAAGGCTCTGACAGTGACAGGATCAATGACTCAAGATTGACCTTACATTTTTGTACTTCACTGTAGTGGCAAAGAATGATATTCATTTTTTGCCTTTGCTCTACCGTTATCATCCCGTCAATGGCAAGCCTGATACTGTCTGCCTTGCCTGTCATGGACCCGTGGAGAAGAGGGACAAAATCGAAATCCTTGTCATAAGGATTCTCAAGCAGATAGTCAATTATTTTCATTGAACTTCTGCCGAAAGTATCAGATACCACACTAGCAAGTTGGATATTTGATACAGTAAGACAATTTTGAATCCTGTTCTTCTCGCTGGAGGCAAAGTTTGTCAGCTTGAAACGGTAGCGCATAAGATCACGCAATTGCCGAATGCGAAGCGGCGGCATAAAGCTCCCTGCAACGAGGTCGTGCTTGAAAAGGTCAGCAATCCATCTGGCATCCTTTTTGTCGGTCTTCTTGCCGCGAATAGCCTTTAAGTACTTCGGGTGGGCCAGTGTGATCTGGCAGGTATCTTCCAGGATATTGTACACAGGTATCCAGTACTTGCCAGTAGATTCCATGCAGACATCTGTGCAGGAGTTGGAACAAAGCCACCCGGAGAGTTTTCTTAAGCCACTTGTGAAGGTAGAGAAGCGGCTGGACTTATACATGGTAATACCCCTGTCATCTGTAGAGGCAATGCAGGCAACAACAAACTTTTTGTGGACATCGATTCCACAGCAGATGGGATATATGATTTTTAACAATAAAACCTCCCTTCTTAAAAAACTGTTGAGATTGACAGGCATTAACTTAATTGTCCAGCTACAGGCGAGTATTGCTTATACAAAGATAAGTCTACGTGATCTTATGTCACACTTATTTGTGCTTGAATGGACAATCTACACATATAAAAATGCGGTCTGCTCCAAGAAAAGCAGCGCACTCACCTCCACGTGATTTGTAGTTGCCTGCAATCCCAATGATATATTTATAAAAGAAAATAGGCTTAAGGACAACGGTTTTCATCCCGTTTTGTGCCTTGAGCGAAGCGAAAGGAATGGGTATAAATATGAACTTAATTGACACTATAAAAGGTTCGGATCTCGAGAACTTTTATCCGTCCGGATGGAATTTGCAGAGGATTGATGACTGCTGTTCAACTCCGCCAGAGAGTGTCTTCGACCGTCAACCGCATTGGAATGATAAATTTGAGCTTGTTAAATGCGATGATGTGGCAACTTTCAATGTGAAGATGGGCCATGCTATAGCTTCAGAAATCAAAAATACGAGGGATGCTAGAAGGGAATTGGCGTTAATACTTTCTGCTGGACCTATGGGAATGTATAAATGGGCAACATATTTTTTGAAGGAATGGAATGTAAGTTGCACTCATGTACATGGATTCAACATGGATGAATGGGCAGATGCGTACGGCAATTCGTTTAACCCAAGCCTTAAAGGTTCTTTTCAAAACTGTATGGAAGAACAATTTTACGATAATCTAGGAAATCTTACAATACCTAAGTCACAACGCAACTTTGCTACCAAAGAAAACCTTCCACTTTATCCAAAAAAGATCGATGAAATTATTGCAAAGGACGGGAAATTGGTAACCATTTACGGGATAGGCAGATGTTTCCATATTGCCTTTTGGGAACCACATTTTGCAGCCGGTTATAGTAGCGTCGAAAAATGGAAGAAGGAACCATATAGAGTTGCTGCGAAATTGCATCCGTTAACCATCGAACAGAATTCATTAATCACATTTAAGAGCCGTTTTACCATGGCACCTGCATACGCAAATACAATCGGTCCTGGGATTTTCTTAAAATCAGAAAGTGTAATCGGAGGAGTGGACGGCGTTGTAGGGAGAGGAATGAACTGGCAGGGAACAGCTTTCCTTGTCACACTTCGCTATGGTCCTGATATGTGGGTTCCTTCAAGCTGGATGCCCACCATACCAGGAAAGTTCTTCTTTGTTAATGAATTGGCAGGGCCTCTGCTCCCTGAGAACAATTAATGAAAAGTGTATGTAAAAGGAGGTTTAACAATGGATAATAATTTTGAACATTTGTTTTCGCCGATAAAGATTGGCAACTTTACTTGCCCAAACAGATTAGTGAATGTTGCTACGGATTCTGGCAGTTCTTTTGCGGACGGGGAGATTAGTGATCGTGATATTTACTATCATAGTCAAATAGCAAAGGGGGGGACGGGATTTATAATTGTCGGATCAGCACAACCAGACTCCAAGACGGGGAAATCTACAGTCAACTGTGTAGTTGCAGATGATGATAAATTTATACCCGGGCTTACACGTTTGGCGGAAAGCATGCATCGCTACGGGGCAAAGTGCGCAGTGCAATTACAGCATCCCGGAAGACAAGGAGCTGTCCCAAGATATCCTATGATATCCGCAAGCGATATGGTCATAAAACTTCCTTGGTCCCAAAGCCATGAAATAGTATATGAGAATGCAGAAGCATTGGGGAAGGGCGTAAAGGCGACATCCATAGAAGAGATATTAAACCTGATTGAGCTTTTTTCGGATGCCGCGTGGAGAGTTAAGCAAGCGGGATTTGACTGCGTACAGTTGCATGCGGCTCACGGATATCTGATTTCTGCATTTATGAGCCCGTATCTCAATAAGAGAAACGACAGATTTGGCGGTAGCTTGGAAAACAGATTGCGCTTCCCGCTGGACATCGTTAGATCGATTCAAAAGAAGTGTGGCAAGGAGTTCCCAATATCCATACGTTATTCCGCGGATGAGTATATACCCGGCGGAAGAGGAATGGAGGAGAGCCTTGAAGTTGCAAAGATATTTGAGGCGGCCGGCGTAGTGCTTTTGGATATCAGTGAATGCATACAGGAGAGCCCCGGAGCTGGGTTCGATCCGATGTATTATCCTGAAGGATGGTCAACATTCCATGCAGAAGCAATTAAGAAGGTTGTAAACATACCGGTTATTACAAGCCACAGCCTGCGCTCACCCGAGTATTGCGACAAGATTATCAAAGAGGGCAAGACAGACATGGTTGGTCTTTCGCGCCAATTACTCGCAGATCCGTTTTGGGGTGTCAAGGCAAAAATGGGCAAGGTCGATGATATTAGAAAATGTATATCTTGTCTGACCGGATGTTGGCAAGAATCGCATATGGCAAAGAAGGAAGTTGGCTGTGCGATAAACCCATCTTTGGGGGATGAATCCTTTGCAAAGATGAAGAAGAGTGAAACACCGGTAAGGCTTGCCATTGTTGGTGGAGGACCAGCGGGAATGGAAGCCGCAAGAACAGCTGCAGTTCGTGGACACGATGTAGTGTTGTTTGAAAAAACCGGAGAATTGGGCGGAGCGATACTGGGATGTTGCTTGGTACCCGGAAAAGATAAAATGAAATGGTACGCAGATTGGGCAAGACGTCAAATAAACAAGATGGATAATATAAAAGTAAAGCTTAACCATATGCCTATCTTAGAAGAATTGAAACAATTTGATGTGGTGCTTAATGCAACGGGAGCATCTTCCTATGTCCCAGAAATATCCGGAGATATGGATAGTGTAATACCTTTTGAGAAAATTATGGCTTGCCCTAAGGTGAAATGTGAGTATAATCCAGGAAACCGTAAACCTGCTAAGGTGGGTGAAAAGATACTAATATGGGGTGATCATTACGCAGCTGTAGATACTGCACAGTTCCTTGCTTCAATAGGAAAGGAAGTGACGATCCTTACGGAAAACCATTGGTTTGCAGAAAGGGTAGAAGCTATACATATGTATGTTGTCCGCTTGCGCTTTAAACAGCAGGAAGCTGAAGCATTGCAGCCAAAGACGTATAAGCATCCTGTAAATATTATCGAAGGCTCGACGGTATTGAGTGTGGAGAAGGGCAAGGTAATTATACAAGACAGTGCATTCAATAAAACCATTTTGGATATTGATACTGTAGTAACCTGCCACACAAAGCCCAACAACGAATTATTTGAAGAAATGAAAGCGGCCGGATTGAAAGTGGCAAACGTTGGCGATTCTGTTTCGCCGCGAAACCTACATGCTGCAGTAAAAGAAGGGGCAGTATTTGCAAAGATTCTGGAAGGACATGCTCTATTTAACTCCAATGGTGTCCCCATAAATGAAATACCGCTGGATGTAGAAATGATGCTTAAATAAAAATAGCTTGTTTATTGGTAAGCATGCTGATGAATTTATAAAAAAAAGAGTAACGAAAATGAAAAGAACGGGTTACATGAGTTAAATAAATGAACATTAGTTAAAATTATTAGGGAAGGAATTATATGAAAACTGTAACTGCAATCATGATAGGTGCCGGCGACAGGGGTCTGCGTGCTTATGGGGCATATGCTGAGAATCAACCCGAAGATATAAAGTTTATTGCTGTTGCCGACATAGATGAGGAAAAGCGAAAAAAATTTGCAGAAGTTCATGGCATCGCTGACGAAATGATATTTGATTCATGGGATCCGGTTTTTACAAAGGAGAAGTTTGCTGATGCGGTTTTTATTTGCACGAACGAGAGATTTCATGCAGTCCCTGCAAAATTGGCAATGAAAAAGGGCTATCATATTTTATTAGAAAAACCTATTGCGACAGACCCTGAAACATCTCTTGAAATTGGAGAGTTGGCAGAAAAATATGACAAGACATTTATGCTGGGCTACGTCCTTCGCTATACTCCTTTCTTCTATAAACTTAAGCAGCTTGTAGATTCGGGCATAATTGGCAAGTTGCGCACAATACAACACACAGAAAACGTTGGTATTGACCATTATTCACACGCCTTTGTAAGAGGGATTTTTAACAAAGAAAGCAATGCCGGACCGATGATATTATCAAAATCCTGCCATGATATGGATATTATGAATTTTCTTGCGGGTTCAAAGTGTAAGAAGATGGCATCATTTGGATCTAAGAGTTACTTCTGCAAGGAAAATGCACCTGCGGGAGCCCCTGATAGGTGTACAGAAGGTTGCCTGATAAGTGACAATTGCAGGTTTTTTGCTCCAAGAATGTACTTGAGTGAAAAAGATGGATTTAACGTAGATGTGATTAGTGTGGATACTTCACTGGAGGCAAAGATGCAAGCATTACGCACAGGTCCTTTTGGAAGATGTGTATATAAGTGTGATAATGACGTGTTGGATCAACAGGTTATCAGCATGGAGTATGAGAATGGAATAGTTGTATCATTCGTCATGAATTCATATTCATTTACTTGTGACAGACGAATTCGTATTATGGGTACAGATGGCGAAATTAGAGGTCATTTTGGTACAAATCAAATTGAAATATATAATTTCCACTCCAGAGATGTGGAGCTTTATCAAGTTAATACGGTTGTTGATAGGCATGGTGGCGGTGACTATTATATAATGAATGATTTTGTAAAAATGGTTCGTACGGGTTTGGGGAGCAACCGCACAAATGTAGCGGATTCTACAATGAGCCACATAATGTGTTTTGCTTCCGAAAAAGCTCGCAAGGAAGGTCGTGTAATTTATTTAGAAGATTACATGAACGAATTACGCAGCTCGTTTAAATAGCTTTGAGACGATAAAGCTAAGCTGGATTTCAGTCAATGTGCTGCTACCATGTATGAATTCTAAAAATTTAGATTATTTTTTTTAAAAGGAAAAGATTGCAATGACAAAGATAATGAATTTGATTGGAAAGGCAGGACTTATTCCTGTAATCGAAATAGACTATGCTAATGATGCTGCTGATACAGCAAAAGCTCTTTTGGCTGGAGGTCTTCCTGTAATAGAAATAACTATGAGGACTGAGGCAGGAATAGAGGCCATTAGGCGTGTTAAAGAAGCTTATCCTCAATTGTTAGTGGGAGCAGGTACTGTATTAAACATCGAAAAAGCTAAAGAATCAGTTGAAGCAGGAGCTGAGTTTATAGTTTCGCCGGGATTTAATCATGTGATTGTAAAATGGTGTTTGGATAACAAAATAGATATAATTCCCGGGTGTGTCACACCGACAGAGGTAGAAAAAGCAATGAGTCTTGGTTT